>Ga0209369_1001203_pt1 | contig 14492 bp, 12 predicted proteins | sample EBPBio142010_DNA_FD_185865 | JGI IMG/M metagenome (GOLD analysis project Ga0209369, IMG submission 185865) | Wastewater treatment Type I Accumulibacter community from EBPR Bioreactor in Madison, WI, USA - Reactor 1_10/4/2010_ DNA (SPAdes)... | ecosystem: Engineered > Bioreactor > EBPR >... | reverse complement strand
GCGCCATGACGCCGCATTTCGCCCGCTTCGGCCTGACCGAGACCTTCCGCGAAATGCGCCGGGTCGATCTCTTGACCAAGGATTTCTCGGTCACCGTGGTCGAGGATGACTATGCCGCCTTGACCGGCTGCGCGGCCTGGCTTGAGGCCCTGGCCTAAAGCGGAAGCCGGTCTTTCAGGAAACCCAGCGCGGCGCCCAGCCCGTCGGGCGCGATGCCATGGCCGGTGCCCTTCATCACATGGCCATAGGTCTCGAATCCGGCCCCCACCAGCGCATTGCCTGCGGCCGCCATGTCCTGGAAAGGCACCACCGGGTCCTGATCGCCATGGATCAGCAGGACCGGCGGCTTGACCTTCAGATCGCCCGCCAGACGTTCGGGCGCGATCAACCGCCCCGAGATCGCCACCACCCCGGCCACGGGTTCCGCGCGGCGCGGCGCGACATGCAGGCTCATCATCGCGCCCTGGGAAAAGCCGATCAGCGCCAGCGCGGCGGGCGTCAGGCCGGTCTCGGCCAGGCGCGCGTCGAGAAACCCGTTCAGATCCTCGGCCGCCGCCAGCAATCCCTCCCGCGCGGCCTCTTCGGACGATCCGTCCAGCCAGGGGATCGGAAACCACTGCCGCCCGAACGGATTGCCCTGGCAGGGTTCCGGCGCGTCGGGGGCCAAGAATTGCACACCGGGCAGATGCGGCGCCAGAGGATCGGCCAGGCCCAGAAGATCGGCCCCGTCCGCGCCATAGCCATGCAGGAAGACCACCAGCGCCCTGGGCTTCTCAGCCCCCTTGCGCCCGAACTGCAATTCTCTCATCTGATCCCCTCGCGGCTTTTCACGACCCGGTAGTAGGCCCACAGCGCCCGCGCCGCAACCGAGCGCCAGGGCGTCCACTCCTCGGCCATGACGCGCAACTGCCTTTCATTCGGGCGCTGCGGCAGGTCGAACAGCGCCCGCGCCGCCTCTTGCAGGGCCAGATCGCCCGGCGCAAAGACATCGGCCCGGCCCAATGCGAACATCGCATAGATTTCCGCCGTCCAGCGCCCGATGCCGGGCAGCGCCACCAGCGCAGCCACCAACTGATCATCCGGCACCGCGCGCAGGCTGTGAAAATCCAGCCCCGCCTGCGCCAGCGCCGTAGCATAGCGGATCTTCTGCCGCGACAGGCCGGCCGCGCGCAGCGCCTCGTCCCCCGCCTGGGCGACCGCCGCCTGATCGGTCAGCCCGGCCGCCTCGAGCCGCGCCCAGATCGCGCGCGCCGAAGCGGTGGAAACCTGCTGGCCCACGATCGCATCCAGCAACGCGGCAAAGCCATCGGCCCGGCGGCGCAGCGGCAGGGGGCCAAGCTCCGGCAGGATGCGCGCGAAGGCGGGGTGGCGCGCCGCCAGCCAGGCCGCGCCTTCGGCCACATCCTGATCGCCGTGAATGATCCGCCCGACCATGCGCCCCTGCGCCCTCTTGCCTAAGTCCCGCCAAACCCCTACCCCATGGGCCATGTCGGACGCCATCGCCAAACGCAACGTCGCCGTGCTTGTCGCTGCGCAAGGGATTCTCGGCGCGCAGATGCCGATGATCTTCACCATCGGCGGTCTGGCCGGGCAATCGCTTGCACCCAATCCCTGCTGGGCCACCCTGCCCATCACCATGACCGTCATCGGCTCGATGCTGACCGCGACGCCGATCTCGGCCTTCATGCAGCGCTTTGGCCGGGCGGCGGGCTTTGCCCTTGGCGCGGTCGGCGGGGCGATCGGGGCGGCGATCGGTGCTCTGGGCCTGTATAGCGGGTCCTTCCTTCTGTTCTGCATAGGCGCGCTGTTCACCGGCTGCTACATGAGCGCGCAGGGCTTCTACCGCTTTGCCGCCGCCGACACCGCTTCGGATGAATTTCGCGCCAAGGCGATTTCCTGGGTCATGGCCGGCGGGCTTCTGTCGGCCATCATCGGCCCGCAACTGGTGAAGCTGACGGCGGATGCCTATGTGATTCCCTTCCTGGGCAGCTATCTGGCGGTGATCGTCCTGAACCTTCTGGGCATGGGGCTGTTTGCCGCGCTGCGCATCCCCCGCCCGCGCCCGCCCGCCCCGGGCAGCGATATCGGCCGGTCGCGCGGCGCCCTGATCCGCGACCCGGTCATTGCGGTTGCGATGATCTGTGCCACTGTCTCTTACGCGCTGATGAACCTGGTGATGACCTCGTCGCCGCTGGCCGTGGTCGGCTGCGGTTTTGACAAGTCGAATGCGGCGGATGTGGTCACGGCGCATGTTCTGGCCATGTATATCCCCAGCTTTTTCACCGGCCATCTGATCGCGCGCTTCGGGGCCGAAAAGATCATCGCCCTTGGCCTGACCATCCTGGCCAGTGCCGGGGCCGTCGCCATGGCGGGCGTGCAGCTTGAGAATTTCTTCGTCGCGCTGGTCCTGCTGGGGCTGGGCTGGAATTTCGGCTTCATCGGCGCCACGGCGATGCTGACGGCGGCGCAGCGGCCCGAAGAGCGCGGCCGCCTTCAGGGACTGAACGATTTCATCGTCTTCGGCGGCGTGACGCTGGCCAGCCTGTCCTCGGGCGGTTTGATGAACTGCTCGGGCGGCACGGTCCAGGCCGGGTGGCAATTCGTCAACATGGCGATGCTGCCCTTCCTTGTCCTGGCCGGGGGCGCGCTGATCTGGCTCTGGCTGCGCCCGCAAGAGTTCCGGTCGCGCTGAGGCGGCGGAATTGGTTAAAGTTTTCTGAATCCGAAAATTCAACCCGTTGATTCAGAACGATTCGCCTTGATGTCCCTGCGTGGGACAAGGCGGCAGGCTTAGAACCGCCCCGTCAGCGACTGCCACAAGAGCCGCCCCCGCCGCGAGAATTCCGACAGGGCCAGCCGCCCCTCGGCCACGGCCTGCGGATCTGCCGCCGCCTGCGTCAGCAGCGGCCCCGTCTGCCAGCCCGCCAGAAGCGCCGGGGCCAGCCCCTTGGGCAAGGCTCCGCGCCCGGCCCGCGCCTCGGCCAGCCGGTCCAGCCCGCGCCGCGCCAGCGCAGCCACCTCCACGCCCGCTGGCAGCGGCTGCCGCCCCCGCGCCTCCAGCTCTGGCACGGCCTTCAGGAACCCGGCCAGCCCCGTGGCCCAGCCCATCGCCCGCAAGACAGGCTCTGCCCCGTCCGGCGCGCCAAGCGCCCGGCCCGCCAGAACCATCAGCCCGCCGCCCGTGTCATCCAGATAGGCGTCCAGCGCCTCCGGCCCCTCGAAGGGCGCCCGCCAGCAATCCCAGCGCCGCGCCGCGACCAAGCGGTCCAGCAGCCCGGCGGGCAGCCCCGCCTCCCGGATCAGCTCATGCAGAGGCCCGGCCACTTCATGCGCCTTGGCGGGGCCACCTGCCCCCGCCGCCTCAACCACATCGCGCCACCATTGCAGCCGCATCTCGGCCACCAGCGGCTCTTTCGCCGCCCAGGGCGCCCGCGCCACCTCAAGGTTGAAGGCATAGAGCGGCATGAGCCGCTCTCGCGCCCAGACCGGCGCCGCCATCACAGCAAGAAAACGGTCGGGGTCGCCGCGTTGGACAAGCAGGGCACAGGCTTCAAGACTCATGCCCCGCAGATAGCGCAGGCCCGCGTCCTGGGAAAGCGCCTCATCGCGCCGGGATCATCGCCCGCAGCCTGTCGATGAAGCCGGTGACCGCCGGGTCCGGGCAGCTCGCGCTCAGCCCCTCAAAGCCGCCGACGGCAGGGTCAAGCCGCACGCCATCCGTTCCGTAATCTTCGCAGGCGACCAGCGTCCGGCGCTGGCGCTGCGCGACCTTTGGCCCCTCCTTGGCCGCGAAAGCCACCATCTCGGCGTATAGGCCCGGCCGCCCGAGCGCGGCATGGCGCGCGGCCCCTTCGCCGAAGGGGCCGCTCGTGGCAGTGACGATCTTGTCGTCGACATAGACCGTGACCGTGGAACTGCCCGAGAAACTGCCGCCGCTGAAGATCTCGATCCGCGCGACGCCCGCATCGCCGGGCCTTTCGCCCCCCGCTTCAACGCAGGCCGCCAGAGCCAGAACCGCCGTGAGTCCCCAAATCCGCACCATCCCGTTCCCTTTTCAGGCCCCCGCGCCGTCGCGGATCAGCTTCCACTGGATCGCATCCAGAAGCGCTTCGAAACTGGCATCGACGATGTTGGGGCTGACCCCCACCGTCGACCAGCGCCGCCCCTGGCCATCCTCGCTGTCGATGATGACACGGGTCACCGCCTCTGTCCCGCCCTGGGTGATCCGTACCTTGAAATCGACCAGCTTCATGTCGTCGATCGCCGCCTGATAGGGGCCAAGATCCTTGGCCAGCGCCTTGGACAAGGCGTTGACCGGGCCACGGTCGCTGCCTGCCTCATCGACCGAATCCGAGACCGACATCATCTTCTGCCCGTCGATGGTGACGACGACCACCGCTTCCGACAGGCTGACCACGCGACCCTGGCGGTCCTTGCGGCGTTCCACCGTGACGCGGTAGCGGTCGACCTGGAAGAATTCGGGGCAAAGCCCCAGCTCGCGCCGCGCCACCAGCTCGAAACTGGCCTGCGCGCCGTCATAGGCATAGCCCTGATCCTCGCGCGCCTTCACCGTGTCGAGGATGGCCGACAGGCGCGGGTCTTTGGGATCGACCTCCAGCCCCGCCGCTGCCAGCCTGGCCCGTAGGTTGGACTGCCCGGCCTGGTTGCTCATCGGGATCAGGCGGCTGTTGCCGACCAAACCGGGGTCAATGTGCTCGTAGGTGGTCGGGTCCTTGAGGATCGCGCTGGCATGAAGCCCCGCCTTATGGGCAAAGGCGCTGGCCCCGACATAGGGCGCGCTGCGCAGGGGGACGCGGTTCAGGATGTCGTCCAGCATCCGGCTGGTCTTGACCAGACCGTGCAGCGCCTGCGCCGTCACGCCGGTCTCGAAGCGACTGGCAAAGGGTTCCTTCAAGAGCAGCGTGGGGATCAGGCTGACCAGATTGGCATTGCCGCAGCGCTCGCCCAAGCCGTTCAGCGTGCCCTGGATCTGCCGCGCCCCGGCCTCGATCGCGGCCAGCGAATTGGCCACCGCATTGCCGGTATCGTCATGGCAATGGATGCCGAGCCTTTCGCCGGGGATGCCCGCGGCGATCACCTCGGCCACAACCCGGCCGACTTCCGAGGGCAAGGTGCCGCCATTGGTGTCGCACAGGACCACCCAGCGCGCGCCCTCGTCCAGCGCGGCGCGCAGGCAGGACAGGGCATAGGCGGGGTCGGCGCGGTAGCCGTCGAAGAAATGCTCGGCATCGAACAGCGCCTCGCGGCCCAGGGCGCGCAGATGGGCAAAGGTTTCGGCGATGGCGTCGCGGTTCTCCGCCAGCGTCACGCCCAGGGCGGTGGTGACATGGAAAGGATGGGTCTTGCCGACCAGGCAGATGCTGGAGGTTCCGGCGTTCAGGACGGCGGCCAGAACGTCGTCATTCGCGGCGGAGCGCCCGACCCGCTTGGTCATGCCGAAGGCGGTCATCTTTGCCTGCGTCTGCGGGGCGGTGGCGAAGAAATCGCTGTCGGTCGGATTGGCGCCCGGCCAGCCGCCCTCGATATAGTCCACCCCCAGCGCGTCGAGCGCCTGGGCGATCTGCACCTTTTCGGCGGCCGAGAACTGGACGCCCTGGGTCTGCTGGCCATCGCGCAGCGTGGTGTCGAAGAGGGAGAGGCGGGTGCGGGCGGTCATGGTGGGTCCGGGCGGGTGTCCCACGGTGGGACAGGTTGCGGAGGAAGTAAAATCAAGGGCTTGGGTCAGGCGGATTCATCAAGCGTTAACGATTGAAGCCGCCTGTCCGCAAATTCCTTGGAAGAAATCTGCAAGTCTCTTCGAAGAGAACTGACCGGAGCTTTCGAAAACTCGGGATTGCAGGCGGGCTCATCGGATGGCCTCAAGCATGGCGGCATCGAAGCCCGGACCGGGGACAAGCTCGACCCCGGCCTTGGACATGCGCACCTCGACGCCGGCACCAAGGAGTGCGGCCTTCATGGCATCGACGGCAGAGAAATCCTTGCTGGCCATCGCGGCTTCGCGCAGGGCGACAAGCCGCGCGGTCGGACCGGTAAGGTCAACATCCGGTGCCGCCGCCCAAGCGGGCACGGCGCCCTGAAGCAGACCCAGCAGATGCAGGCTGCCACGCAGGCGGGCGCCCTCGCCGCTTTGCGCAAGCCGATGCAGTTCGGTCAGCGCCTGAGCAGTATTAAGATCGTCCGACAAGGCGTTGATAACGCTGGTATCCGGCTCTGAACCATTCGGTGCCGCCGCCGCGATGGCATACCACTTCCGCAGCGTCGCCTCTGCCTGCCGGGCCTTTTCCGCCGTCCAGTCCATCGGGCTGCGGTAATGGGTGCTCAGCAGCACAAACCGGATCACCTCGCCCGGGATGCCCTGCTCCAGCAGATCGCGCACGGTGAAGAAGTTGCCCAGCGACTTGGACATCTTCTTGCCCTCGACCTGCAGCATCTCATTGTGCAGCCAGACTTTCGCGAAGGCCCCATGCGGATGGGCGCAGGCCGATTGCGCGATCTCGTTCTCATGATGGGGGAATTGCAGGTCCAGCCCGCCGCCATGGATGTCGAAGCTCTCGCCCAGAAGCTCATAGCTCATCGCCGAGCATTCGATATGCCAGCCGGGGCGGCCGCGGCCCCAGGGGCTGTCCCAGCCCGGCAGATCGGCATCCGACGGCTTCCACAGCACGAAATCCATCGGGTCTTCCTTGAACGGCGCGACCTCGACCCGCGCGCCCGCGATCATGTCATCGACCGACCGGCCCGACAGCGCGCCGTATTCGGCATAGGAGCGGACGCGGAACAGGACATGCCCCTCGCGGGCATAGGCATGGCCCTTGGCGATGAGGCTTTCGATCATGGAGATCATCGCGCCGATGAATTCGGTGGCGCGCGGCTCGTGATCGGGCCGCAGCGCGCCAAGCGCGTCCATGTCGGCGTGATACCAGGCGATGGTTTCCTCGGTCCGCTCGCGGATCAGCTCTTCCAGCGTCTCGGCCCGGCCCAGGGCCTTGCGGCGCTGCGCCTCGGCGTTGATCTTGTCATCGACGTCGGTGAAGTTGCGCACATAGGTAACGTGATCGGCGCCATGGACATGGCGCAACAGCCGGTAGAGCGTGTCGAAGACCACCACCGGCCTTGCATTGCCCAGATGCGCCCGGTCATAGACCGTGGGTCCGCAGACATACATGCGCACATCCTGCGGGTTCAGGGGGGTGAAGACCTCTTTCCTGCGGGTCTTCGAATTGGTCAGGCGGATCGAAACCATAAGCCAGTCCTTCGCGCATGCGGGCAATCCCGCGCGGGGCCTTGGCTTTGTCAGGAAGACATGACGAAAGCGCCCGCGCGACCGAGGTCAGCGGGTAATGCAGCAGATGCGGATGTTGCGCAATGTCGTCATGGCGGCGGGGATATACCAGCGCTGGCCGGGCGCAAAGCGAAATCTTCTGTCGCGGCAGCGGGCGAGGTCAGGCAAGCCCGTCTTGCGGGCGGGCGCGCGAAGGCGCAGGCTGACCCCATGGCCCTTTCGGAGCGGACAATTATGCGCCTCCCTGCCCGGCTTGCCCCTGTAACCGCTGTCGCGGTGATCCTGATCGCCGCTACGGCCCAGGCCAAGGCCCCGCGCGAGGCGGTGTTCGGCCCCGAGGGTGCCTGCTATGCGCGCAGCTACACGATCGCCCATCTTGCGGGCCATCCGGCGCAACGGGTGCGCTGGATCGCGCTGGCGCCGAACCCTGCGGAAAGCGATGCGCGGCAGCAGGCGGTGACCCTGTCGTTGCGCCTGCGGGGATCGGAGGAGGTTTACGCTTCCACCGCCTATTGCGAGAACCAGGGCGGAGAGATGTATTGCGAGTTGGAAGGCGACGGTGGCGCCTTCAGCCTTGAGCCGCGCCCGGATGCGGTGCTGGTCAAGGTGTCCAGCCGTGGCATGGCGTTCGAGGGCGCGCAGGATTTTGTCGAGATTTCGGGAACCGCGGGCGATGACCGCAGCTTCCTTTTGCCGCTGGATAAGAAAAAGCCCTGCCCCTGACGGGGCAGGACCTTTTTTCGTCAGTTCGGGCGCTTAGAAGCGGTAGTTCACACGCGCCGAGAAGGTGTTGGCATCAAGATCCACACCGCTATTGTCGAAATTGTCGAACTTGTGCTGCAGGATCTCGCCGCCGACGCTCCAGGTGTCGTTCAGCGCATGTTCCATGCCGACACCGTAGAAATAGCCGTTGTCCGAGCCGCCCGTGCCGCCCAGCGTGGCATCGGCCCAGGCGCCGCCCGCGGTCGCATAGACCAGGTTGCTGCCCAGGTCGGCACCGGCCATCAGTTTCAGACGGGCAACGGAATCGAGCGAGCCAGCCGCGCCGCCCGGCCCGAGGTCGACATTCGCCGTGTCATATTCACCTTCGACGCCCAGGACGGTCTTGCCCAGATCCCAGCGATAGCCCGCATGGACTCCGCCGATCATGCCATTGCCGTCAGCCCCGGCACCGTTCGAACCGATGTCGGAATAGCCAAGCTGGGCACCGCCATAGAACCCGCCCCAATCGGCCGAGGGCGCGACGACGGCCACGGGGGCCGGGGTGATGACGGGCTCTTCGATGACCTGCACCGGGCCGCCGGCAAATGCGGGCATGGCCAGCGTCGAGGTCACCAGAATGGCTGCAAAGCGTTTCATTTCACTCTCCTTCGTTTCGGGTCCCGGATTCAGCTTCGGACCTGCTCGGTTCCGGCGCGGGACTTCCGGGGTGAACTGTGGGAGTGGGGGAAGGTTCCCGCAACCGGGCGTCACCCCGCTGTGATGGCGCTGTGAAGTCTTGTGTGCAGGTGCAGCATGAACTGGCCGACGCCCGGCGCCGTATCAGCGGAAAGGGGCCGATTGCCGCGGGGTCAGGCCCGTTCGGCCAGGGCGAGCCAGTCTTCCTCGGCGGCGGCCAAAGCGGCCTGGCGTTCGGCCAGCCCCTCGCTCGCCTTGCGGAACTTGACCGGCTCGGCGGTGAAAAGATCGGGCTGGGCGAGGAATTCGGACAATTTGCCGATCTCGGCCTCAAGCCGGGAGATCAGCGCGGGCAGGTCGTCGAACCGCTTGCGTTCGGTGAAGGACAGGCCCTCGGCCTTCGCCCTCGGCGCGGTCTCCTGCTTCAGCTTCGGCGAGGAAACCGCCGGCTTTGCGTCATTTTCCGGCGCGGGGCGTTGGGCGGCATAATCCGACCAGCCGCCGGGATAGACCATGGCCTTGCCATCGCCCTCCATCGCCACGGTGGCGGTGGCGATGCGGTCGATGAAATCGCGGTCATGGCTGACCAGCAGGACGGTGCCGTCAAACTCGCCCAGGAGATCCTGCAACAGATCCAGCGTCTCGACGTCAAGGTCGTTGGTCGGCTCGTCCAGGATCAGCAGGTTCGCCGGCCGCGCCATCAGCTTGGCCAGAAGAAGCCGCGCCTTCTCGCCGCCCGACAGGCTGCGGACGGGGGCGCGGGCCTGCGCCTCGTCGAAGAGGAAGTCTTTCAGATAGGCGACGACATGGCGGTTCTGGCCGCGGACCAGAACCTGATCGGTCGCGCCGGAAATGGCCATCAGCGGATCGCCGGTCAGGTTCTCCCACAGGCTGGCATCGGCATCCAAAGCGGCCCGGGTCTGGTCGAAGACGGCGATTTCAAGGTTGGTGCCAAGCGAGACAGTACCGGAATCCGGGTCAGCCTCGCCGGTCAACATCTTGAGAAGCGTGGTCTTTCCCACGCCGTTCGGCCCGACGAATGCCACTCGGTCGCCGCGCAGGACGCGCAGGTCGAAATCCTTGACGATCAGCTTGTCGCCGAAGCGCTTGGTCAGGCCTTCGGCCTCGATCACCTTGCGGCCCGAGGTCGGCCCCGCTTCGAATTCCAGCGCGGCCGTGCCCTGACGGCGGATCTGGCTGCGGCGCTCCTCGCGCAGCGCGGCCAGCGCGCGGACGCGGCCCATGTTGCGCTTGCGCCGGGCCGAAATGCCCTCGACCGCCCATTTCGCCTCGGCCTTGATCTTGCGGTCCAGCTTGTGGCGCGCCTCGTCCTCTTCGGCCCAGACCTGTTCGCGCCACTCCTCGAAACCCTCGAACCCGGCCTCGCGGCGGCGCACCTCGCCCCGGTCGATCCACAGCACAGCCCGCGACAGGGCCTTCAGGAACGCCCGGTCATGGCTGATCAGGACGAAAGCGGTGCGGGTGCCGCGCAGTTCGGCCTCAAGCCATTCGATGGCCTGGATGTCGAGATGGTTGGTCGGCTCGTCCAGAAGCATCAGCTCCGGCGCTTCGGCCAGAAGTTTTGCCAGCGCAGCGCGGCGGCGCTCGCCGCCCGAGGCGGTGGCGACCGGCGCTTCGGGGCGGAATTTCAGCCCCTCGGCCACCACCGAGAGGCGGTAGCCCTCGCCCTCGGGCAAAGCAGAGGCGGCGTAATCGCCCAGCGTCGCAAAGCCCGACAGGTCGGGGTCCTGTTCCATATAGCCCACGGTCACACCCTGCGGCACGACGCGGGTGCCGCGGTCGGGTTCCACCAGCCCGGCCATGACCTTCATCAGCGTCGACTTGCCCGAGCCGTTGCGCCCGACAAGCGCCAGCCGGTCGCCCGGCTGCACGGTCAGGGAAAGCCCGTCGAAAACCGGATTGCCGCCGAAGGTCAGCGAGATGTCGGAAAGCTGGAGAAGGGGTGCGCGCGCCATGCCGGGCAGCTAGGCCCGCCGCAGGCCAAGGTCAACTCTCCCGCCGCCGTCCTTGCAAAAAATAACGATCCGACCGCAGCCGCGCCCAGATTTCCCGGCCTGCAGCGCACCACCCCTTGCGCCAAATTGACGAAGCCGCTTTGGTTCAGGAAAAGCCCAGGGAGATGTCATGTTACAGGTTCTGCGGCCGATGCCGCCCCGCAATCCCGACGAACATCACCGGGTCGCCACGACGCTGGAACTGTTCTTCGACCTGATCACGGTCCTTGCCATCGCCGCCGTGACGGCCGGATTGCACCATGCGATTTCCGAGGGCCACGGGCTTGAGGCGCTGCCGCGTTTCATCTTCCTGTTCATCGCGGTCTGGTGGGCGTGGATGAACTACACCTGGTTTGCCTCGGCCTTTGACAATGACGATGCCGTCTACCGCCTGCTGACCATGGTGATCATGGCGGGCGCCCTGATCTTTGCCGGGGGCGCCGAGCATATCTTTGCCACGCTGGATTTCAGTTTCGGCCTTCTGGGCTGGATCGTGATGCGGCTTGGCATGATCGGCCTGTGGCTGCGCGCCTCGGCGGGCGATCCGGCCTATCGCACCACCTGCCGCCGCTATGCCCTGGGCATCTTCATCGCGCAGCTTGGCTGGTGCGCGCTGTATTTCGGGGTTTCACCCAGCTCTCCGATGTTCCTGGTCTGCGGCGCACTGGTCTGGCTGCTGGAACTGGTGGTGCCGCCCTTTGCGGAAAGCGCCAAGATCACCCCGTTTCACCGCCACCACATCATCGAGCGCTATGGCCTTTTGATGATCATCTCGCTGGGCGAGATCGTCCTGTCGGTGTCGCATGGCTATGGCGCGTTGTTCGGCGAGCATCCTTCGGCCTCGGCGGCGCTGGTCGCCACGGCGGCGCTGGTCATCGTTTTCGCGGTCTGGTGGGTCTATTTCGCGGATGAAGAGCATCTTCCCAGCATTAGCCTGCCGCCCGCGCTGCTTTGGGGGTATGGCCATGTCGTGATCTTTGGCGCGACGGCGGCCCTGGGCGCGGCGGTGGCGGCCTCGGTCGATGTGGCAACGCACCATGCCCATGTCGAGCAGGCTCAGGTCTCGCATTGGCTGGGCGGCAGTCTGGCCCTGTTGTGCCTGGCGCTTTGGGTCGTCCGTGACGTGCTGCACCCCCTGCCCGCGCGGCTGAAATGGGCCTTGCCGGTGATGGCCGGTCTGTTTCTGGCGGCGGGCCTCCTTGGGCTGCCGGTCTGGGCCTTCGCGGGTCTCGCGGTGATCGCGGTGCTGTGGCGGGCCGAGCCATTCGTCGCAAAAGACGCGGACTGACCCTCGCCTGCCGCTGCCGGGCGTTGCGCCCGGCGGTATTGCGCCTAGAACATGGGGGCGAACGGAGAATGCCATGACCGAAAACCCCCTTGTCATCTTCACCCCCTCGGGCAAGCGGGGCCGCTTTGCCGTGGGAACGCCCGTGCTGACGGCCGCGCGCCAGTTGGGCGTCGATCTTGATTCGGTCTGCGGCGGGCGCGGGATCTGTTCGAAATGCCAGATCACCCCGGGTTATGGCGAGTTCCCGAAGCATGGCGTCACCGTCGCGGCGGATGCGCTGTCGGACTGGAACGCGGTCGAAGATCGCTACAAGCGTATCCGCGGCCTCCTGGATGGCCGCCGTCTGGGCTGCCAGGCCAAGGTCATGGGCGATGTGGTCATCGACGTGCCGCCGGAAAGCCAGGTCCACAAGCAGGTGATCCGCAAATCGGCGACCGAGCGGCATATCGAGATGGACCCGGCCACCCGCGCGCTTTACGTCGAGGTCGAAGAGCCCGATATGGAGGAACCCTCGGGCGATTTCGAACGGCTGGCCCGGGCGCTGAAGGCGCAATGGGGGATCGAGGCGATCGAGACCGACCTGACCGTGCTGCGCCGGTTGCAACCGGTGCTGCGCAAGGGCGAATGGAAGGTCACGGTGGTCTTGAACCGTGGCAACCATGACGCGGCGCATCGGGTGCTGGACATCTTCCCGGGCTTTGACGAAAGGCCCCTGCTGGGGCTGGCGGTGGATCTGGGCTCTACCACCATCGCGGCGCATCTCTGCGATCTGCGCGACGGGCGGGTGCTGGCCTCGTCGGGTCTGATGAACCCGCAGATCCGCTTTGGCGAAGACCTGATGAGCCGGGTTTCCTATGCGATGATGAACCCCGGAGGCGACGTCGAGATGACCCGCGCGGTGCGCGAGGCGCTGAACGCGCTGGCGGGCGAGATCGCGACACAGGCGGGTGTTGCGGCCGAGGCGATCTATGAGATCGTCCTGGTCTGCAACCCGGTCATGCACCATCTGTTCCTGGGCGTCGATCCGGTGGAACTTGGGCAATCGCCCTTTGCGCTGGCGCAATCCTCCAGCCTGACACTGGACGCGCGCGAGGTCGATCTGACCGCGCTGAACCGCAATGCCCGGCTCTATGTCCTGCCCTGCATCGCGGGCCATGTCGGCGCGGATTGTGCCGCCGTGGCGCTGTCGGAAGAGCCGCAGAAGTCGAAGGACATGGTGCTGATCGTCGATGTCGGCACCAATGCCGAGATCCTTCTCGGGAATGAGAACCGCGTCCTGGCCTGTTCCTCGCCCACCGGCCCGGCTTTCGAGGGCGCGCAGATTTCAAGCGGCCAGCGCGCCGCGCCCGGCGCGATCGAACGGGTCGAGATCGATCCGGTAACGAAGGAGCCGCGTTTCCGGGTGATCGGGTCGGACCTGTGGTCGGACGATCCGGGTTTTGCCGCGGCAACGGCGGTGACCGGGATCACCGGCATCTGCGGATCGGGCATCATCGAGGCGGTGGCCGAGATGCGGATGGCGGGGCTGGTCGATGCGGGCGGGCTGATCGGAAGCCCCGAACAGACCGGAACCGAGCGCTGCCTGCCCTATGGCCGGACGCACAGCTATCTCTTGCATGACGGCCGGGCCGAGGGCGGGCCGAAGATCATGGTGACGCAGGGCGATATCCGCGCCATCCAGCTTGCGAAATCGGCGCTTTATGCCGGGGCGCGGCTGTTGATGGACGAGATCGGGGTCGACAAGGTCGACCGCGTGACGCTGGCCGGGGCCTTTGGCGCCCATATCAGCGCCAAGCACGCGATGGTGCTGGGCATGATCCCGGATGTGCCGCTGGAAAAGGTGACCAGCGCCGGCAACGCGGCCGGAACCGGCGCGCGGATCGCGCTGCTGAACCGGGCGGCCCGCGACCAGATCGAGGATGTGGTCCATCACATCCACAAGGTCGAGACCGCGATCGAGCCGCGCTTCCAGGAACATTTCGTCAATGCGAATGCGATTCCGCATGCGGTCGATCCCTTCCCGGAACTGGCGCAGATCGTCACCCTGCCCCAGGTCAGCTTCAACACCGGCGGCGGCGAAGGGCGCGGGCGGCGGCGGCGGCAAGAGGCCGGATAGGCCGCGCCGGGGCTTGCCCGGATCCGACATTGGCGTCAGGATCGCCGCATGGAGGACCCTGTCGCCGATTTGCTGACCCGCTGCGCCGCGCAGGATCGCGCGGCCTTTGCTGCGCTATATCGCGACACTTCGGCGAAACTCATGGGCGTCCTGTTGCGTATGCTGAAGGAACGCGCCGAGGCGGAGGATGCCTTGCAGGAGGTCTATACACGGGTCTGGTTGCGCGCCGGTCGTTACGATCCGGCGAAAGGCCGGGGCATGACCTGGCTGATCGCCGTGGCCCGCAACCTGGCGATCGACCGCCTGCGCGCGCGGCCCGAAGCCCGGTCCGATGACGGGCTGGACAGGGTGCAGGACAACGCGCCGCGCGCC
>Ga0209369_1001201_pt1 | contig 14514 bp, 16 predicted proteins | sample EBPBio142010_DNA_FD_185865 | JGI IMG/M metagenome (GOLD analysis project Ga0209369, IMG submission 185865) | Wastewater treatment Type I Accumulibacter community from EBPR Bioreactor in Madison, WI, USA - Reactor 1_10/4/2010_ DNA (SPAdes)... | ecosystem: Engineered > Bioreactor > EBPR >... | reverse complement strand
AGTCGAGCCTCCACAGGGCGCGCTGGTCAGTGACACCGCCCTGCAATGATCTGCTTGAAGCGCCACCGGCGGAAGCGTCGCCCCTGACGGGACAAGTCCTTGAGCGGAGTTGTCCCTTGTCCTCGCTTCGATTGGATCCCCAGGCCGCCGATGCGGCGACCGCTTCTCCCCTCGATCCGCCGGCGCCTGGTGCGCCGGCCGCTCCTGTGGGGGACAACGCCGAGCATGCCGAACTGCAGCGCCAGGGCGCCAAGGCGGCCGTCCGCGGCGAGGCCCGGGAGTCGAACCCGATGCTCGACGCGATCAATCAGCCCGATTCAACCGGCGAAAGCCAGCAGATATGGTCGGGCCGGCGAGATGCCTGGGAAAGTGGCCACAGCTCGCAGCAGTTGCCGCTCGGCCCGACGATCCGGGCCGCAGGTGGCGGCGCCGCCAACGATCGCGCCCAGGATGAAGCGATCTTCGGCGTCACGCGCGTTCTGACCTTCGCAGGTGCACTGGGCCTCACCTCGGCCAGCGGATTCTTCTTCGAGCGCGACGGCCGTCTCTTCGTCATCACCAGCCGCCATGTGCTGTTCGACGAACCGAGCGCCCACACGCCTGATCGAATCGAGATTGACGTGCACACCGACCCGCGCGATCTGACCCGTCTGGCCACGTTGTCGATCCTGTTGTATCGCGACGGCGTGGCCACGTGGCACCAGGCCCGCGACAGTGGTGGAGAAGTGGACGTGGCGGCGCTCGAACTGGACCGCGGCAAGATGCCGGCTGGCTGCGCGATACGGGCGTTCGGAGTGCAGCACCTCGCGTCTGAGTCCGACCAGTTCGATGTCGGCGCCAGGCTTGCCATACCGGGCTTCCCGCTCGGCTTCTTCGACACCCTGCACCACCTGCCGGTAGTGCGACAGGCGAGCATCGCGTCGTACTACGGCGTCCGATTCCAGGGGCTCGGCTTCTTCCTCACCGATGCCCGCATGCACCGCGGCAGCAGCGGCTCGCCGGTGCTCGCGCCGTTGGCACACACCGGCACTGATCAGCCGCGCTGGTGCCTGCTGGGGGTGCACTCGAGCCGCATGGACATGGCTTCGCGCGATGCGGCGAAGGATGAGTCGCTGGGCCTGAACTGCGCCTGGTATGCCGACGTGCTGATGCCGTTGACCAGCCCCGTTGATGCGCGCTGACCGCGACCCACCGGCCCACGTCGCTGGCGTGGTGCACTGGGGCAGCGTGCACGATGCCTGGCAGGCCGCGGTGCTGGCCCGTCCGCACGATACCCATGTTCGGAAGGAGCCGCTGCCCGCCGCCGTGATCATCGCGGTCGTAGAGCACCGCATGGGCGCGAATGGCGAGTCTCACGACAAGCTCCTCGAAGTCGAGTCCGGCCCGCGCAGGCACGTCGGCGCGCTGCAGCCGCATTCACGGGATGCACAGGGCCGCAATTGGGACGTCATGGCGTCCGACGCCATGAAGAGCACCGGGCCGGGCGGTGAAGCCGGGTTCAGGCGCGTGGTGGACGCCCTGCGCGACCAGTTCGACATGGCCTGAAGCCGTCGAGGGCAGAATCGATCATCGGCCCTGACTCGGCAAGGGCGATCGAAGTTCCAAGGGACATCTGTTGTGGCCGCACATCCAGGAGCGGCACAAGCACGAACACACTCACGAGGTGCTCGCCTAAGCACATTGCCATCGGCCCGAGGTGCTGATGGTGCCGATACTCAAACATCAGCACCACCAGACGTTCACCGCCGGCGTGCGCCCCGGTCATGATCAGGTGCTGACAGGCGGCGGCTTCCGTCTGTCAGGGCTGTCTGCAGCAGGTCGCGAAGAGCCTGCCGTGCCAAGCACGACCTGCTGTGCGCAACCAGAATCTGGGCAGCATCGATCGGGTCACTGCTGAGCGCAGTTCAGCGATCTCGCTGACCCTGGATAGGCCGTCCACATCGCGCGCGCGGTGTGTCTCGTCAAACCCAGCCCTGTCGCCACACCCGGGGGTCGGTCAGGTCGCGCCAGTGCAGTTGCATCACGCGCCCGGAGTGCACGGCTTCAAGCTCGACATGTTCGACGCGCACGGCAGGCGGCGCAGGTTCGATCACCCGCACCACGACGAAGTGCTTCTCGCGGTTCAGAGGCTGCACCGCCGTCCATTTGCTCAGCAGCAGCTTCTTTGGGCTGAGGGGGTTGCGGCGTGCAGGTACGACCGCTGTCGTCGCTTCGTCCGGCATTGCGGTCGGGACCACCCTGGCCTTCAAGGCGCTATGCCCCTGCGCAGGTCGCGCTCAGCGGCTTCCAGCCGTGCGTCTTCGATCTCGCGCAGCACAGCGCTCAGGTCCACGGCGCCCGGCCTGGGTTCGTACCGGCCCGTCAGCGGGGTCTCCGGGCTCAGGCGGCCCGCGGTGTACAGGTCCCAGATCTCGGGGCCATGGCGCGTGTCGCGCAGCTCCGGCGCGTGCTGGCCGAAGAAGCTGCGCAGGTTGTCGACATCGCGCATCAGCATGCGAGCGGCATGGTTATTGCCGGCGGCGTCCACCGCCTGCGGCAGGTCGAAGATGACGGGGCCGTCCTGGGCCAGCAGGATGTTGAACTCCGACAGGTCGCCGTGCACGACGCCGGCGCACAGAATGCGCACCACCTCGCGCAGCAGCAGCGCATGATGCTTGCGCGCGGCCTCGAGCGTGTACGGCACATCGTTCAGCCGCGGTGCAGCGTGGCCGGCGGCGTCTGTCACCAGTTCCATCAGCAGCACACCTTCGAAGAAATGGAAGGGCCTGGGCACGCGCACGCCGGCCGCAGCCAGGCGGAACAGTGCGTCCACCTCCGCACTCTGCCATGCGGCTTCCTGCTGTGCGCGCCCGTATCGGGTGCCCTTGGCCATGGCACGCGCCTGGCGGCTGTTCTTTACCTTGCGGTTTTCGGTGTAGTCCACCGCTTGGCGGAAGCTGCGGTGGGTGGCGGCCTTGTAGACCTTGGCGGCACGGGTTTCATCTCCGCAGCGCACCACAAACACCTCGGCTTCCTTGCCACTCTTGAGTTGCCGCAACACGCTGTCGATCAGGCCTTCGTCGATCAGCACTTGCAGGCGGTTCGGTGTCTTCATCGGTGGATTGTCGGCGCTGCCCGAGCCGCCCTGCTGTGCCGCCCGGAGTCGCTCAAGCGCATGACCAAGGGCAGCTTTTTGGCATGGCCCACCTGCGCTCCACTGGGGGCGTCGAAGTTCACGCGCGCTGCGCCAAAGTCAGTTCTTGAACTCGGGCCGGTGCATGCCCGTGTTGGCCACCATCGCTGCCTGGAAGTCTTCGCACAGCAGCATGGCGCGTTCCAGGCGGCCGCAACGTTCAGGCCGTCGGCCGCGGAGGGGCCGCGCGTAGATGGTCATGTCGGTGACTGCGAATGACCGGTCGATCAGCTCACAACCGGCAGTTTGGGGTCGACCTGTTGAGGCCAGCCCCAGCGGAACCGGTCGCTCGGACCGCGTCGCATACAAAGACTGCTTTCAACGAAGCCAGCGGAATGGTCGTCCCGGCCAGAAGCCGGCATACGCGGGCAACTGCATTCGGGTATTGTCTGCAGCGACTCTACCCAGGGAGCCGCCCAATGATCCTCGTCGGACAATTTGACAGCCCCGTCACTCGCCGTGTCGCAATAGCGCTGAATCACTATGGCATGCCCTTCACCCGCGACACACGCTCGATTTTTGGAGATGCGGCGGCTGTAGCGAAGATCAGCCCTCTCACTCGCATTCCGGCTCTAGTCTTGGACGATGGCGAGGTATTGATCGATAGTGCTGCGATCCTTGACTACCTCGATGAGCAGGCCGGTGACTCGGCCTTGATCCCCGGCTCTGGTTCCGCTCGCCGACGTGTGCTCCAGATGACGGCCCTGGCACAAGGCACACTCGAGAAGGTAGCGGCCGTGGTCTACGAGCGGCACTTCCATTCCCCCGAACATCGCAGCACCGTATGGCTTGACCGCTGCTTTGGCCAGGCCCGCGCTGGCCTTGACGAACTGACGCGCCGCCTTGCAGCACCCTATGCTTGTGGGCCGACCCTCACCCATGCCGACGTCATGATTACGACGCTGATCTGGTATATGCAGGACCGGATGGATGAAGTGCTTTCATGCACCGCCCACGCCACGTTGATCAGCTTGGCAAAACACTGTGAGAGCCTGCCTGCCTTCCGCGCAGCTTCCTTGAGCGATTTCGAGAAGATGCCACGCAGCTAGGGACGGTCTGCAAGAGGTGAACCGAGCGCACCTCGGGCCAAGCGATTCGTTCTGCGTCCAGTCACGCGGCGCCATGTCCAGCCCGGTGGAGCGCACGCAAAGCAGCTGTCGCGACGGCTCGACTCCGCTGCACCGGCTGGCGCACGGCGGCTCACGACCGGAAAGCCAACGCCGTCATGGTGCGTGCGACGGTCTGTGCCGAGCCAGGCTCACGGTCGCGGCAACGGGCGAACTGAGCAAGACGCTGCGCGGAGCGGCCTTGCGGCCCGGGCGCGGGTGGACTCGATCCTTGTCACGTGAGCCATTCTCTAAGTCGGCCGTAGACCTCGGCACTCGAAAGCAGATCGAGATGGCCCGTCTTCAGCACGACGGCCTGGCGCTCCTCGGCAAACGCAAGTCGGCGATCGACATCGCGGTGTTGCCCAAGGGCACTGCCAACCGGGACGAGGCCATCGCCCAGCAGCCGTGCCTGGAGGCTTTCGGCTGAAGACCCCAGGCTCGCGGCCACCGCGTAACAGCGGGTTCCGTTCGGCAAGCCGACCGAGGCACTGCGATGGGTGCCGCCGTCTCCCGACGGTGCGCTCAGGATGTTGCCCAGCCGAAGGTCGTTGATGCCCGCACTGCGTACCTTGCCCAAGCGCGCCAGCGGCGCAGCATATGGCGCAGCGCTGAGCAGGACGTCCACGCCATGCCCGGCTCGTTCCAGTGGCGCGCCCTGATGCGGCGTGCCAAGGCAGACCAGATCGTTCACCCGCGCCGGCCAGCGCAGTCCACCCCGTTGCAACAGAGCGCCGTGGTGGATGGCGCTGCGCGCCACCAAGCCGCCCATGCTGTGCCCCACCATGGCCAGACGCTGTACGGGCATGGGCCAGGCGTCGTACAGGTTCTCCATCAATTGCGCCAGGATGCGCCCGTTGGTCGAGACACTGAGACCGCTGTTGTAGTGAAGATAGACCGGCGTGTAGCCCAGGTCCCGCGCCAGCGCTTCGCCATGATCGTGGCCCGCGCGCTGCCACTGCAGGTCATTCATGCACAGGCCGTGCAGCAGAACCAGCAACCTTGGCGTGGCGCCCGTCAGGCTCGAACGCAGCACCAGCCGATCGAGGTTCAGCGGCCGGCCCGATTGGCGGAGCCGCATCGTGATGGCCAAAGGGTTGTCGGTCGCGGCCAGATGGTCACCCAGCACGCCGTTGAGTGCCGCGACGACGCCTTCGCGTTCCGGCCGGGGAGCGTGCTGCGGGTCGGACCCATTCAGCACGGGCTCCAGCCAGCCGAGCAGGGCCTCTGAGCTGCCGCCGACCAGATGCGTGACACCCCGCACGGTCTTGTAGACGAAGCCCGGGATGCCGCGGGTGCGTTCCGCATCGGCTGCCACACCACCGATGCCGGGCAAACGAAGAGGGTTCGCAATGCGCGCGTGCATCGCCTCGACAAGACTGGCAATGCCGGCCACTGCGTCGGTGGTGAGGCGGGCGGCACCGCGCAGGTCAGCGGCTTGCAGTAGGGGTTGCGTCATGGGGCAGTGTGGCACGTGTCAGGGCAGGCTAAGCAGAAACTTGGGCGCGTGCCGCCGATTCCGAGTACCATCCGCAGGCTGATATGCACAAGACCGTCCGCTCTTAGGTCTTTCTTCCCGCTCCGGTGTTCTGCCGGCGGTCGAGTTGAATTCCCCTTCTGAAGATTTTCTTGGCGTCTCTCCGCTGGGCGCGCTGTTGCGCCCCGCAACTTCGAAAGGAATTCGATATGACGACCGAAACCGGTACCGTGAAGTGGTTTAACGAGGGCAAGGGCTTCGGCTTCATCGCCCCCGATGGCGGTGGCAAGGACCTCTTTGCCCACTTCAAGGAGATTCAAGGCAGCGGATTCAAGACGCTGACCGAGAACCAGCGCGTGCAGTTCGAGGTGACCCAGGGCCAGAAGGGCCTGCAGGCATCGAAGATCCGCACGCTGGACTGATCCCGTACCCTGCCGGATGTCGGGCTTGCCCGACATCTGCCGATGTAAGCGCGGCCTGGCCGCGCTTTTTTCTTTTCTTCGGAAGGATCTGCCTGTGAAGACCCTGCAAGACGCCACCGAGCGCATCTGCGAACTCAAGGGCAGCCTCGTCGCGCTGGACGCCTGGGTGCCGGCCCTGATCCATGCGATCTCCGCGCCGACCCGCGAGCGAATGAGGGCCGCCTTCGACGTTCACGCCGAAGCGGCGCGCACGGTGTTGCTCCACGCGGACATCTCCGACCTCGTGCTGGCCACCTTCGAGCGTGATGTGGCGCGCAACCGCGCTGTCCTTCTGAACAGCGCGGGTTCCGCCAATCCGGCAGCCCTGCCGTCACCGGTCGATGCGCTGCTGCTCGCGACGACGCGCCTCACCACGTTCGCAGGGCCGCGGGTACTGACGAGCGCGAGCGGGTTCTTCTTCCGCAGGGCCACTCGTCTGTTTCTGGTCAGCAACCGCCATGTGTTCGCCGATGCCGCCAGCGCGCACCGCCCCGATCGCCTCGAGATCGGTCTGCACACCGACCCGCATGATCTGAGACAGCATGTCGAGGTCTCGCTGCCGCTTTACTGCGACGGCCTGCCACTGTGGCGCGAGGCCGGCGACGCGGGTGGGTCGGTCGACATTGCCGCGATCGAGATTCCTGCCAGCAGCCTGCCCGACGGGGCCGTGCTCCAGGCGTTCGATGAGCGCGATCTCGAGGCCCGCGGCGAGCAGGTCGCGACCGGCGATGCATTGACCATCGTCGGATTTCCGCTGAGCTTTCACGACACCGTCCATCACCTTGCGGTGGCGCGCAGCGCGTCCATTGCCTCGGCATACGGCGTGCGATTCCAAGGAAAAGGGTGCTTCCTCACCGATGCGCGAACGCATCGCGGCAGCAGCGGGTCGCCGGTCCTGCGCCGGCGCCTGAACGACGGCGCGTCGGCACCGTCCTGGCAGTTGATCGGGGTGCACTCCACGCGCATGGACATGCGCACGCGAGACCACACCCAGGATGAATCGCTGGGGCTGAATTGCGCCTGGTATGCCGATGTGCTGCCAACGCTCACCAGCATGTAGCCGGCTGCCGGTCTGCGCAGCAACAGCACGAAGGTGAGCCCGGCCCTGGACTTCGTTGATTTCGAAAGACTTCTTGCTGGCTGAGCTTCGAACTCTCCGACCCGTCCGTACCGCCCAAGCCACTGGCAACCTCAGGCTCTCATGCGGTGATGCGCCGCGCCAGGCGTCGCTGCCACCCGGCGGCACAGGCCAGACCGATGGCCATCATCCACCAGGTGGCCGGCTCCGGCACAGCGGCGGCTGCATAGATGCGGTCATAGCCGAAGCCGTCCTGGAACGGGAGGTCCAGCCCGGAACTGCCGTTGATCAGCCGGATGTCGACGAAGGGATCGGCGGTGTCGATCAGGCCAACGAACATGGCACTGCTGTCGCGCGACGGGAACGATCCGCCGGTGAACAGCACCTCGAACTGCCCGGACTGGCGTAGCGCAACGATGCGGAAGATGCCGTCCACGCTGTCGAAGGGGCGGGCATCGATCTGCGCCGGTGTCAATGCCTGGCCACTGACCGTCACCGCGGCAGGGTCGTTGTTCACCTCATTGGCGTCGACGACGAACAGCCCGAAGGCGACGACCGGCTTGTCGAAGAGCAGCCGCTGGTTGAACGAGGTATCCAGGTACTGCTGGCCGCTGACAGCGAAGCGCGCGTTGTAGGGCCCGTTGCGGACCAGTCCACCGGTCAGCGACGCCGTGACGCCGCTGCCGACGAAGTTCAGCCGGTCATTCAGGTTGTTGAAGAACTCCGTGCCGGCGGGCAGTGTCTCGAAGTCCTCGACCCCCGGTGCGGTGCCGAGCAGCTGGGTCAGGTGCTGGACGAACTGGTCCCGCGCGGCGTTCGACGCGCTCAACCCTGCCGGGCTGCCGGCGGCCTGGTCCTCGCCGAAGTAGACGGTGGGCGCGGCCATGGCTGACAGGGACGCCATGGCCGCCACGATGGCCAGGGCTGCAGACACGAGGAATGGGCGGGTCATATGAAGTCCTCCAGGGAAAGGGGCTTTCCGCCGCCGCGGGCGGACGCGTAGGGGCTGCAGGCCGACCCGGCGCCGGGCCAGCGAATCGTGCGGCGCCAGCGCGCGCTAGGCGCTGCCGCCCGGCGCGGCATCCTCGCGGCGCTGAATCAGCGCGGACACCTTCTCGGCCAGGTCCGGCGTCACCAGGGTGCCGTGCACCGCGGCCGCGTGTGCCGCGGCCTGCTTCAGCACGTCCTCCTTCGTGGATCCGTGCACCACACCCGGGCAGTCGAAGCCCACGTCCTTGCATCGAAGTTCGTACATCACAGCCTCCTTCATGGGCTTTCGCGCCATCGTGTTCGTGGCCGCAGTGAAACACCCCGCCGTCACGAGCCCGTCACGGCCGGCCGTCACACGAGTGCGATCTCCACCGGCGCAGCACGCGACAAGGTCGTGTAGACCGGGCAGCGCGTCTTGAAGGCCTGAAGCAACTGCTCGCGTTGCGCGGCGTCGGGGCCCACCAACGCGAGCCTCAGCTTGAACGACTGGAAGCGCGGGTCGATGGCTTCGCCACAGACGCCGCGCGGATCGAAGTCCCCGGCGACTGTCACGCTGACCGACGCCAGGGGAATGCCCAACTCCTGTGCCGCCCGCTCACAGACGAAGGTCGCACAGGCGGCCAGCGAACCCAGCAGCAGTTCGACCGGGTTCGCGGCCTCATTGGGCCCACCCAGCGTCGGCGGCGAATCGGTGACAACATGCTGCCCGCGGATGGCGAGCAGCGCGCGGCCGGGTTCGTTCGACAGCCGGCAGCTCGCCGACGCGGTGGCAAGGGTGGACATCGTTGTGCTCCTCGTGGGTTGAATTCGATGCATGCTCGGGCCCAGCCAAGCATAGGCGTTCCCCGTCACGGAAGAGTCACCATCGCACCCCGATGAACCCAACGACGATCAGGCTGTTCGGACCGGGCTCGCTAACGGTCGGCAGCAACGCCCTGCGCACGCATTCGGCAAGGACCTTTGCGCTGCTGGCCTACCTGGTGGTGGAATCGGACCGGGCGCATTCGCGCTCGAGCCTAGCCGAGTTGCTGTGGGAAGGCGCCCCTGAGGCATCGAGCCGGCAGAGCCTGCGCCAGGCCTTGTATTCGCTGCGCACGTTGGGCGATGGGGCCTTGGGCGACTGCCTGAAGGTCGAGTCCGACCGTGTCCGCTTCGAGCGTCCCGCCGCAGGCGCAGCCGTCGATATCGACGTGACGCGCTTCGTCGCCGCGGCAGGCGGCACGGATGAAGCACTTTGGCGCGAAGCGGCCTCCCTGTACGGCGCTCCGTTCCTGGAAGGCTGGCGCCTGACGTCCTGCGCGCGCTACGAGAGCTGGCTGTCCGCCACGCGCGAACGTCTGCATGCACTGGCCATGCACAACCTGGGGCGCCTGGTGGCGGGCAGCATGGCCCGCGCCGATTGGGCAACAGCCAGCGGATTCGCCCATGCCATGCGCGACCTTGACCCAACGAACGAGGCCGCATCGCAGTACCTGCTGCGCATCTGCGCCGCGACCCACCAGGTGCAGGCGGCCGATGCCGAATGGACGCGCCTGTCCCGGTTGCTGTGGCAGGCCTTCGGCATCGAGCCGTCCAAGGAAACCGCGGACCTATACAGGGCGACGCGACCGCGCCCTGCGGAGCCTCGGCCCCAGCAACCGGCGATACCGGAGGGCGATACCGGCCGCAGGGCCGACGTGCCCGGTCCGGTGGCGTCGGTTGACGTCGAAGCCATCGTGCGCGCCGGCCAGGCCGCGGAGCGCGTGCATGCCTTCAGCCAGGCTGCCGACCTGTACGGCCGGGCGCTGAAAATGATGGCGCAAGGGGGCACAGGCGAACCGAAACGCCGCGCCGATCTGCTGCTGCTGCAGGAGGCCGTGCTCGAAAGACTGGGACGCCGGGCGGACCAGGAGCGGGCCATCGACGAGGCCCTTTCGATTGCAGAGACGCTGCAGGACAACGCACGCGTCGCCGTGGTGCTGCTGCGCCGCGCCGGTGCCTGTGCCTATCTGGGCCGCCATGGCGAGGCGCTGCGGGCGGCCGAACGGGCGCGCCAGCTGTATCGCGACCTGGGTGAGCTGCCCGGCGAAGCCGAGGCACTGAGGGAGCTGGGGTTCGTGCACTGGCATGCGGAAGACTATGGCGCTGCGCTGCAGCACGCTCGCGAGGCGCTGGAACTGCACCGCCAGATGGGCGACCTTGCCGGCGAGGCCACGGCCTTGCACAACCTGGCCGAGATACACCGCGACCTGGGCAGCCCCCGGCAAGCCATGCAGTGGTTCGAGCAGGCGCTGCAACTGCACTGGGCCGCACGCAACTCGGCCGGCGAGCTTCTCAGCCTGTTCGGCTGGGCCCATGCCTTGCGCCAGATCGGCGACCACGACGGCGCCATGCAGAAGTACGAGACCGCCTTGAAGCTCAGCGAGCAGAGTGGCGAGCGAGCCATGCACTCGCGTGCACACCACGCGCTGGCCACGCAGCTTGCCCACCAGGGCGCGCTGGACCGGGCCCTGGCGCACATGCGGCGGGCGATCGAGGTCGACCGCTCCATCGGCTATGCCCATGCTTTGGGGCATGACCTGGTCGAGCTGGCATCCTTGCATGGGCTTCGCGGCGAGCTCACCCAGGTGCGCGTGGCGCTGCAGGAGGCGATGGTGTGGTTCGGCTTCACCGAGGACACGGAAGCCCTTGCGTCCACCCGCCAGGCGCTCCGCGACTTGGAAGAAAAGGCTGGCGCAGCCCTTGCGCCACTGGCGATGCGCCGCGATGTCAAGAGTCATCTGCCGCTCAGCGAAGGCAAGGTCTACTGCGTGTTTGAATCATCGGCTGGGCGTCGGCGCCCGGCATGAATCGATCGGGCCGGGCGGCCGCCGTGCCGCGGCGCCCACCACTGCATCCAAGACCCGTTCCGCTGGACAAGGATGTGCTGATCATTCGGGCTAGGCTCGACTCGGTACGCATCGCCGATAACGTCGAACCGATCTTCGGCAAGTACGAGCGCTATGGCCGCTCGGATGCCGGGGGCACGCTTGACCCTCGCGCGAGGGGAATGCCCACCTTGGGGTCCTGTAGGAGTTTGCCGACCTGGGCGGTCTTCTGGTGCTGCCCTATCGCAATGACCACTTGCGCGTGGCCATGTCGCCGCGAGAGGCCTTGGCGCGACACGCCTCCTTGACCTATGCGGAGACGATCGACCAGGCCTCGGGGGGCGTCGTACCGGGCGGCTTGATGGACCAGCTCTTGCGTCGACAGGCGGCGCTGCTGGGGCGGTCCCTGCCGATGCGATCGGCTCTTGCCGACTCCAAATGGACACCCGCCGATCGAATGCGAGAGACGGCAAGCTCCAAGGTACAAGCGAAGTCCTAGGCCTTTGGTCCTATTGACGGCAGGGTGGCCGCCCCGGAGTATGGGTGCAGTCTTTTCGCGGCGTCCGTCGCCGCCGCCGGGCTGTCTGCCCCAAAAGCCAACGTCTTGAGGAGATTTGCCATGAGGTTGCACTACCTGCCGATTGCGGCGCTGGCTGTCGCGGCCGCCACGTGTCATGCCAATACGCTCACGTACTTTGGCGCGGGCTTTGACATTCCGGATATGGACTCCAGTGGAGGCTCCAGCGTCATCGAGGTGCTGGACGCCGGTGTGCTCACGAATGTGTCGATCAGCATCACCATCAAACATACCTTTGTCAGCGATCTGACGGCAACGCTGCAGCGGCGTCCAGGGTTGAACAACTTCGGGCTGAAGCAAGTGAAGCTCTTCCGGCTTGTCGGGTATACAGAGCCCGCGGGCTACGGCGACGACTCTGATCTGGACGGTACCTACGTTTTCGAGGACAGCGCCATCGCAGATTTTGCTGTGACGCCCCGGATGGGCGGTGTCATCCCCCAGGGCACCTATCGGTCTTCGACGATTGCCATACCCCTGACAAACGATATCCAGACAGCCAACCCCTTCACCAGCCTGAACGCAACCTTCGGGGGGCTCGATCGCAAGGGCAACTGGGAACTGAAGATCGACGACTGGGACCGTTTCGAAGCCGGTAGCGTCATCGAATGGTCCTTGACGCTGACGACGGCGCAACCCGTCCCGGAGCCGGCGACCTACGCGTTGTTCGCTGGGGGCTTGCTCGGCCTTACTTGCGTGCTTCGCCGTCGCAACTGCGATCGGCAGCCGCCGATGTCGGCCTGAAGAAAGTGCGTCAGGCCCTGACGAGGCCGTTTTCGCTATGGCTGCGGGCGGTATCCGCGATCGACCGTTCTGTCTGACGGCCGCTTTTGGGGCGACGATCTCACGAAGTCGGGTGCCGATGATCGGTCTACTGGTTGAGGTTGACAACCTTCTGACCATTCACTCAGCCCGGTCGTGCGCGAGTGACTGCTACCAGCCGCGCTCGCGAGAGGGCCGTCTCGGCCACCAGGCGTTGTAGATCCGCGGCAGCTTCGCAGGGATGCGATCGCCATCGGGGAGCGCTTGCTCGTCGACCCGCTGGTCAGTCACCTGAACTGCACGCTACAAGGCGGCAACGAGCGCGCCATCTGCAAGGCTCGGCTTCGTACACATGCAAGGCGTTGGGTCTGCAGGTCTATGCACTGCGTTCGCATCCTCAGGTGCGGCCGCTACAGTTGACGCATGAAGGTGCAACCGTGAGTAGTCCGCGCGGCATCCTGCCAGCGGATCCGCAGCCCGAGCCCGAGCGCATCCAGGCCGAGCAAATCCGCACGCTGTACCGCACGGCGGCCGTGGCGCTGAACATCGCGCTGGTCGGTGCCCTGGTGCTGTGCGGCGTGCTGCTGTACGTCGACGCGCAGACGCCGCGTGTGCTCGGCCTGTGGCTGGCCTTCGTGTGTGCCGACTTCGCACTGCGCCAGGGCTCCAGCCTGCTGTTCCTGCGCCTGCAGCCGCCGGGCACACAGTGGCCCGCCTGGGCCCGCTGGTACACCTTTGCCACGCTGTGCGGCGGCCTGGTCTGGGGCGTCGGCGCGGTCTGGCTGATGACGCCCGACACCACGCAGCAACTGCTGGTGATGCTTTTCATCTCGGCCACCGCGTCGGGTGCGGTACCCGCCTTCGGCAGCTGGCTGCCCGCCGTCTGGGCCTACATCGTGCCGGCGATGCTGCCCTTCATGGTGTGGAGCGCCACGCGCGGCGATCCCGTGCACCAGGCCCTGACCCTGATGGCCTTCGTCTTCAGCAGCGCCTTCCTGCTGTTGGGCTGGCGCTTCAATGCCAACTTGGTGGAAGCGTTGCGCCTGCGCTTCCAGAACATCGACCTGCTCGAGGCCGTGCAGCGCCAGAAGGCCCTGGCCGAGCAGGCCAGCGTGGCCAAGTCGCGCTTCCTGGCCTCGGCCAGCCACGACCTGCGCCAGCCGGTGCATGCGCTGGGCATGTTCGTCAGTGCGCTGCGCGCCCGCGAGATGGACGCCGAGGCGCGGCGCCTGGTCGAACACCTGGACGGTTCGGTCGAGGCGCTGGACAGCCTGTTCGTCGCGCTGCTCGACATCTCGCGGCTCGACGCCGGCATCGTCGGGATCAACGACGCGCTGCCCACGGTCAGCTTCACGCCGATGGGCGGCACCAAGCAGTCCGGCCTCGGCCGTGAGGGTGGGGCAGAGGGGCTCCGGGAGTACCAGGAGACGACGTACCTGGCCTGGCGACCCTAGTAGGTCCTGGTAGGCGAGTATCTTCGATAATCTGCCACAAGACGGCTTGTTCTGCGCCCTGTCACGCGTGAGGCTGAGGCTGTCTGGCAGATTATCGAAATCCACCTGCAAGGCAGACTCGGGGATCGGACTCCGGGCGTCTTCAGTCAGCTACCCAACTGTTCGGCGAGTCTGCCCAGCGCCGCCGTCCGAGCGCTCTGGATGTGACTGCGGGCGGCCTCGGAGGCGGACTCGGCGGCGCCCCGCTCGATGGCGTCCAGGATCGCCGCATGCTCGCGATGGGCGCCTTCGAGGCGACCGGGCATCAACAGCGTGGAGCGCATCCCTTCGAGCACGATGTCGTAGATCACCGACTGAGTCTGGATCAGCAGATCGTTGCCGGCCGCCTCGGTGATCCGGGCATGGAACTCCAAGTCGCGCGTCTGGAGCTCCCGGAGATCGGCGTCCTCGCCCGACTCCTGGACGTAGGAGTCCAGCGCTTCGAGTGCCTCTCTGATCCGCGCCAGGGCCTCGGGAGCACGGCGCTCGGCCGCCCAGCGGGCGGCCGGCACCTCGAGCACCTCGCGCATGTCGTAGAGCTGAGTGATCTTGGTT
>Ga0209369_1001196_pt1 | contig 14661 bp, 11 predicted proteins | sample EBPBio142010_DNA_FD_185865 | JGI IMG/M metagenome (GOLD analysis project Ga0209369, IMG submission 185865) | Wastewater treatment Type I Accumulibacter community from EBPR Bioreactor in Madison, WI, USA - Reactor 1_10/4/2010_ DNA (SPAdes)... | ecosystem: Engineered > Bioreactor > EBPR >... | reverse complement strand
GAAAATTGGGTGGGAGCTGCTGCACTACCGGAATGGGGTCGTCGCTGACCAGCAAAATGCCATCGACTTTGCAGGCGGCGCTGGGGTCCCACGAATCTTTAGTCCCCAGATAAAGCAAGTGCTGCCCCGAACTGGAAACCGCCTGGGTGAGCGCACCCATCAGCCGCACGTGGTAGGGGGTTTTGGGGGCCTGGAACGCAATACTGGCGATAAGGCCGATGTTCCCGGTAAGCTCTCGGGTCGGCTCGGCCACATAAACCCCACTGCCCAGGCGTCGCTCAATCAGCCGCTCGCCTTCCAGGATATTACAAACCCGCTGCACCGTGGCGGTAGTGGCCCCGAAACGGCGGTAAAATTCGACATAGGAAGGCAGACGATCGCCCACCTGCAATTCGCCGGTCTGGATTAACCCGCGCAGATGATCGGCCAACTGGATGTATTTGGGTTGCTGGGTCGTCTCGCTCATAATTTGCCCGAAATCATTGCGCAGTGGGTTATATCCATTTTAATGCGATTTCAAACATTTTTTCAAGTTTATCGCTTCGCTGTGATTTTTTAATTAGCCACAGATTGACACAGATTACACAGATGAGAGTAGAGATGATTTAAACGTTTTATCTCATCATCGGTTGATGGAGACGTTTTCCTGAACGTAAATTCAACCTTAATCCGTGTAATCTGTGTCAATCTGTGGCTAAAAGACAAAATGCCCTCACTGTCCAGATTAACAACTACTACGCAGCGCTTTTGTAAGGAAAAAGTAAAAAAATACGCCTATTTGCAAAATTTTTGTTTAGAAGGTGGGATAAATGGGTATAATTACTGCGCAACGGTTTAGAAACAGGGGAAAAGTGCAGTTGAGGGTGTTTTTTGTTTAAGAGCGAAGCGGTGGGGATATAATTACTGCGCAGCGATTTTCGCAAATAGACTTCATTGATAAAACGTTCAGTTTGGCCGTGTTGTAAATCTCCGGAATCCATTTGCTTACGCAAACGTCCGGATAAACCCTAAAGGAGAAGACGATGGTTAAAACAGATACTGTCTTGCAGAATGTTCGTCCGGTAGGTATTGGTGCTTACCGTAAGCAGGGATTTACATTGATTGAGTTATTGGTCGTCATAGCCATCATAGCAATATTGGCTGCCATTCTGTTCCCGGTGTTTGCCCGCGCCAGAGAAAACGCCCGCCGCTCTTCCTGTCAGAGCAACCTCAAGCAGCTTGGCCTGGCATCGATGCAATATTCGCAAGACCACGACGACCGCTTTGTGCCCGCGTATACGCCCAATGCCGCTCAAACCCCGCCCGATGGCATCTATTGGTTTAACGAAGGCAATGACATCAACTGGGTGTGGCCACAAATTCTCCATCCCTACCATAAAAGTCTCCAGGTCTTTAACTGCCCCAGCATGAATGAGTACATGCACAAGCCCTTCTATGGACACTATGGTGCCAATGCCTTCATCGTGGGAAGATCGGCTTATGGAGCTTATCTCAAAGAACTCCACACCGCGGCTGTGCCCTCAGCGGCTGGCACCTACCTGTTTATGGATTCTGGTGCCTATGTGAACGATGCTTACTTTGCACAAAACCCCAGTGGCGGCTTCTATTTGCCGGGTGTCGGCGATGCGGGTATTTCCTGCACGGCAGCAGCAGCCGTCTTCAGTAAAGATTGCCGGACCGGACGCCACTTTGGCGGCAATAACGTCGCCTTCGTCGATGGCCATGTGAAATGGGTCAAGTCGGCCGTAATGATTAAAGAAGCCACGCAGTTCAATGTGTCCACGCACGCTAAGAGCGCCTGGGACCCGTTTGCGGATAATTCGTAAAGAGGCGCTGGGCACGAGGATGCTGGACGCTGGGAAGGCAACCGGGCGTTGACGCCGCCCGTAGGGGCGCATGGCAATGCGCCCGCAAGCGTTGATGACAACCGTTAGCGGAGAAAGTCCGTCATCCTCGCGAAGGCGGGGATCCAGGTCGCAGCATAATGGTTTGAAGAGAAACGTTTTGCTTATTTTCACTTTTATAGGCCATAGGAAACAGGAAATATATTCTGGAGATGAGCAGATTGGATTTGCTTTAATCAAAAAGCCGTGTACTGGATCCCCGCCTTCGCGAGGATGACGGGACTTCGAGGCTACGGGTTTCCATCAACGTCCGGTTACTGACTTCTGCATTCATCATTCATACTTCCGACTTAATACAAAGGCACCACAAACCATGATTTCTAAGGTAATACAGACCGCGATGCTACCGGTCATGATGACTATGATTGTACCGGCGGTTTCCCAGGTGGCTTATGCCGCTTCGTGGGAAGTCGACCTAACTTCCGGTAATTGGACCAAGCCGGAAAGCCAGATGGCTGATAGTCCTCAAATAGCAGCCCACGGGCTGACCTTCCGCATGTGCAACACCCCCCAGGAACCGACGACGCTTTCCTGGACCTATAAAGCCGGTGGGCAGAAACTGGAAGAGTATCAATACTGCCTCATCACTTACCGCGCCGATGGCATTTCGCGCGGCCTGAACCCGGCGAGTGTGCCCAGCGTGGTCTCGGTGGTCGGGCCGGATAAAGAAGGCAAAAGCACGACCTTCCCGATTCTCGACCTCTCTAAAACCTGGCTTGATAATAAAGAGCATACGATTCTCATTCGTAAGCCGCTGCCGGTTTCGGCAGAGAGCATTCGCGTCGATCTGACTTCGGACGGCACCGGTGCCAGGGTCGATTTGAAGCGGGTAGTCTTCCTCAAAGATCTGCCGTCGCGCGTTGGCGATTTCGATATGCGCAACGGCTGGAACGTTGCCGGGTTCGAGACCAGTGCCTTTAAGTCGATCTCGCTGGATAGTTTGTTTAACGACAGCGTGAAAGAAGCCTTTATCCGTCAGGTTTCCAAAGACGGGGCCAGCTACGGCGGGGCGCTGAACGTGCCCACCGGCCGGGCCATGATACAGGGCGTGCCCTTCAGCCTGGGAGCCGATGGCAAAAACCTGGTGAAAGCGGCGCAGGTGGGCAACGAGAAGCACGAAGACAAAGTGATGGTCTTTGGTGAGATGGCAACCCGCCGCCAGTTCATGCGGCCCGGGCGCAACGATTTCATCGATGTTCCGGTCAACGCCCGGGGCAGCGAACTGTATCTGCTGCTGCAGAGCGAATCGCCCACCACATACTCCACCGGCGTGACGCCGATACCGTATCATGTGCCCGATATCGAAAGCTTTGCGGTGCATTTAGTGTATGCCGATGGCGAAACCGATTTGGCGTTTCCCTGGTCGGTGCAAGACAAGGCTTTCACCATCCGCAACATGCTGGGGGCCTATGCGGTGCCGCTCGATTCCAAACGGGTTTTGAAGAGCGTGCGCTTGCTCAACCGCGAGTGGGATAAGCACGTGAGCCTGGCCGGTGTGACGGTAAATACCTCCACCAGACAGTTGTTTCCCGCCGCGTGGAAAGCTCCGGCCCCGGTGAAGGTTGCGCCGCTGGTGAAGCTTCCGGCACGGCGTCCCTTTGCCCGTCGCAGCGGCAATGTGGTGACATTGGGCAACACCTACTACGAAGTGACCGCCGATTTCAGCGATGGATTCACGCTGAAGAATTTGCGCAATCGTTCCAATTCCAGCGCCGCGATTAACCTCGACCCCACCAGCGGCTTGGAATTGACCCTCGGCAGCAGAATCATAACCGTAGCCGGTAAACCGGTGAACGTGGGCGGCAAAGTCCTCACCGGCAAAGATTTCAAAGTCACCGATATCAAGCTGGAAGGCGCTTCTGTGGTGGCGCAGTTGCAGGCTAAGGATACCGATTCGCCCCTGGGCATTCGGGTGCGGTTGACGGCAACCAATAACGAAGAACTGCAAACCAACTGCTCTTTGACCTACAACGGCAGCAGCAGAACCACGCTGAAGTTTCCGCTGCTCAAGGAAATGTCCATCGGTTCGGTGCCCGATACCTGGTATTTCTTCCCCCACTGCGGCAACGCGCTCACCAATCAGCGTGGCTGGTATCAGTCGTATAACAACCAGGGCTTCGCGGTGCAGTTTATTAACGCCTTCAACTCCAACGCCGGTATCGGAGTAGGGTTAATGACCCGCAATGTCAGCCCGGCGTTGTATGCCTTTGGCAGCAACAAGAACGAAGCCGGGGTGACGCAGTACATTAAATACGATACCGAACACGGCGCGACCGACCACCTCAAAGCCAAGCTCACCGGCATGACGGCGGTCGATTCCACCGATAACGCCCATATCGAAGTGAAGGCCCGTCCGCTCAAAACCGTGACGACTTCGCTGGTCTTCCACGCCGGAGACTGGCGCGGTGGGGCTCGGGTTTACAAGAACTGGCTCGATACCTGGTATAAGCCCATCAAGTCGCAAAAGAACAAGCAATGGAACGATTCTTGGCTCATCGGCTGCCTGTGGGCTTCGGATAAAATCTCCCGCGCCGATGTGAAGGTCGCGCCGTTCTACGACCCCAAAACCGGCAAGTTTCATATCGATGAAGCGGTGGCTGCCGATACCAAATACCTCGGCTCCAAGCCCGATGGTTACCACTACTTTAAGCTGGTCCATGATGACGAGCGCAACTACAACCTGTGGAACGAAACCGCTGAAGGCACCTACCCCCGCATCGGCGGCCTGGCCAACGGCCAGAAGATGGTGAAAGATTTCCACGACCGGGATATGTTCGTCTCGCTGTATTACATTCCCGACCGTTACGGCCTGTTCTCGGAACTGGCCAAGAAATACGACCGTTCGCAGATTGGCGCCAGCGATAAGGGCGGGAACTACCTCATCTGGGATGGTTATTTCTCCAACAGCCGCGATACCATTGAAGCCTGTAGCGAGAACGAAACCTGGCACAACTACCTGGCGCAGAACACCAACAAAATTGTGCGCGATTTGAAGATTGACAGCATCTACCTCGATGTTTTCCCCATGCATCGCGCCAGTTGCTACAACCCCGACCACGGGCACGCCTTGCCTTCCAACCCCAATCAGGGTTCGTTCAACCTGGTGAAGAAGCTGCGCGACCTGTATCCGGCCAACACACCGATCTGGACCGAATACCAGCCGCCGGATGTCATCAGCCAGTATCTCGATGGCTACTTGTCTTACTCGGCCACTTCGACCGCACTCATTCTCAGCCCGCGCTGGGACGTGCCGGAAGAGACGCCGAACCTGCTCAAGCCGGAAATCGACCTCGCCCGCTACCTGATGCCGCAGCTCAAGCAGTTCTGCCTGCCCCAGGGCTATGGCACCGGCTGGAACGTGATGAAACACATGCTGTTCAACGGCAAAGGCCTGTTCGGCGGCGGTTGGGGCGTGTGGGATAGCGATGTCTCCAGCATCCTGCGCGAACAGACCCGCTTGCTCCGCAAATATACCGACTGCTTCATGTCCGATAAACCCGAGCATTTGGTGCCCACTTTGCGCGGCGATGTATACGCCAACAAGTTCCCCGGCAAAACCCGCACCCTGTGGACGGTCATGAACGGTGCCGGAGTAACGGTGCGTGGTGAAGTCATTGCAGTGCCGCACGTGGCCAACGCCAGCTACCAAAACGCCGCCAACGGCAAACCGCTGCAATATCAAGTGCGTGGAGGCATGGCTTATATTGCGATGAAATTAGACCCGCAAAGCGTAAGCACCATTTTGCAAACGCCAGCGGTGAGGAAGTGAAACAACCTGCGAACCCAGAGCGTGAGCGACGGGCTGGCCTATCAGTTTCGTAAGCGTTGACGCCAGCCCGTCGCTTACGCTCTGGGTTCGCAAATCAATAGACCCCCTCAACCATGCCAAACAAGTCACAAAAAAACTTGTTTCAAACATCCCTGAAATCAGACCTTCGCTGCCATTCTACGACGGTCTGGTTTCGTCGTTTTTGTTGATAGGCCCTGGCCATTGTTAATGCTATGAACCAATCTCTTCTCTCTTACCCTTCCGCTCTGGCTACGGCCGAGCCTGATTTTTCTTTTGCTGTGCAAAACGGCGGTGTGGCAACCACGCTTCCCGCTTTGGAGATTACCCCGGTTGCACCGGTGCTTTTTGAATGGCGCGGCGATCACTACTTCGTCGATTTCGGGAAAGCCGCCTGGGGCAACCTCCAAATCAAGCTGGACGATGCCCTTAGCCACAAGCTCACCGTGCGGGTAGGGGAAAGGTTAGTGGCCGGTGCTATCGACCGCGAGCCTTTCGGCAGTGTGGTCTATCGCGAAGCTCATCTGGTTTCCACCGACGAAGCCGGAACCTACCTGCTCGATTTCCCGCGTCAGGAGCTACACGATGCCGACATGGCCCTGGAAAGCGCAGTGGACTTGCGCGAGATCACTATTTTTCGCTATGCCGAAATCGAAACCAACGGCGTTCAGCTCGAAGCCTCGCAACTGCGCCAGCTCTTCGTCCACGCGCCCTTCGATGAAACCGCCGGACATTTCGAGTGCTCCAACGACACCCTGAACGCCGTGTGGGAGATGTGCAAACACACCATGAAGGCGACCACGGTTTTCGGCATCTATATCGACGGCGAACGCGAACGCATCCCCTACGAAGCCGATGCCTATCTCAACATGCTGTCGCACTTTGCCTGCGACCTCGACCCGGCGGTAGCCCAAGCCACCATCCGGCACCTGCTCGACAACCCGACATGGCCCACCGAATGGAGCCTCAACACCGTGATGATGGCCGCCGCCTACTACGAAGCCACAGGCGACCTGGCTGTGGCCGAGCATTTTTACGAAGAGCTCAAACCCAAACTCTTCATGGAACGCACCGGCGCGGACGGCTTGCTGCGCGGCGCTGCCAACATCGACTGGCCGCCAATGGAGCGCGATAACTATAACAACAATGAACTCCTCCCCGAAGACCCCTATAAGCAAGTAGGCCCGGTTCTCAATACCTTTTTGAATGCCCTCTTCTACCACAGCTTAAAGTGCATCGGTATGATGGCCGAGGCTTTGGGCCATCATACCGATGCCGACTTTTACCACGAGCAGGCGGTGCGGGTTTACGTCGCTTTCAATCAGCGTTTCTTCGACCCCGCCCGCAAGGTGTATATCGATGGCACCACGGAAGAGGGAGTCGCCTCCGACCACGTCTCGCTGCACGCCAACATGCTGGCGCTGGCCTGCGGACTGGTGCCACAAGAGCATGTGGAAAGCGTGGGTGCCTATGTCGAATCGCGCGGCATGGCTTGTAGCGTATACGCGGCGCAGTTTCTGCTGGAAGCGCTCTTCCACGCCGGACGCGACAAAGCCGCGCTGGCACTGATGACCTCGCAAGAAGAGCGCAGTTGGTGGCACATGATCGAGGAAGGTTCCACGCTCACCTGGGAAGCCTGGGATGTCAAATACAAACCCAACCTCACTTGGAACCACGCCTGGGGTGCCGTGCCCGCCAATATCAGCACCCGCTTTGTGCTGGGCGTGCGCCCCTTAACCGCAGGCTACCGCCAAACCCTGATCGCCCCCCAACCCGGCGGATTGGAATGGGCACGCGGCAAAGTCCCCACCCCGCAGGGCGGAGTGGAGGTGCAGTATGAAACCACAGATGGCTTCCGTATGGAATTCACCGTGCCCGAAGGCATCACCGCCCGTGTAAAATGGCCACTCAGCGGTATTTGCTACCGCCAGGAAGGCCAAGCCTGGCACGAAGTCGCGCAGGGCGGGGATGGACTATTGGAAGAATATTTTCCGTCTGGACATTATCTTCTGGCCTCTCAAATATGATTGTTTTAGATTTTGGAACTGAGATTTTAGGAGAAGCTTCCCACGCGGGTAGGCACCGCCCTCAGCTCTCAATTCTAAAATCTAAATTCTGCCGTTATAAATTGCGCAAACTTGCGACGAAGTTTGCGTAGCCGAAGGCTTAGCGTGCTCTGAACACGGGAGAGTTAGGGGGCAATTGGGGATATTGGAATAATATGAAGTCTCACCCTCAGATCATTTTATTAAACCAATTCCAAGAAATGCGGTTAGCGAGCAAGCCGCAAGCTTGGTAAAATCTTTTCTTTGGAATGGGAAAACAAAAAGTCATCATCATCGGCAGTGGCCCGATTCGCATCGGGCAGGGTATTGAATTCGATTACGCCTCTGTACACTGCACGCGCACCGCACGCGAACTGGGATATGAAGCGATTGTTCTGAATAACAATCCCGAAACGGTTTCTACCGACTTCGACATCTCCGACCGCCTTTACTTCGAACCGCTGACAACCGAGGATGTTCTCAACATCATCGACCGCGAACAGCCGCTGGGCGTCGTGACCCAGTTTGGCGGCCAGACGGCCATCAACCTGGCCAAGCCGTTGCACGAGGCCGGAGTCAAGATTCTGGGCACCTCCTACGACTCTATCGACCTGGCTGAAGATCGTGAACGTTTCGATGATCTGTTGGTGCGTCTGGATATTCCCAAGCCGCCGGGTAAAGCTGTCGTCACCTTTGAAGATGCCGCCAGGGTTGCCGCTGAAATCGGCTATCCGGTGCTGGTGCGTCCCAGCTATGTGCTGGGCGGCCGTGCAATGGAAATCGTGTATAACGAAGGCGATCTCAGCACCTACATGAAAACCTCCTCGGTCGAGGTTTCGGCCGAGCGCCCTTTGCTGGTTGATAAATACGTCGTCGGCAAGGAAGCCGAGGTCGATGTTATCTCCGACGGCGTGGATTGCTTATTGCCGGGCATCATGGAGCACATTGAGCGCGCCGGTGTTCACTCGGGCGACTCAATGGCCGTTTATCCGCCGCAAACCCTGTCGCAAAACGTCATCGATCAGATCGAAGAATACGCCATTCGCATCGCGCGCGAGCTGAAAATCGTCGGTTTGATGAATATTCAATATGTCATCGACGGCGAGCAGGCGTATATCATCGAAGTGAACCCGCGCGCCAGCCGCACCGTGCCCTATCTCTCGAAAATCACCGGTGTGCCGATGGTGCCGGTGGCAACCAAGGTGACGCTGGGCAAAACGCTCAAGGAATTGGGCTATAAGACCGGTTTGTATCCCATCTCCGATCAGGTGGCGGTGAAAGCTCCGGTGTTCTCGTTCCAGAAGCTGACCATGCTCGATACCGGCCTTGGCCCGGAAATGAAATCGACCGGCGAAATCATGGGCGTGGATAACCAGTTCCCGCGCGCACTCTATAAGGCCATGATCGCCAGCGGCTACGATATCCCGCTGCCGCACGACCCCGACATGAAGAGCCGCGACGCCGTGCTGGTGACTTTAGCCAACCACGATAAGGTGGAAGGCGCGCCGATTGTGAAGGGCTTTGCCGAACTGGGTTACAAGATTTATGCGACTCAGGGCACAGCCGAAGTGCTGAAGGCGTATGGCGTGGAAGCCGAAGTTGTGCGCAAAATCGGAGAAGAAGAACCCAATTTGCTAGGCCTCATCACGGCGACCGAAATCGATTTCCTCATCAACACTCCCGAGCGCGAGCGCACTCCCGAGCGCGACGGCTTGAAAATTCGCCGCGCCGCCGTGGAACATGGCGTACCTTGCCTCACTTCGCTGGATACGGCCCAGGCGCTTTTGACGGCACTGGCTTATCGCAATCAGCATAAAGTGGTTGGCGTGCGTTCGGTCAATCAGTATGTCGTGAGTAACTAAATCTAAGAAGAGGGGGATGCCTGCCGGTGGCGGGCATTCACCCTTTTAAGCCGATTCCCAGGCTTTCTCGTCTGCTCATGAGTGAAGCGCTTATTCTTTTCAGTCACGGTAGTTTGCTGTGTGGTGCCGGTGAGCAGTTGAAGGCCCACGCCGCTCGCCTGGGTGAAACGGGGAAGTATGCTTGCGTTGAAATCGGCTATCTGAACTATTCCGAGCCGAGTTTTGCAGAGGCTGTCGAAAAGTGCGTTGGAGTGGGCGCGACTTGCATCACGATCGCCCCCTATTTTCTGGTTCCCGGCTATTTCGTAAACGTGGGTTTGCCGCGTGTATTGAAACCCGAACAGGAACGCTTCCCGGATGTGGAATTTCGTATCGCGCCGGTTCTGGGCGATCATCCCCTCTTAGCCGATGCGGTGTTGAGCTGTGCTGGACGGGCCGCTTCTTCGGAAAGTTGGCGTTTGATTTTACATTCTGCTCCACAATTCTGCGAAGGCGATGATGACTGCCCCTTATTCGAGAAATGCTCGCATTCCGAAACTTTGCCGGTGGTAAGCAAAGCGGTCTCGATTCAATCTCCGCCTTCCTCCGATGCGGCAGCATTGCTGCTCATGGTTCATGGCAGCCCGAATCCCGAATCGAACGCCGATGTATTCCGCGTGGCTGAGTTAATTCGCCAGAAACAGCGATTCGCTGCTGTTACAGTCGCGTTTATGGATTGTAACGAGCCTGATATTCCCACTGCGATTGATTCGTTAGTGGAAAGCGGTGTTCAATCCATCACAGCGGTGCCGTTTTTCCTGCATGCAGGAAAACATGTCGCTGACGATCTGCCGACAGTTTTGGAAGAGGCGCAGGAAAAATATCCTGTTGTCGAATTCTTGCTGGGCGATTATCTGGGCTGTGAACCGCTGGTGGCAAAAGTGCTGCAGGAACGTCTTCTGGAACTTCCTCGTTAACCGACTGTTACAAGCGGGCGCAGCTTCTCCAGTGTTCTGTCTCCAAGCCCCGGAATCTCTTCGAGTTCCGAAACCGATGTAAATTTCCCTTTCCTTTTTCGGAGTGTAAGGATTTTATCGGCCGTGCCCGAGCCGATGAGTGGTAACGATTCCAGTTGAGCATGTGTTGCCGTATTCAAATTAAGCGGATTCTGCACGAAATCGTTGGGCGTGGGCGGCGTAGAGGCCTTGGTGGAGGTTGCATGCACGGTTATTGCAGTATCAAGGACGGAAGGAACTTTGATTTGTTTTCCATCTTCCAGAAAGGCACTGAGATTAATCGCATTCAGATTTGCGTTGGGAGTGGCACCACCGGCCCGAGTAATGGCATCGTCAATGCGTTGGTTGGGCTGGAATTCATAGAGTCCTGGTTTTTTCACTTCGCCGACAACATGCACCTTGAGTGGCAATTGGCTTGTAACAGCCTGTTTTTTCTCTGCAGGCACGATGAGTTGAGATTTGACACTGCGAGAGGGTAGGAACGCAGCCAGGCCAATTAACGCTACTGCTACAAGAACCATTGCTGCCAGGAACGGCCACTTGAACATCGGCACCGGGGTCGATGGGTTGACGGCGGTATCGTGAGTGGGTGGGGTAGTGTCTGGCGGTGCGAGCATTTTTATTTCTGAAGAGGCAGATTCAAATTGATATAATGGCCGCAATAAGCCACCGCCTCATTATCGGCCTTAGGCATCGTCACGTCAAGCAATAAAGGAACATTATGCAACGTATTGGAATTCTTATTCGAGTCAAACCCGAGAAATTGGAAGAGTACAGGCAGCACCACAATCCCATCTGGCCCGAGCTGGTGGCAGAACTCAAAGCCGCTGGAATGCGCAATTATTCTCTCTGGCTCCATCCCAGCGGCCTGGAGTTCGGCTATCTGGAATGCGACGATTGGGAAGCGGTTTGCGCCTATCTCGATAAGTCGGAAGTGCATACGCGCTGGCAGGAGTTCATGCAGAACTATCTCGATTTTGCGGGCGACAGCGAGCAGGGCGGCCAGCCGGTGCAAATGCTCGAACACGTGTTTCAGTTAGAAGAAAGTTAAATTTCTGTGAACTCTTGACGCAGCCCTTCTCTTTTATGATAAAGTATTATCATTACCAAAAGGCAATGACTGTTGTTTAGCCTTGCGAGAGTATTGTGTTGGAACAGAATAAACGACGACAACTTAGCGCGTTTCTCATGGCGATCTGGCTTTGTGGCTGGATCGGTATTTCGCTGTTCCACGGCCTCTCACACGTCGCCCATGCGGAAGATGGCACACCTCAAACTTGTGCGGTCTGTCATCTGCTACACCAGTCGCTTCCGGCCACCATTGAGACACAGTTCGCGGTGCGTCCGGCCCCGCAGTATGAATTCGTGCTTGAAGAGCGTGCTCTTAAAGTGGTTGCGCCGATTCGGCGTTACGTTCAATCCACTGCTCCGCGCGGCCCCCCAACCCTCCTTTTCATCTGACGTTTGAAGCATGCCGAAATTTTCTCGGCATTGTTTCGCCTGTGTATTTACCGCGTAATGACACATTGCGCGTAAACGCACCTCAACTTCATAGTGAAGTCATTTGAAAAGGAGTTTCAAAATGAAATCGAACCGTAAAACCGGGTTCACCTTAATTGAGCTTTTGGTGGTCATTGCCATTATAGCTATTCTTGCCGCAATTTTATTTCCCGTCTTTGCCCGTGCCCGTGAAAATGCCCGTCGTGCCAGTTGCATGAGCAACATGAAACAGATTGGCCTGGGTGTCATGCAGTATTTGCAGGATTACGACGAGCGTTACATGCCCGATCATGAAGAATGGGTCGATGCCGTGCAGCCTTATATTAAAAGCCAGCAGATTTTCCGTTGCCCTTCGCTTTCGGAAAGCGATGCCGATTTCGCCCCCGATCCGCGACCGGTGGCCGATTATGCGATCAACGGCTTGTTCGCCCACGGCACCTCGCAAGCGAGCTTCCAAACCGTTGCCGAGCAGATCATGATGGGCGAGCGCAAAAAAGGTGAAGAGCATCTTGATTATCACATTGACGATCTCGATGAGATCAAGGAACATCTCGAAGAAGACCGCCATCTGGGCGGCTCCAACTATCTTTTTGCCGACGGCCATGTGAAGTGGTATCGCTTTACCAATACCCTCAAGCCGGGCCATATCGATGTCGGCATGCACAATCGTGACAATTTAGAACTTCACTAATAGATTGAAGCTCTTTTTTCCTAACTCTCTGAATAATAATTTTGAATGCACAAAACCCGCGAAGATGTTTTTCGCGGGTTTTGTTTTTTGTGCTTATGGGGGCGTGATAAGATATGCCACATGGGAGACTTGAAAGATCCGCGCCTGATGTTCCTCAAAGCTGCGTTATTCCTGGTGATCGGCATACTCGCCTCGGCTGGCATTCTGATCGAGAATTTCTCATTCACGAGTCTTGCCCTGCTGGGCTTAGCCATCTGGGCTTTTTGCCGCCTGTATTATTTTTGTTTTTACGTCATCGAAAAATATATCGATGCCGATTTCAAATTTGCGGGGCTTAGCTCGGTTGTGGTCTATCTCTGGCGTCGGCGTTCGTAGTGTCGAATATGGTGAAGCAAGCGTTTGTGAATGACGCAGCATATAGAATGGAGTGGGGCAGTTTCTTCTTAAAATAACAACCCGGAATATTCCTGAATTGATGTTGTTTTCAATAAATCTTCGATGAGGATTACGGCGGTTTTATTGCGAAAATGCGGGCAAGTAGTCGGTGAGCAAAACCTGAAAATTCTGTCACACTTATTTCCGCTTCTGAGTGTCAAAGACAAGAGGCTGGCTGGAAATTGAAAGGATAAGACAATGATTTCTCGGACTGCGGAATATGCCTTGCGTGCAGTAGTGCATCTGGCAGCTTGCGTAACCAGCGATGGCTCCAATGCATCGCAAACCTTGGAGCAAATTGCTGCAGGGACGCAAGTGCCTTCGGGTTATCTCTCCAAGGTTTTGCAACAACTTGCCAAAGCGCAAATTGTTAACTCGCAACGCGGATTAGGCGGAGGCTTTCGCTTAGCTCGGAAACCTGACGAAATTACCGTCTATGATGTCGTGCAACCCGTAGACCCCATCGGCCGTATCCCCTCCTGCCCCCTCAAACTTGAAGCGCACGCCAAAGGCCTTTGTCCTCTGCATGCCAGCCTCGATGCTGCTGCTGCCAATATCGAAGCTGCTTTTCGCTCCACAACCATTGCTCAACTCAGTTCGCCAACCGAACCTCTCTGTCACGACTTCATTGCGGCCACCTTGTAAAAATACTGAATTATGGCCGATTCCACTGCCCTAAGCCTGGTAACTCAATCGCAACACGAACAGTTTGAAAGCGATGGCTACTTCATTCTTGAACGTGCCATTGATGAAGCCACGCTAAAAGAATTGCATGAGACGGCAAAACGTTTCGTTGAAGAAGCCGATGCAGAAATGGAACGGCGTGGCGTCACCACGCTGGGCATCACCCATAAAGATAACCGCTATTTTATCGGCAATAAGTTCAAACAATCTCCTGAACTCAGGGATTTTTTATTCAGTGACCTGATGGCCGCTATCTGCCGTGCGACACTGGGCAGCGATGCCTATCTCTTTTACGAGCAATTCGTACTCAAAGCCGCCGAAAAGGGCATGAAGTTCGGCTGGCATCAGGATTCGGGCTATATCGGTTACCCTCATCGTCCTTATCTAACCTGTTGGTGCGCTCTCGATGACATGACAATCGAAAATGGTACGGTCTCTCTTTTGCCCTACGACCTGGCCGGGACGCGCGAGTGGGTGCCACATATAGTGGAAGCGGGAACGAACGATAAAATCGGTTATCACGGTAGCGAGGAAGGCATTCCGGTGTTGGTGCCTGCCGGTAGCATTGCGGTTTTTTCGTCGACGGTGTTTCACCGTAGCGGCACCAATATCACCGACCAGTGGCGACGCGTGTATCTGGCGCAGTATTCCGCAGAACCGATTATGAAGCAGGACGGTTCTGGGTTATGGGGACATGCGGTGCCGTTTCTGCGCAATGGCGAGAATATCTACGACGAATCAGCATTTAAGGCAGGAGA
>Ga0209369_1001195_pt1 | contig 14666 bp, 15 predicted proteins | sample EBPBio142010_DNA_FD_185865 | JGI IMG/M metagenome (GOLD analysis project Ga0209369, IMG submission 185865) | Wastewater treatment Type I Accumulibacter community from EBPR Bioreactor in Madison, WI, USA - Reactor 1_10/4/2010_ DNA (SPAdes)... | ecosystem: Engineered > Bioreactor > EBPR >... | reverse complement strand
CACCTGGGCACCGAGATGCTTGGCCAGCTGGATGGCAAAGGTGCCGATGCCGCCGGAACCCGCCGGGATGAACACCTTCTGGCCGCGCCGAAGGCCGACGCGCTCCTTCATCGCCTGCCACGACGTGAGCCCGACCATCGGGATCGACGCGGCCTGCATGAAGTCCAGGTTCGGCGGCTTCAATGCAGCGGCCTTCTCCGGCACCACCGCAAATTCGGCAATCGACCCGGTGCCCAGGTCGAAGACGCTGGCGAAGACCGCATCGCCCGGCTTGAAGCGGGTCACCCGGCTGCCGACCTCGACCACCACGCCAGCCAGATCGCTGCCCAGCGTGGCCGGCAGCCGGAAGTGCAGCACCGGCTTGAAGGTGCCCTGCGGGATCATGTGGTCGATCGGGTTCAAGCCCGCCGCGTGAACCTGGACCAGCAGTTCATCGGGCTGGGGTGCAGGCCGGGGCACATCGGCCATGCCGATGCCGGGCGACTTGCCGTAGCGCTGGAAGGTCAGTGCTTTCATGCGTGGGTCATGTGCTGGCCAGTCTGCCCGGTGCGGGGTTGGGGTTGGTAGCGCTCGGCCGGCTGGGTTTGCCGGATGTCGGACAGCAGGCCTTGTCGCGCGCCGTCCAGCGCATCCCAGCGGCCGGCCACATGCAACGGCGGGATGGTGACCGCTTCGCGGCGGTCGAAGCCGACCAGCGCGGCATCGACCAGGTCGCCGACGTCCATCAATTCGCTCAGCGAATTGACATCGATGCCGGCACGCTCCCAGATCTCGGTGCGCGTGGCTGCCGGCAGCACGGCCTGCACGTAGACGCCCATCGGCGACAGCTCCAGGCTCAGGCCCTGCGACAGAAACAGCACGAAGGCCTTGGTCGCGCCATAGATCGACATGCCGAACTCCGGTGCGAAGCCCACCACCGAACCGATGTTGACGATGGCGCCGGTACCGGTTCGCGCAAAGCGCGGCGCGACTGCGCCTGCCAGCCGCGCCAGCGCCGTGGTGTTCAGGGCGATCAGGCGCTCGATGCTCTCGGCCGTCTGCTGGACGAAGCCGCCTGACTGCGCCATGCCGGCGTTGTTGACGAGGATGCCGATGCGGGCGTCGTCGCGCAGGCGCGCTTCGACGGCGGCCAGGTCGGCCGGCTGCGTCAGGTCGGCCGGCAGCAGATCGATGGCGACGCCGTTCCGGGCGCCCAGACGGGCGGCCAACGCCTCCAGCCGCGCGGTGTCGCGGGCGACCAGCACGAGATCGTGCCCCCGCTGCGCGAAGCGCTCGGCATAGTTGGCGCCGATGCCGCTGGAGGCGCCGGTGATGAGGACGGTGGGAGGCTTGGACATAGGGACGACCTTCTGCGGTGGATGCTTGCCGGGCTCGGCCGTGTCGGGCCTCTGAAGCAAGCGGGTGGTGAAGAACGCCTCAATGATGACGATCATCATCCAATGCGTCAAGTGTTTGATGATGAATATCATCAATGTGTATAGTCCGACGTATTCGAACCAACCGAAGGCGGCGGAGCCATGAAGGTCACCAAGGCACAGGCACAGGCCAACCGGACGCATGTCGTCGAGACGGCGTCCACGCTGTTTCGTCAGCACGGCTACGACGGCGTGGGGGTGGCCGATCTGATGGCCGCGGCCGGCTTCACCCACGGCGGCTTCTACAAGCAGTTCGGCTCCAAGGCCGACCTGATCGCCGAAGCCACGGCCTGCGGCATCGCCCAGACCACCGAATTGCCCGGCGACGTGGGCCCGGCGGAATTCGTGACCCGCTACCTGTCGCGCGAACACCGCGACGGCCGCGCCAGCGGCTGCACGATGGCCGCGCTGGGCGGGGATGCGGCGCGCCAGCCCGAGGTGGTGCGGGCCGCCTTCGCCGAAGGTGTCGAGCGCCTGTTGGCAGCGCTGCACCGGCAGAGCGTTGCGGCCGAGGGGGCGGACGCCGGCCTGACACGGGCCCAGTCGCTGGACCTGCTGGCGCACGCGGTGGGCGCCCTCGTCATCTCACGCGCCTGCCCGGACGATTCGCCATTGGCCGACGAGATCCTGGCGGTTTGCCGCGAAGCCATCCTGGCGTCGCTCGCGCCCGCGGATGCCGCGGACAAGCCCTTGCACAAGCGCCCAAGACGCTGAGCATTCCGTCCGGTGCGCGGCACCCGCCGCCGATGCCGGGAGATCGTGTTGCGTGACGGCAGCGCCCGCATCTGGCGCGATCTGCAAATTCTTGCCAGGCCGAATCGTGCCGCCGCTTCGACAATGCCTCTTTGCTCCCTGAGGCGATTCGAAATGACCCCAGCGATGGACCGTCGAGACTTCGTGAAGGCGGCCGTGGCCGCCGGCGTGCTGACCGCGCTGGACGGCGGGTCCGCCATGGCGCAGGGGGCGCCCACACCTTCGGCAGGGCCGGCCGTGTACTACAACGGCAGCATCCTGACGATGGCAGGCGACACGCCCGAGTACGTGGAGGCCATCGCCATCCAGGACGGCAAGATCGCCTTCGTCGGCAGCCGCGAAGGCGCGAACCGGGCCGTCGGGCCGGCGCGGCAGGTGGACCTTCAGGGCCGCACGCTGCTGCCTGGGTTCATCGACTCGTGGGGCCATTTCACGCTCTTCGCGCAGCAGACGCTGGGCGTGAACCTGGCCTACTTCAGCGACCAGCCGCCGCGGACCAAGGCCGACGTCATCAGGCTGCTGAAGAACACCCAGCCCTTCAACGGCTGGACCGTCGGCTATGGCTACGACGCCGCCCAGCTGTCGGATGGCGCGCTGACGCTGGCAGATCTGGATGCGGCCTTCCCCGGCATGCCGGTGATGATCAGCACGCTGTCCACGCTGACCGGGCAGGTCAACAGCGCCGGCATCGCCAAGCTGGGCCTGACGCCGCAGACCCCGTTCGCCCAGCCCGGCCAGATCGTCAAGGACCCCCAGACCGGCCGGCTGACCGGCGAGCTGATGTTCTCGCCCTTCCTGGCGGCGCATGCGGCGGCCGTCGGCAGCTATTCGCAGGCCCAGGCGCTGCAGACCTTCAAGGCGGCGGAGGCCTTGCTGGCCGCGCAGGGCTACACCACCGTGCAGAGCTACCAGCTGCAGCGCGACGAGATTCGCAACCTGCGGGCCGCCTTCGACCAGGGCGCACTCTCGCTGGACGTGATCGGGCTGCCGTCCGTGTCCGATGACGCGACGGGCAAGATGGTGCAGGAAGCCGACTGGAAATGGGGCGCCTACAGCCACGGCGACCGCGGCCTGAAGATTCCCGGCTACCAGGTCGCCACCGACGCGGCCCCGCAGCTGCGTCTGGCCGCCTTCACGAAACCGTACCTCGACACCGTCGGCTTTCCGGCCGGCTGGAAGGGGCTGCTGGTGCCGCGGGACGTGGTCGAGAAGTGGATCGGCTATGCCTTCGACAACGACATCCAGCTCTTCGCCTACAGCAACGGCGATGCCGGCATCGACCTGAGCCTGGCCCTCATCGAGAAGGCGGTCGCGGCCACGGGCAAGACGGGCGACCGCCGCACGCTCATCGCGCATTCCTACTTCGTGCGGCCGGACCAGCTGGCCGCGTACAAGAAGCACGACATCGGCGTGTCGATGATGCCGCCGCACATGATGGTCTATGGCGATATGCAGATGAAGCTGCTGGGGCCGGAGCGCGCAAGCCAGGAATCGCCGCTGGCCTCCGCCGTCAAGCAGGGCCTGCGCACCACGCTGCACTGCGACTGCCCGTCCGCGTCGCCGAACATGATGGAGGCCGTCTGGACCGCCGTGACCCGCACGACGCTTTCTGGCCAGGTGCTGGGGCCGGACGAGCGCATCAGCCCCTACACGGCGATGCTCTCGGCCACCCGCAACGTGGCCTACACCTACCGCGAAGAGGCCGTGAAGGGGACCTTGAGCGTCGGCAAGCTTGCCGACCTGGTGATCCTGGACGGCAACCCGCTCACCGTGCCTGCCGACAAGATCCGCGGCATCCGGGTCATCGAGACGATCAAGCGCGGCAAGACGATCTACCAGCGCAGCCCGGCGGTGGGCTGAGCACTGTCGGCACCGGCCCTTAGTTCAGCGCCGCTTCCAGCGCCTGGCCGACGTCGGTGGTGCTGGCCTGGCCGCCCAGGTCGCCGGTGCGCGGGCCGTCCACCAGCGTGCGCTCGATGGACTTCAGCACCGCATCGTGCGCCGCCCGCTGGCCCAGGAAGTCGAGCATCATCGCCGCGCTCCACACCATGCCGATCGGGTTGGCGATGTTCTTGCCGTAGATGTCCGGCGCCGAGCCGTGCACCGGCTCGAACAGGCTGGGGAACTTGCGCTCCGGGTTCAGGTTGGCGCTGGGCGCAATGCCGATGGTGCCGGTGCAGGCCGGGCCCAGGTCGGTGAGGATGTCGCCGAACAGGTTGGTGGCCACCACCACGTCGAAGCGGTCGGGCTGCAGCACGAAGCGCGCGGTCAGGATGTCGATGTGCTGCTTGTCCACCTGCACCTCGGGGTAGGCCTGGTGCACGCGGTCCACCACCTTGTCCCACCAGGGCATGCTCAGCGCGATGCCGTTGCTCTTGGTGGCCGCCGTCAGCTTGCGCCGCGGCCGGCTGCGCGCCAGCTCGAAGGCGTACTTCAGCACCCGCTCGGCGCCGTGGCGGCTGAAGATCGATTCCTGCACCACGAACTCGCGCTCGGTGCCCTCGTACATCACGCCGCCCAGGTTGGTGTATTCGCCCTCGGTGTTCTCGCGCACGATCCACATGTCGATGTCGCCGGGCTTGCGGCCGGCCAGCGGTGACGGCACGCCGGGCATCAGCCGCGCCGGGCGCAGGTTGATGTACTGGTCGAACTCGCGGCGGAACTTCAGCAGGCTGCCCCACAGCGACACATGGTCGGGCACCGTGGCCGGCCAGCCCACCGCGCCGAACAGCAGCGCGTCCATCGGCTGCAGCTGCGCCTTCCAGTCGTCGGGCATCATCTGGCCGTGCTGCGCGTAGTAGTCGCAGCTGGCCCATTCGATGGGCACCAGCTCCAGGCCGAAGCCGAAGCGCCGCGACACGGCGCGCAGCACGCGCAGCGCCTCGGGCATCACTTCCTTGCCGATGCCGTCGCCGGGGATCACGGCGATGCGGTAGGTCTTGCTCATGGGGGTCTCCTCGATCGTTGGGCCGCGGTCGGCGCGCCTTTCGCGCCGACGATAGCGCGTTCCAGCGCCTCGGCCCTGCGCCAGATCTGCTGCGAGATCTGGGCATAGGAGCCGGCTACCGGGTTGTCGAGCAGGGCAATGGCGCTGCCTATCGCCACTGTATCGATACGTCGAAGAACTCCACCATGCCGCCGCATGGCGGCGCTGGGCTTCAGCCAGGCCGCCGCGCGCTGCGCCGCCGCATCACGAACACGGTGGCTCCCAGCCCCATCGCCAGTAGCGCCGCCGACGCCGGCTCGGGCACCGGGTTCGCCGGGCTGATCAGGATCGAGATGCCGCCCGCGTTGTCGGGCACGTAGTAGTCGCGCAGCGTGAACACCAGCGTCTGCGGGGCGGCCAGGCTGAAGCTGGCGCTGAAGTTCTGCACCAGCGGGTTGGCAGCCACCGCCGCCTCGGAGCTGCCGCCCGCTGCTTCGTAGTACTGGATCGTTTTGCGCGTGGCGTCGTCGGCCATCACGAAGGCCCAGGCCCAGGATGACGTGAAGACGTTGTAGCTCCAGGCCTTGAACAACGCTCCGGGCTGGCCGGCTGCGTTGGTGATGGTGTAGTCGCCGGCCGTCAGGGCCAGCGTGACCGGCGTGCCGATCAGGTTCAGATGCTGGCCCGCCACGGGCCCGGGATCGCTGCCGCCCCAGTCGTAGGTGAAGCCATGGGTCGCATCGATGTTGACGATCTGCGCCTGGGCGGCTAGCGCGGTGCACAGGCTGGCCGCGGCAAGCAGCCGATGGATACGGTTCATGAAGTGCCCTTGCGTGTTGACAGGGCTTGCAGCGTAGCCCTGCCCCGGGCCCGCCAACATCCTGCGAACGTAGGGTGCGGCCACGCCCCGCCGACAATGCCGGCGCCATGCCCACCGCGCCGCAGCCGAGCCTGTTCGACGATGCCGCCGCCCCCGCGGTGCTGCCGGCGCCGGCCGATGCCGCGCTGCAGGCCCTGGCGGCCGAGGCGCAGGCGCGCTGGGGCGGCCGGCTGCACCTGGGCACCTCGTCCTGGCACTTCCCCGGCTGGGCCGGGCAGGTGTGGCAGCGGCCCTACCCCGAGGCGCTGCTGTCGCGCAGCGGCCTGCAGGCCTATGCGCAGCATCCGCTGCTGCGCTGTGTCAGCCTGGACCGCGCCTTCTACCGCGTGCTGCAGGCCGGCGAATACGCCGCGCTGGCCGCCCAGGTGCCGGCGGACTTCCGCTTCGTCGTCAAGGCGCCCGCCCTGCTGACCGACGCGCAGCGCCGCGATGCCGGCAGCGCCGCCCCGTTGGGCGACAACCCGCTGTTCCTGGATGCCGACCTGGCCGCGCAAGGCGTGGCTGCGCCGGCCGCGCAGGGGCTGGGCGATCGGCTCGGCGTGCTGGTGCTGCAACTGTCGCCGCTGCCCGCAACCTGGCTGCGCGATGCCGAGCGGCTGCATGCCCGCCTGGCCGGCGCGCTGCAGGCCCTGCAGGACGCGCTGGCCGCGGGCGCCCCGCAGGCCCTGGTGGCGGTGGAGCTGCGCGACCCGGCCCTGCTGACCCCCGCGCTGGCCGCACTGCTGCGCCGCCATGGCGCGCGCTATGCACTCGGCCTGCACGACCGCATGCCCCCGGTGGACGGCCAGCTGCCGATGCTGCGCGCCACCTGGCCCGGCGACCTGGTGTGCCGCTGGAACCTGCAGCGCGGCCAGCGTTATGCCGAGGCGCGCGATACCTGGGCGCCCTTCGACCGCCTGCGCGCGCCCGACGAGGCCACCCGCCACGCGCTGGTGCGGGTGATGCGCGCCACGCTGCAGGCCGGCCACCGCGTGTTCGTGACCATCAACAACAAGGCCGAGGGTTCGGCGCCGGCCTCGGTGCGGGCGCTGGCCGAAGCGCTGCTGTAGCCGCTTGGCGGCTGATCAGCCCGGGCGGGCGGCCTGGGCCTGCTCGCGGGCCAGCGCCTGCAGCACCTGGCCACGCAGGCCGCGCAGCAGCACCAGCGCACGCTCATGCACATGCAGCTGGTGCGGCTCGCGCTGGTCGCCGTAGAGCAGGCCCAGCGCCTTGCCGCCTTCGGTCATCGGCAGCAGCAGGAAGGAGCCGGCCTTGACGCGCCTGGCAAACCATTCCGGCAGGCGCTGCGCGATCTGCGGCTCGGTGGCGTCGCTGATCAGCGTGTCGGCGTTCTTGCAGCACAGCAGGCCGAACAGATCGGCTGGCGGCTGCACCGCGATGTCGAAGTAGCCGGCCAGCACACCATGCCCTTGTCGCCGATGCCGCTGCGGCCCTGCAGGCGGCCGGTCTGCGCGTCGCGCAGGCACAGGATGGCGCGCTGCAGGCCCAGCGCCTGGCTCATCAGGCGCAGCGCCGAATCGCTGACCTCGGCCGCCGGCGCGCTGCGCCGGTTCATGCGTGTCAGCTGGTCCACCGCGTCGGCCAGCTCCTGCGCCAGCGCGGTGCGGTACTGCTGCGAGTTCGGGTTCGGCTTCTTCGGCGCCGCCGCTTCCGTGCCAGGCGTGGCGTCGGGCGCCAGGCCCAGCGCCTTCATCAGGTCCGCCCAGGCCAGGCGGACGCCTTCCACGCGCTCGGGCAGGGTGTCGGCGTGCAGGCCCAGCGGCACCGACAGTTCGCTGGCAAAGCGCTGCACGAGGTCCTTGCGGGCCTCGCGCTGCTCGTCGGCCGTGCCCTCCTGTGGCGCTTTGATCAGCAGGTCGGCCAGCCGGTTGGCCGCGGTGCACAGGCCACGCAGGTATTCCACGCCGTGCAGCGCACGGCTGGCGTCGTCCAGGCCCAGGCTGCGCATGCCCACGATCAGCGGCTGCGGCCAGCCCCACAGCCGGGCCACCTCGATGCCCAGCTCTTCGAGGCTCATGCCCCACTGCGCGCGCGTCAGCTGGTCGCGGGCCTCGTCGCGCTCGGCGCTGTGCGGCGCCAGCTCGCGGTCGTCCAGCGTGTCGTCGATGACCTGGATCTCCTCGGGCAGGTGCAGGCCGGCCACCATGTCACCCAGGCGCTGGAACAGCGCGGCCGTGTAGACATGCTCGCCCTCCTGGCCGCCGGGGCCCATGTCCTGGGCCAGCAGCGCGGCCAGCTGCGCGCGGGCGAATTCCTGGCGCAGCCGCGCGCCGCTGGCGCCCTGGTTCAGCCGCTCGAAAAGCATCAGCGAGCCGGCCAGCAGGCCGACGTTGCGGAAGCCCATCAGCGTCACCGCCTTCTGCATGCTGGTGATCTGCCCGGCGCCGGCCGACTTGTAGTACGCGGCATTGATCAGCCGCAGCAGCTTGCCCTGCACCGCCGGGTCGTCGTGGATCAGCGCGGCCAGCTCGCGGGCATGCGCGCGTTCCGAGCGCGCCACGCGCTGGATCTCCAGCATCGAGGCCTTGATGGTGGCGAAGTCGGGCTGCGCCTCGATGCGCTGCATCAGCCGCTGCCGACGCTCGCGCCGGCGGGCTTCTTCCTGTTCGTCGTCTTCCGCAGCGTGCAGTGGGCTCATTCCGGGCCGGGCCGTCCGTCGGACCCATGACAGGGGGCACGGCGCGGATCGCGCGCGTGGCCCGTCACGGTAAGGCAGCGCCCGGCCGGGCAATGGGCCGAACAGCCGCCCTGCGGCCGCGCTGTTCGGCCAGCTCAGGGTTCGAACACCAGGTCGGCGACGTACGACAGGCTGCGCGCGCGGGTGTTGTCGGCATCCGCGCCGATGCCGATGCCGATGATGTCCGGCACGGTGCGCGATTCGTCGCCGAACAGCCGCAGGAAATCGGCATGCACGTCGCGGCGTTCGCTCTGCCAGCTTTTCAGCGGCGTGCCCGCGCCGCGCAGCACGATCATGCGGATGCGCCGCGTGTAGGCGTTGTCCAGCGCGGTCTCGGGCGCGAAGTGCGCGTCCCACACGTAGCACACGGTGGCCGAAGGCAGCAGCTGCTGGCTCTGCAGCCGCGCCAGCCGCACCACCTGCCGGTCGACGAAGGGCACCGCCGACAGCGGCAGGTCGAACAGCACGCAGACCTCGGCCGCGGTGTCGTCGCCGTTGCGCGTGCGCAGGTCGGCCTTGTCGTTGGGCACGTCCACCCGCCAGCGCCACGACAGAAAGCGCCCGGTGTCGGCACGCGGCAGCACGTGCACCAGGTTGCCGTAGGACTGGTCTGCCTCGACCTTCAGCACGCGCTGGCCGTCCAGCGTGACCACGCTGAAGGCGGTGAAGGGCTTCTTCTGCATCGGCAGGCCGATTTCCTGCCAGGGCGGCGGCGGCTCGCTGCCGGTGCCGGTGCTCAGCGGCGTCAGGCCCTGGGCGGCCACCGGCGCGCAGGCCCAGGCCAGCGCCAGCCACGCCGCCCGGCGAACCCTTGCGCTGCCCTCCCCGGGCCGTCTTCTTTGCGATCGCATCCTTGCCGGCATCGTAGCCAGGGCCAGTGCCGGCCGGGCGGCCCGATACCATCACCCCCCATGAACCACCTGCTTGAAGAAGCCAACCGCAAGTTCGTCGGCCGCACGCCGCACATGGCCGACATCGGCGCGCGCATCACCGCCATGTCGCGCGGCCATGGCTCGATGTCGCTGCCGGCGCGCCCCGAATGGGTCGGCGACCCCGGCCGCGGCCTGCTGCACCCGGGCCCGCTGACGGTGCTGGCCGATTCGGCCTGCGGCCTGGCGGTGGGCACCGCGCTGACCGAGCGCGCGCCCTATGCCACGCTGGACCTGCGCATGGACTACCTGCGCCCGGCCGGCCCCGAGCACGACATCCACTGCGACGCGCATTGCTACCGCATCACCCGCAACGTGGCCTTCGTGCGCGGCGAGGTCTGGCAGACCGACCGCGAGCAGCCCATCGCCACCACGCAGGCCTCGTTCATGCTGTCCACGGCCGGCGGCAGCCGCACGCCCTCGGCGGCGCCGGCCGAGGCCCCTGCCGAGGCCGCCAGCGTCTGGCAGCCGCCCGAAGGCAGCGGGCCGGTGCTGCCCGGCCGCACGATCCCCTATGTCGACTACCTGGGCATCCGCCTCGCCCAGGCCGACGGCCCGCCGCTGTTCCGCCTGCCTTTCCAGGAAAAGCTGGTCGGCAACCCGCGGCTGCCGGCGCTGCACGGCGGCGTGATCGCCGGCTTTGCCGAGACCGCGGCGCTGATGCACCTGATCCACACGCTGCAGGGCGCCAAGTTTCCGAAGAGCGTGGATTTCTCGATCGACTACCTGCGCTCGGGCCGGCCCGAGGAAAGCTTCGCCGCCTGCGAGGTGGTGCGCGTCGGTTCGCGGGTGGCGCTGGTGCAGGTGCGCTGCTGGCAGAAGTCGCCCGACCGGCCCATCGCCGTGTGCCGCGGCCACTTTCTGCTGACGGCCCCGGCCGAGGCCGACGCCGCTACACCCTGACCAGGCCCTGCGCGATCAGGCTGCGGGCGGTGTCCAGCACCGTCTGTTCCACCGGGCGGGCCTGCCAGCCGAGCAGTTCGCGCGCATGCCGCGCATCGGTGTGGCGCTCGGCGCCCAGTTCACCGACCGCCGTGCGCACCAGCGGATCGAACAGCGCGGCCACGCGCACCAGCAGGTCAGGCAGGCGGCGGGTCGGCACGCGCCGCGCCTGTTCGCCCAGATTCGCGCGCAGCATGCCGGCGATCGCGATCACCTTCAGGAAGGGCCCGCTGGCGATCACGCGCTCGCCGGCCATGCCCGGTGCCACCAGCATGCGCAGGTGCAGGTCGGCCACGTCGCGCACGTCGACGATGCCGAAGCCCAGGTCGGGGCAGCCGGGCATGGCGCCGGTGAGCAGCTTCTTCACCAGCGCGATCGACGACGAGTAGTCCGCGCCCTTCACGGGCCCCAGCACCACCGAGGGGTTGACGGTGCAGAACTCCATCGCCCCGCCTTCGCGCGCCACCCAGTCGCGCGCCGCGCGCTCGGCCAGCGTCTTCGACAGCGTGTAGGGCGACGCGCCCGGCGCATCGGTGGGCGTCCAGTCGGCCTCGGTGAAATGGTGCACGCCACGGCCGCGGCCATAGACGATGGCCGCCACCGACGAGGTCATCACGAAGCGCTGCACACCGGCGGCCCGCGCCGCGCGCAGCGCGCGCAGCACGCCTTCGCGGGCCGGCACGATCAGGTCGTCGGGCTTTTTCACCCAGTTGCCGGGCAGCGGCGAGGCCACGTGCGCCACGTGGCTGCAGCCCTGCATCGCCTCGGCCCAGCCTTCGTCGCGCAGCAGGTCGGCGGCAAAGACCTTCAGCCGCTGCGCATCGCCGCCCAGCTGTTCGCGCAGCGCCGCCTCGCGCGCCAGGCTGCGCACGGAGGTGTGCACTGTCCAGCCTTGGGCCAGCAGCTGGCGGATCAGCTCGCCGGCGATGTAGCCGCTGCCGCCGGAAACGAAGACCGTGCCTGCCATGGTGTCGAGGGGTTGCCTGGGGGCGCGCATGCTAGGGCATATGCTTCCACCCGCGCCGATGGTGGCGCCACACAGGGGGACGACGATGGCATTGAACGCCTATCTCACGCTGACTGGCCAGAACCAGGGGCCGATCCAGGGCTCGGTGACGCAGAAGGGCCGCGAGGGCAAGATCATGGTCATCGCGGTGGAGCACGAGCTGCTGTCGCCGCACGACGCCGCCAGCGGCCTGGCCACCGGCAAGCGCATGCACAAGCCCTTCGTCGTGACCAAGGAGCTGGACAAGTCGTCGCCGCTGCTGCGCACCGCCTGGGTCAACAACGAGGTCTTCAGCACCTGGGAGCTGCAATTCTGGACGGCCAACCGCGTCGGCACGGCCGCCAGCGGCGCCGGCGTGGAAAAGCAGCACTACACCGTCAAGCTCACTGGCGCGCGGCTGATCAGCATCCACTTCCACATGCTCAACAACAAGAACCCGGATCTGCTGCGCTACGCCGAGTTCGAGGAACTGGCATTCACCTACCAGAAGATCGACTGGACCTGGGTGGCCACCGGCGCCACCAGCAGCGACAGCTGGGGCAGCACACGGGCCGCACGGCGCGCGCCGTCGGCCAGCCCGCGCACCCGGGCCAAGAAAGCTTGAGCATGGCGAGCGCAAGGCGCTGGCGCTGGCTGTTCGGCGCGCTGCTGCTGGCCGTGGCGGCGCTGGCGCTGATGCCGGCGCCACCCGATTCGGCCGGCCTGGGCTGGGACAAGCTGAACCACTTGGCCGCCTTTGGCGCGCTGGCGCTGTGCGCGGTGCTGGGCTGGCGCCACCAGCGCAGCGCGATGCTGGCCGTGCTGCTGGCGCTGCTGGCCTACGGCGGCGCGATCGAGCTGCTGCAATCGCAGGTGCCCAACCGCCAGGCCGAATGGGGCGACCTGCTGGCCGATGCGCTGGGCATCGCCGCCGGCGCGCTGCTGGCCCTGGCCTGGCTGCGCCGCCGGCCGGCCGCACCGGAGAAGTGACGATGAGCGAAGCTGCCCCGGCCCCCGACGAGGACGTGCTCGAGCCCGAGCTGCCGATCTGCGACCCGCACCATCACCTGTGGGACCGGCACGGCCACCGCTACCTGCTGCACGAGCTGCTGGCCGACACCGGCGAGCGCGACGCGCAGGGCCGCTGCCACGACGTGCGCAGCACGGTGTTCGTGGAATGCATGTCGATGTTCCGCGCCGATGGGCCCGAGGCGCTGCGCCCTGTGGGCGAGACCGAGTTCGTCAACGGCGTGGCGGCGATGAGCGCCAGCGGCGGCTACGGCCCCACGCGCGTGGCCGCCGGCATCGTCGGCCTGGCCGACCTGCGCCTGGGCGCCGCGGTGCGCGAGGTGCTGCAGGCACACCTTGCCGCGGCGCCGGAGCGCTTCCGGGGCATCCGCCATGCCGCCGCCTGGGACGCCAGCCCGCAGGTGCGCAACGCCCACACCGAGCCCACCGAACACCTGCTGGCCGATGCGCGCTTCCGCGAAGGTTTCGCGCAGCTGGCGCCGCTGGGCCTGAGCTTCGATGCCTGGCTGTACCACCCGCAGATCCCCGAGCTGACGGCGCTGGCCCGGGCCTTCCCCGCGACGACCATCGTGCTCGACCACGTGGGCGGACCGCTGGGCATCGGGCCCTATGCGGGCCAGGCCGACGCGGTGCAGGCGCAGTGGCGGCGCCACATCGACGAGCTGGCCACCTGCCCGAACGTGGTGGTCAAGCTGGGCGGGCTGGCCATGCCGATCAACGGCTTCGGCTGGCACAAGCAGGCGCAGCTGCCGGGCTCGCAGGCGCTGGCACAGGCCGCCGCGCCGTACGTGCAGCATGTCATCGAGCGCTTCGGCGCCGCACGCTGCATGTTCGAGAGCAACTTCCCGGTGGACAAGGTGTCCTGCTCGTACCTGGTGCTGTGGAACAGCTTCAAGCGCCTGGCCGCCGGCGCCAGCGCCGCCGAGAAGGCCGCGCTGTTCCACGACACGGCGGTGCGCACCTACCGGCTGGCCGACTGAAGCCGTTTCGCCCAATGCAAATGCGATACACTCGCATTTGCACAACCCTGGCTCGACGATGACCCTGTTGCTGGACCAGCTGGCCGACGGCGCGCCGGCCACCGTGGTGGGCGTCGCCGGGCATGCGCCCGAGCTCGATGCCGCCATGCTGCGCCGGCTGGCCGAGCTGGGTTTCATCGCCGGTGAACCGGTGCAGGTGTTGCGCCGCGGCCCCGGCGGCCGGGAGCCGCTGGCGGTGCGCGTGGGCGACAGCGTGTTCGCGCTGCGTCGGGCCGAGGCCCGTTGCGTGGAAGTGCAGCCGCGATGAGCAGCGCCGCGCGTGTTGCGCTGGTGGGCAACCCCAACTGCGGCAAGACGGCGCTGTTCAACCTGTTGACCGGCGCACGGCAGAAGGTCGCCAACTACGCCGGCGTGACGGTGGAGCGCAAGGCCGGCACGCTGCGCCTGCCCGACGGCCGCCACCTGACGGTGATCGACCTGCCCGGCGCCTACAGCCTGGACCCGGCCACGCCCGACGAGGCGGTCACGCTGGAAGTGCTGCAGGGCCAGCGCGCCGGCGAGCCCGCGCCCGACCTGCTGTTGGCGGTGGTGGACGCCACCAACCTGCGCATGAACCTGCGGCTGGTGCTGGAGCTGCGCCGCCTGGGCCGGCCGATGCTGGTGGCGCTGAACATGGCCGACGTGGCCCGCGCGCAGGGCCTGGCCATCGACACCCTCAAGCTGGCGCAGGCGCTGGGCTGCCCGGTGGTGGAAACCGTGGCCGTGCGCCATGACGGCCATGCCGAGCTGCTGCGCCTGCTTCAGCAGCCGCCGGTGCAACCGCTGCCAGCCGTTGCCGAAGGCGCCGCCGCCGACCCGCTGCAACTGCAGCAGCAGGTGCGCGCCATCCTGGCCGAGGTGCTGCCTGCCGCGCCGCCGCCGCGCCGGCTGCACGGCCGCATCGATGCGCTGGCCATGCACCCGGTAGGCGGCCTGCTGCTGTTGGGCGCGTTGCTGTTCCTGATGTTCCAGGCGGTCTTCGCCTGGGCCGAATGGCCGATGGGTCTGATCGAAGCGGCGATGTCCGCGCTGGGCGACGCGGTCGGCCACGCGCTGGACGAAGGCCCGCTGCGCAGCCTGCTGGTGGACGGCGTGATCGCCGGCGTGGGCG
>Ga0209369_1001193_pt1 | contig 14700 bp, 16 predicted proteins | sample EBPBio142010_DNA_FD_185865 | JGI IMG/M metagenome (GOLD analysis project Ga0209369, IMG submission 185865) | Wastewater treatment Type I Accumulibacter community from EBPR Bioreactor in Madison, WI, USA - Reactor 1_10/4/2010_ DNA (SPAdes)... | ecosystem: Engineered > Bioreactor > EBPR >... | reverse complement strand
GCCAGTTCGGCATCGCCGCCGGCATCGGCCGGCCAGGCGCTGGCGACCGGCAGCAGGTTCAGCGGGCTGGCATAGGACATGGCCGCGCACTCTAGCGGCTGGCCCGCTGCCAATGCCAGCCGCAGGCCGGTGCAGGCCCCACGAACTGGGGGGACATTGGGGGCCGCGCGGCGGGCATCGGTGAGGGATCGGTGAGGTGCCGGCGCCCAGACTGTCCGGGCCCTGACTTCGACCTCCGCCATGCGCCCGCACATCCCGACGCCCGCCTCCACCCGACGCCTGATCGGCGCGTTGCTGCTCGCCGCCTTGGGCTGGCACGGCAGCGCCGCCGCCCAGGGCTTCGACGCGAATCTGAACACCTATGCCCGGTTGGTCCAGCCCGGCTGGATTCCGCCTGACGAGCGGCGCTTCCTGGACACCCGCAATTCGTACCCCGCCTGGGGCGGCAGCATCCGGTCGCAGTGGCAATACAAGACCGGCACGGTGGAGGAGATCACCTTCGGCGGGGCCTATGCGCGCGCGCAGTACTCGGGCCAGGGCACCCCCGATGCGGCGATGGCGGTGGGCGTGAGCGCCCAGGCCCGGGCCGTCGCCACCGCAGCCGGCAGCGCGAGTGCCTCGGCGCAGGGCAAGTGGATCGTCACCGTGGCCATCAACCCCTTCGTCGATGTGAATGCCTTCGGTGTGCCGGCCTACCTGCGCTTGATGGACCGCTTCGGCTGCCTGGGCAACCCGCTGGACTCGAGCTGCGAAACGCGGGAGCTCGGCACGACATTCCAGCATGTGTCGACCGGCCGCTTCGCGCATTCGGTGCAGCCCTTCCATGAAGGCCTGGCCACGTTCCGCGAGTCGGTCACCATCACGCCCACACTGCCAAGGCTGCCACAGGGCGGGTCGGTGACTTTCTCGGGCAGCGCCGTGTACGAGGTGAACCAGTCCACCACCGGCAACAACCTGGTCGGCAGCGTGTCGGCGTCTGGCGGGTGGACGGCGGATGACTTCGTTCCTTTCACCGCGAGGTCCGCGCGCGCGCTGTCGCTGTATCCGGAAGGGGACCGGCGCAACGACGAGGACGACCGCAACGGCCCCATGGCGGGCGAGGCGCTGTTCGCCATCCGCCAGGCCGAGGTGAAGGCCGAGTTCTCGTTCTCGCTGATGCTCAGTTCGCTGGGCGAGAACTACCTGCTGCCGGCGGCGTACTACGAGATCTCGATCGACCAGATGGCCACGGCCGGCTTCGGCAGCGCCGGCTACGGCTGGGGCACGGTTGCGGCCGATTTCGACAACACCGCGCGCACCACGGTGCTGTCGGTGCTGGACCCGACCGGCGCCCTGGACATCGACCCGGCCATGCTGCAGGTGACGATCACCGCGGTGCCGGAGCCGTCGACCTTCGCGATGCTGGCCTGCGGGCTGGGGCTGGCCGTGCTGGGGGCGGGCTGGCGGCGGGCCTTCGCGACCCCTTGCGGCAGTGTGAACAGGCCCTAGCCCCTGGCCGCCTGGCCGTGCACCCAGGTCAGGAAGGCTTCCACCGGCGGGCGCTGGGCATGCCGTGGCGGGTACACCGCGAAATGCGCCTTGACCTTGATCGCCTTGTCGCCGCCGAACACCGGCCGCAGCTTGCCTTCCTTGACATGCTTGCCGGCCATCGTGGCGCTTTCCAGTGCCACGCCCAGCCCCTGCGCGGCGGCGTCCAGTGACATCTGCGCGCGGTCGAAGCGCACGCTGAAGCGGTCCGGCGCGCGCATGTCGCTGAAGGCGCGGAACCAGTCAGACCACTGCACCACGCTGACGTTGCTCTGGATCAGCGGCACGTCGAGCAACTGCTCCACGCGCCGCAGGCGCTGCTCGCGAATGTAGGCCGGGCTGGCCAGCGGCAGGATGCGTTCCTCGAACAGCGGCTCCACCACCAGCTCGGGCCAGTTGGGTACGCCGTAGCGGATGTCGATGTCGGCCTGGCCCAGCGCGAAATCGCTGTGCGTGTGCGCCGCCGACAGGTTGAGCGTGATCTCCGGATGGGCGCGCGCAAACTCGTGCAGCCGCGGCATCAGCCACAGCGAGGCCAGGCTCGGCGCGCAGTGCACGTACAGGCTGTTGCTGACGCCCTGGCGCAGGTCGTCGGTGGCGGTGGTCAGCGCGGTGATCGCGCCGCCCACGCGTGACAGGTAGCGTTCGCCCGCCGGGCTCAGGCGCACGCCGTGCGCGCTGCGCTCGAAAAGCCGCACGCCCAGAAAGTCTTCCAGCCGCGCAATCTGGTGGCTGATCGCCGACGCGGTGAGGTGCAGCTCGCTGGCGGCCACCGCAAAGCTGCGGCGCCGCGCCACCGCTTCGAAGGCCTGCAGGTTGGTGATCGGCGGGATGGCAGCCATCGGGTGAACCCTCAGGTTACATGAAGGAACGTCATCTTACGGTGACGAGACTTCGCTTGTCTTCATCAGACCCGCGCTCGAAGATTCGCTCCATGGATCGGCTGCTTGCCGGTCCCCGCGGCGCGAGCCGCCAGCCCCTCACTCATCTGGAGACAAGCGATGCTTCTCAAGGACAAGGTTGCCGTCATCACCGGCGGCGCCGGACTCAACGGCCTGGGTTATGCCACCGCGCGGCTGATGGCCGCACAGGGCGCCCGCGTGGCCATCCTGGACCTGGAACGCGCCAACCCGCAGGCGGCGGCCGCGCAGCTGGGCGCCGGCCACGTGGGCCTGGTGGCCGACGTCACCGACAAGGCAGCCTGCGAGGCCGCCGCGGCGCAGGTGCTGCAGGCGCTGGGCCGCATCGACGTGCTGGTCAACAACGCCGGCATCACCCAGCCGGTGAAGACGCTGGAGATCACCGGCGCCGACTACGACCGCATCCTCGACGTCAGCCTGCGCGGCACGCTGTACATGTCGCAGGCCGTGCTGCCGGCAATGAAGCAGGGCGGCGGTGGTTCGATCATCTGCATCTCGTCGGTGTCGGCGCAGCGCGGCGGCGGCATCTTCGGCGGCCCGCACTACTCGGCCGCCAAGGCCGGCGTGCTGGGCCTGGCCCGCGCGATGGCGCGCGAGTTCGGCATCGACGGCATCCGCATCAACAGCATCACCCCGGGCCTGATCGAGACCGACATCACCCAGGGCAAGCTCAGCGATGCCAAGAAGGCCGAGATCGCCGAGACGATCCCGCTGGCCCGCCTGGGCCGCGCCAGCGACGTGGCCGGCGCCTGCGTGTTTTTGGCCAGCGACCTGTCCGCCTACTGCACCGGCATCACGCTCGACGTGAACGGCGGCATGTTGATCCACTGACCCGACCCCCGAATCCATACCAAGGAGACAAGCACCATGCAACGCAAGACCTTCATCCGTACCGCCGTCGCGGCCGCCGCCTTTGCCGCATTGCCCATCGTCGCGCAGGCGCAGACCGTCAAGCTGACGCTCGGCCACGGCGCCGCCATCGGCAACCCGCGCCACGAGGCCAGTGTCAAGTTCGCCGAGGTGGTGAAGGCCAAGTCCGGCGGCCGAATCGAGGTGCAGGTGGCACCCTCGGCCCAGCTGGGCGACGACGCGGCGATGGTGACCGCGCTGCGCACCGGCGCGCTGGACATGAGCGCCAACTCGCAGGGCGCGGTGTCCAACGCGGTGCCCGAGTACGCCGCCTTCGGCATGCCCTTCCTGTTCTCCAGCCCGGCGGCGGCCTTCAAGCTGCTGGACGGCCCGCTGGGCAAGGAGCTGGCCGACAAGTCGGCCGAGAAGGGCCTGATCCTGCTGGGCACCTGGGACAACGGCATCCGCCAGATGACGAACAGCAAGCGCCCGATCGCCAAGGTCGAGGACATGAAGGGCCTGAAGATGCGCGTGCCGCCCGATGCCACGCTGGTGGACATCATGAAGGCGCTGGGCGCCGAATCGCAGCAGATCAAGTTCGCCGAGTTGTACGTGGCGCTGCAGCAGGGCGTGGTCGACGGCCAGGAGAACCCGCTGGTCAACATCCACGCCAGCAAGCTGTACGAGGTGCAGAAGAACCTGGCGATGACGAACCACCAGTTCCAGATGACACCCTTCCTGATCAGCAAGCGCAGCTGGGACAAGCTGAGCGATGCGGACAAGAAGGCCGTCACCGAGGCGGCGGCCGAGGCCACCGCGCTGCAGCGCAAGCTGTCGCAGGAGGCCGACGACAAGCTGCTGGCCGACCTGAAGTCCAAGGGCATGCAGGTGACGACGCCCGACAAGGCGGCCTTCGCCAAGGCCACGGCCGAAGTCACGGCCAAGTGGGAAGCCGGCCCGATCGGCCCCTACGTGAAGAAGGTCGTCGCCGCCGCCCAGGCGCAGTGACCGACGCGGGGCACCTGAAGCGCCCCGACCCCAAACAAGGAGACAACGATGTCCGGCAAACCCACCGGCCCGCTCGACCGGGCCATCACCGGCGCCTGCCGCGTGCTGCTGTGGCTGTCCACCAGCGTGATCTTCGTCATCCTGGTGGCCAACACGGTGCTGCGCTATGCCACCGGCTCCAGCCTGCAATGGGCCAACGAGGTGCCGGAGCTGCTGTTCCCCTGGCTGGTGATGTCCGGCGTGGTGATCGCCGCGCAGCACGGCGCCCACATCGCCACCACCTTCCTGATGGAGGCACTGCCGGCCGCCGCGCGGCGCGTGGTGTCCACCATCAGCTGGCTGGTGGTGGCGGGCCTGTACGCCACGCTGGCGGTGGCCACCTTCCGCATGCTGGAGATCGTGCACGACGAGAAGTCGCCGATCCTGCAGCTGCCCGGCTCCATCACCTATGGCTGCGTGATGGGCGGCATGGCGCTGCTGGCACTGCTGGCACTGCAGTCGGCCTGGCAGTGCTGGCATGCCGAACCCGAGACCAAGACGTCCGCCGAGCCGGCGGTGCCGCAGGCGCACTGGTAGGCGCTTCGCCCCTGGAGGAGACAACCGATGAGTGCATTGATCCTGCTGGTCTTCATGGGCGCTGCCGTAGCGGCCATGCCGATCGCCCACGCGCTGCTGCTGGCCGCCATGGCCGCGGCAGCCAGTTCCGACAAGGTGCCACTGGACCTGCTGGTGCAACAGATGGTGGCGCAGGTGCAGAGCTTCCCGCTGATCGCCATCCCGTTCTTCATGCTCACCGGCACGCTGATGATGGGCGGCAAGCTGGGCGAGGCGCTGATCGGCGTGCTGTCGGCGCTGATCGGCCGCTTCCACGGCGGCCCGGCGCAGGTGGGCGTGCTGTCGTCGACGCTGTTCGGCGGCGTGTCCGGCTCGGCGGTGGCCGATGCCTCGGCCATCGGCTCGCTGCTGATCCCCTGGCACAAGCGGCTGGGCTACCCGGCCGCGTTCTCGGCGGCCACGCTGGCCGCGGCCGCGACCATCGACATCCTGATCCCGCCGTCGATCCCGATGATCCTGTTCGCGTTGACTTCCAACGCGTCGATCGCCGAGCTGTTCGTCGCCGGCGTGCTGCCCGGCCTGCTGATGTGCGGCGGCTTCATGGCCGCGTGCTGGTGGGTCGGCAAGCGCCGCAACTTCCCGCGCGAGACCGCGCCGTTCGACGGCGCCGCCTTCCGCCGCCACATGGCCTACGCTTCGCCGGCCATCGTGCTGCCGGTGCTGATCATCGTCTTCCTGCGCTTCGGCATCGCCACGCCCACCGAGGTGGCTGTGCTGTCGACGCTGTATGCCGGCGTGGTGTCTGCCGTGATCTACCGTGACTTGGGGCTCAAGCGGCTGAACGATGCCATCGTGCATGCCGGCCTGGCCACGGGTGTGGTGCTGCTGGTGATCATGGCCTCGGCGGCCATCGGCTGGCTGCTCACCTTCGACCAGATGCCGCAGGGCATCGCCCACTGGGTGCAGGAGAACGTGCACGCCAAGTGGCTGGTGATCCTGCTGATGAACGGGCTGATGCTGTTCCTGGGCATGTTCATCGACCTGCCGGCGGCCGTGCTGCTGCTGACGCCGGTGTTCGTGCCGCTGGCCAACTCGATCGGCATGGACATGACCCAGCTCGGGATCATGATGGTCGTCAACCTGGCCATCGGCCTGTACACGCCGCCCGTCGGCACCACGCTGTTCATTACCAGCGCGCTGGCCAAGGTCAAGGTCGGCCAGACGGTGTGCGAGCTGGGCCCCTTCTACCTGGTCGCCTTTGGCGTGCTGGCACTCGTCTCGTACGTGCCGGCATCCATCCTGAAGTGACGCACCCCTCTACATCAAGGAGCATTCCATGAGCATCTCTTCCGAGCGGCTGGCCGAGCTGGCCGCCGCGGCCTGGCGCATCCGCCGCTATGCCCTGCGCATGGGCGAGGTCCAGGGCCAGGGCTACATCGGCCAGGCGCTGGGCTGGGCCGACGTGCTGGCGGTGGCCTATTGCCACGCGCTGAACCTGAAGCCCGCCGAGCCCGAGTGGGAAGGCCGCGACCGCTTTCTGCTAAGCCACGGCCACTACGCGATCGCGCACTACGCGGCGCTGATCGAGGCCGGCGTCATCCCCGAGAGCGAGCTGGACACCTACGGCAGCGACGACAGCCGCCTGCCGATGTCGGGCATGGCCAGCTACACGCCGGGCATGGAGATCTCCGGCGGCTCGCTGGGCCAGGGGCTGATCATCGGCGTGGGCATGGCGCTGGGCCTGAAGCAGAAGAAGTCGTCAGCCTTCGTCTACAACAGCATGTCCGATGGCGAGCTGGACGAAGGCTCCACCTGGGAGGCGGCGATGGCCGCCGCGCACCACCGGCTGGACAACCTGGTGTGCCTGGTGGACATCAACAACCAGCAGGCCGACGGCCCTTCGGGCAAGGTGCTGGGCTTCGAGCCGCTGGCCGACAAGTGGCTGGCCTTCGGCTGGCACGTGCAGCGGATCAACGGCAACGATTTGCCGGCCGTGGTGGCCGCCTTCGATGCCGCAAGGGCGCTCGAAGAGCCCAAGCCGCGCGTGATCCTCTTCGACACGCTGATGGGCAAGGGCGTGCCCTTCCTCGAAAGCCGCGAGAAGAACCACTTCATCCGCGTCGACCCGCCCGAGTGGCAACAAGCCTTGCAGATCCTGGACCAGACCGAAGGAGCCACGGCATGAGCCGCCGGGCCGCTCCCAAGGCGAATACCGAAGTGCGCAGCACGAAGGAGTCTCAATGAACACCGTCGCAGAAAAGAAGCCCCGCCTCACCACCTCGGCGATGATCGCGTCCATCGCCTCGGAGGGGCAGCGCGTCAAGGCCGCGCCCTTCGGCAAGGCCCTGGTCGAGTACGCAGCGAACCGGCCCGAAGTCGTCGGCCTGACGGCCGACCTGGCCAAGTACACTGACCTGCACCTGTTTGCGCAGGCCTACCCCGAGCGCTTCTACCAGATGGGCATGGCCGAGCAGCTGCTGATGGGCGCGGCCGGCGGCATGGCCAAGGAAGGGCTGGTGCCCTTTGCCACCACCTATGCAGTGTTCGGCACGCGGCGCGCCTATGACTTCATCCACCAGGTCATCGCCGAGGAGGACCTGAACGTCAAGATCTGCTGCGCGCTGCCCGGGCTGACCACCGGCTACGGCCCCAGCCACCAGGCCACCGAGGACATCGCGATGATGCGCGGCATCCCCGGCCTGACCATCGTCGACCCCTGCGACGCGCTGGACATCGAGCAGGCCGTGCCGCAGATCGCCGCGCACCAGGGCCCGGTCTACATGCGGTTGCTGCGCGGCCAGGTGCCGCTGGTGCTGGACGAGATCGAGGGCTACAAGTTCGAGCTGGGCAAGGCCAAGATGCTGCGCGAAGGCGCCGACGTGCTGGTCATCTCCAGCGGCCTGCTGACCATGCGCGCGCTGGAAGCGGCGCAGGACCTGGCCAAGGACCAGATCGGCGTGGCAGTGCTGCACTGCCCGACGATCAAGCCGCTGGACGAGGCGGCCATCGTCGAGGCGGTGCGCTACCAGCACCGCATGGTGGTGGTGGCCGAGAACCATTCGGTGATCGGCGGCCTGGGCGAGGCGGTGGCCAGCGCGCTGCTGCGCCACCGCGTGCAGCCGGCGGGCTTCCAGCTGGCCGGGCTGCCCGATGCCTTCCTGGATGCTGGCGCACTGCCGACGCTGCATGACCGCTACGGCATCAGCCGCGAGGCGCTGGGCGCACGCATCAGGGGCTGGCTGGGCTGACAGGCCTCTGGCGCCTGGGCCGTGGGGTCAGGGCCGCCATGAACCTACACTGGCTCCATGGGCCTGTTGACCTTCTGCATCAACGTCACGCTGGACGGCTGCATCGACCACCAGGAAGGTATTGCGGATGAAGAGACCCACGCCTTCTTCACCCAGCTGATGGACGCGAGCGGCGCGATGCTGTGGGGCCGCGTCACCTACGAGATGATGGAAAGCCACTGGCCGGCCGTGGCGCGCGGCGACGTGGCCGCGCCGCCGGCGGTGCGCGATTGGGCGCTGAAGCTGCAGGCCAAGCCGAAGTACGTGGTGTCGTCGACGCGAAGCCACTTCCCGTGGAGCCACAGCCACCATCTCGGCGGTGACCTTCGCACGGGTGTGCAGGCCCTGAAGGACGCCACGCCGGCCGGCGTGCTGGTCGGCAGCGGCCAGCTGGCGGCAGCGCTGGACCGGCTGGATCTGATCGACGAATACCGGTTCCTCGTGCAGCCCAGGATCGCCGGCCACGGCCCGACGCTGTACCAGGGCGGGCTGACCGCCACGCGCAAGCTGGAATGGGTATCGGCCAATCCGCTGCGCTGTGGCGCGGTGGCGCTGCACTACCGCCGGGCGCGCTGAAGCGCAGCCGCCGGCTCAGATGCTGCAGTCCGCGGGCCAGGCGTCCAGGCTGCGCAAGGCCTCGCGCACGATGCTGATGCGGTGGGGCAGGTCGGCCTGGCGGCGCGGGGTGTCGATGTTCAGCGCGAAGAACACCGGGCCGTCGCCGAATTCGATCCAGCCCACCCACCAGCCGATGCGGCCGCTCCAGCCGCTCTTGGCACGCAGGATCCAGCGGTTGCCGGCGGCGTAGACGATCAGGTCCTTGACCAGGCGCTGATGCGCCACGGCAAAGGGCAGCGTGTTCGCATACAGCGCGCGCAGCAGCGCGATCTGCTCCTGCGCCGACACGGCCAGGTCGCCGTCCACCCAGAACGGCGTTGCTCCGGTGGCCAGCTCGTTGCCGTACTGCATCTTGCGCAGGTAGGCCGTCTCGCGCTCGGTGCCCAACGCCTTTGCGAAAGCCTCGTAGAGCCAGACGGTCGAGTCGCGCATGGCCGAGCGCAGCGTCTGGTCGCGGTTCCAGGCGGGGACGGCGTGGCGGGTGCCGTCCCAGCGGAAGACCTGGAACTCGTCGCGCACCAGGCCGGCGTCCAGCGCGAACAGCGTGTGCGGAATCTTGAACGTGGACGCGGGCGAGACGCGGCGTTCGGCACGCTGCGCGTCATGCACCCGCGTCACGGCCGTGGCGGCCCGCGCATCGACCACGACCAGTGTGCCGGGCACGTCGGCGGCAGCGAACAGCGCTTGCCACGAGGCCGGCGGGCGCGCCTGCCCATCGGGGTTGGGCTGGGCCACCGCGCACATCGGCAGGGCGAGGGCAGACCACACGAAGCTTCGACGGTTCATGGGCGCCATGCTAGGAGATGCCCCCAGCGCGAAAGGCCGCCTGCACTGATATGACGATCATCATATTCTCTGCTAGAGTGCATACATGGACAAGTCGCCCAGCCGCAAGGAGATCACCCACGAGCGCATCCTGGCGGTCGCCGCACGGGCGATCCGACGGGGCGGGTTCCAGGGCGTGGGGGTGGCCGACATCATGAAGGAGGCCGGCCTGACCCACGGCGGCTTCTATGCCCACTTCCGCTCGCGCGACGCTTTGCTGGCCGAGGCCTTGGTGCGTGCCGGCCAGGACAGTGCGCAGCGTGTCAACCAAGCCACCACCGCGCGCCAGGCCCGCGGTGCCAATGCGCTGCGGGCGCTGGTGGAAGGCTATCTGTCCGACCGCCACCTGGGCGAGCTCGAAGCCGGTTGCCCGGTGGCCGCGCTCGCGTCCGAGATGCCGCGCCAGGCCGCCGAGGTGCGCGAAGTGTCGGCGCAGCGGGTGCGTGATCTGGTGGCTGCCGTGTGGCGCGCGTTGCCGAATGGCGCAGCGCCGGACAGCGGCCCGGCCATCGCCAGCCAGCTCGTCGGGGCGCTGCAGTTGGCCCGTGCCCTGGGCGACAACGCCGAGGGCCGCGCGCTGCTGAAGGCTTCGCGCCAGGCCCTGCTGGCGCAGTACGACCACCCACCGTCCGACTGAACGATGCCTGAGGGCTGCATGGTCACGCGTTCAAGTGAAATTATGACGATCATCATATGGGGGTGCCGCGGCACCCTTTACCCCTGCCAAGGATCCGAAGCATGAAGATCGACCACGCCACCGTCCTGATCACAGGTGCCAACCGCGGCCTGGGGCTCGCGTTCGCGCGCGAGGTACTGGCCCGCGGCGCGCGCAAGGTTTACGCCGGTGTGCGCGACCCCTCCAAGCTCCCACTGGCCGGGGTCGAGCCCGTCCGGCTCGACGTCACCCGTGACGAGGACGTGGCTGCCGCCGCCAGCCGCTGCGGCGACGTGACGCTGTTGATCAACAACGCCGGCATCGCGGCCTTCGGCGGCTTTCTTTCCGCCGACAGCGTCGAGTCCGCGCGGGCGCATCTGGAGACCAACTTTTTCGGCCCGCTGCGCCTGAGCCAGGCCTTTGCGCCGCTGCTGGCTGCCAACGGCGGCGGTGCCATCCTGAACGTGCTGTCTGTGGCCAGCTGGATCAACTCGCCGATGCTGGCGATGTATGGCGCCAGCAAGTCCGCTGCGTGGGCCCTGACCAACGGCCTGCGCCACGAACTGCACGGCCAGGGCACGCAGGTGCTGGGCATGCACGTGGGCTTCGTCGACACCGACCTGACGCGTGCCATCGACCTGCCCAAGTCGAGCCCCGAGGTGATCGTGCAGCGCACGCTCGATGCACTGGAGGCCGGTGCCGAAGAAGTGCTGGCCGACGAGCGGGCACAGCAGATCAAGCAGGGCCTGACGGCCGAACCGGCCGTGTACCTGCGCCCGCCGAACGCCATCGCCCCGGCGGCTGCGCGCTGAGGCCGGCATGAGCACACCCATGACCCTCGGCGGCGCCCAGTTCACCACACCGGCCACATCGCGCACGCAGCAGATGCTGCACGGCCCGCTGGTGCCGACCTTGCTGCGCCTGGCCACCCCCAACATCATCGGCCTGTTCGCGATGACGGTGGTCATCGGCTACGACGGCTATGTGCTGGGCCGGCTGGGCGCCGACGCGCTGGCTGGCATCGCGCTGGTGTTTCCGCTGTCGATGCTGATGATGCAGATGTCGGGCGGCGGCATCGGCGGCGCCGTCACCGCCGCCGTCGCCCGCGCGCTGGGCGCCGGGCGCGACGAAGAGGCCGGCCGCCTGGCGCAGCAGTCGCTGCTGATCGCCGGCGCGTTCGCTGGCGCCTTCATGCTCGTGCTGCTGGGCTTCGGCCGCGGTGTGTATGCCGCCATGGGCGGGCGCGGTGCGGCGCTGGATGCGGCGCTGGCCTACTCCAACGTGCTGTTCAGCGGCGCCATCGTCATCTGGGCCACCAACGTACTGGGCGCCATCGTGCGCGGCGCGGGCAACATGCTGCTGCCGGCGCTGATGCTGGTGCTGACAGCATTGATCCACCTGGTGCTGTGCCCGACGCTGGTCTTCGGCTGGGGGCCTATACCCGGCCTGGGCGTGCCCGGCGCAGCCCTCAGCCTGCTGGTGGCCAACGGCGCCGCTGCGCTGGCGCTGGCCGCGCACCTGCTGCGCCGCGGCGCGCCGGCGGCGCTGAACCGGTCGCCCTGGCGGCTGCATGGGGCGTTGGCGCGCGACATCCTGCGCGTGGGTCTACCCGCATCGATGAGCCCGGTGGTCAGCAACGCATCGATCGCGGTGGCCACGGCTTTCGTCGGCAGCTTCGGCACCGCCGCGCTGGCCGGCTACGGCGTGGCGGCGCGGCTGGAATACATCCTGGTGCCGATCGCCTTCGGCTTCGGCACGGCGCTGACGGCCATGGTCGCCACCAACATGGGAGCGGGCAACCCGAAGCGCGCACTGCATGTCGCCTGGCTCGGCGCGGCCATCGTCGCCGCCATCACCGGCGGCATCGGGCTCGTGACGGCCATCGCACCGGCGCTGTGGATGAACCTGTTCACGGCGGATGCGGCGGTGCGCGAGTTCGGCGCGACCTACCTGCGCATCGTCTGCGCCTTCTACGGCCTGTATGGCTTCGGGCTGGCCTTGTTCTTTGCCTCGCAGGGGGCAGGGCGCATGTTCTGGCCGCTGGCCGGCAGCCTGGTGCGGTTGCTGATCGTGGCGCTGGGCGGCTGGGTCTGCGTGCACCTGCTGCAGACCGGGGCCAGCGGCTTCTTCGCGGTGGTGGCGATCAGCCTGGCCGTGTATGGCCTGATCATCGCCGGGGCGATCAAGTTCGGCAGCTGGACGCGCTAGGCGGGCCATCCATGGCGAGGAGACGAACATGAGCGAAGCGGAAGTGGCATTGATTGTGGGCGGCGGGCCGGGCATCAGCGCCAGCTGCGCGCGGCTGTTCCCGCGCCAAGGCCTGAAGGTGGCCGTTGCGGCACGGAACGTGGACAAGCCGGTGCTGCAGGCGCTGGCGCGCGACCACGGCGTCAGCCTGGTCGCGTGCGACGCCTCGGTACCCGAGTCGGTGGCCGCGATGTTCGAAGAGGTGTCGCGCACGCTGGGCACCCCCCGGCTGGTGGTGCACAACATCGACGGCCGCCCGCGCGAGGTGTTCCGCAAGGGCATCGACGAGGTCGAACCCGCCGCGGTGCTGTCTACGCTCATCAACTCGACCTTCAGCGCCTTCCTCGTCGGCCAGCAGGCGGCCCGGGCCATGCTGGCGCTCGAGGGCCGGGAAGGGCACAAGGGCACGATAGTTCTCACCAACGCCAGCGCTGCGCTGAAGGGCTATCCGCGCAGCGGCGCCTTTGCTGCAGCGTCCCACGGCAAGGCCGGCCTGGCGCAGAGCATGGCGCGCGAGCTGATGCCGCAAGGCATCCACGTGGCCCATGTGCCGATCGACGCGGCCATCGGCTGGGAACAGCCGGACGGATCGCGCGCCCACCGGCTGGCCGGCACGGCGGTGGACGACAACCTGGCGCACCCGGACCGCATTGCCGAGCTGTACTGGCAGCTGCATCGGCAGCACCGTTCGACCTGGGCATTCGAGGTGGTGCTGCGGCCCTGGACCGAGAACTGGTAGTCCGACCTGGCGTCCCGCGGTTCCCGGACGGCTTGCGCGGAATGCCGTTCCGTCTGAACGGGGTTCAGACTTGACAGGGGTTTCCATGGAAACTAAAGTGACGGTAGTTTCCAAGGAAACCCAATGAAGTCCAGGGCCCGTACCCCGTCGCCGTCACCGCTGGAAGCGCACTTGGGCTTCTGGCTGCGCTTCGTCTCCAACCATGTGTCGCTGCGCTTCCACGAGCAGCTGGCGACCCAGGGCGTCACGGTCACCGAGTGGGTGGCGCTGCGCGCGCTATGGGACCGCGGCGAGACAGGCCATGCCGAGCTCATCCAGGCCCTGGGCATGACCAAGGGCGCGGTGTCGAAGGTGGTCTCCAGGCTGGAAGAGAAGGGGCTGGCGCAACGGCAGCAAGACCGGGGCGAGGCGCGCACCCAGACGCTGGCGCTGACCCCCGCCGGCACCGCCCTGGTGCCCGTGCTGGCCGCCCTGGCCGATGCCAACGACGAACACTTCTTCGGCCATCTGAATGCCGAGCAGCGGCGCAGCCTGATGCAGGCCATGCAAGCGCTGGTGCAGCACCACGGACTGAATGAGCTTCCCACCGCCTGAGCCATCGGGCCTTCATCCATCCCTACCCAACGACTCCTCATGAACGACAGCACCCGTTCGGCCATTGTGGCCACCTTCGAAGCCTCCAACGCCGGACGCATCCACTTCGGCGAGGTCATCGCCCAGCTGGTACGCGCCGAGGTCGAGTCCTATCACGTCGACTACCGCGCGGGCCGCGCCGTCTACTACCTACCCGATGGCGAGACGCTGGACATGCGCCTGGAGCTGCCGCCAGAAGGCATTGCCGCCGACTTCGACGGCGCGGCGGTGCGTGCCGCGATCGCCGGCGCGCAGCGGGGCCAGGTGATGTACCCCGAGTTCAAGCACCTGTCGCAGCGGGCGGGCTGCGTCGGCTACACGGTGTGGATCGCCGGCCGGCATGTGGTCTACCTCGGCCGCAAGGGTGAGACCCATGTAGAGCCCTTCCCGAGCTGAGGGCCCCATCGCGGCCCTGGTCTCGGCGTCCGCAACGCCGTTGTCAGGCTTCCGCCTGGTGCCAGAAGCACCGCCCGCCTTCAATGCGCGCGTCGCGCTGAGGCGTGCGGCGCAGAAGTCGCTGGACGTGCAGTACGACCTGATCGCCGACGACGCGGTCGGCCGCATGTTCCTGCGCGAGCTGCGCGACGCCGCGCAGCGTGGCGTGGCGTGCGCGTGCGCCTGCGGGTCGACGACCTGTACGCCGGCGGCCTGGATCCGTTGCTGGCGCATCCTGGGCTCGCTGGACGACTTCGGCCGCGTCAATCACCGCATGCACAACAAGCTGTTCATCGCCGACAACCGCATGGCCATCTCCGGCGGCCGCAACATGGCGGACGAGTACTTCACGCTCAGCCGGCACGACAATTTCATCGACGTGGACGTGCTGTCGGTGGGGCC
>Ga0209369_1001191_pt1 | contig 14713 bp, 11 predicted proteins | sample EBPBio142010_DNA_FD_185865 | JGI IMG/M metagenome (GOLD analysis project Ga0209369, IMG submission 185865) | Wastewater treatment Type I Accumulibacter community from EBPR Bioreactor in Madison, WI, USA - Reactor 1_10/4/2010_ DNA (SPAdes)... | ecosystem: Engineered > Bioreactor > EBPR >... | reverse complement strand
GCGGCGCTGGCCAAGACGCTGTCGATGGACATGCGCGCCAACGATCCGCAGTGGCTGAAGCTGAAGCTCGACGCGCTGGCCACGGTGGCCGAGGAGCGTGCCTTCGAGATGCCCTTCCCGCCGCACGGCGAGAAGCGGCTCTTCCCCGGCGTGGTGGCGGCAACCGCGGCGGTGATCAGCTGGCGCTGCGAAATGCTGGGCGCGCTGGACGGCGCCGGCTCCACGCCGGTGCTGGATGCGATGTTCAGCCGCGACGAGCCGCGCACCGGCCCGCACGGCACGCTGGCCTGGTCGGTGGACGTGCAAAATCCGGCCACCGGCGAGGAGTTCGCGCTGACGCTGAAAGAGGTGCAGTTGCCCTCGGGCGACGGCGGCCTCAGCACGCGGCCCTGCGCGCTGGGCTTCTCGGGCAACTACCCGCGGGCGCTGGACGGCCTGGCGCGGCTGCTGAGCCTGGACATGCGCGTCATCGACCCGGCCTGGATCGGCATGAAGCTGCGCAAGCTGCTGAACGTGGGCGAGCCGCTGGGCCACTTCATGGCGCCGGTGCCTGGCGAGCGTCGGCAGCAGGTGTGGCCGTCCACCGTGGCCTACGTGGCCCGGCTGGTGATCCACCGCTACGCGATGCTGGGCGTGCTGGACGAGCAGGGTTTCCCGCTGCAGGAGATGGGCATCCTGCAGCCACCGCGCGAGCGCAAGGCGGCGGTGGGCGAGGCGGTGGCGCCGATGGCCGGTGCGCCCTGCCCGGAATGCGGCAACCGCACCCTGATCCACAAGGACGGTTGCGACTTCTGCACCGCCTGCGGCTACGTGGGGGTGTGCGGCTGAGTCAGTTCAGCGGGCGGCTACAGCCAGAGCCACAGCTTGCGCACCCAGGCGGGCATACGGTCGGGCTTGGGGGCGTACAGCTGGCGGAAGGGTGAGTGCATGGTCCGGGCTCCTTGAAGCCTGAAACTGTACGCTCATACAGTACTGTACGCAAGAACAGGTTGCGGCGGCCGCCGTGGCCTGACCGCCTCAGGCCATGGCCATGTCCTGCACGCGGTAGACGCCGCAGCCGATGAACTGCCGGTCGTCCAGGGCCACCACGAACGAGGCCTTGGGCTGCACCGCGCCCGTACCCGGGTTGACGATGTCGTACTCCACCCAGCCGCCGTCGCCGCCCTGGGCGTTGGCGGCGGCCCAGGCCTCGCGCACGAAGCGGTCGCCGTCGATGCCGGGCACGTCGTGCACACGCCGGCCTTCCATCGCCGGGTTGGCGCCGTGCAGGTGGTAGGTGCCGTTGCGGTCGACCACGAAGACATACAGGTCGCGGTCGACGAAGCCTTCCTCGCGCGAGCGCAGCGTCGGCAGCGCCGCCTGCAGGCCGCGGCTGCGCACGATGTCCAGCGCCCGGCCCACCAGCACGCGGGCCTCGTCGGCCGAGCCCTGGCGCAGCCGGATCGTGGCCACCGATTCGCGCAGCTTGCCGGCGCGGCTGACCAGGTCGCCGGCGGCGCGTGCCGACTGTTCCACCATCTGCGCGTTCTGGCGGGTGATCTCGTCCAGGTTGCCGACGCTCTGCGTCACCTCCTGCAGGTCGTTGCTCTGCCGGGCGCTGGCCTGGGCGATGGTCTGCAGCGATTGCGACACACGCCGCACGCCGTCCACCAGCGACACCAGCGCATCGCCGACATGGCGGGTGCGCTGCACCGAACTGTCCACCTGCTCGCTGGACTGCGCGATCAGCGAGCGGATCTCGCCGGCCGAGGCGGCACTGCGCTGTGCCAGCTGCCGCACCTCGGCGGCCACCACCGCAAAGCCGCGCCCGGCCTCGCCGGCCCGGGCGGCTTCCACCGCCGCGTTCAGCGCCAGGATGTTGGTCTGGAAGGCGATGGCATCGATGACACCGATGATTTCGGCCACGCGGCGCGAGCTTTCCTCCAGCTGCGCCATGGCCTGCACCGAGCCCTGCATCTGCTCGCCGCCGACCTCGGCCTGGTCGCGCAGGCGCGCGGTCAGCTGGTCCAGCTCGTGGGCCTCGGCGGCATTGGCCGCCACCGCGTCGGACAGGTGCTGCACCGAGGCCACGGTCTGCCGCAGGCTGGCGGCCTGCTGCTCGGTGCGCTCGGCCAGCGACTGGCTGCCGCTGGCCACCAGCTCGCCCGACATGGTGACGCGCACCGCGCTGCTGCGGATCTCGGCCACCAGCGAGGACAGGCGCTCGTTCATGCGCTCGACCATCGTGCCGATCTCGGCCATCTCGTCGCGGCCCAGCAGCTCGATCTTCTGCGACAGGTCGCCGCCCAGCACCTTGTCCACGCCGCGGTGCAGCGTGCGCACCGCGCCGGCAAAGCTGACGTAGAAGGCCAGCGCCAGGTAGGCCAGCAGCGCCACGCCCAGCGTCGACAGCCCCATGCTCCACCACAGCGTGGCGGTGAGCTGGCCGACGCGGGTTTCCAGCTCGCCGATCAGCGTGTCGACGATGCGCTGCTTCAGCGCCATGCCGGCGGCCAGCGCCTCCGAGCTGCGCTCCAGCGGCGGCAGCTGTTCGGCCTTCAGCGCCGGGTTGCCGAACAGCTCGCGCATCTGCCGGGCCAGCGGGTCGGCGCTGGCCTGGGCGCGGGCCCATTCGGCGGGCGCGGCCATGCCGCTGCGGGCCAGCGAGTCCAGCCGCAGCTGCACGCGCGCGGACAGCCGGCCGATCAGCTCGGCATGGGCCAGCATCGCGGCGCGGTCGGCGGCGCCGATGTCGCCGCGCGCCGGTAGCAGACCGGCCTGCGCGCGGCTGGCGCTCAGCGCCTCGATCCATACGGGCAGCCGCTCGACCGCCAGGTCCATCAGGTAGTAGCTCTTGGCATCGGGGTCGAGCAGCAGGCCGGAAGCCTCGGCGCTGAGCTGCACCTGCTGGTGCAGCTGGCCGATGACCTGCGCATAGCGCGCCATCAGCTCGTCGCGGCGCGGCGCGGCGTTGCCGGCGACCAGGCCGTCGATGCTGCCGCGCAGCGCCGCCCACTCGCCCGGCGTGCTGCCCAGCGGCGCCGGCTGCAGCGCGCCGGCGGCGCTGCGCACCGTCTCGGCCACGGCGGCGCGGCGCTGGCGGGCGTCGTCGCCGTCGGCGCCCAGCAGCAGGGCCTCGCGGTGCTGCTGCAGGCCGGCAGCCAGGTCGATCAGCTGCGACACCTGGCGTGCGCCGACCAGCTCGTCGCGGGCCACCCGGATGTCGTGGCGGGTGCCTAAGTAGCTGTCGACGACCAGCAGCGTCATCGGGATCACCAGCACCAGGCCCATGATGGCCAGCTTGACGGGCAGGCGCAGCTGCCGCATCAGGTGCACGCCGGGTGCAAGGGGGCGGAAGGCGAGGCGGGCCATGGCGGTGCTTTCGGCGGTCGGGGTCGCAACGGCGGGGCGGCACGGCCCTATGCCGCGCTACCCCGGGGTGCGGCGATCATCGCCGTCGCACCGCGGCGCGAAGTCCCGAAAAGCAGGTCTTTGGCCCGGCGCTTCGCCGGCGCCGACGCGTCAGCGCTGGCCGGCGGCCGGGCGCAGCGGCGCGCCGTCGGCCAGCGCCTGCAGGCAGCGCAGGCACAGGCAGCCCTGGAACTGCGCGCGCAGCTGCTGCTGCAGCGCCGCGCTCAGCGTGACGGTGGTGCAGGCGCAGGGGCCCGGGTCGCCGATGCCGCAATGAAACGCGCCGCCGCAGCGCGGGCAACGGTCGGCGGCGGCTTCGCTCATGCGCTGAACAGCGTCTTGTACTGCTCGCGCAGCAGGTTCTTCTGCACCTTGCCCATCGCGTTGCGCGGCAGGTCCTCGCGCACGAACACCGCCTTGGGCACCTTGAAGTTGGCGATCTGCGACTTCAGCGCCGCGGTGATGGCCGCGCCGTCGGGCGCGGCGCCGGGTTTGGGCACCACCACCGCCACCACGGCCTCGCCGAAGTCGGCATGGCGCACGCCGATCACCGCCGATTCGGCCACGCCGGGCATTTCGTTGATGTAGCCCTCGATCTCGGCCGGGTAGACGTTGTAGCCGCCGCTGATGATCAGGTCCTTGCTGCGGCCGACGATGCTGACGTAGCCGTCGCCGCCGATCTTGCCGACGTCGCCGGTCTTGAACCACAGGTCGGTGGTGAAGTCCTCGGCCGTCTTCTCCGGCATGCGCCAGTAGCCCTTGAAGACGTTGGGCCCCTTGACCTGGATGTGGCCAATTTCGCCGGCCGGCAGCGGGTGGCCCTTGTCGTCGCGGATGCGCAGGCCCACGCCGGGTAGCGGGAAGCCCACCGTGCCGCCGCGCCGCTCGCCCTGGGCCGGGTCGTAGGGGTTGCTGCTCAGCATGACGGTCTCGCTCATGCCGTAGCGCTCGAGGATCACATGGCCGGTGCGCTCGGTCCATTCGTTGAAGGTCTCGATCAGCAGCGGCGCCGAGCCGGCGATGAACAGCCGCATGTGCGCGCAGGCCTGCCGGCTCAGGGAAGGCTCGGCCAGCATGCGCACGTACAGCGTCGGCACGCCCATGAACACCGTGGCCTCGGGCAGCCGCTCGATGACCTTGCGCGGGTCGAACTTCGCCAGCCAGATCATCTTGGCGCCGGCCAGCAGCGCGCCGTGCGAGGCGACGAACAGCCCGTGCACGTGGAAGATCGGCAGCGCGTGGATCAGCACGTCGTCGCTGCGCCAGCCCCAATACGCTTTCAGCACGCGGGCATTGCTCAGCAGGTTGCCGTGCATCAGCATCGCACCCTTGCTGCGCCCGGTGGTGCCGCTGGTGTAGAGGATGGCGGCCAGGTCGCCCTCGGCGCGGTGCACGGCCTCGTGGCGGTCGCTGCACATCGCGGCGCGGTCGAGCAGGCTGCCCGTGCGGTCGTCGTCCAGCGTGAACACATGCTGCGTGCCGGCCTGGAAGGCGATCTTGCTGACCCAGCCGAAGCTCTTGCGCGCGCACACCACCACGCTGGGCTCGGCATTGCCGATGAAGTATTCGATCTCCGCCGCCTGGTAGGCGGTGTTCAGCGGCAGGTACACGTAGCCGGCGCGCAGCACGGCCAGGTACAGCATCAGCGCCTCGACGCTCTTCTCGGTCTGCACCGCCACGCGCGCGCCGGCCGGCAGGTCGAGCGAGGCCAGCAGGTTGGCCAGCATCGCGGTGCCGCGCTCCAGGTCGCGCCAGGTGTAGTACAGCGGCGCGCCGGGGCCGTCGGCCGTCTCGATGGCGGTGCGGTCCAGGTCGGCGGGAAAGGCCGCGCGCAGCGCGGCGAACAGGTTGTTGTTCTTCATCGCAAGCGGGAGAAGGGGTTGTCAGTCGAGCTTGGCGCCGGAGGCCTTGACCACCTCGGCCCAGCGCTTGACTTCGGCGCTGACGAAGCGGCCGTAGGCCTCGCCGTACAGGTCGGGCGTGGTCGAGCCGATGTTGCGCCAGGCGACGACGATCTCCTCGCTGTTCAGCGCCTTGCGCAGCTCGGCCTGGATGCGGTCGACCACGTCCTTCGGCGTGCCCTTCGGCGCCCACAGGCCGTACCAGGTGGCCACCTGGTAGCTGGCCAGGCCCTGCTCGGCGGTGGTGGCCAGGTCGGGGAAGCCCGGCGCGCGCTGGTTCGAGGCCACCGCGATGCCCTTGATGCGCCCGGCCTTGATGTGCGCGGCCGACGAGCCCAGGCCGTCGAACATCATGTCCACCTGGCCGGCGATCAGGTCCTGCAGCGCCGGGCCGGCGCCGCGGTAGGGAATGTGGGTGATGAAGGTGTTGGTCTGCAGCTTGAACAGCTCGCCGGCCAGGTGGTGGCTGGTGCCGTTGCCGGCCGAGCCGTAGTTGACCTTGCCCGGGTTCTTGCGCAGGTACTCGAGTAGACCCTTCAGGTCGGACACCGGCAGGCGCTTCTCGTTGACCACGATCACCTGCGGCACGCTGGACACCAGGCCGATGGGCACGAAATCGGTCTCGATGTTGTAGTCGAGCTTCGGGTACATGGCCGGCGCGATGGCATGGTGCACCGCGCCCATGAACAGCGTGTAGCCGTCCGGCGCCGCGCGCGCCGCCAGACCGGCACCCAGCGTGCCGCCGGCGCCGCCCTTGTTGTCGATGATGAACTGCCGGCCCAGGTTCTTGGTCAGCGCCGCGGCCAGCGGCCGCGCAAAGGCATCGGTGCCGCCACCGGCCGGGAAGGGCACGACGATCGTCACCGGCTTGGTGGGCCAGCTGGCGGCTTGGCCAAAGGCCAGCGGGCTGACCAGGGCCAGCGCGGCCGCGCCCAGCAGGTGCCGGCGCAGCAGATGGGGTGTTGTCTTCATGGCTTGTCTCCGTTCGTGTTGGGAAGAGGGGGCTCTACATCACGGTGTGCACGGCGCGCGAACGCGCCACCTCACCTTGCTTGAACTTCTCGTGGCTGGCTTCGATCTTGTCCAGGTCGTACAGGTAGTTGACCATCACGCCGAAGCTCTGCTTCAGCCCCTTGGCCGCCATGTTGCCACGGGCGTTCAGCCGTTCCAGCCGCGCGCCGTTGTCCAGGTGGAAACGCGCCACCGGGTCGCCCTGCGGCGTGGGCGACAGGTGCAGCAGGTAGGCCGCGCACAGCGTCAGCAGGGCGGCGGTGTCCTCCTTGTCCATGCGCTCGTGCGTGGCCGCGCGCTGCAGGGCGCCGAGGTCGCCTTCGCACAGCGCCAGCAGGTGCTCGCGCGCCGCCTCGAAATCGGCCGCACCGTGGCGGCGCAGGTTCGGCAGCTGGCTGAAATCGGGCTCCGAAAGCAGCCAGGCCGAGAAGCCGGGGATCGGCGACAGCGTGCAGAAGGTCTTGATGCGCGGCAGCTCGCGCTGCAGCTGCTCGGCCACGCTCTTGATCAGGAAGTTGCCCAGCGACACGTTGCGCAGCCCCGGCTCGCAGTTGCTGATGCTGTAGAAAGCCGCGACGCGGAAGCGCTCGGGCGGCAGCGGCGCGCTGGCCTTGTCGATAAGCGGCGCGATGGCCGGCGGCAGGTCGGGCAGCAGCGCCACCTCGACGAAGATCAATGGCTCGTCCGGCAGCTGCGGGTGGAAGAAGGCGAAGCAGCGCCGGTCGGGCTGCAGCCGGCGGCGCAGGTCCTCCCAGCCGTCGATGGCATGCACCGCCTCGTGCTGGATGATCTTTTCCAGCAGCTTGGCCGGCGAGTTCCAGTCCACCCGTCGCATCTGCAGGAAGCCGGGGTTGAACCAGCTGCTGAACAGGTGCAGCAGGTCGGCTTCCAGCGCCATCCATTCCGGCTTCTTCGGCAGCCGGTGCAGCAGCGCGCGGCGCATGCGCACCAGCGTGGCGGTGCCGTGCGGCGTGCGGTTCAGCCGGCGCAGCAGCTCCTGGCGCGGCGGCTCGGCCACCTGCGTCAGCGCGATCAGATGCTGGGCGTTGGGCTGCTCGGCATAGGCCTGCGCGGCCTGCAGCACACGCCTGGGGTCGGGGCTGAGCTGCAGGCTCAGGTAGTCGAAGAACTCGTCCTGCTCGCCGTCGGCCAGGGTGTCGATGCGTTCGATCAGCTGGCGCGCGATGGCCATGCTGTTGGTCTCGCCGCGTTCGGACAGCAGCCGCTTGCAGCCGAAGACCAGGCTGCGCAGCTGGTGCTGCGCGCGCTGCCGTGCGGCCACCTGCCGCAGTTCATCCAGCATGGTTCGCTCCCGTTTGCCGTTGCAGGGCGCGCAGCTGCTTCAGGGCCACCAGCTGCGCCATCAGGTGGTCGTGCATCGCGCGCCCGGCGCGCGCCGCGTCGCGCTGCACGAAGGCGTCGATCAGCACGCGGTGTTCGTTGATCGACGCATCGATGCGGCCCGGCAGCTGCAGCTGTCGGCCGCGCATCAGCCGCAGGAACTTGCGCAGGTCGCCGGTGCTGCGGTCCAGCCAGCGGTTGGCGGCCAGCGCCTGCACCCGCGAATGGAACACATGGTTGGCGCGGTAGTAGCCGTCGACGTCCTGAGCCGCGGCATGGCGCTCCAGCTCCTGGTGCAGGCGCTGCAGCTCGGCGATGTCGGCATCGCTGGCCTTGCGCGCCGCCTCCTGCGCGCAGCGGCCTTCCAGCAGCGCCATCACCGGGAAGAGGTCATCGGCATCGTCGTCCGACAGCTCGATGACCCGGCAGCCGCGCTGCGGCACCAGCTCCACCAGGCCTTCGGCGGCCAGCACCTTCAGCGCCTCGCGCAGCGGCGTGCGGCTTACCGCCCAGGCGGCGGCCAGCTGCTTCTCGTCGATCCACTGGCCGGGCGCCAGCTGGCGGTCGAAGACCATCGCGCGCAGCCGGGCGGCCACGCCGTCGTGCAGCGAGGTGCCGCGCAGGGGGATCGGATCGGGCATGGTCGGTGGCAGGGCAGGCGGTCGGAGAACGGCATCGTAATTCCATAATTACGTAATTGCAATGGTCTTGATTGCCCAGGATTCCGGGCCCGCCACGCCCTGGTTGTATGGTTTCTGGACACCGGCCCGGCGCCGGCCTACAGTCGCGCACCCGCCCGCCCCTGCCGATGGCCGACCGCCCCGACCCCCCCACGCTGCCCGACGAGCCGATGCTCAAGCTGGCGGCGAAGAGCATGTTCGATGCCTTCGCCAGCTCGGCCATGGGCTCGATGCTGGTGGACCGGCAGCACCGCATCGTCTGGATCAGCGAGAGCTACAAGCAGTTTCTGCCGGCGCTGGGCTTCGACAGCGCCGAGGCCTTCGTCGGCAAGCGCGTCGAAGAGGTGGTGCCGAACACGATGATGAACGAGGTCATCGACACCGGGAAGCCGATCCTGGTGGACCTGCTCAGCAACCAGGCCGGCACCTTCCTGGTCAGCCGGCTGCCGCTGCGCGACGACAGCGGGCAGGTGATCGGCGCCTTCGGCATGGTGCTGCTGGACCAGCCCGAAACCACGATGCAGCCGCTGATGAGCAAGTTCGCGCGGCTGCAGCGCGAACTGGACAGCGCCCGCCAGCAGCTGGCCGCGCAACGCCGGCCCAAGCACAGCATCGCCAGCTTCATCGGCAGCAGCGCGGCGGCGGTCGAGGTCAAGCGCCAGGCGCGGCGCGTCGCGCAGACCGATTCCACCGTGCTGCTGCTGGGCGAAACCGGCACCGGCAAGGAGCTGCTGGCCCACGGCATCCATGCCGCCAGCGCGCGCGCCGGCAAGCCCTTCGTCGCGGTGAACATCGCTGCCGTGCCCGAGGCGCTGCTGGAGGCCGAATTCTTCGGCGTGGCGCCCGGCGCCTACACCGGCGCCGACCGCAAGGGCCGCGACGGCAAGTTCAAGGCCGCCGATGGCGGCACGCTGCTGCTGGACGAGATCGGCGACATGCCGCTGGCGCTGCAGAGCAAGCTGCTGCGCGTGCTGCAGGAGCAGGAGCTGGAGCCGCTGGGCAGCAACCAGGTGCAGCGCGTCAACGTGCGCGTCATTGCGGCCACCAGCCGCGACCTGCCGGCCATGGTGCAGGCCGGCAGCTTCCGCGCCGACCTGTACTACCGGCTGAACGTGCTGCCGATCCGCCTGCCGCCGCTGCGCGAGCGGCTGGACGACCTGGAGGCGCTGGTCGAGACGCTGGCCGAGGACATCTCGCGGCGCAGCGGCCTGGCCCACAAGAGCCTGCGCCCCGATGCGCTGGAGCTGCTGGCCCGGCACGACTGGCCGGGCAACATCCGCGAGCTGCGCAACGTGCTGGAGCAGGCCACGCTGATGACCGACGACAGCTCGCTGGGCGCGGCGCATTTCGCCGGCCTGCAGCCGCGGCGCAGCGCGCCGTCGGCGGTGCCCGCCGCTACACCGGCCGCCGCCGCACCCGAGCGGCCGCTGGCCCGCGCCGTGGCCGAGCTGGAGGCGCAGAGCATCCGCCAGGCGCTGCAGCGCACCGGCGGCAACAAGCTGGCCGCGGCGCGGCTGCTGGGCATCTCGCGGGCCACGCTGTACCAGAAGCTGGCGCTGCTGCAGGCGGACGATGCCGCGCCGCCGCCCACCCCTTCCCACTGACACAAGGAGACAACCCCATGCAACGCATCGGATTCATCGGCGCCTCGGGCATGATGGGCCACGGCATGGCCAGGAACCTGCTGGCCAAGGGCTGGCCGCTGGCGCTGACCGTGCACCGCAACACCGAGCGCGTGGCCGACCTGCTGGCCGCCGGCGCGCGCCGTGCCGCATCGCCCAAGGCGTTGGCCGAGGGCAGCGACATCGTCTTCCTGTGCGTGACCGGCTCGCCGCAGGTGGAGGCCTCGGTGCTGGGCGCCGACGGCCTGCTGGCCGGCGCGGCGGCGGGGCTGCGCATCGTCGATACCTCGACCAGCGAGCCCGATTCCACCGCCAGGCTGCGCGAGGCCTGCGCCGCCAAGGGCGTGCGCTACATCGACGCGCCGCTGGCGCGCACGCCGGTGGAGGCCGAGGCCGGCCGGCTGAACGTGATGGTCGGTGCCGAGGCCGAGGACTTCGCCGCGCTGGAGCCGGTGCTGCGCGCCTTCGCCGAGAACGTGTTCCACGTCGGCGGCCCGGGTGCCGGGCACATCATCAAGCTGTTGAACAACTTCATCGCGCAGGCGATGTGCACGTCCATCGCCGAGGCCTTTGCGGTGGGCCAGCGCGCCGGCATCGACCCGAACAAGCTGGTCGAGCTGGTGTCGGCCGGGCTGGTGAATTCCGGCATCTTCCAGGTGATGGCCAAGACGCTGAAGGGCGACCTGGGCGGCATGAAGTTCGAGCTGAACAACGCGCGCAAGGACGTGCGCTACTACACCCACTTGGCCGAGAACCTGGGCGCGCCCTCGGTGGTGGGCGAGGCGGTGCACCAGTCGCTGGTGCTGGCCTGCGCGCTGGGCCACGGGGAGAAGTTCGTGCCCTCGCTGGTCGAGGCGCAGGAACAGCTCACCGGGGCCAAGCTGGTGCCGCGCTGAGCGATCAGTGACGCGGAAGCGCGTTTGTGACTATGGCGCGCAGCGGTTTCCGATAGCCGTTCGCTGTCTTCGGATGCCGGCGTGCCGAGTCGGCTGCGGTAGCGCGCTGGCGTCACCCGCGTTCTCCGGCCCACGCTCGCGGGCGACCGGTTTCTGTGCGCGACGGCTTCCTCATCAATCCCGACCAGGCAGGTCAACGACCAGCGTTCCGCGAATGGGGCCTGCGCCCGCGGGTGGCCACCAGCGCACTACTACGAGCGCTCGTTGTCTTCGGGCTCGAACACCGCTGCGGTGCACCGCCGAGGATGGCGGGGAAGGGAATCCTGGAAGTGAAGGGGGAGCCCGGTCGCAGACCGGGCGGAGGACATGGAAGGATTTCCTTCCCCGTCGTCCTCGGCCCAGGTTGATGCGTGCACTCGGTTGATCGATATGCGCCGAACGCCCCGGTCGGTCCTTTGCGAAGAAGCGGCAGATCCGTATCAGGCCTTTGGCAGGCGGTGCAGCGCGCAGATCTTGTTGCCGTCCGGGTCGCGCAGATAGGCCAGGTACAGCTTGCCGGCTGCGCCTTCGCGGACGCCCGGCGGGTCTTCGATGGCGACGCCGCCATGCGCCAGCCCGGCGGCATGCCAGGCATCGGCTTGCGCGGGCGAGGTGCAGGCAAAGCCGATGGTGCTGCCGTTGCCCACCGTGGCCGGCTGGCCGTCGATGGGCAGCGTCACCGAGAAGATGCCGGTCGGCGTGCGCCAGAACACGCGGTGGCGGTCCACTGCGCCGGCCGGCACGCCCAGCGTGCCGAGCACGGCGTCGTAGAAGGCCTTGGCGCGGGGCAGATCGTTGGTGCCGATCATGATGTGCGAGAACATGGTGAGCTTGTCTCCTGTCGGGGTTGCGGCGGCGGATGCCGCCGTCGGGTGGCATTGTGTCGTCTGTGGAAGACCTGTACATCTGTCTGCTGCGTGGACAGTCCCGGACGCGGCGAGTGTCTTTTGTCTGGACATTTCAAGCGGTCCAGGCCCGCGGATGCACCGCAAACTGCCACTTCAACCCTGATTTCCAAGGGTTTGCACCTAGCTGGTGCCCGCTGGCATGGGCGTTGCGATGAGGAGGGCATGACGCGGGCCACCGGCTACCGCGCTTTCGCAACCTGAAGGAGACGCACCCGTGATCCGACGCAACATTTCCTGGCTGGCGGCCGCCGCCATGGCCGCCACGCTGTCGGCGCTGCCGCTGGGCAGCGCGCTGGCGCAGAACAAGGGCGAAGTGAAGATCGCGCTGATCGCCAGCAAGACCGGCCCGCTGGAGGCCTATGCCAAGCAGACCATCGTCGGCTTCAACCTGGGGCTGGAATACGCCACCGGCGGCACCATGACGGTGGCCGGCAAGAAGCTAGTGGTGATCGAGAAGGACGACCAGGGCAAGCCCGACGTGGGCAAGACGCTGCTGGCCCAAGCTTATGCCGACGACAAGGTGGACATCGCCGTCGGCCCCACCGCCAGCCCCGTGGCGCTGGCCATGCTGCCGGTGGCCGAGGAATACAAGAAGATCCTGCTCGTCGAGCCGGCGGTGGCCGATTCGATCACCGGCGACAAGTGGAACAAGTACATCTTCCGCACCGGGCGCAACAGCAGCCAGGACGCCATCGCCAACGCGGTGGCGCTGGACCAGGCCGGCACCAGCATCGTCACGCTGGCGCAGGACAACGCTTTCGGCAAGGACGGCGTGAAGGCCTTCAAGGGCGCGGTCAAGAAGGCCAAGATCGTCTACGAGGAATACCTGCCCGCGGCCACCACCGACTTCACGGCGGCCGGCCAGCGCATCATCGACAAGCTGAAGGACCAGCCGGGCAAGAAGGTGGTGTGGATCATCTGGGCGGGCGGCAACCCGTTCAAGATCGCCGACATGGACCTGAAGCGCTACGGCATCGAGATCGCCACCGGCGGCAACATCCTGCCGGCGATGGTGGCCTACAAGCAGTTCCCGGGCATGGAAGGCGGCCTGTACTACTACTTCGGCATCCCGAAGAACAAGGTCAACGAGTGGCTGGTGGCCCGCCACTATTCGCAGTTCAAGGCGCCGCCGGACTTCTTCACCGCCGGTGGCATGGCCGCAGGCATTGCGGTGGTCGAGGCGCTGAAGAAGACCAACGGCGACACCAATACCAACAAGTTGATCGCGGCCATGGAAGGCATGAGCTTCGAGACGCCGAAGGGCAAGATGACCTTCCGCAAGGAAGATCACCAGGCGATGCAGGACATGTACCACTTCAAGATCAAGGTGGACCCGGCCTTCGCCTGGGGCGTGCCGGAGCTGGTGCGCGAGATCAAGGCCAGTGAGATGGACGTGCCCATCCAAAACAAGCGCTAGCGCTTGTTTTGGTGGGCTTCTTAGTTCGCTCCCCCTAGCCCCCTCCAAGCGGGGGCTCCAGTCAGACCTACGAACGCACGGCCGGAAGGCCGTGCGGCGAAGCCGTGCTCGAAACGCGTGACTTGACGATCCGGTTTGGTGGCCACGTGGCCGTCGACCATGTGTCCTGTGCCTTTGCGCCGGGCACGCTGACGGCCATCGTCGGGCCCAACGGCGCGGGCAAGACCACCTACTTCAACCTGATCTCGGGCCAGCTGCCGGCCACAGAAGGCCAGGTGCTGCTGGGCGGCGAAGACATCACCCGGCTGCCGGCGCCGCTGCGCACCCACCGCGGCCTGGGCCGGGCCTTCCAGCTGACGCAGCTGTTCCCCAACCTGACGGTGCAGGAGAACGTGCGCCTGGCCGTGCAGGCGCGCGAATCGGGCCGCCGCGGCGGCACGGGGCTGGACCTGTTCAGCGTCTGGCTGGACCGCAAGGCCTGGATCGACGAGGCGCGGCAGATCCTGCAATCGGTGCGGCTGGACGACAAGCGCGATGCCCACGCCGCCGGCCTGCCGCACGGTGACCAGCGCAAGCTGGAAGTGGCGCTGCTGATGGCGCTGGACCCCAAGGTCTACATGTTCGACGAGCCCACCGCCGGCATGAGCGTCGACGAGGTGCCCGTGATCCTGGACCTGATCCGTGCGCTGAAGGCGCGCAAGGACCGGCTGATCCTGCTGGTGGAACACAAGATGGACGTGGTCAGCGAGCTGGCCGACCGCATCATCGTGCTGCACAACGGCGCGCTGGTGGCCGACGGCGAACCGGCCGCGGTGATCGCCTCGCCAGTGGTGCAGCAGGCTTACCTGGGCATCGTGCCCGAAGAGACCGTATGAGCACGCCTGTAGTTCAACTGCAGGGCGTGCACACGCACATCGGTGCGTATCACATCCTGCATGGCGTGGACCTGGAGGTGCCAGCCGGCCAGGTGACGATGCTGCTGGGCCGCAACGGCGCCGGCAAGTCGACGACGCTGCGCACGATCATGGGCCTGTGGGCCACCTCGCAGGGTTCGGTGCATTTCAAGGGCCGGCAGATCGGTGGCCCTGGCGGACAGCTCACCACGCCCGACATCGCCCAGCTGGGCATCGCCTATGTGCCCGAGGCGATGGGCATCTTCACCGACCTGACGGTGCAGGAGAACATGGTGCTGGCGGCGCGCAGCGCACGCCGCGCGGCCGAACTGGACACGACCCGGCTGGAATGGATCTTCGGCCTGTTCCCGGCGCTGAAGAAGTTCTGGCTGTACCCGGCCGGCAAGCTGTCGGGCGGGCAGAAGCAGATGCTGGCGGTGGCCCGCGCCATCGTCGAGCCGCGCCAGCTGCTGCTGATCGACGAGCCGAGCAAAGGACTGGCGCCGTCGATCATCAACAACCTGATCGATGCCTTCCGCCAGCTGAAGTCGCAGAGCACGACGATCCTGCTGGTCGAGCAGAACTTCCAGATGGCCAAGGCGCTGGGCGACCGCG
>Ga0209369_1001189_pt1 | contig 14736 bp, 15 predicted proteins | sample EBPBio142010_DNA_FD_185865 | JGI IMG/M metagenome (GOLD analysis project Ga0209369, IMG submission 185865) | Wastewater treatment Type I Accumulibacter community from EBPR Bioreactor in Madison, WI, USA - Reactor 1_10/4/2010_ DNA (SPAdes)... | ecosystem: Engineered > Bioreactor > EBPR >... | reverse complement strand
TCCACACTGGTCAGAGGATCAGAAAAATCATCATGTAGGGTAGATGCTTGAGCCTTCATATGTGCAAAATACGTACGTTTCGCACTTTACCCAAGGGTTTTCTCTAGGTGCGTTTGCACTCCTTATATAGCACGCGCGCGCGGTTGCCTTCGAGATAAGTCTCGGCGCGCTCAGCCTCAGAAAGCCAAGGGCATTCCGCAGATCAGCGCCATAGAGAGTGATCTTGCATCCGTTTACAATCGGTCGTTTAATGGCGCTATATGAAACTGCAAACGGCCTGTTTTGATGCCCCTGATCGGCTACGCGCGCGTCTCGACCGAAGATCAGACCCCCCTGCCCCAGTCGCAGGCCCTGAAATCCGTAGGCTGCGCGGAGATCCATGAGGAGCAAGCCTCGGGCGGGAACCGCGCGCGGCCCGTGCTGGCCCGCGTGCTCGAGCGGATTGGGAAGGGCGATACGCTGGTCGTGGTGCGCATAGACCGGTTGGCGCGATCGCTCTCCCACCTCCTCGAGGTCATCGAACGGCTGGAGGCGAAGGGCGCATTCTTCCGATCGCTCATGGACCCGATCGACACGTCCTCCCCGCAGGGCAAGTTCACACTGCAGGTCCTGGGTGCCGCGGCCGAGTTCGAGCGTGCCCTGATCCGCGAACGCACCAAGGCAGGGCTTGCCAGCGCGCGCAGCAAGGGGCGGGTCGGCGGCAATCCGGGCCTGCGCGCCCGTGATCCCGCGGCGCTGCGCAAGGTGCGGCTGGCGCGGGCCGACGGCTACATGGAGCGGCTGAACGAGACGGCGCAGGACTGGGTGCCCCATGTCCGCCGCCTGCGGCCCGACATGGCATGGGAAGACGTGCTGAGGATCGTCAACGGCCCCCTGCCCCGCGAGCGTCAGTGGACGCAAAGCCGCCTTTTGCGCGCAGTCAACGCCTATGTCCGGGACGGCTTCCTACCGTCCACGGTACTGGACCGCGCCGGCCGACGCGAAACCGATGACCGCCTGCCCGCCATCGTGGCCGCCATCAAGGGCGCCGATCCGAAGATCACGCTGCAGGAGATCTGCAACAGGCTCGAGAAGATGCGGGAACGGACGCCCCGTGGGCGGACAAGCTGGCAGCCATCATCTGTGAAGATGCTGCTGGAGCGGGCGGAGAGGCTGGGGCTGCTTGAGTGAAGTCGCGGGAATCGGTCGCGCGATTCTGAAGATCAGCGTCCCGTAGACGTCCACAATACATGTTGTGGCCACAACATCACGTGCTACGAACTGTTGAAGTGCCCTGAGAACAAGCTTGCTCAAGGCGCTGATACTTCACGGTTTTTTCTCGTCAGAAATCGACCCCCTCAACGCGCGCACGCCTCTCAACGGTTTGTGCTGGATTTACTCACCAAAACTGTTAAGGTCTACAAAACAATAAAGACTTGAGGGCAGTGATGAGCGGGATACGGGCCTCTCAAAGATTCGATGTCATGTCCAAGCGGCTTGGTAGCCGGTTGCGTGAACATGCTCAGGAGACTTTTCCACCGGATGCCCAGAAGGGTCTCCGCCGCTTCGCGATGCGGGAAGCGGCCGATCTCCTTCGGATCAACCAAAACACCTTCCGCCACCATGTGTCAAACCTCGACGGCTTTCCCGAAGGCGTCCTTGAGGGTGGCAACCGCCGCAGTTTCTCTGCCGAGGAAATGGTCGAGGCCCAACGCGTCCTTCTTGAGACGGGCAGGATCAAGCCCGACGAGCACCCTCACAGAAGAGCCGGCGAACCGTGCCAGGTCGTGACGATCTTCAACCTGAAGGGCGGCAGCGCAAAAACATCGACCGTGGCTCACGTTGGTCAGCTTCTGGGACTTAGGGGCTATCGTGTCCTGCTGATCGACCTCGACAGCCAAGCAAGTCTTACAAACCTGTTCGGGGTGACCCCTGAACTCGATCCGGACATGCCGACCTCCTACGATCTGATCCGGTCGGAAGGGCCCCTGCCCGCCTCCGATATCATTCGCAAAACGAACTTCCCGACAGTCGACCTTATCCCCGCGTCCATGGACATCATGGAGTACGAGTTCGAAGTCGCACTAAGTTTTCGACACGGAGCCACCACGTTCCACAGCCGGATCCGCGAAGCGCTTGAGCCTGTCTTGGACAGATATGACGTGGTGATCTTCGACACCCCGCCGCAGCTGAACTTCTCGGTGATCTCTGCCCTCTTTGCTTCCACTGGGGTCCTGATCCCTCTCAACGCGTCCATGCTCGATGTCATGTCCCTAGCGAGCTTCCTGGGCATGGCGAGCAACCTGATGAGCGTCGTCGAGGCGCATGCTCCCGAACACGGCCTGAACTTCGTCCGGGTGCTTATCACCCGCTACGAGAACACCGACGGTCCACAGGTCCAGATCTCGTCTCTGCTTCGGACGGTCCTTGGCGATGCAGTCCTCCCGGCCGAGTTCCTGAAGTCGACAGCGGTAGGTGATGCCGCAAACACTCAGCAGAGCATCTTTGAGGTCGAACCTCGCGACGTGAACCGCAGAACTTACGAGCGTGCGATCGAGTCCGTTTCGCGTGTGACCGACGAAGTCGAGCGCGAAATCCTCAAGGCATGGGGGCGTAGCCATGGCGCGTAAGGTCTTTGGAGACTCTCTCAAGAACGCGATGGTCAATGCGGCAACGCCGGACGAGGGTGTGGATCTCGATCTGAAGCGCACGAGCCCGACAGTCGCTCGTGCGCAAGCATCCGTGCTGGAAGAAGACAAACACGCCACGCGCCTGATCGACCCAAACACCGTGCGGATGTCTGCTGTCATCGATCGTATCGATCCGAGCGATGGCATCGAGGAACTTGTGTCCTCGATCCGGGAGCATGGGCAAAAGGTTCCCATTCTTGTCCGCCGTACCCAGGATGGCGCACTTGAGATCGTCTACGGGCGCCGTCGCCTTCTAGCCTGTCGTGAGCTTGGCCAGAAGGTGCGCGCCACGGTCATGGAAATGACCGAAGAGGAAGCTCTGATCGCCCAGGGCGTGGAGAACAATGCCCGCCAAGACCCCTCGTTTATCGAGAGGGCTCTGTTCGTCGCCGGGATCATTCGGGAACTTGGGAAAACAGACGAGACACGCAAGAACGCCCAGACCATCGCCTATCGGGCGCTTCAGATCGACGAGTCTCTCGTCTCTCGGATGAACCGTATCGCGACGGGTATTCCCATGGAGCTGATTCAGGCCATCGGACCTGCGCATGGCGTTGGTCGGAGGGTCTGGGAGAAGCTTTTCAGGCTTTGCGAGAAGGACGTCTCAAGAGCCAAGGAAGTCGCCCGCGAAATCCCCCGTAGTTTGCCTGGCCCGGAGCGGCTTGACGCAGCGGTTACGCTGCTCACGGCCACCAAGACAACTCCACCCAAGGCTGAGTCAGGTGAGCGCGTGAAGATCGGCCGTAAAGGCAACCGCATCACCATCGATGTGGACGCTGATCTTGCCCCGCGCGTTGAAGAGGCCGTCCGAAAGCTGATCGACGAGCTTCTTGACCGCGGTCAAGACGGCCCAGAGTGACGACCCCGTGTCTTGACCGCGGTCAAGACATCAAGAGCAACGAGCAGAAAACGAAAGGAGGACCGGCTAGAAAAGGAAAGACCCCCCGAAAGCGGTGCTTCCGAAGGGCCTCAATCAGTCTCGACACCTGATTGATACCCCCAAAACGAATCGAGTTCAACACCGCTCGCGGTGAACGGGGAAGCTTTTTCTTCCGAAACACCATGAGACATGTCACTCAAGCACGAACCGCCTTGGCGGAACAGCTAGCTATTGCGAGCCCTAACCCCTACGAGCTTCTGGGGCCGGTGCGGGTTCTTCGGAAAGACCTGAACCTCACAAGCAACGACGTCACCGTACTGACAGCGCTCATCAGCTTTCTTCCGCGCGATCAGAGCCCCAACTCTGGTGAAGCACAGCGCAGGCTGACCGTTGTGTTCCCTTCCAACGCCTCCTTATCAGAGCGCGCAAACGGCATCGATGAGAGAACGCTTCGCCGCTGCCTGGGGCGCCTTGAAGATGCGGGACTCATCAAACGGAAGCGTTCAGCGAACGGCAAACGTTTCCCTCTCCGCTACGGGGGCATCATCAAGGATGCGTTTGGGATCGACTTGGCTCCTATGATGCAAAACCACGACGCTCTCGCAGCCAGAGCATCGAAGGTCCTCGAGGAGTGTGAACGCCTTCGCTCTCTCAAGGCAGAAGCGCTAGCGCTGCGCGCATCCCTCCTTCAAGATGAGCAGCTCGATGAAGGGCGGATGTCTGCACTGGGAACGATCAGAAACCTGCTTCGTCGAGCAACCCTGACTGCCGACACAGTCCTGCAAATCATCGCCGGTCTCCGCGAGCTCGGCGCCAACGCCGCGCAAGGCTACGGAGAGTGCCATGGTCCAAGCACTCCTGCCGACCAAGAGCAATCGCACGACCAAGCCTTTAGCGGTGAATGCGCGAGCGAAATGTCCGTCAGAAACGGACAAAATGACCGGCAGATAGAGTCTGTAAAAAAAGAACAATTAAAGAAAGACACGCACGTGAAGCAGACCAACGCTTCCCAACGCGTTAAAGCAGCGACCATGAACAGAGACCCTGCAAAAATGGCGTGGACGGACTTTTCACATGTCGCGGACTTCTTCCCAAACCATCCACGAACAGGCGAAGCGCTCAACCGCGTGCTCTTCGACATCGGTCGATTGCTTAGAATACGCCAAGAAAAGCTGATGCGTGGTCTCCAGAAAGCCGGGGCCGGACAGCTTCTCCTCATCTTGGACTATCTGTTGGGTAAAGGTGAAGTGATCAGGCAGCCCGAGGCATACTTCGAAACGATCCTACGCACGTAACACATGCCACTTGCACTTCTTGACCGCGGTCAAGATCGACGAAGAGAGGGAAAGGCTGGGGGTTTGAGTGGTGACGGGAAGTGAGATCGGGAGAGTGGCTTCCGGCGCCCGTCGTGGAGAATATCTGATGGCGAAACTTGCCCAGAAAGTCACCCTGTCCCCCTCACGGGACATCCCCTTCGACAAGCTCGTGCTGAGCCAGTCCAACGTGCGGCGCATCAAGGCTGGCGTCTCGGTCGAGGAACTTGCAGAAGACATCGCCCGCCGCGGGCTGCTGCAGAGCCTGAACGTCCGACCTGTGCTCGATGCCGATGGCGTCGAAACCGGGCTGTTCGAGATCCCGGCCGGTGGTCGTCGTTTCCACGCGCTGTCACTGCTGGTGAAGCAGAAGCGGCTGGCCAAGACTGCGCCGATCCCCTGCATCGTGCGGGATTCTGGTTCGGAGATCCTAGCCGAGGATGACTCGCTGGCGGAGAACATGCAGCGCGTTGCCCTGCATCCGCTCGACCAGTTCCGCGCATTCCAGGCCCTGCGCGAGAAAGGTCAGGGCGAGGAATCAATCGCGGCAGCTTTTTTCGTCACGCCGCAGATCGTGAAGCAGCGCCTGAGACTCGCCTCCGTCGCCCCTACCCTGCTCGAGGTCTATGCCGAGGATGGCATGACGCTGGAACAGCTGATGGCCTTCACGGTGAACCCCGATCATGCGCGTCAGGCGCAGGTCTGGGATGCGGTGAAGAACTCGTGGAACAAGGAACCCTACGCTATCCGGCGCATGCTGACCGAGACTTCGGTTCGGGCCTCGGATCGTCGTGCTGTCTTCGTCGGCGTCGATGCCTATGAGGCGGCGGGAGGCGTCTTGTTTCGCGATCTGTTCCAGGGCGATGACGGTGGCTGGCTCGAGGACCCTGCCCTTCTGGACCTGCTGGTGGCCGAGAAGCTTCAGGCTGAGGCCGAAGTCCTTGCTTCCGAAGGCTGGAAGTGGATCGAGGTGGCGACCGACCTGCCCTATGGATACAGCCACGGTCTGCGGCGTCTCGCCGGCAATTCCGCGCCGATGACGGACGACGAAAGCGCGACACATGCGTCGCTCCTCGCCGAGTATCGTGCGCTGGAGGAGGAATACTCCAGTCAGGACGAATACCCCGAGGAGATCTATGCCCGGCTCGGTCAGCTGGAAACGGCGATGGAAGCGCTCGAGCAGCGGCCTCTGACACACGATGAGGCCGAGATCGCGCGCGCGGGCGTTTTCGCCACGCTGGATCGAGATGGAAGCTTTGCGGTCTATCGTGGCTACGTCCGGCCCGAGGACGAGCCGCGCGAGGAGACCGCGGTCCAGGATGGTGATGGCGCGGATGCCATGGGGCAGGGGGGTGAAGTCGGTGTTTCCAGATGGAACCCCTCGACCAGTCCGGCTGGCGGCACTGTCATCACCTCGGGTGGTCAGCCGATCGGCGTGGATGCGTCCGATGAGGAAGATGACGGTGCGCTGAAGCCGTTGCCCGAGCGGCTGGTCATGGAACTGACCGCCCACCGAACCCTGGCGCTGCGCGAGGCCATCGGGCGGTCGCCCGACGTTGCGCTGACTCTCCTGCTCCTGAAACTGGTGACCGATACCTTCCGCACCTCTTCTGCCACGGGCAGCTGTCTCGAGGCTTCGGTGCGCCACGTCTACATGTCGGCGCAGGCGCCCGATCTGAAGGACAGCGTCGTGGCCAAGCTGGTAGACGAGCGTCACGCCGCCTGGGAGGCCGATCTGCCTCTTGGCGACGATGCCGCGCTCTGGGACTATCTGACCGTGCTCGACCAGGGCAGCCGTTTGGCGCTCCTGGCGCATTGCCTCAGCTTCGGGATCAACGCGCTCCATGAGAAGGTGAACCCCTATGGTGCGGGCATCTCCGCCAGCGGTCTGACCCGCCGCATGGCCCATGCCGATCTGGCGGCGCGTGCCGTCGATCTCGACATGGTCGAGGCGGGTTGGGAGCCGACGGTCGATAGCTACCTCAACCGTGTGCCCAAGGCCCGCATCCTCGAGGCCGTGCGCGAGGCGAAAGGCGAGGGGACCGCGCAGCTGCTTGATCACCTGAAGAAGGGCGAAATGGCGACCGAGGCCGAGCGGCTTCTCAAGGGCAGCGGCTGGTTGCCCGAGGTCCTGCGTCGCGCTGATCTGGCGGCAGGCGACGGCGAGGAGATCGCAGAAGGGCAGGGGGAGGACGCGGACCAGCCGGAAGAGGTCGATCTCCCGGCCTTCCTGACGGCCGATTTGCCGGAGAGCGCCGCGTCGATGATGGCGGCGGAGTGATCTGAGCCATCCGGGGGCGGGGAAACCTACCCCGGAATCTCAAAAAATACAGCAATATCAATATGATGAATGCGAACATTCGCATTCGGGATGAGGAATCATGTCTGCAACAAACATCATCGACACAGCCCCCCTCGGGGCGCTGATCCGCTACACCGACGGCAGTCTCAAGCCGCCGGCACGTTTCACCAAGAAGCTGGCAGCCTGGGAGCGCTCGAACGGCGTCGGCCGACTCGTGAAGAAGGAGCCGCCTCGGGTCTATCCGACCTGGACGGCACCGGCCTCCTTCACGCTGCATGAGGGGAACTTCTCTTCGGACGGGGTCATTCTCGTCACCATCATGCGCAGCCATTCGGCGGATAGCCGTCTGATCTTCGAGGTGGCCGAGGAACCAAAGCTGGGGCAGGTCCGCGTGCTTCTGGACTTCGGTGGCAACACCGAGCTGCTACATCTGGCGGAATCCGCCACCGCGGCCGAACTCTGGATCGCGCGGGAGGGCTATAGCAACGCGCGGCTCGAGATCGTCGATGCCGACAACGGCGATAGGGCAGGGGGCGCGGACCTGGCCGCCTGAGCGCTGACAATGCGTGTGGGGCCTGCCGAAGGGCCGGCCTCTCACCGATCGCACCTTCGTCCCGCGATGCCGCGGGGCGCCAAAGGATCCATCTCCCAAGAAGGAGGTCTTCAACCAAGAGCCTGGCCGGGAGGCCGGCGGCGTTCCACGCATCAACGGAACAATCGGCTCCTGACGTTGGGGCACCATCCCCCGCTCGCCATTCCTTTCCTTGCCCCGAATCCCGCATTCGAGATCAACCCGCGAGGGGTCGGACTACGGCCAAGCCCGTGCCGCCGGGTGGATTCGGGCGAGCCGAACGCACCCGGTGATGTCAGCCAGCCTTCGGGCCTGCGGGGTCCTGTCGCGCGGGGGATGGTCCCCCGCCTCCAAGACAGGAGCCAAACAGATGTCCCGCAAAGATGCTCACGCCTTCGCAGCCTCCCTAGCCGCCACGCTCATGGTCTCGATCGTCGTCTTCCAGGCAGGAGATGGAACCTTCGGCGCCGTCCCCGCCGATGAAATCGACGGCGACGAGGTCGTGATCGTCTCGGAATACGATCCCTTCGGGTGAGGCTTCGGCCTCACTTCCCGATCGCCCAGGCGTGGCGCAAGTGCGCCCCTTGGCCTATCGCCGACCGCGTGATCGGCGATGCCGATCTGAGGAACGCCGGTACCCTCCTATCTCGGGCGTATGCGCGAAACGGATAAATCAGGTCGCGGTGGCGACGGCTCAATGGTTCTCGAGAAGGCGGGCGATCTCGGCCACATTCGCCCGGATCCATGTCAGAAGGTCCCGGGTCGCGATGAGGCCCGCCTCGACCTTGTCGCGCTCTTCATCGAAGGGACGCATCGGATTTACGCCGGGCGTCCTAGCGCGAATGGAGAGGCTCTGCGCCGCGGCTTCCACTTGGTAGGGCGTCCCCCTCAGCAGCGCGCTTGAACGCACCACCCCGACCTGGCTTGCCCGATGTGGGAATTGGACATTTGTGTACTTCCAAGCGACCTGGTTTCCAAATTCATGCCTCAGCCTCATGCCGGGAAGCGCCGGGATGTTCATTCCCTCAAAGATGCGGGTGATCGCCTGGGGCCCATTTGTCGAAGGCCGAACCTTCACGTCGGGCAGGATTTCCGAGGCAAGCTGCTCGTAGGCGATCGCGAAGTCCCTCTTCTCGGCCACTGTGCTCGCAACCCAGCCACTTGTCGCTCGTTTCCCGGCTAGGGCCTCCAGGAGCTCGATCCGCACCGACAGCCGACGTGACAGCTCACCTTCATCGAGATGCACAAGGCGACTCTCCAGGAAGGCAATGATCTCCTCAATCGTCACATCTGCCGCGAACGCGCCGTTGTGCTGTAAGCTTGCCATCTTGCCGGCCGGGGCCACGAGCACGGCGGCTGCCCTCTTGGGCCCCAACCTGCAAAGCTGCGCCTGAACCTCGCCGAAATAAGACTCGGCCTGTCCGATCTGGAAGTCGTCGGCGATCTTGCTCTCCAGCAGCAAACAGGCCAGCTGTTCGCCACCGGAGAACCAGCCCAGCTCGACATCGGTTTGCCGGCCGTCGAGGCTAGCGCGGATAGGGCTCTTGCGCACGCGAATGTCGCCAGCGTTCGGCGGTATGAAATCTGCCGTAATGCGGCTCAAGAGCCAGTCGCGAAAGTCATCAGATGACGAAAGCTCTTCGACCAGAAAGTTGTCCAGGTCCCTCTCTCGGACGCTGTCCCGATAAGCATTGTCATTCAACATACAGCGCTACCTATTGCATTCGGTGAAATGAGATTTGCCCGGTTGGACCATCCTGATAAACGCCCTCGCATCATTTGCTTATTTCCTCGAGAAACACATTCAAGAAAACTGACAATTAGACAGTTTCGGGAGGCCCACTCTGGCGAGCACGACGGCTGCCAAAGACTGAAAACGGTCATCAGCTGCGCGCCACACAGATGTCAGCAGTTGTCAGAACGCGTCGCAGATACCATCAACTGATTCCGAGGTCACTTGCAGTGCTACCAGCCGCCAAAGCCGCTACGAACCACTGCGGTTTACGCCCCCGGCCGGACCAGGTGAGCGCCGGGTTCTCAGGGTGTTGGTATTTCGCCACAGCAGGCGCTCGGGATGATTTCTTTTCGATGCCCACAAGTTCGGCCAGGGAGTAGCCCAGATCCCGGGCGAGAGCCTCCACCTTGGCGCGGGCTTCCGCCTTCTGCCGATCTTCGAATGTGGAGATCGCCTTGGCAACGTCCTTCTGCATTTTCTTCAGCTCGCTGAGCGAGAGTGTCTCGAGATCGTAATCAGCCATTTATGCAGTCCGTGTCCTGAATGACCCTGTATCGATAGCCTGTCGCGGGAGGGTGCCGCAACTCCCGGAAGGCAAGGGCAGGGGTGGCGGGCTGTTGTTTGTCGTCGCCGCCAGTGAGGTGCTGGATTGGGGGTCAGGCTGTTCCGATGGGCAAGGTGACAGGGTCTGGCATGGGCTCCCCGCGCATCGCTGTCTTCTGGGCCATCCCTTCGACTGACAATCCCCTAATCCCGTTCGGGCTCTCGCGCGCAACCCCGCGTCAGTCCGGGCCGTGTTGCCCCTTCGGCGCTGCCCGCTCCACCCCGGTCCTCTGGGGGTTTCCGGCGTCCGTTCCGTACACCGTGCACGCGTCACCCGACGGGCTTTTTCCGGGTCTTGTCGAAGGGACGGTCCCGAAGACAGGACACACAGGAGCTTACCATGCAGAACATCGTCATCCTCGCCGGCAACATCGGTCAGACCCCCGAAGTCCGCACCACCCAGAGCGGCACCAAGATCACCAACTTCAGCCTCGCCACCTCGCGCCCCCGCCTCTCGGAAGGTCGCGTCCTGCGCGACGAAAACGGCTACCGGGTCATGGACACCGAATGGCACCGCATCACCTGCTTCAACGGGCTCGGCAAGACGGTCGCGGAGCATTGCGAAAAGGGCATGAAGGTCCTCGTCCACGGCCGCATCCACTACACCAAGTGGATCGACAGCATGGGGAACGACCGCTACGGCTGCGAGATCATCGCCGAGAAGGTCGACTTCCTGAGCCGCCCGAAGTCGGCCGAGAACGAAAACCCCGAGCTGGTCGACCGCGACGACGAGATCCCGTTCTGAGAACGGGGTCTCCCCTCGGGCCCGGCGGGACAACCCGCCGGGTTCGCGGCATTGCCGCAAGGCAGCTTGGATCGCATCAAAGATATGGGCTCGATAAGACGCGAGCCGTGTCCGACTTATCGACAGATAGGAAACGGCAAGACTAGAATGCCTTCGAGTATAGGCTAAGGGTATCGACGTGGATGTAAAGACATCGCAGGCGACGGGTAATGCTGCCATGCACTATGTCGCATGGCAGCTTTCGAAAAGAGGCTGGAACGTGATGCCGACGACGCGGAATGCGAAGGGAAGCGACCTCTATTGCGCAAACGATGCTGAGACTGTCATTTTCGGTGTGCAGAGCAAGGGACTGCCCAAGAGAGGTCCGGTTGGGCTGGGAACAAACTTGGGCAACCTTCGGTCGGATTGGTGGATCATTACTATCAACGCGAAATCGGACACCCCCACCTGCTTCATCTTGAGGCGGCAGGAGGTTGTGGATCTGTGTTTCCACAGCGATCCTGGAAAGAGCCGCGATGGGGTGCAGTCATACTGGCTCCAGCCTAAGGCCTACGATCAGGGACAATTCAGGGATGCTTGGCACAGGCTTTCCACATCTCCCAGTCTTGCGGGCGAATAGATCCCCATTTACTGCTTGGTTTAGCATGTCTGCTTTTCACGCCTGTTTCGAGAGTAAGAGGAGTGCCGGTTTTCCGGTGACGGGTTGAGGGCTGGGAGAGTGGCTCCCGGCGCCCGTCGCGGGAGATAGCCGATGGGCGTTGTGGAAGTTCTGGATCCGGTCGCACCGGCGCGGGCTGGTGGCTGGAAGGTTGATGTGAGCCGGGGTGAGCGGAACGGGCGGGTGTCGTCCGAGTGGTTTAACCGGCCCGACGATGAGCGGTATCTGTCGCTCGACGATCTCTGGGCATCGGTGAAGGGCCGCTCCGAGCGCAGCCGTAGTCGCGTGGTGCAGACGGCGGATATCCGCGTCGAAGCGGCGCGCGACAACCCCGAGCGCTTGCACCTGATGCTGCCGAAAGCGCAGGAACCGGTGGCACCCACGCACTGGGCCTTCGGCCAGCTTGCCAGCATCGTCGGCGCTCCGGCGTCCTATCTGCGGCAACTGCCTGCGCCGCTGGCGGGGATCAACCTGCAATACGGTCTGACCAACCACCGTGCCGAGCAGGTGAAGACCTTCGAGACGGAAGACGGCCGCACCGAACTGCGTGCGGTGACCGGCCCCGACTATGGCCGCATCCATGACCATGAACTGGTTGAGGCGGTGCAGCGCATCGCGGGCAATGGCACTGGCGACACGCGCTGGAAAGTGCCGGGCGTGCTCGACTGGTCGACCGGGGTCTATAACCCCGATGTCGAGATCAGCCGCGACACGACCACACTCTATGCCTCGGACCGCGACGTCTTCCTGTTCCTAGTCGACGATCACAACCCGATCGAGGCGGGCCGGCTGCCTGATGGTTCCCCCGATCTCTACTTTCGGGGCTTCTACTGCTGGAACTCCGAGGTGGGGGCAAAGACCCTCGGCATGGCGAGCTTCTACCTGCGGGCTGTGTGCCAGAACCGCAATCTTTGGGGCGTCGAGGATTTTCAGGAGATCAAGATCCGCCATTCGAAGTATGCCGCCTCGCGCTTCGCCCACGAGGCGGCCCCGGCGCTGACGCGGTTCGCCAATTCCTCGCCGCAGGGCTTCGTGAACGGCATCAAGGCCGCGCGGCAGCAGATCGTGGCGCGAACCGACGAGGACCGGGATGACTTCCTGAGGAAGCGCGGCTTCTCGAAGGCTGAGTCGGGCAAGATCATCGAGAAGGTGCTGATGGAAGAGGGCCGCCCGCCCGAGAGCATCTTCGATTTCGTGCAGGGCATCACGCGGCTTGCCCGCGGCAAGACCCAGCAGGACGCCCGCCTCGACATGGAAGGGCGCGCCAAGAAGCTGCTCGACCGGGTCGGCTGACGCCGCGGCCCCGCAACGCGACCGCCCTCGCGCGCGGCGGTCGCACTTTCCCTTTCCACATGCACGCCACTGGCCCCGCCCCGAGAGGGCAGGGGGCTTCAGCCTGCGCAATTCAGCGAGACCCCCATGACCTCCCAGGAAGAAACCGTCATTCTCGAGGCCCGTGACATCCTCGGCCGCTACCTCAGCCAGAACCCGGTCATCGGCAGCTGGCAGGCGCTGATGGACTATTGTGCACTGACCGTCCGCGGGCCCATCGAACGCTTCCACGTCCTCTATCTCGACCGCAAGAACCGCATCATCTCCGACGAGCTCTTGTCGATCGGCACGGTCGATCACGTCCCGGTCTATCCGCGTGAGGTGATCAAGCGTGCGCTGATGCTGAACGCCAGCGCCCTGATCCTGATCCACAACCACCCTTCGGGCGATCCGACGCCCTCGGAGGCCGATCTCAGTATGACCAAGGAGATCCAGAAGGGGTGCAGGTATCTCGGCCTGACGCTGCACGACCACATCATCGTCGGCGCTGGGACGGAGTTGAGCCTGCGGGCGCTCGGCAAGCTCTGACGCGTCTTTCCGACCTGCCATCGCCGCCCCTTCGAGGAAGAGGGCGGCGGTTTGGTTTTTGACGGTTTGAGGCGGGCAGAACGGCTTCCCGCGCCGTTGGAGATCTTCCCATGTTCGACCTGCCCGTTCCTGTTCATCCGACCACCAGTCCACTGGGCTTCGCGCCGCCCTTTCCCTCGGGGGAAATCGACCCGAGTTACCCTTTCGCCCTGACCCTGTCGCGCCGCGCACCGGCCGACCAGCTGTCGGGCCGGGCCGCGCCGCTGGTCCTCTCCCGTTTCGCGACTCTGGCGGACGCGATGCAGGGCGCGATTGACCACGCGGAGGCGATGACCACGGACGCCGCGCCCCAGCTTCTGGCGATCCTCGACCGCGACGACCTTCTTGTGCTGGCCGGGGCGGCCAGCGACCACGCCGTCGCCTGGTGCCACCCGGTGACGAGCGCGGCCGAGGCGAGGGGTGTGGTGACCGAGGCGAGCCACCTGCGCGCGCAGGCGGGCCGCGCGGCTGCCTCGTGTGAGCCCGACCTCGCGCAGCGGCTGCGCCACCGCGCCGATCTTCTGGATGCCCGGCTCGTCGATCCGCTCTGGCGCGGTTTCGCCGCCCGGGCGCTGCAGGTCGCTGCGTGAGGCCCGAGAGACAGAGGCGGGCAGGGGGGGATTTGGAGCTTGTCTGGGGGAGAGAGATCGCCCGGGCCGGCTCCGATCCTTTCCCCTTACCGGAGATACCCGATGAACCTGACTGAACCTACCCTCGCGCCGCCGATGGCGCCCCCGACTGTCGACATGGCCCGGATCTTCGCGGCGCATGCCGAACGTGCGGCCCGCTTCGAAGCGCTGCGACCCGGCAACAAGGACCGCCTCTTCGACGGTCTCACGGCCGCCGGCATCACCCATGTCACCGTGACTTTCGACGGTGCCGGGGACAGCGGCCAGGTCGAAAGCATCGGCGCATGGTCCGGCGAGATCGCCGTCGATTTCCCCGCGATCGACATCCAATACGCAGCGCTGACCTGGGACGACCCTGAGGTCGAGATGCGGCAGCTCTCGCTGGAAGATGTCGTTGAGCAGCTGGCCTATGACTTCCTCTCCGACACCCATGGCGGCTGGGAAAACAACGACGGCGCCTGGGGCGAGTTCTGCTTCGACGCAGCGGCCCGCTGCATCCACCTCGAGTTCAACGAGCGCTTCACCTCGTCCGAACTCTACACTCATGATTTCTGAGGGGGCGGCGATGGCACATCCCTATCACCACGCGCTGTCCTCGGTGAAGAAATGGGGCGGCACCGTCGACGATTTCATGGCGGTGCATGCCTGGTCAGCTATTATGTGGACAGCACGCCCACGGCGGCGTTTTGCCCTATGCTGGACGGCATAACCCCGGAATCTTTTGAGGCGCTG
>Ga0209369_1001174_pt1 | contig 14934 bp, 14 predicted proteins | sample EBPBio142010_DNA_FD_185865 | JGI IMG/M metagenome (GOLD analysis project Ga0209369, IMG submission 185865) | Wastewater treatment Type I Accumulibacter community from EBPR Bioreactor in Madison, WI, USA - Reactor 1_10/4/2010_ DNA (SPAdes)... | ecosystem: Engineered > Bioreactor > EBPR >... | reverse complement strand
AAGCCGCACCCACCGACTTTCCGGCCGATGCGCAACCGCTGACGCCCGAGGCGTTGAAGGCCGCCATTGCCGGCAAGAGCTTTGCCGCCAAGCCGGCGCAAGGGCCCACCCTGCGGGTCGAATACAAGGCCAACGGCTGGGCCTTCGTCGAGACCAGCACCGGCTTCCGCGACACCGGCACCTGGCGCGTCGAGGGCAGCACGGTGTGCGCCACCTGGCAGCGCAACCCCGCCGGCTCGGGCTGCGGCGAGGCGCGGCAGAAGGGCGAGCAGCTCTACGTGCGGCGCGTCACCAACAACGAAGTGCTGGCGCTGCAGGCCGAGTAGGCCGGCCGGCCAGGTGGCGGCTCAGGCGTCCTGCGCCCACAGCGCCTGCATCGCCGCCTCGAAGGTCGGCCCAGGGTCGTTGCCCACCAGCCGGTGGTCGCGCAGCGCCCAGCGGCCGGCGACCAGCACGTCGCGGAAGGGCGCCGCCGTGCCCGAGAACACCAGCGCGTCCAATTGCCTCCCGGCCGGGATGCCACGCAGCCCGGGCTCATGGCCGTCCAGCACCAGCAGGTCGGCCCGCGCGCCGGGCTCCAGGCCCCAGCGCGCGAAGCCGGCCGCCGCGCCACCCGCCGTGCGGGCGCGCTCGAAGAGCCGCGCGGCGGTGGCCGGTTCGCCCCGCGCCGGCGCGGCGCAGACGTTGCGCTGGCGGCGCAGCAGGCGCTGGCCGTATTCCAGCCAGCGCAGTTCCTCGGGCCAGGCACGGATCACGTGGCTGTCGGAGCCGATGGCCATCGGCACGCCGGCGTCCAGCCAGCCCGGCACGTCGGTGAAGCCGTCGCCCAGGTTGCCTTCGGTGGAAGGGCAGATCACCACGCTGGCACCACTGCGCGCCACCGCGTCGATCTCGGCCTGCAGCGCATGCGTGGCATGCACCAGCTGCCAGCGTGCGTCCAGCGGCGCTTGCCGTGTGAGCCATTCGATCGGCCGCAGCCCGGTGGCCTGCAGGCAGTCATCGACCTCGGCCGTCTGCTCGGCCACGTGGATGTGGATTGGCACATCGCTCAAGCCTTCGACCAAGTGCGCGATGGCCGCCGGCTCGGCCGCGCGCAGCGAGTGGATGGCCACGCCGGCGTTCAGCAGCGGCCGCCCGCTGGCCGCCAGCCCGCGCTGCAGCGCGCGCACCGCGGCCGCATCGGTGGCAAAGCGCCGCTGGTCGTCGCGCAAGGCCGGCTGCGTGAAGCCGGCGCGCTGGTACAGCACCGGCAGCATCGTCAGGCCGATGCCGACGTCGGCCGCGGCATCGGCCAGCGCCCACGACAGCGTCAGCGGGTCGTCGTACGGCCGGCCGTCCAGCGCGTGCTGCAGGTAGTGGAACTCGCAGACCTGCGTGTAGCCGCCGCGCAGCAGCTCGGCAAAGAGCATTGCCGCCACCGCGCGCAGCTGCTCCGGCGTGATGCGCAGCGCCACGCGGTACATGCGGTCGCGCCACGACCAGAAGTCGTCGCTGTCGGATTCGCGGCGCTCGGCCAGGCCGGCGAAGGCGCGCTGGAAGGCGTGGCTGTGGGCGTCCACCAGGCCGGGCAGCACCGGGCCGGCCAGCGTTTGAGCCTGCGGCGGTGCCGGCACGTCGGGGGTGATCTCGGCCCAGCAGCCGTCGGCACCGGCACGCAGCAGCACGCGCTCGGCCCAGCGGCCGCCGACCCAGGCCTGCGGTGCCCAGTACATCATTCCGGCCGCCATGCCAGCATCGTCTGCAGCAGCCGGCGCAGCAGCGGTTGCACGCGCGCGGCAATGCTTTCGTCCCAGGCGTAGGGCGGCGCTTCGCGCATGTAGCTGCTCCAGCACTGTTCCAGCTGCACCGCATGGATATGCTGGTCCGGCCGCCCGTAGTGGCGCGTGATGTGCCCGCCCTTGAAGCGGCCGTCGATGGCCACCGTGAGATCGCTCTGCGCCTGCAGCACCTCGGCCAAGGCGCTGCGCAGCGACGGCGCGCAGGCGCTGCCGCTGGCCGTGCCCAGGTTCAGGTCGGGCAGCTTGCCTTCGAAGAGCCAGGGCAGCTGGGACTTGATGCTGTGCCCGTCCCACAGCAGCGCGTAGCCGTGGGCTTCGCGCAGGCGCTGCAGCTCATCGCGCAGCGCGTCGTGGTAGGGCTGCCAGTAGGTGGCCACGCGCTGCCGCACCTGCGCGTCGCTGGGCGCCTGGTCTTCGAGGTACAGCGTATCGCCGCTGAAGAAGCGGGTGGGGCAGAGCTCGGTGTTGTTGGCGCCGGCGTACATCGGTTGGTTGTCGCTGGGCCGGTTCAGGTCCACCACGTAGCGGCTGTGGCGCGGCACGATCAGGCTCGCGCCGAGCCCGGTGGCGAAGGCATAGAGCTTGTCCAGGTGCCAGTCGGTGTCCTCCACCTGCAGCGCGCGCGGCTGCAGCGCCTGCGCGATGGCCGGTGGGATGTGCGTGCCGGCATGCGGCAGGCTCACCAGCAGCGGCGCGGTGCCACGCACCAGTGTGTAGATGTTGTTCATACAGAGACCTCCACGCCGGCCACGATGCGCCGGCGGCAGGGGTTGTGGCCGAACCAGTAGGCCAGCTCGTTCGGATGCTGCAGGTCCCAGGCGACGAAGTCGGCGCGCTGCCCTGGGGCCAGCGTGCCGCGGTCGTGCAGGCCCAGCGCGCGGGCGGCGTGCACCGTCACGCCGCGCAGCGCTTCTTCGGGCGTCAGCCGGAAGAAGGTGCAGCCCATGTTCAGCATCAGCAGCAGCGACAGCCCCGGCGACGAGCCCGGGTTGTGGTCGCTGGCCAGCGCGATGGGCACTTTCGATTCGCGCAGCGCCTGCACCGGCGGCAGCTTCGTTTCGCGCAGGAAGTAGAAGGCGCCCGGCAGCAGCACGGCCACCGTGCCGGCCGCGGCCATGGCGCGCACGCCGTCGTCGGACAGCCACTCCAGGTGGTCGCAGGACAGCGCGCCATAGCTCGCCGCCAGCGCCGCGCCACCCTGGTCGCTGAGCTGCTCGGCATGCAGCTTCACCGGCAGCTGCAGCGCGCGGGCGGCGTCGAACACGCGCCGCGTCTGCGCCGGGCTGAAGGCGATGCTTTCGCAAAACGCGTCCACCGCGTCCACCAGGCCTTCGGCCGCCAGCTGCGGCATCCAGCCGACGACGGCATCGATGTAGTCGTCGGCACGGCCGTCGAATTCCGGCGGCAGCGCATGCGCGCTCAGGCAGGTGGTCCGTACCGTCAGCGGCAGCTCGGCGCCCAGCCGGCGGGCGATGCGCAGGCAGCGCGCCTCCTGCTCGGCACTGAGCCCGTAGCCGGACTTGATTTCCAGCGTGGTAGTGCCTTCGCGCATCAGCGCCAGCGCACGTTCGCGTGCCTGGGTGAAGAGTGTGTCGTCGCTGGCCGCGCGGGTCGCGGCCACCGTGGAACGGATGCCGCCGCCCGCGCGGGCGATCTGCTCGTAGCTGGCGCCTTGCAGCCGCAGCTCGAACTCGCGCGCGCGCTGGCCGCCGTAGACCAGGTGCGTGTGGCAGTCCACCAGGCCGGGCGTGACCAGGGCGCTGCCCAGGTCCACTTCGTGTGTGGGCCGCAGGGCGGCGGGCAGGGCGGCCTCGTCACCGACAAAGGCGATCGTGTCGCCCTCGGTCACCAAGGCACCCCGCTCGATCCAGCCCCAGGGCTCGGCGCCGTGCAGCGTGGCCAGGCGGGCATTGCGCCACAGCGTCGTGGTCATTGGACTACCCTCCGCACTGCGTGCTCCGGGATGAGCGCTTGGGAACGGCCCGGCGCGCTCATGCGGGCCTCGGCTCGAAGTGGATCCAGAAGGCGCGCACCGGGCCCTCCGCTGCGATGCGCCACACCCCGTGCGCGCCGCCGTCGGCCCACAGCAGCGCCATCGCCGGCAGGCGGGCCGCGTCGCTGCCGTCGATCTGCAGCGTCAGCGCATCGACCGCGAACAGCGCGCGAAAGCGGCTGCGCGGCGCAAAGGCTTCGCCGGCTACCGCGGACTGCATTGCGCCGCGGCCGGCGTCACGCCGCAGCATCAGGTTCAGGTCGCGGGTGGGGCCGTTGAGCAGCTCGCAGTGCGGCGCGGCCTCGCCGCGGAACTGCAATGGCGGCGCGTCGGGCACGACGGCTTCCTTGCCCTCGGGCAGCACCAGCAGCACGCCGGCACCCTGCAGCACCGCGAACCAGCGGTCGATGCCGTCGAAGGCGGAGAACGGCCCGTCGGCGCGGATGTCGGCGACGCTGAGACGCAGCGCCCAGCCGTCACGCGACGGCCAGGCCAGCAGCTCGCGCGTCAGTCCGCCGCCGTTCTTCCACGGCTGCGGCTCGACTGCATCGCAGCGCACCACGTGCAGTGTCATGGGGACCGCTCCCACAGCACCGGAAACAGCGGGTCATCCATCGGCGCACCCGCGGGCAGGCGGTCGGCCAGGCCAGGGAAGGGCGGGGAGGTGACCCACGCGCGCGGCGCATGCACCATGTCGTCGCCCAGCACGCGCAGCGAAAACACGCGCCGCCGCCGGTCGCCGTCGACGCCGCCGGACGCATGCAGCGCCAGCATGTGGAAGGCGACCACGTCGCCGGGCTCCAATGCCCAGCCGAGGATGTTGCGCTCGCCGCGCGTGGCCTCGATGTCGGGCATCTCCTGCAGGCTGCCTTCGGGGAACCATTTGGCCTGGTGGTCCATGAAGCTGCGCGGCATCAGCCAGGGCCCGCGGTGCGAGCCGGCCACGAATTCCAGCGTCGAATGCCGGCGCACCGGGTCCACCGGGATCCAGAAGCTGACGTTCTGCTCGCCGGCCACGTTGTAGTAGGGCTGGTCCTGGTGCCAGGGCGTGGGCGCGCGCGTGCCCGGCTCCTTGGTCAGCATGTGGTCGTGGTACAGGCGGATGCGACGGCTGCCGGTGAGGCGGCCGGCCGCGGCGGCCAGGCCCGACTGGAAGATCACGTCACGGTAGGCGGGGTTCTCCTGCCAGCAGCAGAAGTCCTCGATGAAGAAGCCAGGGTCGTCGGGCCGGCTGGCCACCTTGGCGCGCGGGCTGGGCTGGGCCAGATTGGCGTCGATGCCCTCGCGCAGGCGCTGCACCTCGGCCGGCGACAGCAACTGGCGCAGGCAGACCGCGCCGTCGCGCGCGAAGGCTTCGATCAGCTCGGGCGTGACGGCCTTTCCAGCACGGTCCTCGGCGCTCATGGCTTGAACTCCCCTTGCAGCAGGTAGCGCGTGCCCGGATGCACCAGCCGCGCCAGCGTGATCGGCACGTCCTGGCTGACGGTGCGGCGCACCACCACCAGGCAGGGCTCGTCGCGGCGGATGCCCAGCAGCTTGGCCTCCTGCACGGTGGGCAGCGCGGCCTCGATCGAATACTGCGCCTCCCACAGCGGCGCCACCTGCAGCAGGTATTGCGTGGGCGTGGTCTGCGCGAAGTCGTTGCCCAGGTAACCGGGCGCGGCGGCCGGGTTGACGTAGCGGTCCTCGCACTGCAGCGCCAGCCCGTCCTCGAAGTGCACGATCAGCGTGTGGAACACCGGCGCACCCGCCGCCAGGCCCAGCTTCTGTGCCAGGCCGTCGGTGGCCGGTTCCTCGCGCGCCAGGTGCACTTCGGCATGGTGCTGGTGGCCGCGCTGGGTGATCTCTTCGTGCAGGTCGCGGATGCGCAGCGTGCTGGCCACGCGGAACAGGTGCGCCGCGAAGGTGCCCACGCCCTGCACGCGCTCCACCAGGCCTTCGCTGCGCAGCTCGTTCAGCGCGCGCGTCACCGTCATGCGGCTGACGCCGAACTGCGCCACCAGCTCGGCGTCCGACGGCATCGGCGCGCCCGGCGGCCAGCGGCCGCGCGACAGCTCGTCCTTCAGCCACTGCTTGATGCGCGCATAGGGCGCCAGCGGCGGAGCGGCAGAAACTTTGGGGTAAACCCGAGCATTCATGGCCTCAAAGTCTACTTGCATAGACTTGTCTAGGCAAGTACAGTCTCGCCCATTCCAGAACGCCGCAACGACCGAAGAGGTGCCCACCATGTCCGACCTGTCCACCGTCCAGCAACTGTCGCAAGCGCGCGTGGTGCGCTCGCCGCGCGGCGCGCAGCTGTCGTGCAAGAACTGGCTGATCGAAGCCGCCTACCGCATGCTGCAGAACAACCTCGACCCCGAGGTGGCCGAGAACCCGGACGCGCTGGTGGTCTACGGCGGCATCGGCAAGGCTGCGCGCAACTGGCACTGCTTCGATGCCATGCTCGAGTCCTTACGCGAGCTGAACGAGGACGAGACGCTGCTGGTGCAGAGCGGCAAGCCGGTGGGCGTGTTCCGGACGCATGCCGATGCACCGCGGGTGCTGATCGCCAACAGCAACCTGGTGCCGAAGTGGGCGACGTGGGAGCACTTCCACGAGCTCGACCGCAAGGGCCTGATGATGTACGGCCAGATGACCGCGGGCAGCTGGATCTACATCGGCAGCCAGGGCATCGTGCAGGGTACCTACGAGACCTTCGTCGAAGCCGGCGTGCAGCATTACGGCGGCAGCCTGAAGGGCAAGTGGATCCTCACCGCCGGCCTGGGCGGCATGGGCGGCGCGCAGCCGCTGGCCGCCACCTTTGCGGGGGCCTGCTCACTCAACATCGAATGCCAGCAGTCGCGCATCGACTTCCGCCTGCGCTCCAAGTACCTGGACGAGCAGGCCCACGACCTGGACGACGCGCTGGCGCGCATCAAGAAGTACACCGCCGGGGGCAAGGCCATCTCGATCGGCCTGCTGGGCAATGCGGCCGAGGTGCTGCCGGCACTGGTGAAGCGCGGCGTGCGCCCCGACCTGGTCACCGACCAGACCAGCGCGCACGACCTGGTCAACGGCTACCTGCCCGCGGGCTGGAGCGTCGACAGCTGGAAGGCCGCGCAGCTGGACGCCGGCCAGCATGCCGCGCTGCGCGACGCCGCGGCCAAGAGCTGCGCGGTGCACGTGCAGGCGATGCTCGACTTCCAGGCGATGGGCATCCCCACGGTGGACTACGGCAACAACATCCGCCAGGTGGCCTACGACCAGGGCGTGAAGAACGCCTTCGACTTCCCCGGCTTCGTGCCGGCCTACGTGCGACCGCTGTTCTGCCGCGGCAAGGGCCCGTTCCGCTGGGTGGCGCTGAGCGGCGACCCGGAGGACATCCGCAAGACCGACGCCAAGATGAAGGAGCTGTTCCCCGAGGACGCGCACCTGCACCGCTGGCTGGACATGGCCGGCGAACGCATCGCCTTCCAGGGCCTGCCGGCGCGCATCTGCTGGATCGGTCTCGGCGAGCGGCACCGCGCCGGCCTGGCCTTCAACGAGATGGTCAAGCGCGGCGAGCTGAAGGGCCCGATCGTCATCGGCCGCGACCACCTGGACAGCGGCTCGGTGGCCAGTCCCAACCGTGAAACCGAGTCGATGAAGGACGGCAGCGATGCCGTGTCCGACTGGCCGCTGCTCAACGCGCTGCTCAACACCGCCGGCGGCGCCACCTGGGTCAGCCTGCACCACGGCGGTGGCGTGGGCATGGGCTACAGCCAGCACAGCGGCGTGGTCATCGTTTGCGACGGCACCGACGCGGCCGCCAAGCGCATCGAGCGCGTGCTGTGGAACGACCCCGGCACCGGCGTGATGCGCCATGCCGACGCCGGCTACGACATCGCGGTGGCCTGCGCCAAGGAACAGGGCCTGAAGCTGCCAATGATCGGGGGCTGATCTTGCAGATCCGTCCCGGACATTTCACGCTGGAGCAGCTGCAGGCGATCCACGCCGGGCTGCAGCCGCTGAGCCTGGAGCCCGCGGCGCGCGAGGCCATCCGCGCCAGCGCGGCAGTGGTACAGCGCGCGGCCGCCGGCGACGCGCCGGTCTATGGCGCCAACACCGGCTTCGGCAAGCTGGCTTCCACCCGCATCAGCGCCGCCGACCTGGCCACGCTGCAGCTGAACCTGATCCGCTCGCATGCGGTGGGCGTGGGCGAGCCGCTGGGCGCCGCCACCGTGCGGCTGATGCTGGCGCTGAAGGCCGGCAGCCTGGCGCGCGGCCATTCGGGCGTGCGCGAGGAAGTGGTCGATGCGCTGATCGCCGTGCACAACGCCGGCCTGGTGCCGGTGGTGCCTTCGCAGGGCAGCGTCGGCGCCTCGGGCGACCTGGCGCCGCTGGCGCACATGACGCTGGCCCTGATGGGCGAAGGCGAGATGCTGGTCGACGGCCGCCGCCAGCCGGCCGCCGCGGCGCTGCAAGCCGCCGGCATCGCGCCGCTGGCGTTGCAGGCCAAGGAAGGGCTGGCGCTGATCAATGGCACGCAGACTTCCACCGCGTTGGCGCTGCACGGGCTGTTCAGCTTCGTGCCGGTACTGCAGGCGGCGCTGGTGGTGGGTGCGCTGACGGTGGATGCCGCGCGCGGCAGCGACGGCCCCTTCGACCCGCGCATCCATTCGCTGCGTGGCCAGCCGGGGCAGATCGACGTGGCGCAGGCCTACCGCGCGCTGCTAGCCGGCAGCGCCATCCGCGCGTCGCATACCGAAGGCGACGACCGCGTGCAGGACCCGTACTCGCTGCGCTGCCAGCCGCAAGTGGTGGGCGCTTGCGTCGACCAGCTGCGCCATGCGGCGCAGGTGCTGCTGCGCGAGGCCAATGCCGTCACCGACAACCCGCTGGTCTTCGCGGCCGAAGGCGATTTGCCGGCGATGATGATCTCCGGCGGCAATTTCCACGCCGAGCCGGTGGCGCTGGCCGCCGACGGCCTGGCACTGGCGATCGCCGAGGTCGGCGCGATTGCCGAGCGGCGTATCGCGATGCTGATCGACACCGGGGTGTCGCGGCTGCCGCCCTTCCTGACGGCCGATGCCGGGCTGAACAGCGGCTTCATGATCGCCCACGTCACCGCCGCGGCGCTGGCCAGCGAGAACAAGTCGATGGCCCACCCGGCCAGCGTCGACAGCCTGCCCACCAGCGCCAACCAGGAAGACCACGTGTCGATGGCCACCTTCGCGGCGCGGCGCCTGCTGCCGATGGTGCACAACACCGCGCACATCCTGGGCATCGAGTTGCTGGCCGCGGCGCAGGGCATCGAGTTCCTGCGGCCGCTGCAAAGCTCTGCGCCGCTGGAGGCCGCGCATGCGCTGCTGCGCGATCGTGTGCCGGCCATGGCGCAAGACCGCTACATTGCACCGGACATCGCCACCGCCACCGCGCTAGTGCGCGATGGCAGTCTGGCCCGCATCTTGCGAACCTTGCCTACGCTGCCGGCGCTGTTGCCGGCCTGAGCACGGCAGCCTCTGGAAGACCGACCATGCACCGCCTCACCACCGCCTGCACCCTGGCCTTGAGTCTCTTGGTGGCGGCCTGCGCCGCCGGCGATGCCGGCCGGCCGGCGGTGGAGCAGGTGTCCAAGCTGCCGCCGGTGCCGCAGCCGGCGGACAACCCGTCCACGCCGCAGAAGGTGGCGCTGGGCAAGCAGCTGTTTGCCGACCCGCGGCTGTCGGCCACCGGCAAGACGGCCTGCCAGAGCTGCCACTACCGCGACCTGGGCTGGACCGATGCAAAGGTGCTGTCGCGCAAGGACGATGGCGTGATGAACACGCGCCACACGCCCACGCTCTACAACGTCGGCTACCAGACGGCCTGGTACTGGGACGGCCGCGCCACCACGCTGGAAGGCCAGGTGCTGGCCGCGTGGCGCGCGCAGATCGGCGCCGACCCGGCCAAGGCCACCGCGGTGATCAACGCGGTGCCCGGCTACCGCCAGCAGTTCGTCGCCGTGTGGGGGGCCGAGGCCACGCCGGACACGGTGGTCAAGTCGCTGGCCGCCTTCTTCCGCAGCCTGGTCAGCACCGATTCGGCCTGGGACCGCTACGAAGCCGGCGACCGCACGGCCGTGTCGCAGGCGGCCATCGAAGGCCAGGCGCTGTTCGTCGGCAAGGGCCGCTGCAGCACCTGCCACGCGCCGCCGTACTACGGCAACAGCAGCTTCTTCAACATCGGGCTGGAGCACGGCAAGGACAAGCCGGACCCGGGCCGCTTCAACGTCACCAAGAACGAAGCCGACCGCGGCGCCTTCAAGACGCCCACGCTGCGCTCGGTGGAGCTGTCCGGGCCCTACTTCCATGACGGCAGCGCCGGCACGCTGAAGGAGGCCGTGCGCACCATGGCCGGCGGCGGCAAGCCCGACCCGAACAAGTCCGCCCTGCTGCAGCCCACCGGCCTGAGCGAGGCCGAGATGGACCGCATCGTTTCCTTCCTGATCACGCTGACCAGCACCGAAACCTGGCAACAGCCGGTGCTGCCCTGAACCCTTCCCTTGTCCACCCACCCCTTCGAGGTCACCGCATGAAGCTCCGCACCCTTCGCACTTCCTTCGTCGCCACCGCCGTGGTGCTGGCTGCCGCCGGCGCCTGGGCCCAGGACACCAAGGTGGGCATCGGCATCTCCGGCTGGACCGGCTTCGCGCCGCTGACGCTGGCCAAGGAGGCCGGCATCTTCGCGAAGAACGGCCTGGACGTGAGCATCAAGAAGATCCCGCAGAAGGACCGCCACCTGGCCATTGCCAGCGGCGACATCCAGTGCGCCGCCACCACGGTGGAGACCTGGATCGTCTGGAACGCCAACGGCGTGGCCACCACGCAGATCTTCCAGCTGGACAAAAGCTATGGCGCCGACGGCATGGTGGTCAAGCCCAACATCACGAAGATCAGCGACCTGAAGGGCAAGACCGTGGCCGCCGACGCGCCGGGCACCGCCACCTACTTCACGCTGGCCTGGATGCTGAAGAAGAACGGCCTGAGCATCAAGGACGTCAACGTCGTGAACCTGGCGCCGCAGGCCGCCGCCAACGCGATGATCGCCGGCACCGGCGGCATCGACGCCGGCATGACCTACGAGCCCTTCCTGAGCGCGGTGCGCGCCAAGCCCGAGGCCGGCAAGATCATCGCCACCACGCTGGACTACCCGATGGTGATGGACACCTTCGGCTGCACGCCCAAGTTCCTGGCCGAGAACCCCAAGGCCGCGCAGGCGCTGGCCAACAGCTACTTCCAGGCGCTGGAGATGATCAAGGCCGATCCGCAGAAGGCCTTCCAGATCATGGGCGCCGACGTCAAGCAGAGCGCCGAACAGTTCGAGAACAGCCAGAAGTACCTGCGCTGGCAGGACAAGGCCGCGAACCAGAAGTTCTTCGCCGGTGAGCACGCGGCCTTCAGCAAGGAAGCGGCCGACCTGTTGCTGGAAGCCGGCATCATCCGCCAGATTCCGGACCTGTCGAAGCTGGCCGATACGCGCTTCATCCAATGAGCAGCGCCGCCGCGGCGGCGCCGGCCTCCACGACCCGCCCGCCCCGAAAGCCGCTCATGAAGCCGTTGACCCCGGTGAGCCCCGGCGCGCGCGTCGCGCTGGGCATCAGCTTCTTCGTGATCTTCGTCGCCGTCTGGGCCATCGCCACCTTTGGCGGCTTCGTGCAGAGGACCTTCCTCGCCGACCCGGTGTCGATGTTGAAGAGCGGCTGGGTGCTGCTCACCGAGATGGGCTTTGCCAAGGACATCGGCATGACGGTGTTCCGCGTGGTCGGCGGCTTTCTGATCGCCGCGGTCATCGCCGTGCCGCTGGGCGTGGCGATGGGTGCGTACAAGCCGATCGAGGCCTTCTTCGAGCCCTTCGTCAGCTTTGCGCGCTACCTGCCGGCATCGGCCTTCATCCCGCTGCTGATCCTGTGGGCCGGCATCGGCGAGGCGCAGAAGCTGGCGGTGATCTTCATCGGCAGCTTCTTCTCGCTCGTCCTGATGATCAGCGTGACGGTGGGCAACACCCGCCGCGACCTGGTCGAGGCCGCCTACACGCTGGGCGTGGGCGATGCGTCGCTGATCCGCCGCGTGCTGATTCCCGGCGCGGCGCCGGAGATCGCCGAGCAGTTGCGCATGGTGCTGGGCTGGGCCTGGACCTACGTGATCGTGGCCGAGCTGATCGGTGCGTCCAGCGGCATTGGCCACATGATCACCGACAGCCAGGCGCTGCTGGCCACCGACCAGATCATCTTCGGCATCATCGTCATCGGCCTGATCGGGCTGGCCAGCGACCTGTTCTTCAAATGGGTCAACCGCCGCATGTTCCCGTGGGCACAACTCGGTCGTTGAAGGGGCGTTGAACACCATGGGCAGCATCCTCTCGATCCGCGGCGTCGAGCGCCGTTTCGACACCACGCTGGCGCTGCAGGCCACCAACCTGGAAGTCGCCGAGAACGACTTCATCACCATCCTGGGCCCCAGCGGCTGCGGCAAGAGCACGCTGCTGCGCATCGTGGCCGGGCTGGACCACCAGACCGGTGGCGAGGTGCTGCTGGACGGCAAGCGCATCGAAGGCCCCGGCGCCGACCGCGGCATGGTCTTCCAGAGCTACACGCTGTTCCCGTGGCTGACAGTGCTGGAGAACGTCTGCTTCGGCCTGGTGGAGCGCGGCCTGCCGCGCGCGCAGCAGCTGGAAGTCGCGCACGGCTTCCTGGCCAAGGTGGGGCTGAAGGGCTTCGAGAAGCACTATCCCAAGCAGCTGTCGGGCGGCATGCAGCAGCGCACCGCGATCGCCCGCGCGCTGGCCAACAGCCCGCGCATGCTGCTGATGGACGAGCCCTTCGGCGCGCTGGACCACCAGACCCGCGAGCTGATGCAGGAGCTGCTGCTGGGCATCTGGGAGGAGCAGCGCAAGACGGTGCTGTTCGTCACCCACGACATCGACGAGGCGGTGTTCATGGGCAGCCGCGTCATCGTGATGAGCGCGCGGCCGGGCCGCATCAAGCTCGACCGCGAGGTGCCGCTGCCGCACCCGCGGCACTACTCGGTGAAGACCACGCCGGAGTTCACCGAGCTGAAGGCCGAGCTCACCGAGCAGGTGCGGGTGGAGGTGCGCGCCGCACAGGCGGCGATGGAAGCGGCCTGACAGCGCTGCGGCTTCAGGCCGCCGCGCCGGGCTCCAGCGCGAAGCCCTCGTCCAGCCAGCCGGTGATGCCGCCGGCCATGATCTTCACCGGCCGCTGCAGCCGCGCCAGCCGCAACGCGCCGCGGGCCGCGCCGTTGCAGTGCGGGCCGGCGCAATAGGTGACGAACAGCGTGTCGGCGGGCCAGCGCTCCAGCATCGATGCGACGATCTTGCCGTGCGGCAGGTTGATCGCGCCGGGGATGTGCCCGCGCGCATAGAGCGCCGGGCTGCGCACGTCCAGCAGCACGAAGTCGGCGCCCTGCTGCAGGGACTCGTGCACGTCCCAGCAATCGGTCTCGAAGCCGAACTCGGCGGCAAAGTGGGCTTCGGCCTCGGCGCTGGGCGCGGCGGGTGTCAGGCTGACGGCGGTGGGCATGGCGGCAACAAGCAGGTGACGAAGGGCCCCATGGTGCGCTCGGCAAGCGCTGCCTACAATTGGCGCGAACGACATCTTTGGAAAGATTCACGCCAACATGAAGCGTGCGCCGCGGGTGGTGGTGCCGGTGTACGACGGGCTGTGCACCTTCGAGTTCGCGATCGCGGCCGAGGTCTTCGGCCTGCCGCGGCCGGAAATGGGCCCGCACTGGTACCGCTTTGCCAGCGCCGCCATCGAGCCCGGCCCGCTGCGTGCCCACGGCGGGCTGCGGGTGCAGGCCGAAGGCGGCATCGAATTGCTGGACCGCGCCGACCTGATCGTCATCGCCGGCTGGAAGGGGGCCGACGTGCCGGTGCCCGAGGCGCTGTGCGCGCGGCTGCGGGCCGCCTGGCGGCGCGGCGCGACGCTGGCCTCGATCTGCTCGGGCGCCTTCGTGCTGGCGGCCACCGGGCTGCTGGACGGCCGCCGGGCCGCGACGCACTGGCGCTATGCGCAAGCACTGGCCGAACGCCACCCGGCCCTGGAGGTCGATGCTCAGGTGCTGTACGTCGGTGACGAGCGTCTCTACACCTCGGCCGGCAGCGCCGCCGGCATCGACCTGATGCTGCACCTGGTGCGCCGCGATTTCGGCAGCGAGGCCGCCAACAGCGTCGCCCGCCGGCTGGTGATGCCGGCGCACCGCCAGGGCGGGCAGGCGCAGTTCATCGAGCGGCCGGTGGCGCGCGGGCACGAAGGCCGCGTGGCCGCGCTGCTGGACCGCATGCGCAGCCGCCTGCACGAGCCCTGGGACGTGGCCCGCATGGCGGCCGAGCTGGCCACCAGCAAGCGCACCTTCCTGCGCCGCTTTGCCGAGGCCACCGGCAGCGCCCCGGCCGAGTGGCTGGCTGCCGCCCGGCTGGACGAGGCGCGGCGCCTGCTGGAACAGGGCCGCGCGCCCATCGAGCAGGTGGCCCAGCAGGTGGGCTTCGGCAGCGTGCAGGTGCTGCGCAGCCATTTTCGGCGCACGCTGGGGCTGTCGCCGCGCGACTACCGCGCAGCCTTCGGCGAGACCCGCCGCGCTGCCGCCGCGCGGCCTTGACGTGGCGCAAGGGGCCGGCCGGCCCCGGCTCCTACGATGCCCGCAGGGCCCCTCTCAGGGCCACTGGAGGACCGCCATGGGCCAGACCACCGCTGCCACCGACACGCATTCGCCGATCGAGGATTTTTCGCAGTGCCATGCCGGCATCCTGTCGCACCTGCAGACGCTGGGCCAGCTGCCCGCGCTGCTGGAGCCGGCGGCGCGCGCCCGGCGCATCGCCGCCGAAACGCTGGCCTTCTTCCGCGAGGCAGTGTTCGAGCACCATGCCGAAGAGGAGCGCGAGCTGTTCCCCGCGGTGCTGGCCAGCGCCACGCCGGGCGAGGAGCGGCAGCGTGTGCAGGCGCTGGTCAATGCGCTGACGGCCGAGCACCGCAAGGTGGAAGCCGCCTGGTCGCGGCTGGAGCCGCAGCTGAAGGCGGTGGCCAAGGGCCACGACAGCGCCCTGCAGGGCGACGATCTGCAGCAGCTGGTGGATACCTACCGCGCGCATGCGGCCTACGAGGAAAGCGTGTTCCTGCCGCTGTCGCAGCAGATCCTGGGCCGCAAC
>Ga0209369_1001173_pt1 | contig 14951 bp, 13 predicted proteins | sample EBPBio142010_DNA_FD_185865 | JGI IMG/M metagenome (GOLD analysis project Ga0209369, IMG submission 185865) | Wastewater treatment Type I Accumulibacter community from EBPR Bioreactor in Madison, WI, USA - Reactor 1_10/4/2010_ DNA (SPAdes)... | ecosystem: Engineered > Bioreactor > EBPR >... | reverse complement strand
CGCAGCTCGGCCCACTGGGCGACGATCTCGTCGCGCAGGTTCCACGGCAGGATCAGCAGGCGGTCGGGCCGCTCCTCGCGCAGCACCTCCGGCGCGCGCACGGGGATGCGCGATCCCGGCAGGAAGCGGCCCTGCTTGTGCGGCGAGGCGTCCACCACGTAGGGCAGCAGGTCCGGCCGCACGCCGGCAAAGTTGAGCAGCGTATTGCCCTTGGCGGCGGCACCATAGCCGGCCACCCGTAGGCCGCGCCGCTTGCAGTCGATCAGGAACAGCAGCAGGTCGTCCTTGATGCGCTCGGCCTGCGATTGCAGCGCGGCGTGAAAGGCCGGTCGGCCCATGCCCGCCGCCTGCTCCTGCGCCAGCATTGCCGCCACCGCCGGCATCACCGGCCGGTCGTGCGCCGCATGCTGCGCCCAGACGCGCAGCGAGCCGCCGTGCGTGGGCAGTACCTGCACGTCCCACACCACCAGGCCCTGGCTGCGCAGAATGCGCTGCACGGTGGCCAGCGACAGGTACGAGAAGTGCTCGTGATAGATCGTGTCGAACTGCCGCTGCTGCACCAGCTGCAGCAGGTGCGGGAACTCCAGCGTCAGCGTGCCCTGCGGCGCCAGCACCTCGCGCAGGCCGGCGACGAAGTCGTTGATGTCCGGCACGTGCGCCAGCACGTTGTTGCCCAGCACCAGGTCGCAGCGCCGGCGCTGCGCCACGAAGCGCTGCGCGAAGCCGCGGCCGAAGAACTCGCCCAGGCTTTCGATGCCGCGCTGCCGCGCGACGCGTGCGGTGCTCTCGGTGGGCTCCACGCCCACGCAGGGGATGTCGCGCTGCTGCAGGTACTGCAGCAGGTAGCCGTCGTTCGAGGCCACTTCCATCACCAGCGAACGCGGGCCCAGGCCCAGCCGTTGGACCACCTGCTCGACATAGGCCTGCGCATGCGCCAGCCAGGACGCCGAGTAGGACGAGAAGTAGACGTAGTCATCGCTGAACAGCGCGTCGTGGCGCTGCAGTTCGTCGATCTGCACCAGGCCGCAATCCGGGCAGGCCAGCACCTTCAGCGGGAAGCTGGCCTCGGCACGCAGCAGCGCATCGGCGTCAAGGAAGGCATTCGACGGCGGCGCGCTGCCCAGGTCGATGAACAGGTCCTGCTGCGGGTGCAGCGGCGTTTCGCAGTGGCGGCAGTTCATGGCGAGAGGGCGGCATCGGCCGCTTGCAGGGCGGGCAACTGCTGGTCGCGCGGCGACAGCAGCGTCACCGGCAGCGGCCAGCGGATGGCCAGGCGCGGGTCGTCGTGGCGCACGCCGTCCTCCAGCGCGGGGACATGGGCGCAGCTGTGCTGGTACAGCAGTTGCACGTCGTCGCACATGGCCTGGAAGCCATGGGCCACGCCGGGCGGGATCAGCAGTGCCATCGGCCCCTGCTCGTGCATTTCCAGCGTGAAGCAGCGGCCGAAGGTCGCTGAGCCGGGACGCAGGTCGGCCGCCACGTCGAAGACCTGGCCACGCAGGCAGCGCACCAGCTTGTATTCCTGCGCCGGCGGGCGCAATCGGTGCAGGCCGCGCACGGTGCCACGGCGGCGGGTGATCGACAGGTTGGCCTGCACGAAGCACAACCCCGGCATCACCGCGTCGAAAACCTCGGCGCAGTACAGCCGCTGAAAGCTGCCGCGGGCATCGGCCTGCGGCTGGCCCTGCACCTGCCACAGGCCGGCGATCGGCGTGGGCAGGAAGTTCATGCTGCCCACGCCAGGCCGCACACGCGCGCGTCCTGCACGTAGCGGTGCAGGTCCTCGTGGCTGGCCACGGCGCCCTGCTCATGCTGCCGGCGGTACCAGAGCGCGCTGCGCTGCAGCGTGGTGGCCAGGTCCCACACCGGCCGCCATTGCAGCCGCTGCGCGGCCTTTCGGCAGTCCAGGTGCAGTTGCGGCGCCTCGTGCGGATGCGCGGCATCGTCGAGCTGGTAGCGCACCGCCGGCCAGGCGGCCGCGAAGGCATCCACCACCTGCTGCACGGGGCGGTGCGCCTCGGGCGGCGGGCCGAAGTTCCAGGCCTCGGCCGCGCCCGCCGGGTCCTGCAGCAGCTGCTGGCCCAGCAGCAGGTAGCCGGCCAGCGGCTCCAGCACATGCTGCCAGGGTCGCACCGCGCCAGGCTGGCGGATGCGGGTGGGCTGCGCGGCCACGGCCGCACGCACCAGGTCGGGAATGAGACGGTCCTCGCCCCAGTCACCGCCACCGACCACGTTGCCAGCGCGGGCGGTGGCCAGGCCCACCGGATGGCCGCGACCGTCGTCGGCCGACAGGAACGCGGCGCGGTAGCTGGCCGAGACGATCTCGGCGCAGGCCTTGGACGCGCTGTAGGGATCGTGGCCGCCCAGATCGTCGTCCTCGCGGAAGGCGCGGCCGTCGCCAGGGTTGCGGTAGCACTTGTCGGTGGTGGCATTGACCACCGCGCGCACGCTGGGCGTGGCACGCACGGCCTCCAGCAGGTGCACCAGGCCCATCACGTTGGTGTCGAAGGTGGCCAGCGGCTCGCGGTAGCTGCGCCGCACCAGCGGCTGCGCGGCCAGGTGGAACACCAGCTCGGGCTGGAAGCGCTGCACCGCCATGCGCACCAGCGCGGCGTCGCGCAGGTCGATCAGCGCCTCGTCCAGCGGCAGGTGCAAGAGCCGCGCATGGTTCAGTGCGCCGGCGGCTGGCAGTGCCAGCCCGCTGACGCGTGCACCCATCTGTTGCAACCACAGCGCCAGCCACGAGCCCTTGAAGCCGGTGTGGCCGGTGACCAGCACGCGGCGGCCGCGGTAGGTGCCACCGAACAGGCGGCGCAGCGCCGCATCGTGATCGCTCAGGTCCATTGTTTCCACGGCGCTTGTCCGCCGGCCCACAGTTCTTCCAGGCGCTGGCGGTCGCGCAGCGTGTCCATCGGCTGCCAGAAGCCCCGGTGCACGAAGGCCGACAGCTGCCCGTCGCGCGCCAGCTGCTCCATCGGCTGCTGCTCCCAGACCGTGCGGTCGTCCTCGATCAGGCGCAGTGCCTGCGGCTCCAGCACGAAGAAGCCGCCGTTGACGAAGGCACCATCACCCATCGGCTTCTCCTGGAAGCGGGTGATGCGGTGGCCCTGCAGGTCCAGCGCGCCGAAGCGGCCCGGCGGCTGCACCGCGGTCAGCGTGGCCAGCCGGCCTTGCCCACGGTGAAAGGCCACCAGCGCGCCGATGTCCACGTCGGCCAGGCCGTCGCCATAGGTGAAGCAGAAGGTCTCGTCCTCGACGTACTCGCGCACCCGGCGCAGGCGGCCACCGGTCTGCGTGTGCTCGCCGGTGTCCACCAGCGTCACCCGCCACGGCTCGCAGTGGCGGTGGCAGACCTCCATGCGGTTCTCGGCCAGGTCGAAGGTGACGTCGGACATGTGCAGGAAGTAGTTGGCGAAGTACTCCTTGATCACGTAGCCGCGGTAGCCCAGGCAGATGACGAAGTCGTTGATGCCGTGGTGCGAGTAGCTCTTCAGGAGGTGCCACAGCACGGGCCGGCCGCCGATCTCGACCATCGGCTTCGGCCGCACGCTGGTCTCCTCGGACAGGCGGGTGCCCAGGCCGCCGGCCAGGATCACGGCCTTCATGGCTGGGCCTCCGCCAGCAGGTGCTGCGGCGGCAGGCCGGCTTCGTGACAGGCCCACATGCGCTGGTACAGCGCCTCCAGGTCGCGGGCGAAGCGGCGGCTGTCGAACAGCGGCGCCTCGGTGCGGGCCCGGGCGAGGTGTTCGCGCAGTTCGGCCCGCAGGGCTGGCTCGCGTGCCAGGCGCAGCACACGCTGTACATAGCCCTCGGCGTCGTCGGCCACCCAGTCCGCCAGGCCCGCGGCGCGCAGCAGGCTGGCCCCCACGCGCGAGGCGAAGGTTTCGCCGCAGCGCGTGACCACCGGCAGGCCGGCCCACAAGGCATCGCTGATCGTCGTGTGGCCGTTGCACGGAAAGCTGTCGATGAACACGTCCGCCAGTGCGGCGCGCGCCAAGTGCTCGTGCGCCGCCACGTGCGGCGCGATCAGCAGCCGCGCCGGATCGACGCCGCGCGCGGCCAGTTCCTTGCGCAGGTTGTCCTGGGCCGTGTCGTTGCCGGCCAGCTGCCACAGCACCGCATCAGGCAGCTCGCGCAACAGGCGGGCCCAGACGTCGAACCACTCGGGAACGATCTTGTAGATCTGGTTGAAGCTGGCCAGCACCAGTGCGTTCTCGGGCAGGCCCCAGTCAGCCCTGCTGCCCGTGCTGGGTGCCACCGAACGGCAGCGGTCGTTCGGCTGGTAGCACACCGGCATCTGGGCGATCTTCTCGCTGTAGAAGGCCTCGTGCGCCACTGGCGTGACGGTGGCGTCGCCGATGATGTAGTCCACCCAGTCGGCACCGGTGGTGCCCGGGAAGCCCAGCCAGGTCGCCTGCACCGGCGCCGGGCGCCAGGCCAGCGCGCCGATGCGGGTGTTGCCGGTGTAGCCCTTCAGGTCGACCAGGATGTCGATGCCCTGGTCGCGGACGGCCTGCGCGGTCTGCACCAAGCTGCCTTCGCGCAGGTCGATGAAACGATCGCAAGCCGCCGCCATGCGCGCCCGGAGCGGCGAGCAGTCGTCGATGCCATGCGAGAACAGCGTGACGTCGAAGGCGGCGGTGTCGCGCTGCTCCAGCACCTCGACCATCAGCATGCTGGTGGCATGGTGATGGAAGTCCGCAGACAGATAGCCGATGCGCAGCTTGCCGCCCGGCTGCCGCGCCTGCGCCGGCATGGCCGTGGCGCCGGTCGCGGCAAAGCGGGCGCTGGCGCGCGCGGCCATCAGCATGTGCCGCGGCGTGTGCGGCAGGCCCACCAGCACGAAGGGCGCGGTGAACTCGGCCCGTTGCTCCGCGTCTGCCTGTTCGATGGCCTGGAAGAGGCGCTGCATGTTGGCTTCCAGCACGCCCCACTGCGCCGCATATTGGTGGTCGTGCGCGACGAAGGCATGGCCGACGATGCTGTCCGGCTTCAGGGCCACCACGGTGCGGAAGCATTCCGCCGCCTCGGCATGCAGGCTGGCGCCGCGTAGCGCGTAACCCAGCGTCAGGTAGATGTCGGGGTTGGAAGGCGCCAGCGCGGCGGCGCGCAGCAGGCTGCGGCAGGCCTCCTTGAACTGGCCCAGCGCCAGTTCGGCCTCGCCCCGGTACAGGTGATAGCCGGCGTCGGTGGCCCGGGCCTGGGGCGCGCACAGATCGAAAGCCTGCAGCGCCTCGCGTGGGCGGTTCAGCTTCAGCAGGCCCATGCCGGCCTGCAGCGCGGCACTCAGGTCGGCCGGATCCAGCGCCACGGCGTGGCGGGCGGCATCGATGCTGCCCTGCAGGTCGCCCATGCGGTAGCGCGCGGTGGCCAGCGCCGCCCAGGCCGGCGCCAGCCGCGACTGCACCTGCAGCGTTCGCTCCAGATCGGCCGCGGCGTCCGGCCAGTGGCCGTGCTGCATGTGAACCCGTGCGCGCTGCAGCCAGACTCGCGGGTTCTCGCGCTGGCCCGATGTCTGCAAATTCATGCCATTGTCCTGGGCAGCCGGAAGCGGCTCCCGCAACCAATGTAGGCCGCGCACGCCTAACGAAAGAGGCCGATGAACCGCCCCATGGCGGCCCATTTCCGGCGCCTTCAGGTGCCGGGCAGCATCGCCAGCAGGCCGAGGTTGTGGCGCGGCGCGGCACTGCCGCGGCCGGCCACCGCATGGGCCAGCGCCGGCTGCTCGCCGATCTGCAGCGCCTGTTCCCAGCACTGGCGCGCCCGGGCCAGCGCGCCGGCAGACCGGGCCGGTTCGCGCACGGCCATGTCCAGCCAGACGTTGCCCAGCACGAAGGGCAGGTCCGGATAGGCGGCCAGCGTGGCCGCCTCGGCCGCGCCGAGCACCAGCGCCTGCTCCAGCCGGCCGCCCAGCTGCAGCATGTACAGCCGGCGCAGTACCAGGTCGGGCCACCACGGCGGCCGCGGCTGGCCCTGCAGCAACGCCGCAGCGCGCTCGAAGGCCGGCAGCGCGCCGGCCGGGTCTTCGTAGGCGGCGCAGTCCTTGCCCAGCTGATACCAGAGATAGGCGTCCTCAGGATGCTCGGCAGTGGCCAACTGCAGCAGCGCGCGATTGCGGCCGCGCTTGGCGGCCATGGCTGCCGGCATGTAACCGTCGTGCGCCACCTGCAGCGGCAGGTCGCGCAGCGGCAGCCGGTGCACCGGCTGCTCGTGCACCCTGCCGGCATAACGCAGCGCGCCAGGCAGCAGCCGGCTCAACCGCTCGGCGGCCACGCGCTGGCCGTGTTCGTCCAGGTTGTGCAATTCCACACGGCCGACGAAGCCGGCGTCGGCCGGTGCCTCGCGCAGGCTGCGCAGCCAGTCGCCGCCGGCCACCAGCCATTCGTCGGCGTCCAGCACCAGGTGCCAGTCGGCGCTGGCGGCCTGCAGGCAGGCATTGCGCGCACGGGCGAAGTCGTGCTGCCAGGGCACTTCGATCACGCGTGCGCCGTACGCGCGCGCGAGGGCTGCCGTGTCGTCGCGCGAGCCGGTGTCGGCGACGACCGCCTCGTCCACCCAGCCGGCCACGCTGTCCAGCAGCCGGCCGATGCGCAGCGCCTCGTCGCGGGCAATGACACAAAGTGCAACACGGGCCATGGTGCCGGCGATTGCACCGCAAGAACTCCCCGCAACAAACATCGAACTGGGGCGGGAGAAGGTCTCATTTCCACCCACCAGGCAGGGTTGCTTCACGGTCGGGCTCAAGTTTTTCCGGACGGCGGACGAAATGCTGCCAAGTCCCGCGGCCACTCGACGTTGGGACGAGATCGCGGCGCCAGACATGCGCCGCCTTGTCCCCACCATGGAGTAATGTCATGCCCCAGATCATCAACACCAACATCGTTTCGCTGAATGCGCAGCGAAACCTGAACAGTTCGCAGGCCTCGCTGGCCACCTCGATGCAACGCCTGTCCACCGGCCTGCGTGTCAACAGCGCCAAGGACGACGCCGCCGGCCTGGCCATCGCCGAGCGCATGAATGCCCAGGTGCGCGGCATGAACGTGGCGGTGCGCAACAGCAACGACGCGATCTCGCTGGCGCAGACGGCGGAAGGCGCGATCGGCAAGGTCGGCGACATGCTGCAGCGCATGCGCGAACTGGCCGTGCAGTCGGCCAACGCGACGAACGGCACCAGCGACCGCACCAGCCTGGACCAGGAGTTCCAGGCGCTGGCCGATGAAATCGACCGCACGCTGACCGCCACCAAGTTCAACGGCCTGGCCATCCTGGCCGGCAACGCCGGTGCCCAGGTGTTCCAGGTCGGCGCCAACAGCGGCGACGTGATCACGGTGACCACTGTGAACCTGTCGACGAACGCCTCGGTGGTGGCCGCGACCACTGCCACCAGCGCCATCAGCACGGTGGCCAGCGCCTCGGCCGCGCTGACCAACATCGACGCCGCGCTGGACCTGGTGAACAGCCAGCGCGCGCTGTACGGTGCCACGCAGAGCCGCTTCGACGCCGTGATCAGCACGCTGCAGATCGCGGTGGAGAACCAGGCCGCCGCCCGCTCGCGCATCATGGACGCCGACTTCGCCGAGGAAACCGCCAACCTGAGCCGCGCGCAGATCCTGCAGCAGGCCGGCAACGCGATGGTGGCGCAGGCCAACCAGCTGCCGAACCAGGTGCTGGCGCTGCTGCGCTGACCACTCGGGTTTGTCGCCCAAGCCGCCCCTCGGGGCGGCTTTTTCATTCAGGGCCGCCTGCAGGGCGGCCCTTCTGTTGCACGCTCTTTCGTATCCGTTCGCAACCGGATTGGCCCGGCAATGCCCGTCTTTTCCGCGGCTCCCGCGGCAGTGGGCTGCCGAAAATGAGCTCATGCCGGGCCTGGTGTTTCAGGCCCGTGGCAGCCGGCGCAGATGCCGGCAGGCATCTGGTTCTCGAAGGAGTGTGCTGACATGCCCCAAACGATCAACACGAACATCGCATCGCTGAATGCGCAGCGAAACCTGAACACCTCGCAGGCGTCGCTGGCCACCTCGATGCAGCGCCTGTCGTCGGGGTTGCGCGTGAACAGCGCCAAGGACGACGCCGCCGGCCTGGCGATTGCCGAGCGCATGAACGCCCAGGTGCGAGGCATGAACGTCGCCATCCGCAACAGCAATGACGCGATCTCGCTGGCGCAGACGGCCGAAGGCGCCATCGGCAAGGTCAGCGACATGCTGCAGCGCATGCGCGAGCTGGCCGTGCAGTCGGCCAACGCCACCAACGGCACCAGCGACCGCGTCAGCCTGGACCAGGAGTTCCAGGCCCTGGCCGACGAAATCGACCGCACGCTGACCAGCACCAAGTTCAACGGCCTGGCCATCCTGGCCGGCAATGCGGGCGCCCAGGTGTTCCAGGTCGGCCCGAATTCCGGCGACACCATCACGGTGACGACCACCAACCTGTCGACCAACGCCTCGGTGGTGGCCGCAACCACCGCCACCAGCGCCATCAGCACGGTGGCCAGCGCCTCGGCGGCGCTGACCAACATCGACGCGGCGCTGGACGTGCTGAACAGCGACCGCGCGATCTACGGCGCCGCACAGAACCGTTTCGAGGCGGTGATCAGCAACCTGCAGGTGGCGGCCGAAAACCAGGCCGCCGCGCGCGGCCGCATCATGGACGCCGACTTCGCGGCCGAGACCTCGAACCTGAGCCGTGCGCAGATCCTGCAGCAGGCCGGCAACGCGATGGTCGCGCAGGCCAATCAGCTGCCCCAGCAGGTGCTGCAGCTGCTGCGCAACTGATCGGCGACGTCGCCTACCGGGCCCCACCCGCCCCGGCCAGCGGCCCGGGCGGGCGTTTCCACATGGGGCCTAAAGTTTCGCGCGAAGCTGCCGAAAGACCGATGGCGACCTAGGAATAAACCATGGCAAGCATCACCTCCATCGGCATCGGCAGCGGGCTGGACATCGAGAGCATGATCAGCCAGCTGGTGGCCGTCGAGCGCACCCCGGTGACCAAGCTGAAGACCGAGGCCAGCTCGCTGCAGACCAAGCTGTCCACCTACGGCAAGCTGCAGTCCAGCATGTCGGCGCTGCGCGATGCCGCGCTGGCGCTGACGCGCAGCACCACCTGGGGCGCCACCACCGGCAGCAGCAGCGACGCCAGCGCCGTGGGCGTCACCACCAGCAGCACCACCCTGCCCGCCAGCTACAGCGTCGAGGTGCAGCGCCTGGCTTCGGGGCAGTCGAACGTGACCGGGGTCTATGCCTCGGCCGATGCGCTGGTCGGCGAAGGCACGCTGCGCATCGAGCTCGGCACCTGGAGCGCCGACCAGAGCAGCTTCACGCCGAAGGCCGGCGCCACGGCAGTGGACATCAGCGTGGGCCCGCCGGCCGAATCGCTGGCGCAGCTGCGCGACAAGATCAACGCCTCGAACTCCGGCGTCGTGGCCTCGGTGCTGACCGATGCCAACGGCGCCCGCCTGGTGCTGCGCTCGGCCGCCACCGGCGAGATGAACGGCTTCCGCGTCGGCGTGACCGATACCGATGGCAACAATTCCGACGGCCTGGGGCTGTCGGCGCTGGCCTTCGACCCTTCGGCCGGCATCCTGACGATGGCCCAGGCGCTGGCCGCGGCGAATGCCGCCGCCACGCTGAACGGGCTGTCGATCGCCTCCGACAGCAATACGCTGTCGAACGTGCTGGATGGCATGACGCTGAGCTTCGGCAAGCTGACCAGCGGGCCGGTGCAGGTGGAGGCGAAGACCGACAGCGAAGCGATCCGCAAGTCGCTGGACACTTTCGTCAGCGCCTACAACGACCTGAACACGCTGCTCAAGGAGCAGACCAAGTACGACGCCGACACCAAGGCGGCCGGCTCGCTGCAGGGCGACAGCGTGGCGGTATCGCTGCGCGCGCAGATGCGCAGCCTGATCGGCGGCAGCAGCACCGCCTCGACCATGTTCGGCCGCCTCGCCGACGTCGGCTTCGACGTGCAGACCGACGGCTCGATCAAGATCGACGAGACCAAGCTGGCCAACGGCATGGCCAACCTGGGCGAGATGAAGAAGCTGTTTGCCACCAGCGACCTGGTCGACGATGCCAACGACGGCATCGCGGTGCGGCTGCGCGAGATGGCCGACCGCGTGCTCAGCATCGACGGCAGCCTGAGCGCGCGCAGCGAAGGCCTGCGCAAGCGCCTGGAGCTGAACCAGGACCGCCAGGACCAGCTGCAGGACCGCATCGCCGCGGTGGAGAAGCGGCTGCGCGCGCAGTACACCGCGCTGGACCGGCAGATGGCCTCGCTGAACAGCCTGTCCGACTACGTAACGCAGCAGCTGCAGACGCTGAACAACAGCAACAGCAACTGAGCCGGCGCAGCGCGCCCTTCGCCGCGCCCTTTGCCGCGGCACGAACCGCGCGCCGCCGGCGCGCGGAAAAGGGCCTGCCAAGGCCCCCCAATCCCGGCGCGACACGCGCCCCGCGCTGCTCAAGTCACCCGGTGGCGGGCCGATATTCAAGGCAGCCCGCAACCCCCGACGCAGCCATGTACGCGACCGTACCCGCCCTAGCGCCCCATGCCGGAGCCGGCGCCTACCACCAGGTGGGCGTGAGCACCGGTGTCGCCGCCGCCACGCCGCACCAGCTCGTGCTGATGCTGTTCGACGGCTTCGACGAAGCGCTGATGCAGGCCCTGGGCGCGATCCGCGACGGCGCCGTCGAGGCCAAGTGCAAGGCCATCACCCGGGCCGCGCGCATCGTCGACGAAGGCCTGCGCGCCAACCTCGACCTGCGCGGCGGCGGCACCCTGGCCAACGACCTTCGCGAGCTCTATGCCTACGTCAGCCTGCGCCTGGTGCAGGCCAACCTGCACAACGACCCGGCCGTGCTCGACGAATGCCGCCGCCTGATGCTGCCACTGCGCGATGCCTGGGCGTCCATCACCCCCACGGCCGAGCAGGCCGCCTGAGCCGATGCCGCAACGCAGCCGCCCGCAGCGCGACGAACCCGCCGCCGACACCGACGCATCCGATCCGAAGATGAGCACATCCGTCCTGAGCTACTACGAGGCCATCGAGAAGGCCAGCGTCGACATGCTGAACGCCGCACGCTGCGGCGACTGGGACCAGGTCGTCAAGCTGGAAGGCGCCTGCGTGCTGCTGATCAGCCAGCTGAAGCAGGCCGCCCGCGAGCTGCCGCTGGCCGAGGACGAGGCGCGCGTCAAGTCGCGCATCATGCAGCGCATCCTGCTCAACGATGCCGAGGTGCGCCACCTGGCCGAGCCCTGGCTGCCCGACCTGCACCGCCTGCTGCAGGGCAAGAGCCACACGCTGCACTGACACACGGCGGGGCCGCACGATGTTCCAGGACACCCGCCCGGCCGAACTCGGCAGCGACGGCCGCAGCGACCCCTGGGCCGAGTTCCGCGTCAGCGATCCGGCCGAGCAGCTGCGTCTGCTGAAGCAATTGCGCGACGGCAGCGTGCCGGTGCAGCTCAGCGCGCCCGGCGTGGCCGCGGTGGCCAGCCAGATCTGGTCGCTGGAGCCCGCGCAGCGCCAGCTGAGCTTCAGCGCCGATGCCGACAGCCTGCCGATGCAGCAACTGGCACAGGGCGACGAGGCGGTGGCCGTGGCCTACCTGGACCACGTCAAGCTGCAGTTCGACCTGTCCGGCCTGTTGCTGGTGCGCGCCGCCCGCTCCAGTGCGCTGCGCGCGCAGTGGCCCGAGCTGCTGTACCGCTTCCAGCGCCGCGACACCTACCGCGTGCGCCAGTTCGACCGCCACGGGCCGCACGTGCAGCTGCGCCATCCGTCGCTGCCCGACATGCGGCTGCGGCTGCGCATCGTCGACCTCAGCGTCGGCGGCTGCGCCGTGCAGCTGCCCGACGACGTGCCGGCGCTGCAGGCCGGCACCGAGCTGCGCGGCGTGCGCATCACGCTCGACGACGACAGCGGCTTCGAAGCCACGCTGCGGCTGCAGCATGTCAGCACGCTGCACGGCAGCGGCGCCGGCGTGCGCCTGGGCTTCGCCTTCGCCGGCCTGGACGGCGCCGCGCAGCGGCTGCTGCAGCGCTACATCGACCGCACGCAGCAACGGCGCCGCCTGCTGGCCCTGCGCTGAGAGCATGGCCCACCGCTACCGCCGCCCCGCGGGCTTCACGCTGGTGGAGCTGACGGTGGTGCTGGCCATCGTGGCGCTGCTGGCCACCATCGCCTGGCCGTCGTGGCAGACGCAGCTGCAGCGCAGCCGCCGTGCCGACGCGGTGGCCGCCCTGCTGCGGCTGCAGATGGCCCAGGAACAGCATCGTGCCCACCACGGCCTGTACGCCACGCAGCTGGCGGCGCTGGGCGGCGCCGGCGTGCCGCGCAGCGCCGAGGGCTGGTACCAGATCGAACTGGCCGACGCCGGCGGCGACCGCTACGAGGCCCGCGCCCGCGCGCTGCCCGGCAGCCCGGCCGCGGCCGATGCCGAATGCCCGCTGCTGAGCCTGCAGGTGCGCGAAGGGCTGGCCGCGCATGCGCCGTCGGCGCGCTGCTGGAACCACTGATGCCGCGCCGCCGCCCGCACCGCGGATTGACACTGATCGAGCTGGTGGCGGTGCTCGGCATCGTCGCGCTGCTGCTGACGCTGGCCCTGCCCTCTTTCGCCGGCATGCTGTCGCGCCACCGCCTGAAGGCCACCGCCGAGCAGCTGGCGATGGACCTGGGCGAGCTGCGCTTGCAGGCCGCGCAGCGTGCCGTGCCGCTGCACCTGGACGTGCAGCCGGGCGCGCAGTGGTGCTGGGCGCTGGCGGTGGCGGCCGGCTGCGACTGCCGTGTGCCGCAGGGCTGCCAGATGAAGACCGTGCGCGCACAGCAGTATCCGGGCGTGCGGCTGGCCGAGGCGCAGCCGATGCGCATCGACCCGCAGCCCGGCGCCAGCAGCGGCGCGGTGCTGCTGCAGGCGGCCGACGGCCAGCAGCTGCGCGTGGCGATCAGCCCGCTGGGGCGGCCGAAGGTGTGTGCGCCGGCGGGCGCCGTGCCGGGCTATCCAGCCTGTTGAGTGCAGCCAGCGGTGGCGGCGTCGCGCCTACACCTGCATGTTCATGATTTCGCTGTAGGCCTGCACCAGCCGGTTGCGCACCTGCAGCGCTGCCTGGAAGCCGAGCTGCGATTTCTGCATCGCCACCATCGTCTGCTCCAGGCTGACGCTGGGGTTGTCCAGCTGCAGTTCGCGCTGCATGGACTGAGCCTCCAGCTGCGACTGGCTGACCGACTTCAGCGCCTGCGTCATGGCGTCCTGGAAGCTGGCGCCGGCCGGCGCTTCGGCCACGCGGCCCAGCGGCTGGCCGTCCGGGCGCAGGCCCGCCCGCGCGACCGCTTGCGCGAAGTCGAAGGGCTTCAGTTTCAGGTCCATGCGCTGTCCTTCCGCCGGGAATGCGAGGACTCCCGGCACAACGCAAGTCTAGGCAAGCGCCCGCGGGCGGATGGCATGTAACTGGCGCCGCTTTGCGCGGCTTCTTGCGCTATAGCGCGGCCGGGTGCTGCCGAACAATCGCCGCCAGAGCCTGCCCCCACAGCGCGTCGTGCAGCAGGCCTGCCATCACCCGAATCCCCGCCCATGGACAACGCCGTCGCGCCGCAATCCCCCACCCCCCTGGTTCCGCTGAACGCCATGCCAAGCATGGGCGCCCGCCTCGCGGCGATCCCGGCCAAATCGCTGCTCGGTCTGGGCATCGGCGTCGCGCTGCTGCTGGCGGTGGCCGTGGCACTGACGCTGCGCCAGGCCGAAGGCGAATACGGCGTGCTGTTCTCCGGCCTGTCCGACAAGGACGGCGGCGCCGTCATCGAGCAGCTGTCGCAGATGAACGTGCCCTACCGGCACGCTCAGGGCGGCAATGCCATCCTGGTGCCGATCGGCAAGGTGCACGACGCGCGGCTGCGCCTGGCCTCGGCCGGCCTGCCCAAGGGCGCCGGCGTCGGCCTGGACCTGATGGAGAAGTCGCCCTTCGGCACCACCGCCTTCCAGGAGCGCGTCAACTACCAGCGCGGCCTGCAGGGCGAGCTGGAGCGCTCGATCAGCTCGCTGGCGGCCGTGCAGGGCGCGCGCGTGCACCTGGCACTGCCCAACCAGAACGGCCTGTTCCGTGAGCAGCAGAAGCCCAGCGCCTCGGTGCTGCTGTCGCTGCACCCGGGCCGCACGCTGGAGCGCGCACAGATCGCCGGCATCGTGCACCTGGTGTCCAGCAGCGTGCCCGAGCTCAGCCCCAAGGCGGTGAGCGTGCTCGACGGCAACGGCGCGCTGCTGTCCGGGGCCAGTGACGACGGCCGCGGCCTGGATGCGCAGCAGCTGCAGTACGTGCAGCAGATCGAGGCTGGCTACCTGAAGCGCGTCATCGACATCCTGGAGCCCGTGGTCGGCCGCGACAACCTGCGCGCCACCGTCACCGCCGATGTCGACTTCACGCAGAGCGAGGCCACCAGCGAGGAATTCCGTCCCAACCAGGGCGACGCGCCGGCGGCGGTGAAGCTGGTGCAGCGCAACGAGAGCAGCCAGCCCGGGGCGCCGGTGCCCAGCGGCGTGCCCGGCGCCGCCACCAACCAGCCGCCCACCCCGGCCAGCGCCCAGGTGGCCGGCGCCAACCCGCCGCTGCAGGCCGCGCAGGGCGGGGCCGGCGGCGGCAGCCTGCGCCGCGACGCCGTCACCCAGTACGAGGTGGACAAGACGGTGCGCGTGACGCGCAATGCCAGCGGCACGCTCAAGCGGCTGAATGCCGCGGTGGTGGTCAACCACCGCAGCAACACCGACGCCAAGGGCAAGACCACCAGCACGCCGCTGACCCCCGAAGAGCTGGAGAAGATCACGGCGCTGGTGCAGCAGAGCGTGGGCTTCAACCAGGAGCGCGGCGATTCGGTGCGCGTGATCAACGCGCCCTTCCGCGTCGAGGCGCCGCCGAAGGTGGAACCGATCCCGATCCACCAGCAGCCCTGGGTGCTGGACCTG
>Ga0209369_1001172_pt1 | contig 14962 bp, 15 predicted proteins | sample EBPBio142010_DNA_FD_185865 | JGI IMG/M metagenome (GOLD analysis project Ga0209369, IMG submission 185865) | Wastewater treatment Type I Accumulibacter community from EBPR Bioreactor in Madison, WI, USA - Reactor 1_10/4/2010_ DNA (SPAdes)... | ecosystem: Engineered > Bioreactor > EBPR >... | reverse complement strand
GAAGGATTTGCTTCGCTGCGTGTCGTTCGCGATCCGGTCGAGCTTTTCTTTCACATCGGGCCTAACCCGAATCGTCATGGTGGTGCTGGCGGTCATGGAATCGCCTCCGTGTGTTGAATTGTGTACATTCTAGCACGGTTTCCCGGCCGCCGCTATCGCCTTCTATCAAGGTAATACGTTTACACGTCAATACGTATTAACGTAAATAATTAAGCGCCGCCCTTGCCCTTCACTCCCTCTCGAAAGCCCATAGGACGCTGGCCGCAGGCGCGAACGGTGCGGATTAGGCGGTGAGGGTGCCGTTTCCCGGCCCGCCTATACGCGGGCCGGAACCGCCGCAGGGCCGCGTGAGCGGCCCGAACAGCGGCGTCCGCTTATGTTTGCCCTCTTAGATAAAGATTAGATGGGGATTCAGTCTGGTTATCGGACTCACGTTTCATCACACTCTTTGCCAGCATCACGAGGGCCTTTCCGAGCGGGCCATCGCCGGCGTCGAGCTGCGTTCGCTCTTCGAGGGGCAGGGTGGTCTTGTAGGCGCTAATTGCCTCGCTCCAAGCCCGCTGATCCTGTCCATGATCGGCAGGCGGGGGCGGGGCCTTGCCGAACCGGCCGAGAAACTGACGGGCCTTTTCCGGCAGGGACAGGCGATAGGCGTTGCTCGCCTGCTGGACCTGTGGGCCGCGCCCCTCGTTCCCGGTCGGCTCGTAGCGCCGCAGCCAGTCGATGAAGCCATGCGTCCGCAGGTTCTTCAGCGCCCGCACGATCGTATCCCGCGACCGGCCCAAACGGTCCATGATCGTGGTGATTGATGGCTCTAGCCGGCCGGTGCGGAAGTCGATGAGATTGACGAACAGCCGCAGCACGTCCAGCGCCACCGATCCTAGCGGCCCGCTGCGCTCGCCCTTCTCGTGCAATCCGGCCTCGTTGTATATTTCGGCCGCCTTCAAGATCGCCTGCACGTCCTTGCGTGTCGTCGGCCGCCATATACGACCCTCCGATCGCCCCCGGATATGACTATGCCGGCGAACTGGCGTCGGGCAGCGCGGGGCAGGGGGCGGAAAGACCAGCCCTAGCGCGGTCTGTCCCGATCCCCGCAGGGCGGCCCGGCGCTCATGGGCGAGCGTCGTAAGCTCGCCGGCCTCGTCGTCGGTGAGCTGGCCCGCGCCGTATCGGCTCCAAACCTCCCGCATGATCTCATCAAGCGCGTTCCCGCGCGCGCAGCCGATCGCGGCCGCGTAGTGCGTCCTCAACATATGCCCTCGTCCTTCCATTTGAAGGACATGACGGCGCGGACGGCAGGCACGGCGCTCCCGTTTCCGCAAGAATCAATCTTGCGAATTGGAGTGCTCTAGCGTAGATAGGGGGAGACTTATCGGCCCCGGCTCTACGGTGTGTCTGACGGCCTACAAAAACGCTCGACCGTTGGCGCGGTCGGGCGTTTTGCCGTTATGTCCCTTGCTTCGCTTCGATATAGAACCTCAACGCTTCTTCGATGATCGGCGCGCGAGCTGACGCGCCCCGTTGCTCCTTGATCCTGTCGATTGCCTCGACAAGCTCGCCCGGAACATAGGTATTCAACGCCACGCGGCCGGCCGCGATCTGCCGCGCCCTGTGGGCGGCAACGCCCCTGCGAATCTCTTCCGCGCGTTCCTTCATGTTTACAACTAAGAGCAAGCCGCCCGATTCTGCAATCCCTTGCGGAAGGAATCGGGAAAGGCACTACTTCTAGGGTCGCCAGCTAAACGTAGTAACGTCAATGCGTATTCACGTTATTGCGTTCTATAGCCCGGTAGAGCGTGGCGCGATGCACCCCCAAAAGCCGGGCGACTTCCGCCACCGGCTTCTTGTCCTCATGGATGAGCTGGCGGGCGTGGGCGATCTGCTCGGCCGACAGGGCAGGGGAAGGACCAAACCGCACACCTCGGGCCTTCGCCGCGATCCGGCCGGCGCTCGTGCGGTCCACGATCAAGCTGCGCTCGAAATCCGCGATGCCGGCGAACACGGTCAACACCATGCGCCCGGCCGGCGTCGTGGTGTCGGCCCACGGCTCGGCCAGCGAGCGCAGGCCCGCGCCGGCCTCTTTGATCCGCTCCGCGATCGCCAGAAGGTCGGCCGTCGATCGCGCGAGGCGGTCTAGCCGGGTGATCGTCACCACGTCGCCGGCGCGCAAGTGGTCGAGCATCCGCACCAGCTCGGGCCGGTCGCGCTTCGCCCCGGAAGCCTTTTCCTCGAAGATGCGGACGCAGCCGGCCGCGCCAAGGGCGGCCCGCTGCTGCTCCAAGTCCTGCCCGCGTGTCGAGACGCGGGCATAGCCGATAAACACCCGGCCGGCGTCGGAATCTGGTTGGCGGTTCACGGCTCCCCCTGTCGCAAATCATGTCGCAAGTGGCGTAGCACTTGCGACAAAGACATGCGACACGAAAACCCCTGATTTTCCGGGGGCGGCCGATCTGTCGCTGGTTTTAGGAGTTGTGCGACATACTCATCGGCACCGGCAAATCAACCAGCGGATTGGTAAGGTCGTCGTTGATCGTGCCGGGGAAGCCCGGCCATGTGCCCTTGGCCGACAGCATCGGGTCAATCAGGAAGCGGGTGCCGCCATAGTTCAGGTGCATGGTGGCGTTGCGAATTTGGGTGATATTCATTGGTGGTCGCCTTTCAGGATTTCCGCCAGCCATTGCGACACGCTGCGGGGCGTGATGCCGAGAAGCCGCTGCGCGCTGGTGTCCTGCGCAATCAGGTTGTCCGGGGCCTGCGCGAGCGCCTGATAGAGTCCGACGACACCGGCCGCAGCTGGGCCGAACAACGGCGTGATCAGATCACCGAACTGCTCCGGGGTCAGCGCCTCGAACGTGACAGCGCGGCCGAACTGTTCGGAAAAGCCGGTGGCAAGGTCCGCCCCTTTCAGGCCCGGCAATTGGCCGACGCCGACAACGCCCGTCGTGCTCATATCGGTCAACAGCCATTCGGCAACTTCGGCCACGTCCAGATGCGAACTCCACGACACCGGGAAATCGCGGCGCACCGGATAGCGCAACACGCCTTCGGCCTTCACCGGCTCGAACACCATCGGCAGCAGCAGATTTTCCAGATAAAGCCGGGGCGCGACGATGGCATGAGAAATGCCGCTGTCGCGAACACCCCGAATGAGCACCATGATGGCGCTGTCGTCGGGAGCCTGAAGCGGCGTGCCGGGCTGGTCAACGATCATGCCGCTGGTGGAGATTACCACGCGCTTTGGCCCGGCGCTTCTGACCGCTTCGACAATGTTCTGCGCATATTGGATGCGAATGGGCTCCGGGGCCTGCGGCAGATGGACGAACACGCCATCGGCGTCACGATAGGCGTTGGTCAAAGATTCGACCGATGCGTTATCAACGGCGATGGTGGGCTTGCCTCCGGCCTTTCTTGTCTCCCGCACCGCCGCCACAGCATTCTTTCCAGCGGCGAGCAGCCGGGCATAAAGCGGACCACCCTGCGCGCCGGTCGCACCATGAATGATGTAGGCCATAACAACTCTCCTTGATTTATTCCATGAACAGGTGCCTTCTTAGTGCAATCCCTACACCAGTTACGTCAAATGCACTAATGGAGGAAATCGGCGTGGATCGAAAAAAACTGCCGCAATGCGGGGTGGAACGCTTCCTGCTCCTGCTCGATGGCCCATGGGCGACCTTGATCGTGCGGGAGTTGCTGCATAGCCCAAGGCGGTTCACGGAATTGCGTGAGGCATTGCCGGGCATCAGTGCGCATACGCTGACGCACCGGCTGCGGCGGTTCGAGACACATGGGCTGGTAATACGCACTGCCTATGCAGAAACGCCGCCACGCGTCGTCTATGAGCTCACCCCCTTGGGGGCATCGCTCCATGATATTCTTTACGCGATGAAGGCGTGGGGAGAAGCAATCCCGGATGATCGGCTGGCAGGGGGATAAGCCTCGCTTGCCGCAAAGTCGATCCTGTCGCGAAAATCCCGAGTTTTGAATCGCATAAATCGATGACTTTTGCGACACATCAAAAGTCAGGATATATGCGGCACGCGACTGTTGGGAGCACGGTCATGCTCGGAACCGCTGGCGATATTCTCCCGGTGACAATCCAACAATCCGAAAGAAGATTTTGCGAAACGCGCCCGGATCGGAATAGCCGACCTCCCAAGCGATGCGTTCGACCGGAGAATGGCCGAACTGCAATAGCTCCTGGGCCTTGGCGACCCGCAGGCGTTGAGCGTAGTCGGTCGCGGTCATGCCCGTGGCTTTCTGGAAGCGACGCAGGAAGGTGCGTTCTTCCAGCCCGGCCTGTGCGGCCAGGATCGCAAGCCGAGCCTCTTTGCCGCCATTCGCCTGAAGAAAATGCTGCGCCTTGACGATGGCTGCGTCCCCATGGGTCAGCCGTGGGGCGAACCCGCTGTAATAGCGTTGCTCGCGCCCCGGCGGATCGACCAGCAACATGCGTGCGGTCTGCGCCATGACGACGGGTCCGAGAAAACGCTCCACCAGCTTCAGGCCGAGATCGGTCCACGCCATCAGCCCGCCCACCGAGATGATATCGCCGCCGTCGATAATCAGCCGATCGGTATCGAGCGCCACATCAGGGAAGCGGTTGCGGAAGGCATCGGCAGAGCCCCAGTGGGTCGTGACCGTCCGGCCGACGAGAAGCCCGGTTTCCGCCAAAAGGAACGCCCCGGCGCAGACGGAGGCCAGTACCGAACCCTCGCCATGGCGTGCATGCAGCCAGCGGGCAAGTGGCGCGGCGGCATCGGCCGATATTGGCGGCTCCAGCGAGGGCGGCAGGATCAGCACGTCGCAAGGGCCTATGCCTTCCCCGGTTGCATCGGGATCGCTGTCGAACACAACAACGGGCTCCGCATCACCCTCGACCCGCAGATGCCGCACCAGCAGGCGCGGCGAAGCATGTTCGGCGTCATCAGCCGTCCGGCCGGCGACCTTGAACAGGTCGGTGAGGCCCATGGCGGCAGAAAGCTGCACACCCGGATAAAGCACGATACCGATTCTGACGTCCGCCATGTGGCGATATTGCCCCTGATTCTGTCGATTGCGCCAATGGCGAGACCGTCGCGCAAAGCGATACTGGATGCAAGCAACCCGCAACCACGAAAGGAAAACCCATGTCCAATCGCGCCATTCTCGTCGTCGATCTACAGAACGAATATTGGCCATCAGGCAATTTCTCCCTGCATGGGATCGAGGCCGCCGCCGCCAATGCCGCCCGCGTCATGGATGACGCTCGTGCGAAAGGTGATCTGGTCGTCAACATCCGTCATGAAATGCCCGACGGCCCAATCTTCGTTCCCGGCAGCGCAGGGGCCGAGATCAACGACGCCGTGCGCCCTGCGACCGGCGAGCCGGTCATCACCAAGAACTTCCCGAACTCCTTCCGCGATACCGGGTTGAGCAATCTGCTCAAGGAAAAGGGTGTTGAGGAAGTCGTGGTCGTCGGCGCGATGAGCCATATGTGCGTCGATGCGACGGTGCGTGCCGCCAATGATCTGGGCTACAAAACCACGACCATCCACGATGCCTGCGCCACGCGCGATCTCGACTTCGACGGTATCACCACCCCGGCGGCGCAGGTGCACGCGGCGCTGATGGCCGCGCTTTCCTTTGGCTATGGCGAGGTGATCTCCACCGACGCCTTCCTCGCTCGCTAACCCTGTTCGGGAAAGGAAGACTCATGACCACACGCAGGGAATTGTTCGCCCTTTCGGGCGCTGCGCTTGTCGCCAGCGCCTTTCCGGCAAGCGCGCAGGATACAGCCGCGCCCCAGGGTAGCGTAAAGATAACCCAGATACGCAACGCAACGCTCCATGTCGTCTATGGCGGCGTTCGCTTCCTTGTCGATCCGATGCTTTCGGACCGTCACGCCTGGCCGGGCTTTGAAGGCTCGGTGAACAGCGAGGAGCGCAATCCCCTCGTGCATCTTCCGATGACGAAGGAAGAAATCATCGACGTGGACGCGGTGATCGTCACCCATCTGCACGAAGACCATTGGGACGAGGAAGCGCGCAAGGTCCTGCCGAAGGCACTGCCGATTTTCGCGCAGAACGACGCGGATGCTGAAACGATCCGGGGACAGGGTTTCTCCGACGTGCGCGTTCTGTCGGCGACGTCCAGCTTCAAGGATGTACAGCTCATCAAGACGGGCGGTCGCCATGGGACCGAAGCGCACTACGCGAAAATCGGCAAAATTCTCGGTCAGGTGTGCGGTGTCGTGTTCAAGCAAGCCGGCGCAAAGACCGTCTACCTCGCCGGCGACACGATCTGGCAAGAGGATGTTGCGGCCGCTTTGGATGCTCACCGACCAGATGTGGCGATCCTGAACACCGGCTATGCGATGGTCGTCGGGATCGAGGGCGGCATCATCATGGGAACGCAGGATGTGCTTTCGGTCCACAAAGTCGCCCCTGACACCCTGCTGATTGGTAGCCATATGGAAGCGGTGAACCACTGCACTGTTAGCCGGGCTGACCTTCGGGCTTTCGCCCGTGCCAACGGTTTCGCTGACAAGCTGCGCACTCCGGGCGATGGGGAAACCCTTATCGTCTGAGGTAACGCCTATTGTCCTGGCCACGACGAATGCCGTGATCGCGCAAGGCTGAACCTTGCCCGCTTTGGCGGCCGCCTTCCGGCAGGCCGCCACTTCGGCCCTGTTCGCCGCTACGAGAGGGTTCGTGATGTTATTCATGGATTCGCAAAAGTTCCAAAACTCGCGACAACTCTACATTATTGCGCCGGCACTGGCACGGTAATGGTGCATTTCTGATCCTTGCCGGTCTGCCTGGCTTTCTCCAGGCACGCAGACACTTCCCCGCCGCCGGCCTCGTAAAACTGGCCGCCCCATTGCAGCTTCTTGACGCCAACAGGATCGACGGAATTGATCATGGCATATGCCGCGTTGATGCGGTCGTTACCCATGACAAGGCTTGCAACGCGGCTGTCGGCCGAGAAGGGCAGGAAGCGCGGCAACAGCAAAATCAGGAATATGCCGGCGAACACCCCGACAATGCCGGCCATCCACATGCGGAAATCCTGATCCTTCCGATGAAAGGCTTGTCTGTTATGGGAGGCAAGAACACTGCCGATGCGCTCGAGGTCGGATGCCTGGCGCTCAAGCTGCTGCACGGCGGTCCTCACCAGGCCCTCGCCGCTGCGCTCGAGCGCCGCCGCATAGTGCTGCGCGCCCTGCCGGAGAATGGGTGACTGCTCGACACCCTGCAGGCGCTCGCCAACGTGGGCGAGCTGCTGCACGATCTGCGCCAGTTCCGGCTTGTAGTCCTGCGCCGGCCCCTGCCGGTCAAATTCTTCAAAGGCGGCTTCCACGCCCTTGCGGATGGTGGTCATTTCCCGCGTGAGATCGCCGGCGAGACTTTCGACCGTTTCCCGTAGCGCGTCGAAGGCGGCGGCCGGGTCGCCGGCATCCTCGGCCGAAGCGTCCGGCCCAAATTCGTCCCTGTCGTCGTCCAGTTCCGTCATATGATCTCCTGCCTACATTCCCATGCCAATGCCCCGGCTGAGGCGCTGGCCGCGTGACATTTCCTCTTGCAGCGCACGGGCGATACTTTGTTCCCGACGCAGCTCATGCTTGATTCCAAGCTCTTGGCTGCGATTCCGCACAATGGACTCTGCCTGCTGGTCGCGCTCAAGGCTTTTGGCAAGGCCGCTCATCTGGCTTTCGACCTTGCCGCGTGCCTCGTCGTGCTGCCAGCCGCGAAGTTCCCGGCGCTGGCCCTGTAGCTCCTGCCAGCGGTTCACGAACCGCTCGGCCCTGACATTGGGGTCTTGCAGCGCGGCATTTTCGTGCTTCATGCCCTCGATGACCTGGGCGACACGCTCCCGGCCGGAAAGCTCGGTCATGGCGCGCGCCGTCGCCGGATCGTTTTGCAGCGTCGAGCGCATCAAATCTTTCATGCCGTCGCGCACCTGGTCGAGCTGCTGCCCGGCCGCGCGCATTTCCTGGCGCTGCATGTCGAGGACCGGCAGGCCCTCGCGCCGGTGCTGGTCGATCGACTGATAGGCCCGCGCATAGCGGTCAACGGCCACCTCAAGCGGCGACTGCCGCCGCGACCGCTCGGCCAGCCGGTCTTGCGCCGGCGCCGGCCGCAAGCTCCCCTCTCTTTCCGGCCGCTGCTCTGCCTGCGAAGCCGCACCGCGCTCCTGGGAGGGTGCAGAACGTGCATTGAGCTTGAGGCCGGCGAACATGCCGCGCCGCTGCTTCTCGGCCTGCTGCGGCTCTTTCTGGTCGATCGGCGGGCCATCCTCGCCGGCGCGGTCCTGCTCGGGCCGCTCGGCCGCGCTCCGGCGCTGCTGCTGCCGATCGGCGGCGAGATCCTCGCGAGGATCTGCATGAAGATCCTGCGCAAGATCTGCACCAAGTTTTTGCGAGGATCTCCGTTCAAGCGCATGATCCTCGGCCGTCGACTCCCGCTGCGCACGTGGCCCGGCGCGCTCGGCCGAAATCTCGATCTCGCTGCGGACGCCCATTTGCTCCGCGATCCCTGGGTCGCCTGCGATCCCGCGCCGCTCGGCAAAGTCGCGGGTATAGTCGAGCGTCGTTTCCTTCACGCCCGACCGGGACAGGCGGTTCTCAAGTTGGCTATAGGCCAGCTCGCCAGCGTCCTGAACCTTCCACGTATTGCGGTGCGTCTGCGTGCCATCCGGCAAGGTGACGGGGGTGGAACCTAGATGCTGAAGGCCGATCCTCTCCCCGATCTCCGGCGCGGCCTCCTTCATGGCCCGCTCAAGATCGACGCCCCATATCGTGCGCTGCTCGCCCTTCGCGTTTTCCAACGTCACGAAATAGCTGTCGCTGTTCTTCGGGTCGTGCTCATAGGGCGCGGCCCCATGCTCGACCAGGCGGCCGGCATTGGTGAACTCGTCCTGGGCGGCGTAGAGCTGCACGCCGTCGCGATGCCGGGTCATGGCGACGTAGGTTAGATGCCGGTCCATCGTCCCCGACGCCAGCACATAGGAACGATCGACCGTCGCGCCCTGGTTCTTGTGAATCGTCGTCGCATAGCCGTGGTCGATCGCCTGATAATCGCCCATCGGCACGCTGACGCTGCGCTCCTGGCCGCCGTCCAGCGTAGCCACGATCCGGCCGGCCTCGACATGATCGACGGTCCCAAGCATCCCGTTTTTCACGCCAAGGTCGCGGTTGTTCTCAAGGAACACGATGCGGTCGCCCGGCGCGAACTCCCGGCTACCGTCATTGGTCTGGAAGGTCAGCGCGCCGGCGTCCTCGCCGCGCGCCAGCTCGCCCCGGTCCTGTAGCTCCGTCCGGATCGTGTCATTGATGGCGCGCACATCGGCCCGGCGATGCGCCATCGCAACCCGGGTGCCGTCCGGACGCTGATCTCGATCGGCAAGATAATCGCGCACGATCTCGCCGCGCGCGTCCTCGCCGGTCTCACTGAAACGAATGTCGCCCCGGTCCCGATAGGCCGCCAGCCCCTCGGCCGTTCGGTGCGTGGCGAAGTCAACCGACGCCTCCCGCTGCCAGTCCACGCGCTGCCGGCGTATCTCGGAAAGCTCGGCATAGCCGATTTCCTCCGTGATCGCCCGGAACGGTGCGCCGGCCCCGATCGCCTGTAGCTGCTCATGATCCCCGACAAGGACGATCTTCGCCCCGCGCGCCTCGGCCTCGGTGACGAACCGGGCGAGCTGCCGGCTCCCGACCATGCCCGCCTCGTCGATGACAAACACGTCGCCGCGGCCGAGCTGGCCGCGGTCGTTGTCCCAACCGCGGGACCATGACGCCAACGTGCGGCTCTGGATGCCGGAACTTTCCTCCAGGCCCTCGGCCGCCTTCCCCGACAGCGCCGCGCCGTGAACCGTGTAGCCTTCCGCCTCCCATGCCTCGCGCGCCGCCGCAAGCATGGTGGACTTGCCAGCGCCGGCATATCCGACAACGGCCGCGATCCGCTCCGGCCCGGTGATATGCTCGACCGCCCGGCGCTGCTCATCCGAAAGCCGCACCGTCATGTCGCCGGCGCTGCGCTGAATGGCGGCGTCCTGCGCGCCTATGGCTTGGCTGACATGCCGGCGATCGACACCATGATTGTGCGCCTGGTGCATCCGCTGCGCGGACTCGACCATGCCGGATTCGATTCCGACCATTTCGCGGGTCGAATAGCGCGCAAGTTCGATCTCGCCTGTCGCCGGGTCCGCGCGCTCGGCCTGCAACTCGACCAGGGCGGGCGAGGCCATCACCTTCGCGAACGCGCTCTGGAACTCCTGCACATCGTCGTTGATGTAGCGATGCAGCGCCCGCGCCACGTCGCGCCGGTCGAACACGCTCTTTTCGCCGGTGATGATTGTAAGAACCTGCTCCGGCTTCTCGCGGATAAGATCGGCGTTGCGTTGCGCCGCTTCCTCGTCCAGCCGCGTGCGCGACACGTCGAGGCCGCGCCGCTCCATCTGCGTGGCATGGACGCCCATATGTTCGGTTGGCGCGATCTCTAGTCCGCGCTCCATATGCGAACGATGGTCGATGCGAATATCAAGACCGGCCATCGCAAGCCGCTCGTTGGCGATCCCCTCCCACCGCTGGCGAATGTCGCGAAGCTGCATGTCGGTCGTCGGCAGGTCGTTCGCCAACAGCCATTTGTTTTCGCGCTCAAGATAGGTCTTGTCGCCTAGCCCGCTCTCGCCAACCTGCCGCGTCGTCATCATCACATGGGCGTGGTGATTGCGAACGTCGCTGGCATCGTGCGGCGCGTGAATGGCAAAGTCCACCGCCGCGCCATAGCGGTTCGCCAACTCCTGCGCGAACTCGCGTGTTACCTCTAGCCGTTCCTCAGCCGAAAGCTCATGCGGCAAGGCGATCTCGAATTCGCGGGCAACGCGGGCGTCTTTCCGCTTCTCGGCAAACTCGGCCGCATTCCACAAGTCAGACCGATCGCGCGCCCAATCGGCGGAAACACCTTCTGGCAAGACGATCTCCGCATGTTCTACGCCCTGCTTGGCCGTGTAGTCATGCGTGATGCCGTCGCGCTCGTTGGTCAGCTTCTCCCCGGCACGATAAGCCATCGAAGCGACGGCGCTACGGCCGCTCGCTCTCGAAACTGGCTTCATGCTCAAATGGTAGATCGCCAAGCAACAAGCTCCGATGCTGTTTCAACCTTTCCCGCCAGCCTCCAAGCTGGCGGCGCACTGAGTTACGCAGTAACTCGTAAGTGCGCCCTTCTCAACTCAATCGCTTCGCTCTTTCGTCGCTCGGTGTGGCACTTGCGGCAACGTCGATGCAATGAACTGATGCTCCGATTGTGCTGCAAGACCGGCGAATTTTCAAGCAAAACAGCCAAACAACTGGAAATCACGACCGGGAATGATAGACTTGGCAAGCGAACGGAAAAGGAGATTGAGACATGGCGCGCAAAACGATCGAACAACGTCTGGCCGAACTGGATGCACAGCGCGCCACACTCAAAGCTCGCCTGACCAAACAGGAACGCGCTAACGATACACGCCGTAAGGTGCTGCTCGGCGCGCTCGTCCTGCATCGCCTCGAAAACTCCAACGATCCCGATTTCACCAAGCGGCTCGGTGACTGGCTCCGTCGAGAACTGCCCGGATTCCTGACACGCGACGGCGATAAGGAACTCTTTGCCGATCTACTCGGCAAGGCGGCCGACACGCAAACGACAGGGAGCGCCGGGGAGGCCGGCTCATGAATCAGGCGACACTTGCATGGGCCGCGTTCAAAAACATGCTGCGCGCTGCCGCCCGCGATCCGGTATGGGCGTTGATTAGCGTCATTCTCTCGCCGCTCCGGGGCGGGCGCTATCTGCTGCAAGTCGGCGCTTTCATTCTGTTCATTACGCTCGTTCTCGCCGCCATCGCCAACGGCATCCCGCAAGAATGGTGGATCGCCAGAACGATTGCCGGCCTGTTCGTCATTGCCGTCTTTCTCATCCTCGTCTTCCGCGTCCTCACCAATCCCATGATTGAGCATTTCCGGGACATGGAAGGCGAAACCCACGGCTCGGCCCGCTTCGCCACCAACAAGGAAGTGGCTCCCTTCACCCGCGCCGATACCGGCCTGCTGATCGGCCGGGACGCCAAAACGAAAAAGCCGCTGCGCTATGACGGCCCGGCCCATCTTCTGACCATGGCACCGACGCGCACCGGCAAGGGCGTCGGAACCATCATCCCCAATCTGCTCACCGCCGACCGCTCCGTGATCTGCATCGACCCCAAGGGCGAGAATGCGAAAATCGCAGGCCGCGCCCGTGAAAAGTTCGGGCCGGTCCATGTCCTCGATCCTTTCGGCGTTACCGGCCTGCCCTCGGCCGCCTTCAATCCGCTCGACCAACTCGACCTGGCCGGCCTCGATGTGGCCGAAGACGCAAGCACCCTGGCCGACGCCCTCGTGTTCGATGAACCGGGCATGGCCGGCGAAGCCCATTGGAACGAGGAAGCCAAGGCGCTGATTGCTGGCCTCATCCTCCATATAGCCGCCCAGGAGCCGCGTGAGCGCCGAAACCTCGCCACCCTGCGCGACTATCTCACACTCGCCCCGGAAGCCTTCTCCACGCTCCTGAAGGACATGCAGGCGTCCCCTGAAGCGGCCGGCCTGGTCGCCCGCGCCGCAAACCGTCACCTCGGCAAATCCGATCGTGAGGCGGCCGGCGTGCTGTCGGCCGCGCAGCGCCATACCCATTTCCTCGACAGCCCGCGCATGGTCGCCGTCCTCGGCCGCTCCGATTTCCGCTTTGCCGATCTCAAGCGCCGCAACGTCTCGGTCTTCCTCGTCCTGCCGCCCGATCGGCTATCGACCTATTCGCGCTGGCTGCGCCTGCTCGTCGCCCAAAGCCTCACCGACATGGCGCGCGATCCGGCCAAGCCCGCCGTGCCGGTCCTCTACCTGCTCGATGAGTTCGCCGCCCTCGGCCACCTGGCCCCCGTCGAGCGCGCCATGGGCCTCATGGCCGGCTACGGCGTCCAGCTCTGGCCGATCCTGCAAGACGTTCACCAGCTCCGCGCCACCTACGGCCAGCGCGCCGGCACATTCCTGTCGAACGCCGGCGTCCTACAGGTTTTCGGCGTCAACGATCACGACAGCGCCCGCCTCGTCTCCGATCTGCTCGGGCAAGAGACGGTCGTGTTCCAGACCATGAGCCGCGCCCTCGATGCCGAAAAGACCGGCATCACCTACGGCGAGCAACACACCGCCCGGCCGCTGCTGACCCCGGATGAGGTCCGCAACCTGCCGCAGAATGTCGAATTGCTGTTCCTCGCCGGGCAACGGCCGATCGTCGCCGGCAAGCTCGCCTATTATGCCGATTCCGAGTTCCGGGGGCTGTATGACGCTCCCTGACGTAACAAGAAGCGGACCCGGCGCTTTGCGCCGGGACTTTGTTACGAACGGCCCTCCGGCTCTCTACGGCGCTATTGGGGAGCGCGTTCGCCTCCGAGCCGGCGCGGCTTGCGCCGCGATCCACCCGCCGACCTGGTGCAAGCTCAGGGAAAACCACGGCCGCGACGATAGCCCCCCGGCCGGCCCGCTCTCATCATCTAGGGCCGTAGGGACGGTCGGGGGGGGGGCCACACGCGCAAGCATTAGCGTATTTAGCTATTTACGTATCAACGTGCATAAGGCTCGATCGGCGGCAATCCGTGCTGTGCCAGAACGGCCGAAAGCCCGGCCTCGGCCATCGCCTGAATTGTCGTGCCCTCTGCATCTGCGAGCTGGCGAAGGCGCTGCCAGTCCGATCGCCGGACCTTGACCGTAAGCGCGACAGTCTCGCCCCCTCCCCTCTTTCGCCTCGGCGTCGGGATTTCCACGACCGGGCGGTCGTCCTCGATCGCTGCAAGGCTGGTGGCTTCCGCGCCGGCCCTCGGGCGGGTGAAGGCCGCGAGGCCGGTTGCTTTCTTTGCCATAGGTTTCGCTCCTTCAATACGCTCTTTACGTATTTAGCTATTTACGTTCTAAGGTGTCCTTGATCCACGCCCACAAAGCCCGGATTTCCTCGGCTGCCCTGCCCTCGGCCTCGAACTCCGTCACGGCGCTGCCGGTCGTGACGGCGCGGGCGAACGCGCGCCGGTCGGTAATCTCGCCGGGGACGATCGGCAGGCCGTAGGCTTCCAGCGCCGCGCGCGTCTCCCCGATCTCGGGCGCGCGGAACGGGCAGGCGGACAGGACGAACGCACCGCGCACCTTCGCGGCCGTCACGATCTCGACGGCGGCCGGGACCGCAGCGAGGTCAAACGCGGAAGGTCGGACCGGAATCAAGACCAGCTCCGACCTTCGGGCTATCTGGCCGGCCGCCGGGGCGGCATGGGGCGGGGCGTCCACTACTGCCAAGGTCATACCCTCGCCCTCGGCCGCCCTAAGCGCGGCGTCCAGCTCCCCGGCCTGCGCCGTGGCGACGATCGGCGTTCCGGCTTCCCGCGCGCTCGCCCATGCGGTCGCGCTTTCCTGTGGGTCCGCGTCGATGACGCAAACCCGTTCTCCGGTCGCCTCGGCCGCCACGGCGGTATGAACCGAAAGCGTGGTTTTTCCGCTCCCGCCCTTCTGGCTCAAAAACGCAATGACGTTCATGCGTCAATCCTTCTTTGCGTGAATACGTATTAAAGCATATAGCTAAGAACGTTACTACGTCTTTAAGCTAGTGCGGCCATTCCTCGGCCGGCCAGTCCCGCGACGTGTGGATGACGCGCACGATCACGACGCTTTCCCAGCCCGCTACGTCCCGCAGCTCATAGGCGATAATGTAGGGATGACGGGCGAGGGACTTTTCATAGGTCCCGCTCACCCGCCCCGGCCGGCCGGTCGCAAATTCGCCGAGCTTGTTCCCGGCGTCCTCGATCGCGTCCACGACCCGTTCGGCGGCGAATGGGTTGTCCTCTGCGATATAGCGCAGGATTTCGAGGTTATCCCGCTGCGCCTCAATCGACCAGACAACCGGCCTCATCCGCGCGCGGCTTTCCGGCGCTTCGC
>Ga0209369_1001171_pt1 | contig 14991 bp, 13 predicted proteins | sample EBPBio142010_DNA_FD_185865 | JGI IMG/M metagenome (GOLD analysis project Ga0209369, IMG submission 185865) | Wastewater treatment Type I Accumulibacter community from EBPR Bioreactor in Madison, WI, USA - Reactor 1_10/4/2010_ DNA (SPAdes)... | ecosystem: Engineered > Bioreactor > EBPR >... | reverse complement strand
TGATGTACTCGATCCCGCCCCGTGCAGCCTCGACCGGCCAGCCGAGCAGATGGAACAGCGCGACCGCGTCTTCGACGGCCTGCCCCACCCGGGCGGGGGTCTCGTCGTGCTCGGGCTCCTCAGTGAGGTCGGGGGCGGGGGTCGTGAGGCTGTGGTGATAGTCGGTCAGCGGGTTCTCCCGGTCACTGAAGCGCTCCGCGTCGTGGTGGGCGGAGAACTTCGGCCGCCTCGCCTGGTGCACGGAGCACAGCAGCCCGTTCGCGCGTTCCTCGGCGATGCAGGTCACTTTCACTGCGCGGGTGATGACGGCCCAGGGGTCATCGGCACGGCGGACGGCGCCGGTGCGCATCGCATCGAACGCCGCCGCTGCGGCCTCCCACGGGTCGAGGCCGTGCCGGCGCGCGAGCGCCGCGTACTTGTCGGCCGCGTGCCGCATGAGCGCTGCGACTTCGGGGTCGTTCCGCCACGCCCACCGGCCCTCCTCGTGCAGGCGGATCAGCAGGGCGCGGAGCCCTTCGGAATGCTCGAACCCCCACCGCGCGTCCCGTTCAGGGCGTGCGGCAGGGGTTCTCTTCGTGCGGGTCTGGTTCATGATGACGGCACCTCCTGCATGGCAGGTGCGCCGTGTGTGCCTGGGGCCGGGAAGGTCCTGCGCGAACCGGGAGCTTGAGTCGTGCATGACGGGTCACCTCAGCCCCATCCCCGAACGTGCCGGCTCTGGTCGTGCCTGGTGCCTGCGGCCCCGGATCGACAGATCGGGCAATCGCGATGCCCGCTCACCCCGGACCGCACGCTGTTCGGCGCGGTCCTGCTTGCGGTCGGCGCGGGCGTCGCGGAGGCGCTGGGTGAGCTCGGCCCGCAGATCGAGGCCTCTCCCGGTCGCGCGGGCGCCGCCCTGCATCGCCAGCTCGGTCGGCCGCACCCACCGAATCTGCGTCCGCCGCTTCGCCTCAGCATCCGGCTCGGCTTCTACCGTGTCGCGCTCGGCGCGGTCGCTCCCGGTCAGGGAGGGGTCGCGGTGTACGGCGAGCATCGACCGCTCCGCCTCCACCTGCTCAGGCCCGCCCGGCGAGGTTCGTTCGGCGTTCATCGCCGCAGCGAGCGCGGGATGCAGACGCGACCGCGCCGCCTCCGCTACTTCGGGGCCGTGTTCGTGGTACATGACGGGTCCTCCTCGTCTCTGGGGTCATCTGCAGCCGTCGCGGCTGCTGCATCGGTCGTTGGCATAGCGATGACTGGCTGTTCGGTGCCGGGCTCGGCTTCCGGCGTGGGGCTGGGTTGCGGGAGCCAGCGGCCGACGGTCGAGGGGTGCACGTCGAGGTAGCGGGCGATCTTCTTGTTCGACCAGCCGCCCGCCCGCAGCACCTCCGCCACCTCACGCCGCGACCACCCATCCCGCCCCTGCTCTGGCATCGGCGGATCACCCGCTTCGGCGCCGGGCTCCGCATCGGGCGCCAGCACCGCAGCGAGCACCGGCGCTCGGAGCGCCGGTTCCAGCGACGCCACCGGCACCGGCCCGCCCGGCCGCTCCGCGGCCTCGACGTGCAGTTCCGCGGCTTCCTCAGCAGCCGTCTCAGGGGCCGGTTTGGGTTGGTGGCGGGTGAGGATCACGGTGAGGTGCGTGATCGCGAGCAGCACCAGCGGTGGCACTGCCGCAACCGACGCCGCGAGCACCGCAGGCACATCCGCATCGGCGGCGACGATCGCGTGGATCGAGTTCGCCGTCACCGACAACCCAGCTCCAGCGATGAGCAGCATCCAGGGGTACCAGGCGGTGCGGGTGCCGGCGAGCGCGACGACGGCGACGGTCGCAACGACGATGACGCCGTCCACGATCAGCGGCCACGCCCACGCCTGCCCCTCCTCGATCCCGGAGCGGCGGGCGAGATCGGCCAGCGCAATGAAGGAAAGCCAGAACGCCCCGCACGCGATCAACACCGTCCCCGCCACCGCCGTCACCACGGCGAGCCAGCCACCCCGGCGCTCCCTCCTCATGTTCATGCGAGCACCCGCCCTCGATCAACTGGGGCACGCTGCGCAACCGGGCGCGCCGTGGCAGGTGCGGGTGCTGCCGGGGTGGTGTTCGGAGTGCGGTAGGCGGAGCGGATCGTGCGCTCGATCTCCCGCGGCGGCAAGCCAATCCCTTCCGCAACCGGCCCGAGCGCCTGAAACGCTTCCGCCAATGTGGCGCCGTTCTCCGCGAGGCGGCACGACGCCCAGAACAGGCCCTGGTTCCGTTCGCCTTCGCCTTGCCCTTCCAGCCATGCCGCGATCCGCTTCGCCCGCTCCTCCACAGTGCCGCGGAACGGGCGCGCCTCCCACGACGACCGCACGGGCCTCGGGTCCAGAAACTCCCGCAGCGCGCCCGCGTCGACGGGATGCACGTCGCCAGTGGCGAGGTCGAGGAGCTGATACGCGACCGTCTCGCCGTCGATGATCGTTCTCGACGGCGGGGCGACGATGTAACCAGCGGTGCCTCGGAAATCGAGCTGCGCCGCCCCCGACGCCCACGACCGCTGCTCGATGGCGGCTGCCGGATAATAGGCGTGCAACCCGCCCGACGGGGTGACGACCTGCACCGCCCACCCATCGAGCAGGCCCGCCTCGGTGGCCTGCTGCCAAGAGGCGGGACCGCGCGGCGGGTCGCCCTTCACATCGACATCGACAACCTCGATCCCCGAGATGGGGCCGGTCGGGATGCCGATGTTCGCATCCGGCCACCGCCGCCACCACGCCTCAACCTGCGCGGGATCGGTGCTGGCATCCTTGAAACCATGCGCGACGAGCGGCCGCTTCTCACCCGGCACACAAGGAAACACCGGCACCCCCAGCGAAACATAGTGGCGGGCGGCGTCCGCGAGACTCATGCGGGCGACCGGCGCGAGGAGCTGTTCGACGTCCATCACAGCCCCCGCACCAGCGACGAGGAACGCGCCGACCGTGCCGCAGCTGGCTTCCGCGCGGACGAGCGGGCCGACGGCTTACGCTCGACCTGCTTCGCCGCCGAGACTTCGGGACCCTCGCGGGTGAGGCCCGGCGGGGTGCCGTCGCCAAGCTGTTCGGTGTCGAGCCGATCCAGGATCTCGACGGCGACCTTCCGCACCCGCTCCGCGGTCGCCTGCACCACCTGGATCGGGTTCTTCCCGTCGGCGGCCATCGCCCACCCCGACACATACGGGATCGTGAAGGCGGTCGTGTCCATCCCGTGCGCGGCCCCGACCATGAGCGCGACGGACTCGGCTTCGACTTCGCCGATCCCGCGATGCTGGCGGGCTTCCTCCTGGTCGGGGCCGTGCATCTTCACGTGCGCGAGCTCGTGCACGAGGGTCTTCACCTGGGCGGCATCGTCCATATTCGTCCGCACCGCCACCTGCCGAGTGTCGAAGTTCGTGCTGCCGTTCGCGCCGTGGATCATGCCCTCGTGCGGCACCGGCAAGAACTGGAACCCAGCCTCGGCAACCTGCCGGATCAGCCCATCACGAAGCCCCGCCGGGGCCTCGCCTTCGAGAAGCTGCGGCGAAGGCGGGAGCGGCACATCCGGGCCGCTGGTTTGAGAGATGTCGAAGACGTAGGCGACTTTCGCGCCGATCATCCGCGACCTGACGACCTCGCCCGGCTTCGGCTGCTCTTTCGGGGCGAGCTTGCGCCACGACATCGGACCAGCAGGAGTCTTCGACGCGAACTTCCCGGTCACCGGCGCGAGAATCGCGTACCCCTTCTGCCCCTTCTGAACCTGGCGGCCGAGCTGCTCCCACTGCCGGAACCCGGCCACGTACGTCGGCATCGGCTCGGGCACCCGGCCGGCTTCCCAGGCGGCCTGATGCTGGGCGAAGATCAGCCACGAGTTGTTCACGCTGCGGGACCGGAACTTCGCCGCAAACGTCAGCGCCTGCTTCCAGTCTTCACCGGTGACCAGCTTCTCGACCTGCGCGTTCAGCTGCTCGCGCACCTCGTCGAGCTTCGCCTCCCGCGCGGCGCGCGCCTCTTCGGGGGTTCTCCTCGCAGCCATGACCGCCTCCTCTCGTCATCGGGGCGGCCCGAGAACGGGGTGCCCGTGCAAGCGAGGTACGCCGGGGATGCCGGCGGCGGGTCGAGACGGTCAGCGAACAGTAAGAGGTAGGTTGGCCGTCAGGACCCAACGGCACCTGACGTAGGACTACCGATAGCAGCCCATGAGAGATTCGTTCCCGCGGTCGGGCGAACTGCGTCCATTCCCTGCGCAGAGAATGTCTAAATGCTGGTCACAACGATTTTTCTTGCATCGCCCGGTACCGGCCCGGAGTGAGACCAGTGCATTCCCGAAAAGCCGTCGCAGCACGATTCCGACTCACCCACCCAACCAGGTTGCCGGCCTCGGCAATCGACACTCCAGACTCACGAAGGAGCCGCGCCATCTCCTCAACACGGAGCATCGTGAGATATGCCAGCGGCGTCTTCCCGTAAGCGTTCGTGAACACTCGGACGAGTTGCTTTTCGGAAAGGTGTACCGCTCCTGATAGTTCCGAGAGCAACCATGCACGGCGCACATCAGAGGCCAGGAGCTCTCGCACAGCACGGGCCTCGGCCCGCAGCGGTGCGAACCGCCGCCCACGCGGGACCGACGGGCGCGTGCGCGCCCGCTGAGCCGGAAGAGTGCGAGTCGGCGAGACGTGGATGAACGGGGACACCTGGTCGATCACCGCGTGCCAGAGCGCCTGCATCCGGTGGAATCGTTCCCGGTACTGCCCGTCGACGCTGAGCGCGACCAACTCATCAAGCCACGGCATCAGCATCCCGATCCGATCCTCACCAAGCCCCATCAACTGTGCGGGCTCGGTGTAGATCGTGTCCGCGACACTCTGCGACGCGAAGCGATCCTTGACGATATCGATGTACTGCCAGAAGAACTGATCCAGGATGAAATCGAGATCGAGATAGATCACCGTGACGGTGACGTGGCCCTCGGGTTGCGCGCCGCAGAGCACGTTCGCGCCGAGCAGCAGCACGTCACCGACCTTCGCGTGCTTCTCCCCAAACTCGCTGTAAACGATTGCCGATCCGTCGCGCACGGTGGCGAGCTTTACGCAGTCATAGGTCTCGGGGCCGACTGGTCGGTGAAAGGTGCGGGTGCGGGCGAGCAGTGGCTGGTAGCCACCAGTAGCCACCAGGTCCTGATTCGCCAGCGAAAGCCGATCGTTCCCGCTACTCATCGCTGACGCGCTCATGGTGAGCCCGGCCAGATCAGAGAGCGGGCTCCCCATGAGCGCGTCAGAGGACTTGAGCGGGACACCTGGCTTCCTTCCGTCGAATTACTCCCATTGTCGCAGGAGGGCTTCGAGAGCCGCGGCCGCTTGGAGCGGGAGCACGCCGTTGCCGAGCGCGGTTATCTGTTGGTTCGCGGTCAGTACGTAAGCCGGGCCCGTAACCCAGCCCCGTTCAAGTCCCATCAGCCATTCGAGGAACGCCGGGGCCGGTCTCGGTCCGCCGGACTCATGAAGGAGTGCCGGGCTCGGAGCCGCACTCCCTGTGATGTACTCCCATCGGGCTATGGCGTCGGCGTATCGTCCCCAGCGGTGAAGATGCCATCTATCAGCGACCACAGACTCTCCGACTCGTTCCGACATTCGGTCGAGCCATTCGGCCCGTGCAAGGCGAGGTCGATGACCTGATGAGAGAGCGCGATTGTTCCCGCTCTCCCCGCCGCGGGAAGCGTCCGAGGCGAGCGGCGTGCGAAAGAGAATCGGCGCGATGCGCGAGAACGAAGACGCGGAACCGGGGATGCGGTGCGCCGATGAGGGAAGCGGGTAGGCCGATCCAGCGCGCGTCGTACCGGAGGTCGGCCAGGTCTCCGAGTACGGCGCCGAGCGCCCGGAGAGGTCGAGCTGGCTCGTCTCCCACACCCCAGAGGCCGGGTTCCAGATCGCGAAGGGTTGCGGGGTCAGGGGTTGCATCGGAGACTCCTTCGGGGGTTGCACGAACGGCGGATGCGGAGAGCAGACCGCGCACGTTCTCGATCACGACGTACTCGGGGCGCAACCGGTCGATCGCGTCGGCCATGTGCGACCAGAGCCCGGAGCGGGTGCCAGGTGTGAGGCCGGCCATCTTCCCGACAGTCGAGACATCCTGACAGGGGAACCCGCCGCAGAGGATATCCACCGGCGGCACGTCCGCCCAGTTGATCGTGGTGATGTCGCCGAGGTTCGGCGCGTCCGGCCAGTGGTGCGCGAAGACGCGCTGCACGGGACTGATCTCGGAGAACCAGACCGTCTGCGCGTGGAGGGCATGTTCGACGGCGAGGTCGAGACCGCCGTAGCCGGAGAACAACGACCCGACGCGGAGAAGCGCGGCGCTTGGGGCGGGGTCTTCTCGCATCGGGGCTCCCGGTGATCGGTGCTCCCGGCCCGCACGCCCAGTGCTGCCGGATGGTCACCTCTAAGGTGCACCCCGCGCCCACCTCGAACGCTCGGAACTCTCACTCGCAAGTTCCGTCGCCGACGCACGCCAGCCTGACCTCGCCGAGGCGCAGGCGATCAGCTCGTCGTACGTCTCGTTCCTGACCTTCCACGCGTCTTGCATCTGCGGTTTGACGCGTGCATCACTCGCCTCAGAAGTCACACGCTGCTCGCGCCGATCTGCTCGTTGCGCCGTAGCTGTCTACGCGCACCTTCTTCCTGACCGAGACTCCACGGAGGAAGGGACGCGCGCCATGAGCACGGGAGCACCGAGGTACCAGCCAGCCCAGTTCGAGGCGTCGGGGTGGGAGTCGGGCACGCCGGAGCGCAAGGCCCGGTTCGTGAACTCGCTGCTGCGGTTCATCGCTGCTGACTTCCCGCGTGAGCGCTTCACCCGATCCCTGTACGGCGGGTTTTCCACTCACGGCTGCTTCGGGTTCATCGCGCACTACAACCTCGACGGCTTCTACGAAGCCCAGCTCTCCACCCCAGACCGACGCGCCCGCTTCCTCCACGACCTGCGCCAGGAATGCGAACGCGACGCCCGGCATGATCGGCCTGATCTATGGAGCGACGTGAAACGCGTGCTCGCCGAACGTCTGCAACCCCAGGAACTGCAGCCACCAGCCCGACGGCTGCCAGCACCTACGCGGCGGCACTCCTCGCCGAGCAGGCGCGACTGCCGGACGCTCTTCTGACCCGGCACCGGGGTTGCGTGAGGTTGCACAGTGCAACCTCACGCAACCCGATTGCACCTGCTTGTGGGGAGAGCGGAGCCGTTTGAGGCGATGGTTCAGTCGCTAGCGCGAGGGGACTTGAACTGACCTCGACCCCCTCGCGCCGCGAATCTCGGGCGAGCATTCTACTGTATGAAATCAACGATCTACGGCATCTAACCTGTGGATAACTCCACCGCGATACCCCGACCTACAGGCTGCTTAGCACTTTCGTTAGCACTTTTCGCAGCCCGAGCTAGGAGTCGTGCAAATTGCAGAGTAGCTAGCCACCGCATAGGCATGATGGGGAAGTTTCACGGGCTCTCAAGCTGAGCGATCCAGGATCCGGGCGGTGCTGGCCTCTGGGGTGAGGTCGAGCCTGCGGAGTAACTGCGCGTTGAGGGCGACGACGACGGTGGAGACGGACATGAGGATCGCCCCGATGCTCATCGGCAGTACGAAGCCGATCGGCGCGAGGACGCCCGCGGCCAGCGGCACGGAGACGAGGTTGTAGCCGGCCGCCCACCACAGGTTCTGCTTCATCTTCCGGTACGCCGCGCGGGAGAGCTCGATGACGGACAGCACCGACCGGGGATCGGAGGAGGCCAGGATCACACCCGCCGAGCCGATCGCCACGTCGGTGCCCGCCCCGATCGCGATGCCGACGTCGGCCTGGGCGAGTGCGGGAGCGTCGTTCACGCCGTCGCCGACCATGGCGACCCGGCGACCTTCGTGCTGCAGCTCGGCGACCTTGGCGGCCTTGTCCTCGGGGCGCACCCCGGCGAACACGCGGTCGATGCCGAGATCCCGCGCGACCGTCTCGGCGACGGCCCGCGCGTCGCCGGTGATCATCACGACCTGGACCCCGGCGGCGTGCAGCGCGTCGACGGCCTCGCGCGACTCGGGTCTGATCTCGTCGGCCAGCCGCAGGGCGCCGATGACCTTGCCGTCGGCGATCACGTGCAGGATGATCGCGCCCTCTTCGCGCCAGGTGTCGGCGACGGGGAGTTCGTCCGCCCCGTGCTGGTCGAGCAGGTACGGTCCGCCGACCTCGATGACGATTCCATCGACGGTCGCCTTGACGCCGACCGCCGGGGAGGATGAGAAGTCCGAGGCCACGGGCACGTCGAGCTCCCTGGCGCGCGCGGCGCCGACGATCGCGCGGGCGAGCGGGTGCTCGCTGTCGGCCTCCGCGGCGGCGGCCAGGGCCAGCACCTCGGCCTCGGTCCGGGTGTCGGCGGGATCGATGGCGGTCACCGTCGGCTCGCCCTTGGTGAGGGTGCCGGTCTTGTCGAACAGAATCGCATCCACGGTGCGCATAGACTCCAGCGCGAGGCGATCCTTGACGAGCACTCCGCCGCGGGCGGCGCGTTCGGTCGCGATGGACACCACCAGCGGGATCGCCAGGCCGAGCGCGTGCGGGCAGGCGATGACCAGCACGGTGATCGTGCGCACCACGGCGGCGTCGGGCAGCCCGACGAGCGACCAGATAGTGGCGGTGATTGCCGCCGCGCCCAGGGCGAACCAGAACAGCCACGCCGCCGCGGTGTCGGCGATCCGCTGCGCCCGGGACGAGGACGCCTGAGCGTCTGCGACGAGCTTCTGGATACCGGCGAGGGCGGTGTCGTCGCCGGTGGCGGTGACCTCGACGCGCAGGCCGGAGTCGGTGGCGACGGTGCCGGCGACCACCTGATCGCCGGTCTCCCGGCGCACCGTCTTCGACTCGCCGGTGACCATCGACTCGTCCATCGAGGCCGCCCCGCCGACGATCCTGCCATCAGCGGGTACCGAGGAACCCGGGCGCACGATCACCACGTCGCCGACGGCCAGATCAGCAGGAGCGACCTTTGCTACGTCGTTGCCGTCGATTTTCTCGGCCTCGTCGGGCAGCAGCGCGGCGAGCGAGTCGAGGGCGGAGGTGGTCTGCGCGAGCGAGCGCATCTCGATCCAGTGCCCCAGCAGCATGATGACAACCAGCAGCGCCAGCTCCCACCAGAAGTTCAGCTCGTGGTGCAGCATGCCGAGGCTCGCACCCCAGGAGGCGAGGAATGCGACGGTGATCGCCAGTGCGATGAGCAGCATCATGCCCGGCTTGCGGGAGCGGATCTCGCTCAGCCCGCCCGAGAGGAACGGCCTGCCGCCCCAGAGGTAGACGACCGTGCCCAGGATCGGCGACACCCACGGCACCCACGCGGCCTCGGGCAGCTGATAGCCGACGAGGTGGGCGAACATGTCGTTGCAGGCCACCACCGGCACGGCGAGCACGAGCATGATCCAGAACAAGCGCCGGAATTGCCCGACGTGATCCCCGTGTCCGGCATGCCCATGATCATGTCCGCCGTGTCCCTCGTGGTGCGCGTGGGCGTCGTGGTGATGGCTGGAAGGCTCGCCGTGACTCTGGTGGTGGTCGTGCGAGTGGTGACCGGAGTGGGTGTTCGGCTCGTCGTGGTGCGCGTGCTGAACGTCCACGTGCTCAGGATGCGCGTGCGATCGTGTCGAGGGATCGTTGCTCATGGTCTCGTCTCCTTCGTTCGTCACCCCAGCCCAGAGGCGAGACCGGGGCGAAGGTTCCGCGCTCCCGTGCACGTCCGCACGTCGGGAGCGCGGAACCAGATGCCGTCAGGCGGCGTAGGCGTAGCGGTCGGGGTCGGCGTCGAACAGGGGCCCGCAGGCCGCGCAGCAGAACCAGTACCGCTGCCCGTTGTGGTCGCGGTAGAGTCCGGCGGCCTCAGCGTCGGCCTTCACGACCGGGGTGCCGGCCATGACCTGGCACTCGGTCATCGCATCGGCCGGCGTCTGGGCGATGGTCTCCGCACTGGGCGTATGGTCGCAGCAGCTGCCACCCGTGGCGGAGGTGTCGGTGAGGTTGAGGTTCTCGTATGCAGTCATCAGGTAGATCTCTTCCTTTGGTTGATTACGGTTCGATCGGATACGGATCAGATCGCAAGTGAGCGCCCGGCGGCTTGTAGTTGCATGTATCTGCCACTCATTATGGTGACTCGCTCCCGCATTCTCGTGACAATCTTCTCGGGCTTTCGCTAGGACATGGCTCCTCCAACACAATACCCCTTAGGGGTATTCCTGGCTGGTGTGAACTTCCTCAGCGAGGCGCTGCGCTTGCCCGGTGGGGCGGATGTGACGCAGGCGGGTAGCGGCGATGATCGCGGCCACCGCGGCGATGACCGCGGAGACGATCGCCGCCATGTTCAGGCCGCCGGAGAAGGCCGCCTGTGCGGCGGCGATCAGCTGTTCGCCCAGCGCGCCGGGCAGTTCCGCAGCGGCGGCGAGGGCGCCGTCGATGCTGTCCGACGCGGCGGCCGCGGCCTCCGGGGAGAGCCCGTCGGGCAGGGTGCCGTCGATCCGGTTGCGGTAGGCGGCGAGGCCGACGCTGCCGATGACGGCGACACCGAGCGAGATGCCCAGGTCGTTCGCCGTGGTCGCCAGCCCCGAGGCGCCGCCGGTCTTCTCCGGGGGCACCGAGCCCACCACGAGCTCGGTGGTCAGTGCCATCGAGGGGGCGACGCCGGGGTAGGTGATCACGAAGCTCGCGATCACCAGCGCCAGGCCTGTGCCGGCGTCGAGCTGGGTGAACAGGATGTAGCCGACGACCTGGGTGAGCAGGCCGATCCCGATCACGTTCCCGGGCCGGAACTTCCGTGCGAAGACCGGCGAGAGGGTCGAGACGACGATCAGCACCGCCGCCGCAGGCAGGATCGCCAGGCCCGCCTGCAAGGGCGAGAGGCCTTGCACCGTCTGGAGGTACTGGGTGAACAGCGAGTACACCCCACCCAGTGCCGCCGCCGAGAGCAGGAACACCGCCAGCGCACCGGAGACGGTGCGATTGGCGAACAGCCGCACGTCCAGCAGGGGCTGCTTGGCGCGCAGCTGCCGGAGCGTGAACCACAGCCCGATCAGCACGCCTGCGGCGAGCAGCCCGAGTGTGGGCCCGACGGGCTCTTGGGCGGCGAAGCGCTTGATGCTGTAGATGATCGCGAGCAGCCCGCCGACCAGCAGCAGGGCGCTGAACAGGTCGATCTTCGCCGACGGATCGCGGTGCTCGGGCACGAGGATTGGGGCGCCGATGGCGACGAGCGCCATGATTGGCACCGCGACGAGGAACGTCGCCTGCCAGCCAAACCCTTCCAGCAGCAGGCCGGACAGGAGTGGGCCGAGGGCGACGCCGGCGGAGATACCGCCCGCCCAGACCCCGATGGCGACGCCGCGCTGTTTCGCGTCGGCGAAGATCACGAAGATCAGTCCGATCGTTGCGGGCACCATCATCGCTGCGGCCAGTCCGAGGACGGCGCGCCAGACGATCATCAGCTCGGGGATCGTGGTCAGGGACGCCGCGATGGAGACGGCAGCGAACAGGGACGCGCCGATGACCATGAGCAGGCGCTTGCCCACCCGGTCGCCGAGCACGCCCATCGCGACGAGGAACCCGGCCATCACGAAGCCGTAGATGTCGAGAATCCACAGCAGCTGCGTGCTCGTCGGGTTCAGGTCCGCGGCGAGGTTCGGGGCTGCCAGGAACAGGATCGTCAGCATCATGAACAGCAGCGTCGAGGGGATCACCAGCACGGCGAGCCCCCACCACTGCCTCGCCCCGGCCTTCGGGGCCGCGGGGGTGCCGGGCGCGCTCATGTCGCACCCCCTCGGGGTGTGCGTGTCGTGGTCATGGTCGTGTGCTCCTCTCTGCCGGATCGCCGCCCGGGCGGGCGACCTCCCGCACAAGTCGTATATGTGTGTACGAGTTGCAACGAATACAATATCTCATACATTCCAGTACGACTTGTGAGGTAGAGCATGGCGACGAAGAACGCCCAGCCGACCGGCGGCGCTCGACGTGGCCCGGCGACAGTGAGCCGGGCGGCTAACCAGCGCGCCGACGCGCAGCGCAACCGGGTAAAGATTCTGGCCGCGACAGTGACCGCGATCCGCAAGAACCTCGACGCGTCGGTCGCCGACATCGCTGCTGAGGCGGGAGTGGGCCGGATGACCCTTTATGGGCATTTCCAGACTCGCGCAGAGCTCATTGAGGCCGCACTGGTAGACAGTCTGGAACGCGCCGAGGACGTGCTCAGTCAGATCCCGCTGGACGGCGACCCGCGTGCGGCCTTCCAGCGACTCATTGCCTCCAGCTGGATGTTCGTCGACCAATCCCGTGCCCTGCTGGCCGCGGCACAGAAGGAACTCTCCGCCGCCCGCATTCGCGAGCTGCACGAGAAGGCTGAGGCGCGCATGCGCGGACTGCTGCTGCGCGGACAGCGCGAAGGTGCCTTCCGCGCCGACTTGCCGGTGTCCTGGCTGCTGACCACCACGCACGTCGTTCTCAACGGTGCGGCCGAGGAGGTGCGCACGGGCCGGATCGACCCTGACGATGCGCCATGGTTCATCGACGCGATCTTGCTGCCGGCCTTCACCGCCCCGCCGTCGGCGAGATGACCTCGCCCGCGTATTGCAGGGGCGAGGTCAAGGGGCTTTGCGTCCGGCGAGGACGCCACCGCCGAGGAGGAACAGGGCGCCCATCGGGTAGCCGGCGACGAGGTCGACCCAGCCCTCGGGCTGGGCGGGGCCGAAGGTTTCGAGGTGCGCGAGCCAATGCACGATGAGGATCACCGCACCGAGCGCCAGGAGCAGTTGACCTAGGCGCACGAAGCGGCGGTGTCGGCGGTAGGCGGAATCGGGGCCGGGGACGCCGGCTGGCTGCTGAGATTTCATGAGGTTGTGTGCTTTCACGCTGTGGATGGGCTACTGCTGGTAGGCGATAGTCGCCATCATCCCGGCTTCGCCGTGGTAGAGGTTGTGGCAGTGGGTGAGCCACCGGCCAGGATTGTCGGCGTCGAACTCGAGGCGGAAGCTCTGGCCGGGAAGCACGATCGAGGTGTCCTTGCGAGGGCCGCCATCGGGGTGCTGGTAGGTGTGCCCGTGCAGATGCATGGGATGCCACATCGTGGTCGAGTTCGTGATGGTGAGCGCGACCCGCTCCCCTTCACTGATCGCGAGGGCGTCGCGGAGGGGGTCGTCCATGTCCAGGCGGGTGCCGTTGATCGCCCAGTCGTATTTCTCCATGGTGCCCGTGAGTTCCAGGGCGATCGTGCGATCCGCGCGCTTGGGGGCCAGCGCCACCTCCTCCGCGGCCGTCAGGTCGGCCGCGATCGTGGGGGTGCGGGCCTGCGAGAGGGTGGTGCCTGCCGGGGGCGGGGAGCCGGCCCCTGTGGAGAGGATCGCGAGGGCCTGGTCGACTTTGCCGAGCGCCTCGGCGACGACGGCGAACATGCCGTCGCCGGCGGTGAGGATCGCGTCGTAGCGTTCCCCCATCCCAATCACGATGCTCTCCGCCTCGTGCGGCGCGACTGGGTACCCGTCGGTGTGGGTGATCGTAAGCTGATGCCCGGTGACCCCGAAGCGGAAGGCTGTGTCGCCACCGGCATTGATGATCCTGAGCCGGATCCGTTCCCCGGGTTTCGCAGTAAAGGTTTCAGGATCGAGCTGGGGGCGTCCATTGATGAGGTAGAGCGGATAGTAGACGTCGCCCGCATCGCCGCCGAGGAGGTCGGAGGTAGCACCCATGAGGGTATTGCCCATCCGCATCGGCATGCCGCCATGATCCATTCCGCCCATCCCGCCCATGCCGCGGCTGAGCTCAGCGAATACGTCGTCGGGGGTGGCGTTGATGCCGTCGAGCCAGTCGTCGAGCACGATCACCCATTCCCGGTCGTAGTCGCCCCGCTCCCGGGGGTCGTCGATGATGAGCGGCGCGTATAGACCCCGGTCGAGCTGCGTGCCGACATGGGGGTGGAACCAGTAGGTGCCCGCGTGCGGCAACGCGAACTCATAGGTGAACGTGTCGCCGGCCGCGATGGCAGGCTGCGTGAGACCCGGCACCCCGTCCATGTCGTTGCGCAGAGCGAGGCCGTGCCAATGCACGGTCGTCGGATCGGGGAGGTCATTGGTGAGGGTGACACGGAGCAGATCGCCGACGTTGCCGCGGATCGGCTCCGCAGCCGTCACACCCCGGTATCCCCAGGTCTTGACGGTCTTCCCGCCGAGATCCAGGGTGACCGGCTCAGCAGAGAGCGTGCGTGTGACTGTCTGACCCGTGGTCAGTCGGCTCGCCTCGGCCGCATCGACCGCGTCCGCCGTGGGCGAGAGGAACGCAGAGCTCTGCCTCGGGGTGCAGGCGGCCAAGCCCATCGCGGCAAGCGTCAGCGTGCCGGCGGCGAGGAACTGGCGGCGATTCAAAGAGCCGGTCATCAGTGGTCTTCCCGTGGTCGAGGATGGTTTGTGCGGTGCGGGGGTCATTGCGCGTTCGCTTCGATGAAGGGGAGCGGGTCGATCGGCTCACCGTTCAAGCGCAGCGCGAGATGCAAATGCGCACCGAAAGACATACCGGTGTTGCCCACGCGCCCCGCCTCATCGCCGATACTCACCCGATCGCCGACCTGATAGGCATGGGACTCGCCCTCCATGTGGCAGTAGCGACTGGTGAGGTCTTGCCCGTCGACGAGATGCTGCACCTTGAGCGAGAACCCGCAGCCGTCGCTCGCCCAGCCCGCTTCCACGACTACCCCGTCGCCGATAATACGAATCGGGGTGCCGTTGGCGGCAGCGATGTCCTGGGCATCGTGGAACTGCGCCACGGGAGCAGTGCGATATCCGAAACCGTCGGTGAGGGGCATGGTCTGATCGAAGGGGTAGCGCAGCTTCGTATCCGTCAGCTGATCCGGATCGACGAGGCCCTGCTCGGTGTTCACGCGTCGCGGTGCGACGGGGGCGGCCTGAACTTCGACCGCACCGATCGCATTGAACGTCTCGGCGCCGATTGCGGCGGGCGCGCCGAC
>Ga0209369_1001169_pt1 | contig 15024 bp, 11 predicted proteins | sample EBPBio142010_DNA_FD_185865 | JGI IMG/M metagenome (GOLD analysis project Ga0209369, IMG submission 185865) | Wastewater treatment Type I Accumulibacter community from EBPR Bioreactor in Madison, WI, USA - Reactor 1_10/4/2010_ DNA (SPAdes)... | ecosystem: Engineered > Bioreactor > EBPR >... | reverse complement strand
CTTCCTGGCCAGCGCCTGGATGCGCTCCCAGGTGGCCTGCGGCAGCGCGGCGCCGGCATAGAACACCACGCGTAGCCGCTCGAAGACGCGCCGCGCCAGGCCCAGGTCGGCCTCCAGCAGCGGCAGCGCCATGTCGAAGCCGCGCGGCACGTTGAACCAGATGGTCGGCTGCACCTCGGCCAGGTTGGCCACGCTGCGCTCCACCAGCCCCGGCGCGGGCCGGCCCTCGTCGATGACCAGCGTGCCGCCGTTGCGCAGCACCATGTGCAGGTTGTGGTTGCCGCCGAAGGTGTGGCTCCACGGCAGCCAGTCCACCAGCACCGGCTTCTCGTGCTGCAGGAAGCGCCACACCTGGGCGATCATCTGCTGGTTGGCGCACAGCATGCGGTGGGTGTTGATCACCACCTTGGGATGGCCGGTGGAGCCCGAGGTCAGCAGGTACTTGGCATGCGTGTCGGGCGTGATGGCCTCGTAGGCTTCCATCACGGCGGCCGTCTCGGTGCGGCCCAGGGCATCGAAGGCCAGCGCGCCGGCGAAAGTGTCGGCGCCACGGCTGAAGACGATCGGCGCGTGCAAGCCGGCATGGGCCAGTGCCGGCCCGTAGACCTGCGCATCGCTGGCATAGACCAGCGCCGGGCCCAGCGTGTTCAGGATGCCGTGGATCTTGGTGTAGTCCTTGGTCAGCCGGCAGTAGGCCGAGGACACCGTGCAGACGGGCACGCCGATGTGCAGGCCGGCCAGCAGCAGCAGCAGGTGGTCCAGCGCGTTGTCGGACAGCACGACGATCGGCGCCTGCGGCGCCAGCTTCAGCTCCAGCATGCCCTGCGCGATGCGGCCGACGGCGGCGCGCGTCTGCGCCCAGCTCAGCCGGCGCCAGTCGCCATCGGGCGCGCGCTCGGCGAAGGCCGGCGCGTCCGGCGTCTCGGCGGCCCAGCGCTCCAGCCATTCGCCGATGCAGCGCGCGTAGGGGCGCAGCGGCTCTGGCGAGCGCAGCACGAAGCTGCCGTCGTCGAAGCCGATGCGCACCGCGCGCGGCGGCGCCAGCCAGTCCGGATCGTCGAGCCAGGTGGTGCCCATGTTGTCTCCATACACCTGTGTATGTGTACGGCGCGCATTCTGGAAGCGACCTGCAACAAGGGCATCGGGGTTAGTACCAGTTTCCGTACAGTTGTGTATGGCGGCATCGTTCGGCCTGCCTGATTGCGCCTTGCCGATGTCCACGCCCACCGCCGCCCGCCCCCGTCGCAGCAAGGCCGCCGCCCCCGAGGCCGCGCGCAGCGCGCTGACGCCCGAGCGCTGGATCGAGGCCGCCACCGACGTGCTGGTGGACCGCGGCATCGACAGCGTGCGCGTGGACGTGCTGGCGCAGCAGCTGCAGGTCACGCGCGGCAGCTTCTACTGGCACTTCCGCGACCGCGAGGAGCTGCTGCGCCGCGTGCTGCAGGCCTGGCGCGAGCGCGCCACCGAGCAGCTGACGCTGCGCCTGGAAGGCGCGCATGCCGACCCGCGCGAGCAGCTGCGCGACGTGATCTCGCTGCCGATCCGCGGCCGTGCCGCGCAGCGCGCGGCGCGCATCGAGCTGGCGATCCGCGCCTGGGCGCGGCGCGATGCGATGGCGCGGCAGTTCGTCGACGAGGCCGACGGCGCACGCATTGCCTACATCGCGCAGGTGTTCTCGTCGCTGGGCTTCGGCGTGGCCGAGGCACGCTGGCGCGCCTTTGCCACCTATGCCTACGTGGTGGCCGAATCGCAGATCGCCGCGCCGATCGCGCAGCTGCAACGCGCCGAGCGCGACCGCTTCATCGAGCGGCTGATGCTGCTGCCGGTGCCGGGCTGAGCCGGCTCAGGCTTCGGCGATGCCCTGGGCCCAGGCCTGGCGCAACGCCTGCACGAAGGCATCGGCCGCCGCTGGGCGCGGGCGCCGGCCGTCGAGCAACACGTCCACGCCGTAGTGCAGCCGCGGCGACAGCGGCCGCGTGACGATGCCGGCGCCCTGGAAGTGGCGCAGCGTCAGGTCGTCCACCACGGCCACCGCGGCGCCGCTGGCCACCAGCGCGCAGGCCATGTAGGCATAGGGCACCTCGAAGCGCGGCGGCCGGGCGCGCGCGCCCAGCAGCCCTTCGATCTGCCGGCCGTGCGGCCCCGCCAGGCCGTAGCCGACCACGTCTTCCTGCTGCAGCGCTGCGGCCGTCAAGGCGGTGTGGCCGGCCAGCCGGTGGCCGGCGGGCAGCGCCACGCGCAGCTCGCCGCTGCCGATCGACAGCCGCTGCAGCCCATCGCCTTCCGACGGCAGGAAGGCGCCCACCGCCAGGTCCAGCTCGCCGGCCTCCAGGCCCTCGCGCATGCGCGACAGCGGCGCCACCTCGACACTGACGCGCAGTTCGGGCTGGCGGCTGCGCAGCCGCGCCAGCGCGCGCGGCACCAGCTCCAGCCCGGTGCTCAGGTTGCTGGCCACGCGCAGCGGCGCCACGCCGCCGTGGCGCAGCGCCAGCGCCGTGCTGCGCACGCGCTCGATGTGACGGTAGGCGGCGTCGATCTCGCGCATCAGCGCCTGCGCCTCGGGCGTGGGCAGCAGGCGGGTGCCGCGGCGCTCGAACAGCGCCACGCCCAGCCGCGCCTGCAGGTGCGCCAGCAGCCGGCTCACGGCCGGCGGCGACACATGCAGCTGCGCCGCGCCGCCGCTGACCGAGCCGGCCTGCATCACGGCGCGGAAGACCTCGATCTGCCGCAGATTCAACATGAACATCATGTTAAGGCCAGGCGATGAATCGGCAATTGATGTTCAGCCTGCGCTTTCGCACACTGGGCCCATGGACCTGTCGCAACTTCGCAGCGTGGGCGTGGCCGGGCTGGGGCTGATCGGCGGATCGCTGGTGCAGGCGCTGGCCGACCGGCTGCCGGCCGTGCGCCGCGTCGGCTTCGACACCGATGCGGCGGCGCGCCACGCCGCTGCGGGGTGCCTGCACGACACCGCGCCCTCGATCGACGCGCTGCTCGACGGCTGCGACCTGGTGCTGCTGTGCCAGCCGATGCCTGCATTGCTGGCGCTGCTGCCACAGCTGGCCCAACGGCCGCGGCTGCCGGTGCTGAGCGACGTGGCCGGCGTCAAGGTGCCGGTGCTGCAGGCTGCGGCGGGCCTGGGTGCGGCGCGCGGCCGTTTCGTCGGCGCCCACCCGATCGCCGGCAAGGCCGAATCAGGCTGGGCCGCGGCCGAGCCGCAGCTGTTCGACGGCCGGCTGGTGGTGCTGTGTCCAGAGGCTGCAGAACCGGGCGCACTGCGGCTGGTGCAGGCGCTGTGGCAGCGGCTGGGCGCTCGCACCGTGACGATGGACGCGCCGCAACACGACACCGTCTATGCCGCGCTGAGCCACCTGCCGCAGTTGCTGACCTGGGCCTACCTGGACGCGCTGGCCGGTGATGCGCGGCTGGCCGACAGTGCCGCCTTCGCCGGGCCCGGCTTTGCCAGCTTCACGCGGCTGGGTCGGTCTAACCCTGCCTTGTGGGCCGGCATCGCACTGCAGAATCGCGAGGCGCTGCTGCAGGGCCTGGACCGGCTCGACGGCAGCCTGGCTGCTCTGCGCGGGGCCCTGGCCCGGCGCGATGGCGACGCCCTGATCGGCTTGTTCGAACGTGCCCGCCACTGCCCCGTCCTAGCCCCGGCCTGAGCGGCCTTGTCCCCACCCCCACCCACAGGAGCCTTACCGATGATCACCCGCAAGTCCTTCCTCGTCGTGCTGGCGCTGGCCGGCAGCCTGCCGCTGGCAGCACAGGCCCAGCAGTTCTTCCGCATCGGCACCGGCGGCACCGCCGGCACCTACTACCCGGTGGGCGGCATGATCGCCAACATCGTCAGCCAGCCGGGCAAGCTCGTGGCCACCGCGCAGGCCAGCAATGGCTCGCTGGCCAACGTGACGGCTGTCGCCGGCGGCTCCGCCGAATCGGGCTTCTCGCAGGCCGACGTGGCCACCTGGGCGCAGAAGGGCACCGGCATCTTCGAAGGCAAGCCTTCCATTCCGAGCCTGCGGCTGATCGCCAACCTGTACCCCGAGAGCCTGCACGTGGTGGTGAAGAAGGATTCGGGCATCAAGTCGGTGGCCGACCTGAAGGGCAAGCGCGTGGCGCTGGACGAGCCGGGTTCGGGCACGCTGGTCAACGCGCGCGCGGTGCTGGCCGCCTACGGCCTGAAGGAAAGCGACATCCGCCCCGAATACATCAAGCCCGGCCCAGCCGGCGACAAGCTGAAGGACGGCTCGCTGGATGCCTTCTTCTTCACCGGCGGGGCACCGGCCGGCGCCATTGCCGAACTGGCCTCGGCCGGCGGCGGCATCGCGATCCTGCCGATCGAAGGCCCGCAAGCCGAGGCGCTGAAGAAGCAGAGCGGCTTTTTCGCCGACGACGTGATCCCGGCCGACACCTACAAGGGCGTGGGCCAGGTGAAGACGCTGGCCGTGGGCGCGCAGTGGGTCACCAGCGACAAGATGGACGCGGCGGTGGTCTACGAGATCGTCAAGGCGCTGTACAGCGACGCAGGGCAGAAGGCCCTGGCCGCCGGCCATGCCAAGGGCAAGCTGATCACCAAGGAAAACGCCGTCAAGGGCGCGGGCATCCCCTTCCACCCCGGTGCCGAGAAGTTCTATCGCGAAGCCGGCGTGCTGAAGTAAGACGCCCGCCCACGACCCGACCGCAGGCACCGCATGAGCACCCCCACCCTCGACGAAAAGAAGCTCCAGGAACTGGAGCAGAAGTTCGACCCGGAGATGCGCTTCCGGCCGCTGACCACGCGGGCCGCCACGGTGGTGGGTGCCTTGCTGATCCTGCTGTCGGTCTTCCACTTCTATACCGCCGGCTTCGGCCTGCTGCAGGAGGTGACGCACCGCGGCGTGCACCTGGCCTTCGTGCTGGGGCTGATCTTCCTGGTGTTCCCGCACCGACATGCGCTGCTCGAACGCGGCGCGCGCAGCGGCTGGCCGACGCCGGGCAACGTGCCCTGGTTCGACTGGCTGCTGGCGGCGGCCGTGACGGTGGCGGTGCTGTACATCCCCTGGGTCTACCAGGACCTGGCCTTCCGCGTCGGCAACCCCAACACGCTGGACGTGGTGCTGGGCACGGTGCTGATCCTGGCCCTGCTGGAGGCCACGCGCCGCGCGATGGGCTGGCCGCTGCCGCTGATCGCCATCGTCTTCATGGCGTATGCGCTGGCCGGCCCCACCTTCCCCGGCCTGCTCAAGCATGCCGGCAGCAGCTGGGCACAGCTGGTCAACCACCAGTACCTGACCAGCCAGGGCATCTACGGCGTGGCCGTGGGCGTGGTGGCGACCTATGTCTTCCACTTCGTGCTGTTCGGCGTGCTGGCCACGCGCATCGGCCTGGGCCAGCTGTTCCTGGACGTGGCCAGCGCGGTGGCCGGGCGCTATGCCGGCGGGCCGGCCAAGGTCAGCGTGTTCGGCTCGGCGCTGTTCGGCATGCTGTCGGGCAGCTCGGTCGCCAATGCGGTGACGGTGGGCTCGCTGACCATCCCGGCGATGATCCGCGTGGGCTACAAGCGCGAGTTCGCGGGCGCGGTGGAGGCCGCGTCGTCCACCGGCGGGCAGATCACGCCGCCGGTGCTGGGCGCGGCCGCCTTCCTGATGATCGAGTTCCTGGCGGTGCCGTACCAGACGATCATCGCCGCGGCGGCCATTCCGGCCTTCATGCACTTCTTCGGCGTGTTCATGCAGGTGCACTTCGAGGCCAAGCGCTACGGCCTGCGTGGCCTGACCGAGGAAGAGATGCCCAAGCTGCGGCAGAGCTTCGCGCAGCGCTGGCCGACGCTGATCCCGCTGGTGCTGCTGGTCTTCATCCTGGTGTCCGGGCGCACGCCGTACCTGGCGGCCTTCACCGGCATTGCGTCCTGCGCCATCGTCGGCCTGACGACGAAGGCCGGCCCGAACCGGCCCGCCGCCTGGGCCGCGCTGGCGCTGCTGCACGCGCTGCTGCTGCTGATCGTGTTCGGCGGCTTCACCGAGGAGTCCATCAAGGTGGGCCTGTTCCTGGCCGGCGTGGTGGCCACGCCGCTGCTGGTGCGCGGCCTGAAGCTGGAAGGCCGCATCGGCCTGCCGGTGCTGGTGGAAGCCTTCAGCACCGGCGCCAAGTACGCGCTGGCGGTGGGCGCCGCCGCGGCCACGGTGGGCATCGTCATCGGCGTGGTCACGCTCACTGGCGTGGGCTTCAAGCTCAGCACCATCATCACCGGCGCGGCGCAGTCGGTGGCCGGCGGCGTGGGCGCGCTGATCCCGGCGGCGCTAGCCAGCCCGCAGACGCTGACGCTGCTGGTGGCGCTGGTGATGACCGGGCTGGTGTGCATCCTGCTGGGCGCCGGCATCCCGACCACCGCCAACTACATCATCATGGTGACGGTGGCCGCGCCGACGCTGGTGCAGTTGGGCGTGGAGCCGCTGGTGGCGCACTTCTTCGTCTTCTACTACGGCGTGCTGGCCGACATCACGCCGCCAGTGGCGCTGGCCGCCTACGCGGCCGCCGGCATGGCCGGCAGCGACCCCTTCCGCACCGGCAACACCGCCTTCCGCCTGGGGCTGGCCAAAGCGCTGGTGCCCTTCGTGTTCGTATTCTCGCCATCGCTGCTGATCGTGACCAAGGGCTTCACGCTCTACGACTTCACGGTCACCTTCGTGGGCTGCGTGCTCGGCATCACCTTGCTGGCTGCGGCGCTGTCGAAGTTCATGCGCGTGGAGCTGCAGCGCTGGGAGCAGGGCCTGTGCCTGCTGGGCGCGCTGCTGATGATCGCCCCAGGCCTGTGGCCCACGCTGGTCGGCTGCGTGCTGGCGGCGCCGGTGGTGGTGCGGCAGTGGATGGCCCGGCCCGCCGCCGCACCGGTAACCGCGGCCTGACGGGCGCCCGCGGGTCGTAGCATGTGCGGGGACGCGAACCCCGCACCCGCCCGACCCAGGAGCCCTTCATGCGACAAGCCTTCATCGTCTCACCGCTGCGCACACCCGTCGGCAGCTTCGGCGGCAGCCTGCGGCCAGTGCCGGTGGAGGCTCTCGCCGCTACGGTGGTGCGCGCCGTACTCGAACGTACCGGCCTGGACCCGGCCTGCGTCGACGACGTGGTGTTCGCACAGTCCTACGCCAGCAGCGAAACACCCTGCGTCGGCCGCTGGGCGGCATTGCAGGCCGGCATGCCGGTGGAAGTGCCGGGCATGCAGCTCGACCGGCGCTGCGGCGGCGGCCTGCAGGCCATTGCCACGGCCGCGATGATGGTGCAGAGCGGTGCCGCCGACGTGGTGCTGGCCGGTGGCGTGGAGAGCATGAGCAACATCGAGTACTACAGCACCGACATGCGCTGGGGCGCACGCGCCGGCAGCGTGACGCTGCACGACCGGCTGGAGCGTGGCCGCGAACGGTCGCAGCCTGTGGAGCGCTTCGGCGTCATCAGCGGCATGATCGAGACGGCCGAGAACCTGGTCCGCGACCATGCCATTACGCGCGAGGCGGCCGATGCCTATGCACTGCGCAGCCACCAGCGCGCCGTGGCCGCCTGGGCCGCCGGCCGCTTCGATGCCGAGACGGTGCCGGTCTCGGTGCCGCAGCGCAAGGGCGAGCCGAAGCCCTTCACGCGCGACGAGGGCGTGCGCGAGGATGCCTCGCTGGACAGCCTGGGCAAGCTGCGACCGCTGATGAAGGGTGGCACCGTCACGGCCGGCAACGCCAGCCAGCAGAACGATGCGGCCGCGGCCTGCCTGGTCGTGGCCGAGGACCGGCTGGCCGCGCTGGGCCTGCAGCCGATGCTGCGGCTGGCCGGCTGGGCCGCAGCCGGTTGCGAGCCCTCGCACATGGGCATCGGCCCGGTGCCGGCGGTGCGCAAGCTGCTGCCGCGGCTGGGCCTGACGCTGGCGCAGATGGACCTGATCGAGTTGAACGAGGCCTTCGCCTGCCAGGTGCTGGCGGTGCTGAAGGGCTGGGGTGTGGGCGGCCTGGCCGAGGTGGACGAGCGGCTCAACGTCAACGGCTCAGGCATCTCGCTCGGCCACCCGATCGGCGCCACCGGCGTGCGCATACTGGCCACGCTGGCGCACGAGCTGCAGCGCCGCGGCGGCCGCTATGCGCTGGAGACGATGTGCATCGGAGGGGGTCAGGGCATCGCTGCGGTCTTCGAGCGAGCCTGAGGCCGGGCGGGCCGGCGGGGAATCAGGTGGGGTGGCTGATGGGACTCGAACCCACGACGACAGGAATCACAATCCTGGACTCTACCAACTGAGCTACAGCCACCGCAGAGAAAACAATTATAGACCGCGGGCCCGGCGCGATCAGCGCGCCGCCGAGGCGGCAGCCGCCACGGCCTGGGCCTTGATCTCGGTCTTGTAGCGCGACTTGAGCGCGGCGTAGTAGGCCTGCATCTCGGCGCTGGCGATGGCCTGCGCATACTGGCTCTGCAACGCCTGCTCGTTGCCCAAGGCCGGATCGCGTGGCAGCACTTGCGTCACCTGGGCCACCAGGTAGCCCTGCTCGCCCAGGTCCACGCCCACCGGCGCCGGCAGCTTGCTGGCATCGGCGGCCAGCACGGCGTCGATGACGCTGCGCGGCACGCTTTGCGCCGACATGCGGCCGATCGCCGCCGTCTCGGGCAGCTTGGCCGACTCGCCCTTCTTCAATTGCTCCAGCAGCGCCTGGCCTTCCTTGCGGGCCAGCGCGGCCGCCTGTTCGGCCACCACGCGCTCGCGCACCTGGTCCTTCACCTCGGCCAGCGGCAGGGTGCGGGCCGGCAGGTGCTCGACGATGCGGGCCGAGGCCAGCTGGTTGGGCCCTACTTCCACCGCGTCGGTATTGCGCTTGTTGCGCAGCGCATCGTTGCCGAACAGCGCCTCCAGCAACTTGGGCGAGGCCAGCGCGCCCGTGGTGCCCGGCGCCGGCGTGCGCTGCACGGTGGCATTGCGCTTTTCCAGCTTCAGCTTGTCGACCACCGGCTGCAGGCTGTCGGGCTGCTCGTAGACGGTGTTGGTGAACTGCTCGGCCGCTTCGGCATAACGCTTCTGCGCCAGCTGGCGGCCGACCTCGGCCTCGATCTCGGGCCGCACCTGCTCGAAGCTCTTCTTCTCGCCACCGCGCTGGCCGGTCATCTGGATGATGTGGTAGCCGAAGTCGGACTCGACCACGTTGCTGATCTCGCCGTTCTTCATCACGAACACGGCGTCCTCGAAGGGCTTGACCATCGCGCCGCGGCTGAAGTAATCGAGATCGCCGCCGCGCTCGGCGCTGCCGGGGTCGTCGCTGTTCCTCTTGGCCAGATCGGCAAACTGTCCCGGCGACTTGCGCAATTGCTCCAGCAACGCGTCGGCCTTGGCCCGGGCCTTCTGCCGCTCGGCGGCCGGCATGTCCTTGTCGGCCTTGATCAGGATGTGGCTGGCGCGGCGCTCTTCGGCCGCGGTGTAGCGGCTGGCGTTCTCGTCGTAGTAGCGGCGCAGTTCCGCTTCGGGCACCGACTGACCCTTCTGCAGCGTCTGCAGGTCCAGCAGCACGTACTCGATGCGCGCCTGCTCGGGCGTGCGGAACAACGCCTCGTTGGCCTTGTAGAAGGCCTCCAGGTCGGCGTCGCTGGGGTTCACCTTGCTGCGGTAGGCCTGCGCATCGAAGCGCTGGTACTGCACCTGGCGACGCTGCAGCATCGCGTCCAGCGACGGATCGACCACCGCCTTCGGGGCCACGACCGTGCCGCCGATGCCCACCAGCACCTGGCGCATGGCCAGGTCCTGGCGCAGGCTCTGCGCGAACATCTCCGAGCTCATGCCCTGGGCCATCAGCAGGTCGCGGTTGACGGTGCCGTCAGGGTTGCGCAGCGCCGCGAACTGCGGATCGGTGCGGAACACGCGCTGCAGCCGGTCGTCGGCGACGCCCAGGTGCATGTGGTCGGCGGCGGCCAGCAGCACGCGCTCGCGCACGATGCCGTCCAGCGTCTCCTGCCGCACCGCGGCCGAATCGAGCAACCGCACGTCGATGTTGGGCATCTGCTGGCGCAGCCGCTCGACATTGCGCTGGTGCGCAGCGTCCCACTCCATCTGGGTGATCGGCCGGCCGTCGACCTCGGCGATCTTGGCATTGGCCCCGTCGCGGAAGCTGGAGTAGCCCTGCACGCCGAAGAAGACGAAGGACGGAAAGATCAGCAGCACCAGGATGCCCTGGAACAGGCGGGTGTGCTTGCGGACGAAATCGAACATGGTGGACCTTGGGCGCTGCGGGGGCCGTGACGGTGTGGCTGCGGAAGCGAAGAAGGCGAACCGCGGCGGTTCGCCTTCGATCGTCCTGCGCGCCGCCGGTTCAACCGGCGCCTGCGCCGGTGCCACGCCGGGTGGCGCGATTCTAAGTCAGCCTGCCGAGTGCCCCTGGGGGCGGGCAGGCCCGCTGGCCGTGTCTTGCTGGTGGGTGCTGAGGGGCTCGAACCCCCGACCTACGCCTTGTAAGGGCGCCGCTCTACCAACTGAGCTAAGCACCCGTGCCAGGTGCGGAGCGCGCTTACTTCAGCGCGTCCTTCAGCGCCTTGCCGGGCTTGAACTTCGGCACCTTGGCGGCCTTGATCTTGATGGCCGCGCCGGTGCGCGGGTTGCGGCCGGTGCGTGCGGCACGCTTGGTGACGGCAAAGGTGCCGAACCCGACGATGGTGACACTGCCGCTCTTCTTCAGCGTGGTCTTCACGCCGCCGACGATGGCATCCAGGGCACGCGTGGCCGCGGCCTTGGAGATGTCGGCCTGCTTGGCAATGTGTTCGATCAGATCCGACTTGTTCATTCAGTTGCCCCTCTTGCCGTGCCTTGGTGGATTTGATGTGGATGGTGGGTGGTGCCGGCGTGCGCTGCAGGCCGTCGAAAGATTACAGCCCTGCCCCTTTCGGGTGTCAAGACCGGGCGCGATTCTATGCGCAATCAACCCGCATTCAGGTGCTCGTAGCGGGGTGTTTCGCCCTTCCAACGCGGCAGCGGCGTGACGCAGTGCACCACGCCGGCATGCGGCCTCAGCGCGCCTTGGCGCGGATCTCGGGCAGTGCCTTGCGCAGGTAGTAGATCATCGACCACACCGTCAGCAGGCAGGCGATGTAGATCAGGACCGTGCCCCACACGCGCGTGTCAATGACGCCGAACAACGCGCCGTCGAACAGCAGGAACGGAATTGCAACCATTTGCGTCACCGTCTTCAGCTTGCCCAGCATGTTGACGGCCACGCTGCGCGACGCGCCGATCTGTGCCATCCATTCGCGCAGCGCCGAAATGGCGATTTCGCGGCCGATGATGATGAAGGCCACCAGCGCGTTGACGCGGTCCAATTGCAGCAGGATCAGCAGCGCCGCGCAGACCAGGAACTTGTCGGCCACCGGGTCGAGGAAGGCGCCGAAGGACGAGGTCTGGTTCATGCGCCGCGCCAGCCAACCGTCCAGCCAGTCGGTCAGCGCCACCACGATGAACAGCGCCGTGGCCAGCAGGTTGCGCGTGGGCCCGTCCAGCGGCAGGTAGAACACGCCCACGACCAGCGGGATCGCGATGATGCGCGCCCAGGTCAGCAGCGTGGGGATGGTGAAGAACATCGCGGCATTGTGCCGTGAGCCGCCGGCCGCGCCGCCACTGCGGCTTCAGTGCAGCGCGCGGTAGATCGCTTCGGCCAGCGTGCGCGAGATGCCTTCCACGCTGGCCAGGTCCTCGACGCCGGCGTTGGCCACGCCGCGCACACCGCCAAAACGCTGCAGCAGCGCCGCGCGTTTCTTCGGGCCCACGCCGGCGATGTCTTCGAGCCGGCTGCCGCCGGTACGCACGCTGGCGCGCCGCGCGCGCATGCCGGTGATCGCGAAGCGGTGCGCCTCGTCGCGGATCTGCGCCACCAGCATCAGTGCGGCCGAATCGGGGCTCAGCCGCACCTTCGGCCGACCATCGGCGAAGACCAGTTCCTCCAGGCCGACCTTGCGGCCCTCGCCCTTCTCCACGCCGACGATCAGCGACAGGTCGAGCCCCAGTTCCTCGAAGACCTCGCGCGCCACGCCGACCTGGCCTCGCCCGCCATCCACCAGCACCAGGTCGGGCATGCGCGCGGCGTTGCCGACCGATTCGCCGGACTGCAGCGCCTCGGCCAGCTTGGCGTAGCGGCGGGTCAGCACCTGGCGCATCGCCGCATAGTCGTCGCCGCCAGTCACTGCCTGGATGTTGAAGCGCCGGTACTGGCCGTTCTGCATGCGGTGGTCTTCGTAGACCACGCAGGAGGCCTGCGTCGCCTCGCCCGCGGTATGGCTGACGTCGAAGCACTCGACGCGGAACCGGTCGGGGTCGGGCAGTTCCAGGTCCAGCGCATCGGCCAGCGCACGGGTGCGCTCGCGCTGCGAGCCCTCTTCGGCCAGCAGCCGCGCCAGCGCGATCTCGGCGCCCTTGATCGCCATGTCCAGCCAGATGCGCCGCTGCTCGCGCGGCTGGTGCACGGCGCGCACGCGCAGCCCGGCCTGCTGGCCCAGGGCCTCCACCAGCGCCGGGTCCACGGCGTGGCTCAGCACCAGCAGCGGCGGCACCGGCTGGCCCAGGTAGTGCTGGGCGATGAAGGCTTCCAGCAACTGCTGCTCGATCTGGCGCACGCCGGGCTCATCGGCAGCCTCGTCCGCGGCCACCGCGGTGGCGTCCTCGACATGCGTCGGGAAGTAGGCCCGGTCGCCCAGGTGCCGGCTGCCGCGCACCATCGCCAGGTTCACGCAGGCCCGCCCGCCGGCCACGCTGACGGCCAGGATGTCGGCATCGCGGTCGCTGGCCGACAGGCTGCTTTCGTCCATCGCCTGCTGGTGCAGTACCCGCGACAGCGCCGCGATGCGGTCGCGCCATTCGGCGGCACGCTCGTAGTCCAGTGCCTCGGCGCACTGGCCCATGCGCTGCTGCAGTTCGTCGATCACCTGTTGTGAATCGCCGAGCAGAAAGCGCTCGGCATTGCGCACGTCCAGCGCATAGTCCTCGGCCTTGACCAGCCCCACGCAGGGGCCCGAGCAGCGGCGGATCTGGTACAGCAGGCACGGCCGCGAACGGTTGGCGAAGACCGTGTCCTCGCAGGTGCGCAGCCGGAACACCTTCTGGATCAGCTGGATGGTCTCCTTCACCGCCCAGGCACCCGGGTACGGGCCGAAGTAGCGGTGGCGGCGGTCGACGCTGCCGCGGTAGTAGGCCACGCGCGGGAAGCGCGCCGCCTGCGTGGCGGCCTCGGCATCGGGCAGGCCGGTGATCTTCAGGTAGGGGTAGCTCTTGTCGTCGCGGAACAGGATGTTGAACTTGGGGTTCAACGTCTTGATCAGGTTGTTCTCGAGCAGCAGCGCCTCGGCCTCGGTGCGCACCACCGTGGTCTCCATCCGGGCGATGCGCGACACCATGTGGCCGATGCGGGTGCCGCCGTGGTCCTTGTGGAAGTAGCTGGACACGCGCTTCTTCAGGTTGCGTGCCTTGCCGACATACAGCACCTCGCCGCGCGCATCGAAGTAGCGGTACACGCCGGGCAGGCCCGGCAAGCCCGCCACCTCGGCCAGCAGGCGTTCGCGCGGGTCGTGTTCGGTGGGGGGGGCGGCGGCGTCCATCGGCGCGGATTTTGCGGCCTTCGATAATCGCCCCGATGCAGTGGGACCTGTTCTGCCGCGTCGTCGACAACTTCGGCGACATCGGCGTGTGCTGGCGGCTGGCCGCCGACCTGGGCGCGCGCGGCCAGGCCGTGCGGCTGTGGGTGGACGACCCTTCCGCCCTGGCCTGGATGGCACCGGGTGGCGCGCCGAACGTCCAATGGGCACCGTGGCCCGCCGAAGATGCAGCCGTGGAACCCGGCGACGTGGTGGTCGAGGCCTTCGGCTGCGATCCGCCGGCCGGCTTCATCGCCCGCATGGCGGCCCGGCCGCAGCCCCCACTGTGGATCAACCTGGAATACCTCAGCGCCGAAGCCTATGTGCAGCGCAGCCATGGCCTGGGCTCGCCGCAGCTGTCGGGCGCCGGGCGCGGGCTGCAGAAGTGGTTCTTCTATCCCGGCTTCAGCGCCGGCACCGGCGGGCTGCTGCGCGAGCCGGGCCTGCTGGAGGCCCGTCAGGGCTTCGACCGTGCCGCCTGGCTAGGGGCACAGGGTCTGGAACTGCGCCCCGGCGAACGGCTGCTCAGCCTGTTCTGCTACGACACCACCCCAGTGGCGGGCCTGCGGCAGGCGCTGGCCGGCATGCCGGCGCTGCTGTTGCGCACGCCGGGCGCGGCGGAGCGGGCCTGGCAGGCCGCCGGCGGTGATTCAGCCTGCCCGCCGGGCCTGCGCAGCGTGGCCTTGCCCTGGTTGCCGCAGACCGAATACGACCGCCTGCTGTGGGCCTGCGACCTGAACTTCGTGCGCGGCGAGGATTCCTTCGTGCGTGCACAGTGGGCCGGCGCGCCCTTTGTCTGGCAGATCTATCCGCAGCACGACGGCGCCCATGCCGCCAAGCTGCAGGCCTTCCTGGACGCCTTCCTGCAAGGGGCCGATGCCGCGCTGGCGGCGCCGCTGCGCCGGCTGTGGTGGCAGTGGAACGGCCTGGCCGAAGGGCCGTGCACGCTGCCCGACCTGCCGGCCTGGCAGGCCCAGGCGTTGCGCTGGCGCAAGGGCTTGCTGGCGCAGCCCGATCTGGTCACGCAACTGCTGGGTTTCGTGGCCGGAAAGCGCTAAAATTAGAGGCTTTGCGCGCCAGCCCGGTGCGCTACAGCGGGGCCCGCCAGCGCATGAACTGCGCTGCCCAGGCAAGCCCCGCCCCCTCACGGAACACGTTATGAAACTCGCTCAGGAAATCCGCGCCGGCAACGTCATCATGCAGGGCAAGGACCCGATGGTCGTGCTGAAGACCGAATACAGCCGCGGCGGCCGCAATGCGGCCACGGTGCGCATGAAGCTGAAGAACCTGCTCAATGCCTCCGGCACAGAAGTCGTCTTCAAGGCCGACGACAAGATGGACCAGATCGTGCTGGACAAGAAGGAGTGCACCTACTCCTACTTCGCCGATCCGATGTACGCCTTCATGGACGCC
>Ga0209369_1001163_pt1 | contig 15073 bp, 10 predicted proteins | sample EBPBio142010_DNA_FD_185865 | JGI IMG/M metagenome (GOLD analysis project Ga0209369, IMG submission 185865) | Wastewater treatment Type I Accumulibacter community from EBPR Bioreactor in Madison, WI, USA - Reactor 1_10/4/2010_ DNA (SPAdes)... | ecosystem: Engineered > Bioreactor > EBPR >... | reverse complement strand
GAAAAGCTGGTCATTGTCGGCGCCGCCGCTAAGCGAGTCATTGCCGTCGCCGCCCAGCAGCGTGTCATTGCCCAGGCCACCGGAAAGGACATCATTCCCCGCCCCGCCATCAAGCGAGTCATTCCCGTCGCCGCCAGACAAGGTGTCGTTCCCGGCGCCGCCATACAGCGCGTCATTGTCGGCCCCGCCGTCCAGAAGGTCGTTACCGGTGCCGCCGAACAGCGTGTCATTGCCTGCATCGCCGAAAAGCTGGTCATTGTCGGCGCCGCCATCCAGGCTGTCGTCGCCGGTGCCGCCATAGATCGTGTCATTGCCGATCCCGGAGGTGACAGTGTCGTTCCCCGCCCCGGCATCGATGAAATCATCGTCCAGCGCCGTGGCCACGAACTGGATGTCCGAGACATAGATCAGCTGGCCGGAGGAAAAGTTGTTGTTGTAATCGATGGTGAACCAGGCCACGGGGCCGGGAATGGTGACCAGCGCAGAACCAGCCGACGACGTTGGCGCATCTGACGAGTTTCCAGCGGTGATCGTATTGCCCGAGACCGTGTCGTTGCCTGATGGCGTGATCGTCACCGGGATCAGGTTGCCATTGGCGTCATAGGCCAGGATCGTGATGACGTCCTGCCAGCTGTTGCTCGACATATCGATGTCGTTCAGGCGGAACCGGACATTGGTCACCGTATCCTGAAAGCCGCTTCCTGCCGTGGCCGAGAAATCGATCCGCGTGGTCGAGGTGTCGCCTGAGCCGGTCCCGGCAAGATAGAGATTCGACGTCGTGCTGAATGTTTCGCCCGCACCGACATAGGCCGATGTAGAGCTTTCGATCGAGGCCTCGGTTCCCGCCCCGTCATCGGTATAGGTCATGCGGACAGTGATGCCGCCCGTGTCCTGGCTGACCCCGCCCGATACATCCTGCTCGTCGGCCCCTGCAAGGCTCCAGTTAAAGTCCTGATTGACCGGCCCGACCGACGCCACGCCGGCCGAAATCGAATCCGCACCGTCGCCGCCATAGATCGTGTCGTTGCCCGATTCAGCCGTGATCGTATCTGCGCCGCCACCGCCATAGATCGCGTTGCCGTCGGTATTGCCGGTGATGCTGTCGGCATAGGCGGTGCCGATGACATTCTCGACGCCCGAGATCGCATCGACATCGCTTGTGCCAATGTTGGCGCTGCCACTTTGCAGGTTGATCGTCGCGCCCGACGCGCCATAGCTGTAATCGACCGTGTCGATACCAGCGCCGCCGACTATCGTGTCATTGCCTGCGTCGCCGCGCAGCAGGTCATTGCCCGCGCCGCCTTCAAGGCTGTCATTGCCGTCACCGCCGTAAAGGCTGTCATTGCCGTCGCCACCGTAAAGACGGTCATTGCCAGCCTCGCCCAGAAGCGAATCGTCGCCCGCCTCGCCATAAAGACTGTCATGGCCGGTGCCGCCAAAAACCGTGTCATTGCCCGCTCCGGCATTGACCACATCCTGCCCGCCATAGGCATAGATATCGTCATTGCCCGAGGTGCCGCTAAGAGTGTTGCCACCGTTGTTGCCGGTAACTGTCGCCATGATGCCAGGTCATTCGAGTTTGTATCTTCTTCGAATTAACCTTGTTGCAAGGCGGCATCAGGGCGGGAATGGGGTAACTTTCGCCAGTTCTTTTCCAAGTAAGCCCAGGAAACGCGTCAGAACAGACGGGATTGTGGCGATCTACGCCACACTCACGCCATGAACAGCGCCTCGACCTCGCGGCGTTTCAGCGACGTCCGTGCCGCGGGGACACTCGGATTGACCTTCAGTTGCGGAAACAGCGACAATAGTTCGTCGCGCTGATCATCGTCCATGCCATTCAGCGTCAGCTCGCCCGGCTGATAGCTTTCCGTCCAGGCGCCATTGGCCCGGATGATCTCATGATGATCGAAGAGCAGGTGGATGTAGGTCACCCCTTCCGGCGCTTCGCGGGTCACGCCATGCCGTCCGACCAGATGGGTGGCGGCGATCAGGACCTCGTGATCGCCGAACAGAAGCTCGGCCCGGCTGGAAGACAGCAGCATCCGGTGCTGCGGCGAAACCACAAGATCGCGGTCGGGCAGATTCAGGCCCAGGGCCCCCCTTGCGATGCGGATCGGCCGGAACTGCGGCGCCTCGGCCAGATCCGCTGCCGTCAGGCTGCGGCGGCCGATCCAGCGGATCTTCTGGTAGCCCCGGTCACGGGTGATCACCCGGTCGCCCTCGCGCAGATCCTCGACCCTCACATCGCCAAGCGCGGTCGCGATCTGCGCGCCGGGGGTGAAGCAGGGCAGGACGACATGCTCGATATTCTGAAAACGCAGCGTGCCGATCACATCGCCCGAACCGCCCAGAAACTCGACCATGCCGTTTTCGGGATTGGCGTCGTCGAAAAGCACACGCGCCGTCTGCCGGGTGAAACCGTCCAGGTCGAGCGTGTCCTGATCGATACCGCCCTCGCCGCCGTCGATCGTATCGCCCATGCCGCCATGCAGGCGGTCGGCATCGTCGCCGCCGAACAGCAGGTCCGCGCCCGCGCCGCCGTCCAGAATATCCGCGCCAGCGCCGCCATGAACCGTGTCGGCGCCAAGCCCGGCCAGAACGGTGTCATTGCCCGCCCCGGCCTCGATCTCGTCGGCCTCGTCACCGACGGCATTGTCGGCATGATCGACCCGGTCGCCCTCGGGATCGCCCAGATAGGCCGTGTCGATCAGGTCATCCCGCGCCGTGCCCTCGACGATGAAATCGGGGGGCTGTGGCGCGCCGGGCGGGATGCCCATCGCCACCAAAGCGCCGGGAAGGCTGATCTCGGCCGGGCCGATGCCAAGCAGGGTGATTTGTTCTCCCCCGGGAAAGGTCAGGATCGCGTCACCCGTGCCATCGCCGTTCGTGTCGGTGACGGTCACATCATCGGTGGTGACCGGGTTGCCCCCGGCATCGGTCAGCTCGCTGACATCCAGAAGGTCCTGGCCGGTGAAGCTGCCATCGGCATGGGCAATGGGCGCTTCGAACCCCGACACGACATCGCTGCCCGCCGCATCGGCCAGCACGACCAGATCCTGCGCGCCATCGCCCGCGCCCAGGTCGATCAGGTCGCTGCCCGCGCCGCCCGCCAGCGTATCCGCGCCCGCGCCGCCCTTCAGCGTATCGTCGCCCGCCCCGCCCGCCAGACTGTCATCGCCGCTGCCGCCCTGGACCAGGTCATCGCCCGCACCCGCCAGCACGGTGTCATTGCCCGCGCCTGCCAGGATCACATCGTCATCGGGCGCGGCACCGGGCAGGCTGGCATCGCCGCCATCGACCAGATCGCCATCGGGATCGCCCGCATAGGCGGCGTCGATCAGATCGCCGCCTTCCGTGCCGCTGACGATACCGTCGGGCGCATGAACCGGCGCGCCATCGACATACAGCTTCTCGATGCCGTAGAAATGCATCACGCCGCCATCAAGGAAATAGGCGGTGCCGTTTTCCGGGTTCAGCGGGTCCCAGTCGATGCGGTCGACATCGGACAGGAACAGCCGGTCGTCATCGACCCCGGTCGAAACCGCCTCGCCGCCTTCGACATAGTCGCCCACGCCGCCATAGAAAATGTCGGCATCCTCTTCGCCCAGCATCGTGTCATTGCCCGCCCCGCCATAAAGCGTGTCGCTGCCGACCGAGCCATGCATCTCGTCATCGCCGTCTTCGGCATAAAGCAGGTCATTGCCGGCGACGCCATGCAGCATGTCATTGCCGCTGCCGCCAAACAGCGTGTCGTCGCTCAGCCCGCCATAGACCTGGTCGTTGCCTTCGCCGCCGAAGACGCTGTCATTGTCGGCCCCGCCATAGACGCTGTCATTGCCGACACCGCCATAGACCGCGTCATTGCCCGCATCTCCACGCAGGAAATCGTCGCCCTCGCCGGCGTAAAGCGTGTCGTTTCCGGCATCGCCCTGCATGTAGTCATTGCCGGATCCGCCATAAAGCGTGTCATTGCCCGTGCCGCCATACAGGTTGTCGCGCCCGTCATTTCCAAAGACGGTGTCATTGCCGCCGCCTGCGAAAACCTCGTCCTCGCCGGTTCCGGCGTCGATCAGATCGGCCCCCGCGCCGTCCGCGACATAGTCATTGCCGCCAAGCGTCCTGATCACCTCGCCGCCGCCTGACGCCCCGGCATTGACATTGTCACCGCTGTCGCTGGTTTCCAGCACTTCGATCCCGGTGAAAGTCCCGCCGGACGTGCCGTCGACAAAGCCAAATCCGCCCGCGCCATCGCCGCTGAAATTGACCTGAACGCCGCCGCTGCCCAGATCGGTCAGGACCAGCCGGTCGCGGTCGCCCGGCTCTTCACCCGCATCGACGATAGTGAAACCCGCATCCGAGGCGACGGTGATCCGGTCATTGCCCGTGCCGCCGTAAAGCGTGTCATTGGCCGGACCGCTGCCGCCTGCGGACAATGTGTCATCCCCGGCGCCGCCATAGACCAGATCGTCGCCCGTGCCGCCGGTCAGGCTGTCATTGCCGCCCCCGCCCGCGATCACGTCATTGCCCGCCCCGCCATCGACCGTATCGCCATCGTCATAAAGCGCCGGAGGATTGGTATCGACCGCCAGCGCGTAGACAGTGCCGTCGCCCGCGCCACCGGGCGAAAGCGTCTCGACCACAAGCGTGGTGAAAGGCAGGGTGATCACCAGCACGGCAGGCGCGGGTTCGGCCATGGCCGATCCGTCCGAGACCAGCGCGCCGGTGCCGTCCAGCATGGCGCCGCTCGTGCCGGGGTCGAACCGGACGATCCCCGCCTCAAGGGCCAGGTTCAGGTTCAGCGCCACGCCGTCGATCCAGATCACCACCTGTTCGCCCGGATCGATGCCGACGAAGCTCAGCTTCGCTCCGGCAACTTCCTGGCTGAAGCTGTGCAGATGGCTTGCGGTGGCATCTTCGGTGCTGCCCAGCCGGTATCCGGCCATCTCCTGCCCGCCGTCGATGGCGACGGTCGTGCTGTCCACCGCGCCGCCGGAGCTGGCGACGCTGTGACTGAAATCGCCATTGCCATGGCTGCCGGACAGCACCTGCGCCACGCCCTCGACCGGCGCATAGTCCGGCGCGGCGTCCGCGTCCGGCCCGCCGGTCAGACTGTCATCGCCCGCTCCGCCGTCGAGATTGTCGGAACCGTAGCCGCCCGTCAGCAGGTCATTGCCGTCGCCGCCCGCAAGCGTGTCGGCCCCGTCCGTTCCTGTCAGCGTCACATCCCCAGCGGCCATCGACCGATCCCTGTTCCCGTGCCTTGCCCTGCCTTCTGTGCCTGTCCGGCCAAGGCGCCGGAGCAACAGGTTTTCCAGGCGCCCTTCGTCGTATTTGAAGCAAAAGACGCATCAATTCTCTCGTTAGCCCCGGATTCTGGCGGTCAAGCGGGGCGAACATGGCGGCCAAGCGGTCAATTGCGGCGAAACTTCGGCCCGCGCGCCGGTCGCCAGAACAGAAAAAGGGGCCCGGACGGGCCCCTTTTCCTTGCGGCCCAGCCTCTCACAAGAGGCCAGCGGACCGCGCTGCATAACCGTTTACTTGCCCAGAAGCCGGGCCTCGTGTTTCTTCAGCGTGCGCCGCGCCGCCTGATAGCCGCCAAGCCCCGCTGCGGTCTTCAGATCGGGGAACAGTTCGTAGATCTCGCTGCGCTGGCTGTTGCCCAGGCCCTTCAGCGAATAATCCCCCGGCTGGAAGCTTTCGGTCCAGGCACCGTTCGACAGGACGACCTCATGGCGGTCGCAGAGGAAGTGGATGTAGGTCACGCCGATCGAGGCCACCGAATGCACCCCCGGCGAGCCGATCAGATGCTTGGCCGCGACCAGAACCTCATGCTCGTCAAAGTACAGCTGGGTGCGGTCATTGGCCACCAGAACCCGGTGGTTGGGCGACAGCATCATGTCCTGTTCCGGCAATCCATTGCCCAGGCTGTGCGCCTTGATCAGGACCGGCTGAAGATGGGCGTTCAGCCGCAGCTCCTGGCCCGACAGCGCCTTGTGGCCCAGCCAGCGGATTTCCTGAATGCCATTGTCGCGGGTGATGACCTTGTCGCCGACCTTCAGCGTCTCGACCGGAACCTCGCCGCGCGGCGTGGCGATCAGCGTGCCGGGGGTGAAGCAGATCGGCGGGATCACGGTCTCGATGTTGATGAAGTTCAGGGTCCCGGTCGGGTTGCCGTCGCGATCCAGGAAGGTGACCGTGCCGTTTTCCGGGTTGGCCGGGTCATAGTCGATGGTCAGCGGCCCGGCCCCGGACAGGTCAAGCGTGTCGTGATCGCTGCCATCCTCGCCCCCGTCGATGACATCGCCGATGCCCTCGGCCTGGCTGCCAACGACGAAGACATCGCGGTCTGCGCCGCCGTGAAACTGGTCGGCATCGGTGCCGCCCCGGATCACGTCATTGCCATCGCCGCCATAGATCGTGTCCTGACCCGCATCTCCCGACAGCGTGTCATCGCCGCTTTCGCCATAGATCAGGTCATTGCCTGCGCCACCCGAAACGGAATCGTCGCCATCCTGCGCCCAGACCGAGTCATCGCCCGCGCCCGCCAGCACCGTGTCATTTCCCGCCCCGGCGACGACGCGGTCGTCATCCGGCCCGTCGCCAGGCACGCGCGCGTCATTGGCGTCGATCCGGTCGCTGTCCCAGGGATCGGCATAGCCTGTGTCGATAAGGTCCGCCCCATCCGTGCCGCGCACGATCCCGTCGGCGGTGGGCTGAAAGCAGTTGTCGACGGAATCCGACAGCGAGAAGAACGCGACCGTGCCGTGAAAATACTGGTCCAGATTGTTCAGCGCCGCAGGATCGCTGTCGGACTGGTCGGTGCCGATCATCCAGGGCTGGCTCTGGTCGGCCATGTCCATGGTCAGGCCGGGCGGCACGGTATCGCCATGCGTGGCGCCGCTGGTCAGGTTGTCGATCAGCAGATAACCGCCCGTGTCCGCGGCATTCCAGGAATAGGACAGGTTGATCGTGTCGCCGGGGCTGTAGAAGCCCGCTCCGGTCGTGAAACTGGCGGGCGTGCCGCTGGTCTCATGGGTGATGGTGACCGCGCCATCGGGCAGGATCTCGACCCGGTAGCTGCCCTGATGCGCGCCCGCGGAATCGCGCGACAACACGGTTTGCGGCGCGGTGATCCCGGCCGCATCCGGGGTGAAGGTGATCTCAAGCGTGCCCGCCGCCATCTGGAACTGCGGCGCCGGATAGATCTTGGCGAAATTGCCCGCGCCGTCGAGTTGCAGATCGCCGTCCGCAGCCGTGGCACCGCCCATGTAGAGGCCGTTCTGGATGCCGTTGACCGGCGCGTCATCGACGACCGCAGCCGCGTCATTGAAGTTGTAAAGCGCAAAAACCGGCATCCGACACCACCTAAGTCTTGCGGAAGGGCCGGGGCCATGCCGCGTCTCAACACACCGACCCGGCAGTCCGGGCCCCATATCGCGCGCGGCGTGCAGAAGATCTGCACCGGGCGATGGCGGACCGGACGAATGAGGTGAAGGGACAAAGGGGCCAGGGCCCGGAACACGGGCCAGGCGCTACGCGACGCCCGGCAGGCCGGGACCGGCAGCTCTTTTGTCACCTGCGCCGCGCCACGGGGCGCGCCACCAACATACGACCGCCCCCACGGCCCATACGTCAAACTTGACCCTTATTGGATAGCTTTCATTTGCCACGCCGGAAAGGCGAAAACGGCAAGACTGTGTCCGCATAACGGGACCTTGCGGTGTTTCAGGACCAGCCCGCGACCCGGTTCTGCCGCCAAATCCTCAGCAACTTTGCAGTGATTGTTTCGCAATTGGAATGGGTCGCACAAGCCTGGGTGCGAGGCCGCGCCCCGCAATTCCAACCTTCTTTACCATTCTGCCGATGCGATCCACCGGCCCCCCAATTGGCTGACGCATCAAGCGTTTCCCCCATGGCAACAGGCGCCGCCCGCGCCCACCCATTCCCGACGCCCGCAGAATTCCGGCGTTTCTGTGTTCCACCTTCTGCCGAATGTCCACAGAACGGCATCAATTTTACGAACTTCTTGGCTTTGGCCATGCGCTGCCACCCGCCCTGCCGCCAAGGCGAACGACAGACCCGAATCAACCCGCCTTCATCGCGGGCATTGCGCCTCAAAGCGGGCTGTGTCGGGGTCCGGGGACGAGGGGAAAGGGATGGTGCGGGTGGTCGGACTCGAACCGACACTCCTTGCGGAAACAGAGTTTGAGTCTGTCGCGTCTACCATTCCGCCACACCCGCACGATCAGGGCCTGCCCGGTAGAAGCCGGAAGGAATTCCGGCGGCAAGCGCGTTCCTTCTACAAGGAGGCAACGCGCCTGTTCAAGCCCTTCGCAAAGGCTTTTCGCCAGATCACAAACCGCGCCCGGATCGACCGGCGCGGATCAAAGGTCGCGCGCCTCGAAAGTGTTGCAATCGTCGAACCGGCCGGAATTCAGCCCGGTCTGGAACCAGCGCGCCCGCTGTTCCGAGGTGCCATGGGTGAAAGTATGCGGCATGGGCCGCTGCCCGGCATTGCGCTGCAACGTGTCGTCGCCGATCTGGCGCGCGGCATTCACCGCCTCCTCCAAATCGCCCGCCTCGATCGTGCCCAGCGTGGTATGGGCCTCGCGTGCCCAGATGCCCGAAAGGCAATCGGCCTGAAGCTCGATCATCACCGAGATCTGGTTCGATTCCGCCTCGGAGACTTGCGAGCGGATCTGGTTCGCCTGGGCCAGGATGCCCAGTTCATCCTGCACATGATGGCCCACCTCATGCGCCACCACATAGGCGGCGGCGAAATCGCCATGGGCCGCCAGCCGGTCGCGCAGGGTGACGAAGAAGGATGTGTCGAGATAGATCTTCTTGTCCGAGGGGCAATAGAACGGCCCCGTCGCCTCGGACGCGCCGCCACAGGCCGATTGCGTGCCATCCTTGAACAGGACCAGCGTGGTGGGGGTGTAGCGGCGGTTCAACTGCTCGGCAAAGACCTTGGTCCAGATCTCTTCGGTATCGCCCAGCGTCACGGCGACAAACTCGCCCGCATCCTTGTCAGCCTGGGTCAGCTCGGCCGGGGAAGAGTAGCTGCCCCCGCTGTCCACCGGCCCGCCCGGCCCCAGAAGCTGGCTGGGATCGATGCCCAGAAACAGAGCGATGACGATGATCGCGACCGCCCCCAGACCGCCCACCGCTCCGGTACGCCCGGTGACAACCCGCCCGCCCGGCATCCGGCCGAAACCGCCGCCGGATTGCGACCGCCTGTCCTCGATATTCTGGCTTTGCCTGCGCCCGCGCCATTCCATGGCTTCGTCCCCCGATCACAACATGGTGCAAACTCTAGCGCCATGCGGGCGGTTCCCGAAAGGGTGTATCGTCGGGGCTTTTCCCCGCTTTTGGCCGGGCCTATGGTCGGGCCGACGAAAAGGACGGGGCTGGGTCATGGAAATCAACCGCAGGATGGCGACATTGATCGCGGGGCTTGGCTCGGCAGCGATGCTGGCGGGCGCCTTCGGCTTTCAGGTCATCGGCGGCCTGTCGCCCTGCCACCTGTGCGTTCTACAGCGCTGGCCCCATGCGGCGGCGGTGCTGATCATGGTTCTGGCGCTCGCGACCAACTGGCGGATCTGGCCCTGGCTTGGCGTCATCGCCGCGCTGACCACGGCCGGGATCGGCGTCTTCCATGCCGGGGTGGAACTGGGCTGGTGGGAATACATCTCGAGCTGCACACAGGGCTCGATCCAAGGCCTGTCGGCCGCGGACCTGCTTGACCCGACCAAGGCCCTGCCGACGGCCCCGCGTTGCGACCAGATCCCCTGGAGTTTCGCCGGCATCTCGATGGCGGGCTGGAACGCCATCATCTCCTTCGGTCTGGCGCTGGTCTGGCTCTTCGCGGCCACCCGCCGCGCCTGAGCCGAGTCTTCACCGAAGATCGGCCCGCCCGGTCAGCCGCCAAACAGCCGCGCATGTTCCTGGATCGCGAAGCGGTCGGTCATGCCCGCCACATAATCCGCGACGATCCGCGCCAGGGCGGTGTCATCGGCGGCATGTGCCACATCCTCATGCCATTCCGGCGGCAGAAGCGCCGGCTCGCGCAGGAACAGCGGGAACAGGTCCTCGACCACCTGCGTCACCCGCGCCCGCACCTCCATCACCGAAGGCGCGCGATACATGCGGTGGAACAGGAAGCTGCGCACCGCCTTCAATTCCTGGAACAGGGGCTTCGAGAAGCGGATGACGGTCGTGCCCATATGGCGGATCTCGTCCACCGATTTCGGCTGCGCCGCCGTCAGACGGTTCTGCGCCACGGCGATCACATCCTCGACCATGCGGCCAAAGACCCGCCGCAGCGCCTCATGCCGCCGACGCATCTTCTCAAGCCCGGGATAAAGCGTGTCGACCTCTTCAAAGGCCGGGCCGGTGACGGGCAGGTCCATCAGGTCGGCCTCGTCGAACAGGCCCGAGCGAAGGCCGTCATGCAGGTCATGATGGGAATAGGCGACATCGTCGGCGATTGCCGCCACCTGCGCCTCGGCGCTGGCATGGGTATCCAGCTCAAGGTCCCAGGCTGCGTTCACTTCAGCCAAAGCATAGGGCAACGGCCCGTCATGCTTCTTGTCGGCATTGGGGCCGGTGACGGGGCCATTGTGCTTGGCGATGCCCTCCAGACATTCCCAGGTCAGGTTCAGCCCGTCGAAATCGGCATAATGCCGTTCCAGCCGTGTCACGATCCGCAGCGCCTGGGCATTGTGGTCGAAGCCGCCATAGGGCGCCATCAGCCGCTCCATCGCATCTTCTCCGGTATGGCCAAAGGGGGTGTGGCCCAAGTCGTGGGCCAGGGCGATCGCCTCGGCCAGATCGGTGTTCAGGCCCAGTACGCCCGAAATCGTCCGTGCCACCTGCGCCACTTCGATCGAATGGGTCAGGCGGGTGCGGTAATAATCGCCCTCATGTTCGACGAAGACCTGGGTCTTGTGCTTCAGCCGCCGGAAGGCGCTGGAATGGATGATGCGGTCGCGATCGCGCTGGAACGGGCTGCGGAACGAGGACATGCGTTCGGTATGCAACCTGCCGCGCGAAGCGTCGGGCAGACAGGCGAAAGCTGCGAAACCGGCGGTCTGGGGAAAGGTATCGGGCAGGGTCGGCCTCGGCTCTGGTCGTCTTCTCTGGGATCGTCTTGTGCGGATTTGGTGCCCCCCCTATATTCGACCAAGCCCCAGAAGGATACGGGAACAGCCATGGAACTGACCCTTCCCCCCAAAGTGACCGACCGCGCCTTCGCCCGGCTGGCCGAGATCGCCGAGATCACCGGCGAGGTCAAAGCCCTGCGCGTCGGCGTGTCGGGTGGCGGTTGTTCGGGCTTTCAATATGACATCCGGCTGGATGACGCCGCGGGCGACGATCTGGTGCTGCAAAAGGACGGGCAGAGGGTTCTGGTCGATCCGGTCTCGCTGCCCTTCCTGCAAAACGCCGTGATCGACTTCACGGACGAGCTGATCGGCGCCCGTTTTGTGATCGAAAACCCTAATGCCGCCTCTTCCTGCGGCTGTGGCACGTCCTTTTCCATCTGAATCTGCGCCGCAGGGGCAGCTTTGCTGCATTGCAGCGGAATTCGTGCTAGACTTCCGGCAAGGGCCGCTTGTGGCGGCCGTCAGGATAGGAGAGCCGGATGATCGTCCTTCTCCTCGGATCTGGGCTGCCTGCCTTGCGCGCGGCGCATTGGCCGCGCAGCCGCTTTGATCGCATCGTCGCGATCAACAATGCCTGGCGGGTGCGACCCGACTGGGATGACATGATCCACCCCTGGGATTTCCCGGCAGACCGCCTGCCCGAGCCCGGCCCCGGCCAGCGCCTGATCACCGAGGACGATTTCGTCCCGGCCCAGAATGCCCAGGGCGGCTTTGTCTATGGCGGCGCAACAATGGCCTTCACCGCGGCCTATTGGGTGCTTGAGGCGCTGAAGCCCCGCGTCATCGCCCTGATGGGTTGCGACATGGTCTATCCCTCCACCGGCCCGACCCATTTCTACGGCATCGGCACGCCAGATCCGCTGCGCCCCGACATCACCCTGCGCTCGCTCGAGGCGAAAAGCGCCCGCCTGCGCATTCTTGCCGCCCGGCGCGGCACCGCGGTCGTCAACCTGTCGACCGGGCCGACCCGCCTGGCCCTGCCCCGCGCCACGCCCGCGGGCCTGCCCAATTGCCGCCCCCTGCCGGTGTGGAACATGATCGCCGACCAGGCCATCGCACGGGAAACGGCACTGGGCTACACCACCCCCTCGGGCCGCTACTGGGAAGAGCTTTCCCGTTTCGATCTGGCTGAAATCGACCGGCTTGACGCGCTCTGGCTGGCCGCGGGCCAGATCCCCGCTGCCCGCCGCCAGCGCTGACGGCCTTTCCCTTGCCCGGCGATGCCACTAGTCTGGCGTCAAAACGGGGGACCGCCATGAAGATCGCCACCTTCAACATCAATGGCATCAAGGCCAGGATCGAGGCCCTGCCCCGCTGGCTGACCGAGGCCCAGCCCGATGTGGTCTGCCTGCAAGAGATCAAGAGCGAGGACGAGGGCTTCCCGCGCGAGATGTTCGAGGACATGGGCTATCGCGTCGAAACCCATGGCCAGAAAAGCTTTAACGGGGTGGCGATCCTGTCGAAACTGCCGCTCGAGGATGTGACGCGCGGCCTGCCCGGCGATGACAGCGACGAACAGGCGCGCTGGATCGAAGCGACGGTGATCGGTCCGTCCCGTGCCGTGCGGGTCTGCGGCCTGTATCTGCCGAATGGCAACCCCGCGCCGGGGCCGAAATACGACTACAAGCTCGCCTGGATGGCGCGCATGGAAGCGCGGGTGCGCGTGTTGCTGGCCGAAGAAATGCCGGCCGTCTTTTTGGGCGATTACAACGTCATCCCGCAGCCGATCGACGCGACCAAACCCGAGGCCTGGGTCGAGGACGCCCTGTTCCTGCCGCAAAGCCGCGCCGCGCTGCGCCGGTTGCACTGGCTGGGCCTGACCGACGCGATCCGCATCCGCGACCCGCGCCCCGGCGTCTATACCTATTGGGATTATCAGGCCAATGCCTGGGAACGCGGCAATGGCATCCGCATCGATCATCTGCTCTTGTCGCCACAGGCGGCCGATCTGCTGGACGAGGCCGGGATCGACAAGCAGGTCCGCGCGGGCGACAAGCCTTCGGACCATGTTCCGGCCTGGGTTTCGCTGGCCGCGTGAGGCGGCCCCGGCGCCATCCGGGGAGAAAGATCAGCCGACCGGCAGCACCGCCAGGGCGATGCGGCGGCCCTCGGACAGAAGCACGTTATAGGTCCGGCAGGCGGCCGGAGAGGCCATCACCTCGACCCCGATCCCCGCCTCTTCCAGCGCGGCGCGGAAATCGGCCGGGGCATGGGCGATCTCCTTGCCCATGCCGAGGAACAGCACGTCGATCTTTCCGGCCAGGGCCAAAGGTGCCGCCACATCCTCCAGCCCGCCCCAGGGTCCGGCATCCCAGGGCGTGATCAGGCAGGCACCGTGCAGCACCTGCCCGCCGATGCGGAAGAAGCCCGGACCATAGCCCTCGACCGGCCTGGCCGTGTCATAGCTGATCTCGGTCAGGCGCATCGCAGCCCCCCGTTCAGGCGTCGACCTTGGCGAATTCGTCGGGCGTGACCGATTTCTTCGGCTTGTCGCCGCGATCCACGCCCAGGAACAGGACGATGTTCTTCGCGACGTAAAGCGTCGAATAGGTGCCGATCACCACGCCGAACAGCATCGCGAAAACGAAGCCGCGGATCACGTCGCCGCCAAAGATGAACAACACCAAGAGCGACAGGAAGGTCGTCGTCGCGGTCATGATCGTGCGGCTCAGCGTCTCGTTCGCGGTCAGGTTCATCATCTCGCGCAGCGGCATGGTCTTGTACTTGGCAAGGTTCTCACGCAGCCGGTCGAAGATCACGACGGTATCGTTGACCGAATAGCCCAGGATCGTCAGCAGCGCCGCCACGATGGACAGGTCGAACTTCAATTGGAACAGCGCGAAGACGCCCACTGTGACGATCACGTCATGAACCAGCGCCGCGACGCAGCCCACCGCGAACTGCCATTCAAAGCGCATCCAGACATAGATCAGGATGCCCGCCGAGGCCGCAGCGACGGAAAGCAGCGCCTTAAAGATCAGCTCACCCGAGACCTTGGGTCCGACCGATTCCACCGCCGGAAAGGTGATGGCGGGGTCGATCTGGGTCAGCGCGCCTTCCAGCGCGGCGATGGATTCGGGCGTCACCGCCTCTTCGCCTTCCTTCGGCCCGATGCGGATCTGCGCGACATGCTGGTCGGCGCGGAACGAGGGATCGTTGACCTCGGTGATGGTGACATCGCTCAGGTCCAGCTTGGCCAGCGCTTCGCGATAGGCGCCGACATCGACCGGCGTCGTGCTTTCGGTGCGGATCGTGGTGCCGCCCTTGAAGTCGATGCCCAGATTCAGCCCGACGGTCAGGACAAGGATGATCGACACGACCGATGCAAGGGCCGACAGACCGAAGGTCAGGAACTGCCAGCGGAAGAAGTCGATCTTCGTATAGGTGGGGACAAGTTTCAGACGCCAGGCCATGAGTATTCTCCCCCTTAGACCACGATTGCCTTGGGCCGGCGCCAGCCCATGTACAGCTCGATGATCAACCGCGTCACATAGACGGCGGTGAACATCGAGGTCAGGATGCCGATCGAGGTTGTCACCGCAAAGCCGCGCACCGCGCCCGAGCCGATGAAGAACATGATCAGCGCGACCAGAAGCCCGGTGACGTTCGAGTCCATGATCGCCGAGAAGGCGCGCTCGAAGCCTGCATCCAGCGCCCGGCCCGGCGCCATGCCCGCGCGCAGCTCTTCGCGCACCCGCTCGAAGATCAGCACGTTCGCATCGACCGCCATGCCCATGGTCAGCACGATCCCCGCGATACCCGGCAGGGTCAGCGTGGCGCCGATGCTCGACAGGATCGCCACCAGCAGGAACAGGTTCACCGACAGGGCCAAGACCGCGAATGTCCCGAACAATCCGTAAGAGGCGATCATATAGCCCGCAACCACGACCAGGCCGATCACCGCG
>Ga0209369_1001162_pt1 | contig 15085 bp, 13 predicted proteins | sample EBPBio142010_DNA_FD_185865 | JGI IMG/M metagenome (GOLD analysis project Ga0209369, IMG submission 185865) | Wastewater treatment Type I Accumulibacter community from EBPR Bioreactor in Madison, WI, USA - Reactor 1_10/4/2010_ DNA (SPAdes)... | ecosystem: Engineered > Bioreactor > EBPR >... | reverse complement strand
AAACGCCAGACCTTGCAGCAGCGTCGCTTGCAGCACCACGCCAAGGCCGCCTAACCTCAAACCAAGATGAGCCAGAACCTCCGTTCCTGAGAAACGAAAACCGTCTCAAATCATCTGACGACGGACAGGCGATACCGATAGCCTAGCCCGTGGAGGAGCCGCCGCACGACCAGCTCGGGCTTGGTATCCTTTGAACGGACCGCGGCCATATTCCGAGACTTAGCCTCGGACGGTGAAAGTCTTGGCGGGACGGCCATCATGAGGTTACCTGGGGCCCAATCGGAGATTCGGAAGACGCATGGCTACGTTCGAGGAGTTCGCACGGCAGCTCGAACGATGTGTCCAATCGCAAGACGAGATCAATGCCTTCATCGCCGCATTCGCCCGGGTGCGCATTAGACGCATAGTCAATCTCTCCGGCGCTCCTGCCGTGGACACCTGGCCAGCCTTGCCAACAGTCGACTGGACCGACGAGATCAAGCTGAAGGCTAGTGGTCTCCCTGTGTCTCTGGAAGCCGAACCCTGGAAGCGATGGCTTCACCTCGACATCGCGTCGGACAAGGACCAGAAGGTCGTCGACCGCTACATCTCAATGACCGGCGTGTCCGACAAGCAGCGAAGGGCCGTCTTTCCCTTGCTTTCATCGGCAAACTCTCGCCGACTCGCGATCAACGCCGACGCCGTCGCGAAGGAGGTTCGGAGCCTGAATCAGTGGCTCGAATGGGTTCGCGAGCAGGGCTTCGAGCCGACCCGATTCATCGACTACCAGAAGAGCCTCACGATCCACGGCAATACGCAGAACGTTTCCGGTGCAGTTGGCCACGTGGGAGCCGTTTGCGCGTTTCTCGACGCCCTCGAAGAGATCGCACCCGACGCCGTCGTCGATATGGATGGCACACACGTCGACGCGGACACCCGATCGCCGGAACAGATTCTTGGGTGGATCGACTCTGGTGGAAAGGTGCCTAAAGCGGCTTTGCTTAAAAACGGGCGGGCCGTCGCTTTCCCGAGCGATCCGGATGTGGCGATTTTCACGTCTATCGACGGCAAGCAATACAAGACCGCCGCCGACGCCCACGCCGCTTACGAAGCGGTCCGCCGTCAGCCAGCGCTTCGCCGTCAGAAGATCCACGAGTTCGTCGTCGGAGAGGTGAAGACGGCTACAGACCCCGCAAATCTTCACGAACGCTTGGCACTCGGATCCAGGGAAACCAGGAACGAAGTTCGTACAGACCGCTTCCTTATGATGTCTGTTCTTACACGAGAGATACTGCGAGGCGGTTCGGGCAAGCAGTCAGGGCGAACCCTTGAGAACCGCGACGTCGAGCGCTTCAGCGATGTCTTCAACCTGCATTTTGCGTGGGGCTGGGACGGCGGAAGGGTCAGCCACCCGGAACATTGGGCGCAGTTCAGGTCCCGGGTGAAAACTTGGTGCGGCCTCTAGCTACTCCGCCGCCACCATGGGCTGGTCCGGGACGAGCGCACGACGGCGCTGCTTGCGAACCAGCGTAGCTGTAACGTCGGTGACCGCCAGGACCGAATCCGGAAGGACGAACTCCTCAACCGCCGGACGAACGCCCGTCTCCATCCAGCGGACCAAGGCCGATACTTGGTAGCTAACGACCGGCGGCACGGCATCTCCAATTTGACGGTATCGAGAGGCTAGCGCGCCTTTGAATTGGTAATCGAAGGGAAAGCCTTGAATGGACGCCATCTCCCGAACGGTGAGCAGCCGCGTTTCCTCGGGGTGGGTGTATCGCCCGTTACCGACGTGCGCGCACTCGCGCTTCACGGTCGGCGCGGGACGATCCCACCACATACGCCCATACACATCGGGATGAGAGCCGAGATCCTGTGTGTCCCACCGCACGCGCATTGAAGGCGTCAACATCTCGAGCCCGCCTTTCTGCCGAGGAAGGTCGAACCACGATCCGCCGTCGCGCGGCACGGCTTCGAGACGGGTCCGCACATCATTGCGAAAGCCGGGGGCTACGTCCGCAGCGTCGACGATCGGATGCCGAACTTTCCACGCTGCGAGACGCGACAGCGCTGTCCGAACCGTCGTGACGCCAGCATCGACATGATACCCCTCCCACAGCTCCTCCAGCGTGCGGGCCTCGCCGATCCTAGACGCAGTGATCAGGGCGCGTTCGCGAATTTGCGGGAGGCCGAAGTCCGACAGGTAGCGGATATCAGTCGCGACGGAATAGTCGGCCGCCTTCAGCCGCTCGACCAACGCAAGCGCGTGATGCGAGAATCGGCCGCGGAGGAACTCGCGCGCGTTCTCAATGACGATGTGGCGTGGACGGAAATACTCGACGAAGTCCCCTACCCGGCGCGCCAGATCGTTGCGGTCCCCGTCGACGACGTGGTTCGTCGGCTTCGCCCGGGAGAAGTCGGTGCAGGGAGGGCACGCAGATAGGACGCCGAGCGAACCAGGCTTTAAGTCGACGCCCGACCTGCACTTTACTTCGGCGCGGAATGCCTCCGGCGTCAGGTCGAACATATTCTCGGCCACTGGAACGACGCCGAGGTTGGCCGCATAGGTCGAATTGCAGTCTGTGACGCCCGGCCCACCCGACGGCTTGCCTTGTTCGATGTCCACGGCACCAACTAGACGGAAGCCCTCACGACGGGCGAACCCGACAGACATACCGCCAGCGCCGGAAAATAGGTCGACAAATGTTAGGGGCTTAGCCATGGCCCAAACCAACCTGCTCCGACTCACGTTCAAGGTATGATCTCGCAAAGTCCCTTATGTCTGATTGACGGCCTCTGCGCAGCGGGAATTTCAGAATATCACCCGACCAAACTTCGCAGTGCTCCGGCGCCGCCCTAATCAAGCGAGGCGGGAGGACGGAAGCCGCACTTCATCGTTGTCGGACGCTTGTACGCGGCAAACGCACGGTGCTAGCCGGCGCCGAGTTAAATCGGTGTCGCAGAAAAAGTGAGATTGCCAGCAGCGATTCTGCGAACGTCGCAACCCTCGCGAAATCGCCATTCACGATCGTCGCGGTGGACTTGTGCCACTTCTGGTTCGGGAGGCCTCGGCAGTAGCAGGCGCGATGAAGAGCCAGTCGCTGGGGCAATAGGGCGCATACAACCAAAGATTAGACCACCAAAATCGCCTCAACCCTTGGGGTCACCCACCATGACGTTGTATCCGATGAACGGGGGGATTCGTCGTCGTCATGGTCTTCAGAGTAGTCGATAGTCACGGAGCAGCCAGTCAGGGCGACGAGGTTCTTCTCGTTCGCGACAACTGGAATGACTGGTTCATCTGGCACACGCAATTCCAAGTCGTTGTGGCTTGGTCGGGCCGACCTCGCGTTACCCTCGGTTCCGTGAAAATCGGCCAGCGTGGCATGAACAATATGAATGCTCGAACCCAGCTTCCTCAGCAATTCGACCGCCTCGACGAGTCGTTCTTCTCGATCGGCCAATCCGAGAACTACTACGAGACGCTGAACACGCTCGGAGACAGCTTTCGGGAATGGCTGCTGAAAGCGTTGCGTGACGGCGCTCAGGACTTATCCATTCTAGACGCGAACGCTCAGGAAACCGTACTGCACGAATCATTGCTGCGCGATATCGAGAGTTCCCGGGTACGGGACCGCTTCAATCGCCTGGCGCATGGAAATGCCGCCCTGACGCCATATGCGTTCAGCTATGCCTTTCCGACAGACGTAAAGGCCTCGTCGCCTGCCCCGGTTTTGCAGTTCGAAGTGACGCCGGGGGCGATGCCGCCATCGAATGTGCACGTGCTGATCGGGCGCAACGGCGTTGGGAAGACACGATGCTTCGACTATCTTGCTCGCTGTTTTCTGGGCATTACCGGATCTGAAGGCGAAGCGACCGGCGAACTGAAAGCACAAGCATCTTGGCCAAAGGTCGGGCACGGCTTCGCTGGCCTGGTGACCGTCTCGTTCAGTCCCTTTGATCGTTACGGTCCTTTGGTCGCCTCGTCGCATAACCAGACGGTACGCTACGCGTACGTGGGCCTGATCAAGACAGCCGCGTCGGCAGTCGCGATGCCGCTGCCATCCATCCCAGGACAAGCCCCTGCGGCAGGTGCTCAACCCGCGCCTTCGATCAAATCCCATGGCGACCTGATCGAGGAATTCGTCACTAGCGTCCGCACCTGCCGGGAGGGGGCCCGCCGCCTGCGATGGGAACGAGCCCTTCGTACACTGGAAGCGGACCCGCTTTTCGAGGAGATCAACGTCGCGGCTTTTGCTGCCGAGCAAGTGACCGATTGGGAAGAGAACGCGCGAAGCCGCTTTCGCCGCCTGAGCTCTGGTCACAGCGTGGTGCTACTTACCATCACGCGCTTGGTCGAACTCGTTGAAGAAAGCTCGCTGGTTCTCATCGACGAGCCGGAATCCCACCTCCACCCGCCGCTGCTTTCGGCGTTCGTACGCGCCCTGTCCGACCTCCTGATGGATAGGAACGGGGTGGCCATCGTTGCAACCCATTCCCCTGTCGTCTTGCAGGAAGTTCCGCGCGCCTGTTGCTGGATACTCAATCGCTCGGGGCGCGAGGCTCGAGCCGATCGTCCGGAGCTAGAGACGTTCGGCGAAAACGTCGGCGTCCTAACCAGGGAGGTTTTTGGACTGGAAGTCGTACAGACCGGATTCCACCGAATGGTGGCCAAAGCGGCCGAGGGCAGGAACTACCCGCAAATCCTGGCGCGGTTCGAGAACAACCTCGGCGCGGAGGCGCGCGCCCTTGCTCGGTCATTGTCACTTATTCCCACTGCGACCGACTCGACGAGCAACTGACCTATGCGACCGCTTCCTATTCCCGCGATCGCGGTTTCGGACGTGCTGACGAAGTGTATCGATGGATCCGACGATCCCGGGCTCAAGGCGCGCTTGGAGGCGATCAGAAGCACGATCGTTACCAATGAAGGCGTCTACGATGCCCATGGCAAAGCCGTGAGCCTTCACCTCATCCCGAGGTGTACGGCGGTCGGCGCCGTCAGCAAGGACGAGCTGACCGCACTCTACTCGGACCACATGAGCTCAACCAGCGGCTCGGCTCGAGGGATATATGATCTGATCCGCAATGCCGCGCCGCACAAGCGCTGCCCGCTCTGCGGAGCCGGAACGGTTGCAGCACTCGATCACCACTTGCCGAAATCGCAGTACCCGGACCTTGCGATCCTCCCGTCCAATCTTGTTCCGGCCTGCCACTATTGCAACGACGCGAAGCGGGCCCGATATCCGCGTTCCGCGGAGGAGCAGACGCTCCATCCGTATTATGACGGCCACCTCCAAGGCCAATGGTTGAAGGCGCATGTGGATAGGGGGCCACCGGTAACTGTCGGGTACGCCGTGGTCACTCCGCCGGGTTGGTCAAAGCTCGATGGCGAACGAGCGCTGCGGCACTTCACGGTGTGCAAGCTCGCTATCAAGTTCGCATCCAATGCCGCCGACGAGCTCGCGCCAGTCCGAGAAAGCTTGCAGCAGCTATGGGAAGCCGGTGGTGCACTGGCCACCCATGCCCACCTGAGTGAGCAGACGAACAAGTACGCCATCCGCCCGAACAGTTGGCAACACGCATTCTATCAGGCCCTGCGCGACGATCCTTGGTTCGTCCAGGGTGGGTTCCAAAAAATCGCAGACTGAGTCGAGCTGCTCTCGGCGGCTCATACGTCCGATCAATGCTGGGGCGAGGAAATGACGGGGAACTTCAAGCGCACGCTCGTCGAAGCGAACCCGAACACACGACCGGCGGCCCCGGACCTGGCGACGGAAACCGATACGGCTCAGGCGGCAGATGCCCAGCCGGCCCGAGGTCCCCATGACGAAATCCTGGAGGGGCTGCTCGAGTACACCCGGTTTCCGCATGGTCAGGGATTCGCGGTAGTCCTAAATGGCCCTTGGGGCAGCGGAAAAACGAGATTCATCAAGGATAATCTCGACCACTTCGCTCGGGAGCGCCCAGGCGAGGTCAAGCAAGGAGCTCTCTATATATCGCTCTACGGGATAAGCGAGGTGAGCCAGATCGAGGATCGGCTGTTCCAGCAATTGCATCCAATCTTGAGTCACAAGTTCACCCAGTTCGCCGGGGCGTTTCTTCGTGGCGCTGCGAAGGCAGCAATCAAGGTCGACCTCGGACAAGGATTTTCCGCTACAGGGTCCGTCCCCGACGTCGACTTGTCGTCGGTGCTGAAGAATGCAGAAGGCCGAGTCGTCATATTCGACGACTTCGAGCGAGCACTCATGTCGCCGGTTGCCATCCTCGGCTACCTCAACCCTCTCGTCGAGCATGAGGACTGCAAGGTCATCATCCTGGCCGATGAAACTCAGATCAGTGGAGAAAACAGGACAGAGTACGAAGCGCGCAAGGAGAAAACCGTAGGTCGAACTTTCGAATTCCGACCCGACTTCGCGCGTGTGTATTGCCTCTTCTTGAATGAGATCGACGAACCGTCGGCTCGAAAATTCCTCGGCGAGTCCAGGGAGGCCGTAGGCCGAGTTTTTGCCGACTCAAAATTCGACAATCTTCGTCTCCTCAAGCAATTTATGTGGGACTTCGAGCGCGTCTGGAAGGTGCTCGCACCGGACCAACGCGAAAATCGAGTAGCGATGGCCGAGCTTTTGGAACTGCTCTGCGCATCTTCGCTCGAACTCCGGCACGGAATGCCAGTCGAGGATTTTCAACTCATCAATCCGAGCAGCCTGATCCTGCGGCATACGCGCAAGGAAAAAGGAATCGAATCCAGTCCAATCGAAAAGCTCCACGACAAGTATCCGAGCGTTCGGTTCGATAGCTCGTTGGTGGAAGCGTATACCATTATCGACGTAGTTCTGAGATCAAAGGTCTCAAGCGCTGACATTCCCGCGCAGTTGCAGAGGCACCCGTACTTTTTGAAACCACGGGATACCGCCGTCCCCTCATGGCGGGCTCTGTGGTTGGGCCACGAGTTGCCGATCGCCGACCAGGATGCCGTTGTCGCCCGGTTCGAGGCCGACTTCGAGGCCAGATCCTTTCACGACATTGGAGTCGTTCTCCACATCTTCGGGCTTGGGCTATGGTTGTCCAAATTGGGCTTTACCGGCTGGGAAGCAGAACGTCTCGAAGACAAGCTCAAACGCTACGTTGACGCGATTTACGCGTCCCGGGAGCCGACTTTGAGCGAAGCCGCAGACGAGCGACCCTTCGAAACCTGGACGGGGTCTCATGGCCTGGGCTTCCGGGAGGCAGGCGATCCGCTGTTTGCGAAGCTCGTCGAATATGAACGAGAGCAGCGAGCAACTTGGCGTAAACGAGGCTATCCCGAGATCGCCGATTACCTCCGTGGCCTAATCGCGCAGGATTCGGAAACGTTCCTGCGACTGGTGTGCTTCAGCGCCGGCGGACCAGCAACCTTCGCCAAAATCGGTGTCCTGAAGCTGATACCAGCGGAGGATTTTGCTAGAGCCGTCGCAAGTCTCCCGTATCACGACCAATCCAAGGTGATGATAGCCCTCTCCATCCGTTATGAGCAGAAGGGTGGATATGAGGAGCTAGGAGATGAAATCCTGTGGCTCCGCGAGGTTCAGAAATCCATTGCAATTGAAGCAGGAAAACTGCCCCGCATTGGACGCGAAGCACTTCTCGGCCTCAACCAGGTCTATGTCGGCAAGGTGACTGGAGACGCGGACTTCGTCTCAGCGCGAGAGTCTCCCGCGACGGTGAAGTGACACTATTTCAGGATCGGAAGCCCCGACGGGGCGCGCCCGAAACTACGTAAATTCCTTGATCATGTTGCAGGCACGCTGCCGATCGAAAAAGACCGATGTGGACAGCGATGAGCCAGCCCTGTGCCTCGGTTTGTTCTCTTTATAGTCTGATTTCGGCAACTGACCTTGCCGCCCGTTGAACCTAAGAGATCCAAATGGCCGATCCGATAACGATCACGACGTTGCTCCTGGGGGCTGCCACAGCATGCGGCACCGCTGTTGTCGAAGAGGCGACCAAAGACATCTACGTGAAGGTGAAGGACAAGATCGGCGAACTTTTCGGCCCCAGAGCCACCAAGGCCATCGTCAAGATCGAGAATGAAGCCACCCGGGAAGACGGGCGGCTGGAACTCGAACGCTATGTCGGCAACGACCTTGATCAACATGAGGCTGCCGAACTCGGGCCCCTCATCGAGGAGTTGGTTCGTGCCCTTCGGGAGGACAAGGCCGCCAGTCAATCGATCCAATCCAGGATTGGCCTCGATCTCGATGTCGGCGGAAACGCGCTGCTGAAGAACATTCAGGGCGCACGCGAGATCGCCGTGAAGGCGAAGACCGTTGGTGATTTTACCCTCGAAGACGTGAGGATGGACCCGGGTAAAGAGCCGGGAAAATAATCGGCGCGCTCAGCGATCCGGGCAGCGCGCCGGTCTCCAATGCGGATCGAACGCTGAGCGGCGTCGCCATTTCGGCGACGGCCGGCGGCAGCAATTTCATTACAGTCACCGTCAATCAGGACAACGACGACCTCGTCGAGCGGCTTTTCCAAAGGCTTCAGGCCGGGGGTATCGCCCCACGAATTGCGGGCGAACAGTCCGTTTCGAATATCGCGCCGAACGAACGTCATCTTTCGGATCAGCTCGATAAGCTTCGGGACGCTGCCAAGAACCGAGATCCTGACCTTAATCTGCCTCTCTTCCGAACGTTTCTGGAGAGCTTGCCTGCCGATGCAAGCGGAACCATGCGGTTTCGCGCAAAGGCGAATATCGGCCTTCAGCATGTCTTCCGTGGCGATACCGACGAGGGCGTGCGCTGGCTTCTCGAAGCCTACGAGGACGCGCCGACCGATCCGAGAGCGGTCGCCAACCGGGCGCTCGCTCTCTGGCTGAGGGGCGATGTGGAGGAGGCTTATCGATTCGGGCGCGAGCAACTGGCGGCGGATCCAACCAATGCCGCTCTCGCCGGATATCTTCCGCAGATGGCCGTTATGGTGCCGTCCGTCGATGACGGCCTGGAGGGAATTCCGGAGGCACTGCGTGGCCTAGAAGACGTCACGATTGGGCAGGCCATCTTTCTGCGCGGGCGGGACATACGACCGGATTGGTGGGATTGGGTCAGGACGGCTTCTTCCCGTTTGCCGGAATCCGACACCTTGCGCGTGCTGGCCGCAATTTCGCAGGTGGACGAGACCGCGCACGATGAGGAATTTCAGCGAACCCAGATTCTATCGCCCGGTCGGCGTGAAAGCCTAGAGCATGCCGTTGCGATCCTGGACGCCGACTGGCAGGGGAAGACCTGGCTACTGAAGAATCCTTACGATGACGCCTCGCACACGCTGGCGAGCGCGATGATCGGCCATCATTTCCTGCACGACGGGACGAGCGCCCTCGCGCGGGCAGCGCGCATCGCGGACGAAGGATTGGCGGCGGCGAGCATTCTGTCCAACGCCGTCGCGATCGTTCACTCCTACGGCGAGCTTGAGTTGGCGAAGCGGCTGCTGGCCCTCGCTCCCGACGATCCCGACCTTGCCTTCCAAGCCGCTGTCATCGCCGTCCAGGAGGACGACTGGGCGATGGCGACATCGCTCTACGCCATAGCTCGAATCCCTGAGTGCGAACGCCGCGTAGCAGAGACCGTCATCGCCCTGGCGCCGATTAAGGCTGCGGGTAGGCCGATCGACGGAACGCGGTTCGACCTGCAACCGCTCGATCGTCTGCTGGAGCAATCCCGGGAAGAGCCGCGCGCGCTGATCTTGATTGCGAGCGTGGCATCAGAGTTGGGCGAAAGCGAACTGTCGAAGCGAGCGTTCGAAGCCGCAGTTGAGGCGGTTCGCCCGACGAGTCATATCGCGCCTCGACTGATGGTCGCGGCCTATGCAGACCGAATTGGATCTCAAAGCAGCATTATTCGCCTACTTGACGGCCACCTGCCGTTGAACGGCTTCGAGCGGGAGCACGAACGACTCGCCGCCGCCCATGCCAACGAACGCCCGCATCGCGCCAGGAATCTCGCGTACTTCCAGAGCTTGCCGTTGGCGGTGCGAGGCCTGCGCGAGATTGCACGGGCTCATGCGAGCGTCCTGCTCGATGTCGGCAAGTTGCCCGAGGCCTCGTCGTTGCTGCGACGGCTTCATACAGATGACCCCGCCGATGCCTTCGTGACATTGCGGCTAATCGAAGCGCTCCATCGCTCAGGGGACAAGAGCGGCACGAGCTCCCTGCTTCGGCGGCTTGACCTCACGCTGGCAAAGGGCCCGCCGCTATACATCATGCACCTTGCGCATCTGATCATGCGCGAGGGCGAACCCAACCGCGCCTACCCGGTGGCTTATGATCTGGTCCGCCGCCATCGCGACAACGCCGAGGTCGCCCTCGCCTACCTGGGCCTGGGCCTCTTGCTGGAGGGTTCTGCCCCGATCCCCGACATCATCGAGGCTGGGCGCGACGCATGCGTGACCGTTGCGGCTCCAGACGGAAGTCTTTCGTCGTTCGTGATCGACGAAGGCGAGGAGTTCTTCGGCGTCAAGGTGCTAGTGCCGACGAGCGGCATGGCCGCGCGCGTCAATGGCAAGCAGCGCGGAAACACCTTCAGCGTGCCCAAGCTCGGCTTCGACCCCGAAACCTGGACGATCAAGGAGATCACGAGCAAATACCTGCATCTACATCGCCGAATTCTCGACGAGTTCGAGACCCGTTTTCCCGACAAGCTCGGGATCGCGCGGTTTACCGTCGAGGAGGGCAATATCGACGCTGTTCTCGACGTCGTGCGCCGCAGGGCGGAACACAGCCTGAAGACCGCGCAGATCTATCTGGAGCAGGAGGTTCCGTTGGGCTTCGTAGCCCGGCTTCTCGGCGGTGACGTAGTCAGTTTCGCCGATTACGTCCGTGGCCTCGGCAACGATATCGTTACCTGTACGGGTCGCGTCGACGAGCGGAGGGAGGCCAAGAATCTCGCTCGACGCAATCGTGGATCGGGAGCGGTTCTCGACCCTTATACTGCATGGGTTGCCGCCCAGATCGGAATGCTTCCGTTTCTGAAGGCCTGGTTCGGCACGCTTTTGACCCCCGCATCCACCATAGCGATGGTCGACCGCCTTCTCGAGCGGGAGCGAGACGGGTTAGGGCGAACTCAGTTGACGGTGGCCTGGCATAACGGCCAGTTCTTCCGTCAAGAGATTACCGACGAGCATCGCCACCGACAGATCGAAGCCATCTCGCGTGTCCGGGCCGCCATCCTTGCGGACTGTGAGGTGAAATCGGTTTTGGTCCCGGATGAAATCTCGGAAGCGGCCGAGAGCATTCTTGCCATGGCTGGCAGCCGGTTTCTCGATTCCGCGTTCCTCGCGGGCGAAACCGGAACGGTGCTCCTCTCGGACGACCTGCGTTACCGTCAATGGTGCGGTGCCGCCGTAGGCGGAGAAGGCCTCTGGTTGCAAGCAGCGCTACTAGCCTCCTTGGAAGCGCGAGAACTCTCGGCGCTCGATTATCGCAAGGCAGTGATCGGGCTTTCCGCCCACAGGCACGGGCATGTGGCGCTCACGGCTACCGTTCTTTATTTCATCGCAATCAACGACGAAGAGGGGCTCCCGGGCCTGCGTACAACGTTGACGCGGCTAGCCGGGCCGACGGCTATCATGGATTCGCACCTCGCTGTATTCGGCCATTTCCTGCGTTTCCTATGGCCGTGGGATGGAAACCTGCCCCTCCTTCGTACCCAGGCAGCAACCGGTCTCGCACTGGAAGCGATGCTGGCCCAACGGAAAACGGACGCATTGCCCGTGCTCCGTGCCGCCCTATCCCGAGTGCCCCGTGATCGGGCCGCCTCCCGTTACGTTGAATCGTGGCTCCGTGGGCATTTCATCAGCGACAAAATGCTCAACCCGACGGAGATACCTTCGCGCCGCTCCAGGCGCTCCAAGGGACGCGATTCGGCACCGCGACGCGGCAAGTAGCTGTGATGGTTGGATTGCTTTTGATTGGAGGCGAGCCGCTTCCTTAGCTTCAATATCTTGAAGCTTGCCTATGCTCCTCGAAGATCCAGAATTCAGCTTGTTCCTTGGGCCAAAATCTTGCAGCAAACGATCGCGTCCACAAGGCGGCAGGAAAGACGAGCAGGTTGAGCGATCGTACACGTCGCAACCCTCGATCGAGGCGAGAGGTGCGGCTTGGAAGGTGATGAGAAGCGACGGGGGGCGAAGCCCAACCACTCGTCATCCGACGATTCTTTGGCGACTACTTCAGCTCAGGCCGCCACACCCATTCCGCTCCAGCATCCTCCGGTGGATGTGGGCGGCGTCAAGTACGACCTCGGTCACCTAAATGCGTTTGCCGCAGCAATCCCTGGGAAGGGAATTCATCCAGGCACGAATTTGGGAGTGGTGGTGGTATTCTCGAACCATGTGTTTACGGAACGAACTAAACATGGAGAAGTCCACCACACGATTGATCATAACGGCACCAAGCGAACATTCGACAGCGATCGCTTTGAGATGTCGAAAATCCTCGCTAGTGCTATCAAATATAAGATTGAGACGAACGACCTCACATACGCCTCCAAGAGCTTCGGTGGAATTGATAACCTTGTTTTATTGGAGACAAGTGACGGTCGCGTGTGGACAATCGTCTATTGCCTTAGGCCGATCAGCAACGGCAAAGCCGTCCGAATGGAAATTCTTTCATGCCACCCGAAGGTGGTCGATCAGAGGAAAATCTCGCGTCAGCATTTGAGCTACTTCGCGCGACAATGCCTGTTTGAAGGTTGCAGAACCCCCAAAGAATGAGGCCCAGCCATGGGTGGCTGGGCCTCATTATCGATTGTCCATTACCGTGGTATGCAAGACCAAGACCGAGGCCTTGGTTGACATGACAGCGACCTCGAAAGTCAGCCTGCCTGAACCTTAGTTAGGCGCCATGAGCGCTAGTGTCAAGATTGCCACGGGCAAATCATCAATTTCTCCAAGTCTTTCAAGCCGTAAGCCAACTGTAGGGATGCTAGCCCCGCAATGAGCCGGAGAGAAGGCCTAGCATTCCACCCGCGGAGATGAACCGAATTCCCTCCTGCTCGAGTGCCGCCAAAACGGCATCGCGAACCCGGGCCTGAGGGCGGCGGATATCGCCTTCCAGCTCCGCCAGGGTCTGTCGTCGGATTCCCGCTCGCTCGGCAAGTTCCGCCTGCCCCCATCCCAGCAGGCCGCGCGCAGCAACTACCAATCGGCCGGTAACCATATCTCCGGGAATGATTCGAACATTTTGTTCGAAACCGGCATTGAATTCTGGCGGCCCTGAGGGCGCTTGATCACCCGGCATCAAGCCCCTCCTCCACCGCAACCATTCCAACCATCCGCGATGGATTTCGCGGAATTTTGAAGCCGGCGCCCGGCAGGGCTTCCAGGCAATGGCGGAGCTTTGTCATGAATCTCTCGGCACCAAATATTTCAAAGGTTTCCGTAGCTCCCGATCATTTCGGCTGGCAACACAGCCTCGATGATATCCTCGACGCCCGGCTCATCGCCGACCCGAGAGTTCTTGATTTCCATCGAAACCCTTTTAGGGATTCGATCCTTTCGCGCGACGGCTATCCGCCGGGTTCAAAACTTCGAACCGTCCGCCTACCCGACCGGATTCTCACGGTCGCCGCAATCCCGGAGAACACGGCGGATGCAACCATCGTCCGTCGGAACCTCCACAACCAACCGGAACTCAAGAACCTCCTCCTAATCTCGGAACGATACCTCCGTCGTCGACCTTACATCGACGGTGCGATGCTGATCGCCGAAAGCGCCGGATGTCCGGTTTCTCCGTTCGCTCGCATTGCCATATCAGAACACCTGTCAGAATCCGGCGGCAGCTCCATCCTCGGCGATTGCGCGGCGCACATGTATGAGGCGCGGGACCCCGTTCAAGCCGTCCTGGCCCTTGCCGCGGCCAAGACGATAGCCGTCGATATCAGCCGGCCGATTACGGCGCAGACGCTCGTGTACCTCCCGGTACGCTGAACGCCCATCTTCGGCGCCCTGTCCTCGGCCGTCGCCTCCAAGCCCTTGTCATTCCCCTTCTGATCTTCCCACCGTCGGCCCTTCCCGGGTCCGCGCACGATGGACCATGCCTCGATGATCTACCCCCACCCCGATCGCCGTCCCGTTCCAGAGCTTGGCCCCGAGGTCGAGCGACTCCGCCACCTCTTGAACGACCTCGATAAAATTCAAGCCGGACACCATCCCAAGGAGGCCGACCTATCGAGAGCCCCGACGATCGATAACTGGTGCATCGCTGAACGCCGCACGATCGCCCTTGCCGGAGCAGTCACTGGACACCCCACGATCCAGAACGGCCGTTCGGTTTGCACGTCGGACCTGTGGATCATTGCTCCTTCGCTTGGATACGCCCGCACACTCAATCGCCTCTACGCGCTTGGAAGCCGACATCACCTGTCCGACCGGTGGGATTTCCGATGAGCGCGCGTTCCAACAAGCGCGGGCCCGGCAGGCTCGCCGCCGACCGTGACGCCAGCGCGGCCACGGCCAAGGCTCTGATCACGCGAGCGCTCCGTCGCGCCGGCGCCTACCATCTCCTGAACGGCCAACCCGGGATGGTCGCCTTGATCGTTCCCGAAGCTGATGCCGAGATCTATGTCGACGTAGCGCAGAGCATGCTGAAGCGTAGCCGCATGCCCTTCTATCCCGACGACTTCGAGGTGCTCCGCTGGACCGGAAAGCCGCCGAAGCAAGGGTTCCGATCGGAAGACGAGGTGCTGAAGGCGCTGTTACCCAAGACCGAGAGGATATTCGGCATCGCGTGCCGGACCGAGGATATTCCCTCTCTCTTCCGCAACGTGGCTGACGCGATCATCGAGGTAGACACCGTCGACCTGAGAGCTCTGCAAGCAGTCTTCGGTGCAATCCTGGGGTGCGTTCCAGCGGAACGTGAACTCGCGCCGGTGGTAGGAGCGCCGCTCCATCTGCTTGGTGCGGCAATCAAAAGCGGCCGCAATCCGGGCTGGGCTCTCCGAATGTGTTTCGGCGTGCAAGTTTGACCCCATGAGGCGGGGGATCGGCGTCCAACTTTGACCCCCTTGAGCCGGTTTCGGTGAGACTGCCCGTCCTGGTTTCGGATGGGCGGGCGGGGGATGAAGGGCGT
>Ga0209369_1001161_pt1 | contig 15087 bp, 10 predicted proteins | sample EBPBio142010_DNA_FD_185865 | JGI IMG/M metagenome (GOLD analysis project Ga0209369, IMG submission 185865) | Wastewater treatment Type I Accumulibacter community from EBPR Bioreactor in Madison, WI, USA - Reactor 1_10/4/2010_ DNA (SPAdes)... | ecosystem: Engineered > Bioreactor > EBPR >... | reverse complement strand
AGGCAGCAAATGCTCCGCAGGAATCCCAAGCTTCGACCCAATCTCAAGGATCGGACGCTTCCGCGCCTCACGCGCAATCTCAATATCAGTCTTGAATGCCATAGCCGTTCCTTCCTTCCTGTCCGTGCTGCCGCCGCAGCGCATTCCCCAGGCCCGTTTTCCGAATCCCGGCACGACCTGTTCTATTCTTGATGATAAAATAAATTTCTTACAGGTCAAACGACAGATTGTTGCGAAGAGCAGATTTCTGCGGGACAGCGGCGCTGCAGACCGGGCCGGGGTTGAGACGGGCGCTGGCCGGGTTGCGGCTCCGGCCGCCCTGCGGGCAGGTGCAAGAAGCCGGACCGGCCCCCGGAAGCCCGGGCGACGGCCTGGTGGGGGCAGTCTCAAAAGACGAAGACCGGCCGCCGGTCCAACGTGTCAAAATTGACCCGTCCTTCGCCAGCCCGGCCTTTCAGTTGCCGAAAGCCGAGAGAGCGCCCATAGGGAATGGGGGAGCAAAGGAGGGCAGGGCTTGCAAGGATCGCATTTCGGCCTGGTTTGCCGGTTGCTGACCGCCCTCGCAGCGCTGGCGGCGACTGCAACAGCCGGGCAGGCGCAGCAATTGCGGATCCTGACCTCGATGTCCCCGGCGCTGACCGATCCGTTCATCGAGGCCTTCCGCCAAGAGTTTCCCGAGGCCGATTTTCTGGTGCTGAACAAGAACACCAATTCCGGCATCGACGAGATCACCCGCGGCAATGCCCGTGGCTTTGACATCTTCTGGGCCTCCGCGCCCGAGGCCTTCGCGGTCATCGGCCAGCATCACGGTTTTGACGCCGATGATTGCCCGGTGCTGGATGCCTCGGGCCATGCCAGTTTCGCCCTGTCCTCGATCGGCTGGGCGCGGCGGGCGGATGCGCATATCGCCATGCCGGGCAACTGGGACGATCTGCTGCTCCCGGGCTATCGCGGCCGCATCGGCATGTCGCTGCCCTCGCAGTCGGGCACGACGCATATGATGGTCGAGCGGTTTCTTCAGGTGCGGGGCTGGGAGGAGGGCTGGGCCTATTTCCTGCGCCTGACCGAGAACCTGTCGACGCTGACCGCGCGCAGCTTCGGGGTGATCGACGGGGTCAGGTCCGGGCGCTTTGACATCGGCCTGACCATCGACTTTCTGGCCGAGGTCGAGCCAGATCTGGAATTTCGCTACGGCAAGCCGGTGATGATCTTTCCCGCCCAGATCGGCCGGTTGGCTGGCGGGCTGGAACCCGGTCTGGCCTGCGATTTCATCGGCTTCGTGCTGTCGGATACCGGACAGCGGCTGCTGCTTGACCCCGGGGTCGGGCGGATTCCGGTCGCTGCCAGCTTGCGTCCCGAGGCCGCCATCGCGATACCCGAGCCGATGCGCGATGCGATCCGCCGGCAATGGCAGGTCTATGATGCCGGGCTGGCGCAGCGGCGCTATTGGGCGGTGAACGCGCTTTTCGACATCTTCATCTCGGACCTGCTGCCGCGCCGCCGCGAATTGTGGAGCCGGTTGCGGGCGTTGCAGGGCCGGGTCGATGCCGCCGATCTTGCCCCGGTCGAACGCCTTCTGACCAGCCTGCCGGTGTCGGAACAGGAGGCGGAACGCGAGGCGCTGAACGCCAGCCCGGGCCGGATCTCGGATCTGATCACGATGAGCCCGGAACAGGATGCGGTGCGGACCGACTGGGCCGCGGCCGCGCTGCGCCAGCTGGATGAGGCCGACCGCACGCTGACGGCGCTGGAACGCCGGATCAGGGGGGCGCGGCCATGAGGCTGTTGCCGCGCGGCGGGGTCTGGCAGCGGCTGATGCTGCTGATCGGCGGCACCGTCGCGCTGATGTGGCTGGGTCTGGCGCTGACCAGCGTGACCTTCGCCCGGTTCCAGACGCAGTTCTCCGGCCTGGCCGCCTCGCAAGTGCCGCGGATCGCGTTGACGGGCGAGCTGGCGGGCCATTCGGCGCAGCTTGCGGGGCTGACGACCCGCATCATCGGCGGCGAGGGCGAGAGCGCTGTCGAACTGGCCGAGGTTGCGGCAGTCGCCGGGCGGCTGACGGCGGCCTTGAAGGACCCGGCCCTGCGCCTGCCCGCGGGCAGCCCGGTCCCCGGCCTGGTCGCGGCGCTGCAGCGCGATCTGGCGGCGCTGCCGCCGCTTTACACCCGCCGCCACGATCTGGCGCAGACCAATGCCCGCGACATCGAGGCCTTGCGCTGGCTGAATGTCGACATCCAGGACGAGGTCGAGCCGCTGCTGGATGACTATGACTTCAACATCCGCGCCAGGATGCTGGAGCTGGAGGATCAGGATGATCCCGGTCTGCGCAGCGCGCTGGTCGATCAGGTGGATCGTGACCGGCGCCTGCGCGACCGCGTGTTCCAGGTTGGCACCGATGCCGGGACGGCGGTGACCTTGATGCTGCAGATCGCCGTCTCACAGGACGAGGCCCAGATCGAGCAGCTTTCCGGCCTGACCTGGGACATGATGGCGCAACTGGGAGAGTCGATCGACGCGCTGCCGGAGCGGGCCGATTTCCTGACCCTGCGCCAGTCCTATGACCGGCTGCGCAGGCTGGCCGATCCGGCCAATGGGCTGGTGCAGCGGCGTCTGATCTGGGTGGCAGAGCAGGCCAGGATCTATGCCGTCATCCAGTCGGCGCAGGATGGGGTGGCTTTGCTACAAGATCACCTCGCCGGGCTGGCCGTGGGCGAGAAGCGGCGGGTGCTGGCCACCATCGCCAACACGGCCGACCAGGCGCGCGGCACCATGGCGGGGCTGGTGGTGCTGACGCTGGTCCTGGGGCTGGTCGGGCTGGCCATCGTCTTTGGCGTCATGCGCAGCCGGATCGTCGCCCCCCTGCGTGAGTTGATGGGCCGGATGCTGCGGATCGCCGACAGCGCCGGGACGGCCGTTCCTGCCACGGGCACCAAGGACGAGATCGGCCGGATGCGCGCTGCGGTCGATGAATTCGACCGGGCCATCGCCGCCCGCGATCAGGCGATCCGCAAGCTGAAAGAGACCCAGGCCGACCTGGTGCAAGCGGGCAAGATGGCCGCTTTGGGCAACTTGTCCGCGGGGATCAGCCATGAGCTGAACCAGCCCCTGGCGGCGCTGCGCTATCGCGTCGTGCTGCTGGAATCCGCCCGCGAGGCGGGGGATGCGCAAGAGGCCCGGCGGCAACTGGACCGGATCGCCGACCTGACCGACCGGATGGAAGCGATCATCTCGCATCTGCGCCGCTTTGCCCGCCGCTCGGACAACAAGCGCGAGCCGCTGCGGCTGGGCGACCAGATCGAGGGGGCGCTGTCGCTGTTGCAGGGCCGGATCGAGGAATCGGGTGCGGCTATCAGCACCAGCGATACCGCGGCCGAGGCGCGGGTGATGGGCGACCCGATCCTGATCGAACAGGTGATCATCAATCTGATCAGCAATGCGCTGGATGCCATCGCCGAACGCAATGGCGACGGCCTGATCGCGCTGGATGCGGTGACTGCGGGCCGGTTCATCGACCTGACGGTCCGCGACAACGGCGTGGGCCTGGGCGATCTGTCCCCCGAAGAGGCGGTGAACCCGTTCGTGACCTCGAAAGAGGCCGGACGCGGCATGGGGCTGGGCCTGTCGATTTCCTACAATATTGCAAAGGACATGGGCGGCGACCTGATGATTGCGCCCGCGCCCGACCGGGGCGTGGTGGCGCGGCTGCGGTTGCCGATGGTGAAGCAAGATGAAACCTGAACCGAAGATCTTCGTCGTCGATGACGATGCCGACCTCCTGCCCGCCATGGTCGAGGTGATCGAGGCCGCCGGCCTGCCGGCGCGCGGCTTCCAGCGCGGCAAGGCAATGCTGGCAGAGCTGGACCCGGAATGGGACGGGATGATCCTGTCGGACATGCGGATGCCCGAGCTTTCGGGCCTAGACCTGCTGGCCGAAGCCCGCGCCATGGCCCCGGGCGTGCCCTTCGTGCTGATCACCGCGCATGGCGATGTGCGCAGCGCAGTGCAGGCGATCCAGCGCGGAGCGTTCGATTTCATCGAAAAACCTGCCCCGCCGGAATATCTGCTGGCTGTCATCCGCCGCGCGCTGGAAACCCGGCGGCTGCTGCTAGAGAACCGGCGGCTGAAGGAACGCATCGCGCGCGGCACCGATCTCAGGGCCCGGCTCTTGGGCCGCTCGGCCGCGATGCGCAACTGCCGCCGCGACCTGGCGGCGGTGGCTCCGCTTGAGGTGGATGTGCTGCTGCATGGCGAACCGGGAACCGGCAAGCAACTGGCGGCCCGGGCGCTGCATGACTTTTCCGGCCTTGACGGCGAATTCACCGCGCTGGACGCAAGCGCGCTGACCGAGGCGAATTTCGCCGCGCTGATGCTGGGCGAGGGCACCGACACCCCCGGTGCCGTCGCGGCGGCGCGCGGGGGCACGCTGTATCTGGAACGGGTGAACGCGCTGAGCCCGCCCCTGCAACATCGGCTGCTGGCGTTGATGGAGGCGCGAACCCCCCGCGCGCGGTTCCGCGTCATCGCCTCGGCCCATGGCAGCATCAGTGACCTGCGCCGCAGCGGCGCGATGAGCGATGATCTTTACTACCCGCTCAGCCTTGCCGAAGTGGAACTGCCGCCGCTGCGCGACCGGGAGAACGACATCTACCTGCTTCTGACCCAGTTCCTGCGCGAGGCGGCGCAGCGCCACAACCGCCGGTTTCCCGAGCTGAGCGCGCAAGAGCTGCGGCCCTATCGCAGCTATCACTGGCCGGGCAACCTGCGCGAATTGCGCAATGTCGCCGAGAAACTGGTGATCGGGTTGAAGGTCACCTTGCAGCCGCAGACGCGGGGCACGGTTGCGGCCGATGACCTGGGCTATGACGAAGCGATGCGGGAATTCGAATCAGCCCTGCTGCGCGCCGCCTTGCAAAAGACCGGCGGCCGCAAGGCCGAGGCGGCCGAGGCCCTGGGCATCCCGCGCAAGCGGCTTTATCTGCGGCTGCGGGCGTGCGGGATGGTTCCCGAGGGTCAGGAGTGACCCGCCGCCCGTGTCGAAACTGACCCGTTTTCTGATATATTTTCTATAAAAATCAAAAGCTTGATTTGAATTTCCCGGCTTGGCAGGTTGCTTCCCGATCCGCAGCGATGCGGACAAAAGGGAGGAAATTGCAACATGAAAAAACTGCTGATCAGCAGTGTGGCGGCGTCTGGCCTGATGGCTGGCGGCGCATGGGCTGCGGAGAAGATTGTCATCGTCACCTCTTTCCCCGAGGAGATGACCGCCGTGATCGAAAAGGCTTTCGAGGGCGCCCATCCCGAATATGACATCGAGATCCTGAACAAAAGCACCTCTTCCGGGGTGAAATACATCCAGGAAATCGCCAGCGCCAACACGGCCGACATCTTCTGGGCCTCGGCCCCCGATGCGTTCGAGGTGCTGAAGGCCGATGGCAAGCTGGCCAAGATCGCCCCCAATGTGACGGGCATTCCCGACGTGATCGGCAGCTATCCGATGAACGATGCCGATGGCCATTACTATGGTTTTGCGGCCTCGGGCTACGGGATCATGTGGAACACCCGCTATCTGGAAGGCAACGGGTTGCAGCCCGCCAAGGAATGGGCCGATCTGGAGAAGCCGGAATATTTCGGCCATGTCGGCATGTCGGCGCCCTCACGCTCGGGCACCACGCACCTGACGGTGGAAACCGTGTTGCAGGGCGAGGGCTGGGACAAGGGCTGGGCGGACTGGAAATGGATGGGCGGCAATTTCGCCTCGGTCACCGAGCGCAGCTTTGGCGTGCCGGACGGGGTGAACACCGGCAGCTTCGGCTTTGGCATCGTGATCGATTTCTTCGCCTTCTCGTCCAAGGCCTCGGGCTTCCCGGTCGAATTCGCCTATCCGACCGTGACCGCGCTGGTGCCGGCGAATGTGGGCGTCATCGCCAACGCGCCGAATGAAAAGGGCGCAGTGACCTTTGTCGAATATCTGCTGTCGACCGACGGCCAGAAGGTGCTGTTCGACCCGGCGATCATGCGTCTGCCGGTCAACCCGGCGGTCTATGCCGACGCGCCCGAGGGCCTGCCGAACCCGTTCGAGGACAAGTCGATCGGTGCTGCGGTGACCTTCGATGTCGACAAGTCGGGCGCGCGCTACTACGTCGTCTCGTCGCTGTTCGACGTGATGATCACCTACCGGCTGGACGATCTGAAAGCCGCCGTGAAGGCCGTGCACGACGCCGAGGCCAAGCACGCTGATGGCAGCAACGCCGAGGCCAAGGCCCTGATCGACGAGGCCCGTGCCCTGATCGAGGCGATGCCGATCACCGAAGAGCAAAGCCTTGACCCGGCCTTCAACGCCGCCTTCACCGCCGTCCGCAAGGAAGCCGGGGATGCGATCGAGGCACGTCAGGCGGAAATCGAGCAGCAGTGGGATGCGACGGTGACCGAGAACTATCGCAAGGCCAAGGACCTGGCCGACAAGGCCGCTGCCATGTGATTGGCATCCGCCTTGCCCCGCTTCTGGTGGGTCGCGGGGCAGGGGCGGACGTCAATCCGGCAGGGGCGGGCAACCGCCCCTGTCAACTCATCCCCTCTCACATCCCGGACATATTCCCATGCCCAATGACACTCCGCGCCCGGCGGCCGGGACAGGTCTGGCCGATCGCCTGCCGTCCTTCCTGTTTCCCCGGCTGAGCGGCACCGCCCTGACGGGCATCTTCATCGCGATCTTCCTGATGGGGTTCCTGATCTTCCCGGTCCTGCAGGTGATCTATGTCGCCTTCATCGACCCGCGCAGCGGCGGGCTGACCCTGCAGAACTTCGCGGATTTCTTTGGCACCAGCCTGTTCCGGGAAAGCTTTGCCAATTCCTTCTATGTCTCGGCCATGTCGGTCGTGGTGGCGACGGTCATCGCCCTGCCGCTGGCCTATATCACCACGCGGTTCAATTTCGGCGGTTCGGCCCTGATCCAGAGCCTCGGTTTCATCCCGCTGATCATGCCGCCCTTCGTGGGCGCCGTGGCCATGTCGCTGATCTTTGGCAAGAACGGCACGATCAACCTGATGCTGCGCGACACTTTCGGCTTCACCATTCCCTTCATGGAGGGGCTGAACGGCGTCATCCTGGTGCAGTCGATCCATTATTTCCCCTTCATCCTGATCAACCTGTCGGCGTCCCTGCGCAACATTGACCGGTCGATGGAGGAAGCGGCGCAGAACCTGGGCTCCTCGGGGCTGCGGATGTTCCGGCGCATCGTGTTTCCGCTGGCCATGCCGGGCTATATCGCCGGGGCGGTGCTGGTCTTCATCAAGGTGTTTGACGATCTGGGCACGCCCCTGCTGTTGAACGTCAACAACATGCTGGCGCCGCAGGCCTATCTGCGGATCACCTCGGTCGGGATCAGCGATCCGATGGGCTATGTGATCTCGGTCATCCTCGTCGCCTTCTCGATCCTGTCGCTCTGGGCCTCGTTCCTGGTGATGCGCGGCAAGGATTACGCGACGGTACAGAAAGGCGGCGGCGGGCTGGCCAAGCGCGACCTGTCGACCCGTGAGAAGGTGCTGGCCTATGGCGCGGTGATCTTCATCCTGCTTCTGGTCCTGTCGCCCCATATCGGACTTATGCTGCTGTCCTTCAGCACGATCTGGAGCTTCGCGCCCCTGCCGGACGGCTATACCTGGGCCAACTATGTCCGCATGTGGGAAGGTTCGCAGCAATACATCACCAATACGCTGCTTTACGCGGGGCTGGCTGCCCTGGGCGACGTGATCCTGGGCACGGCGATTGCCTATATCGTCCTGCGCACCGGCATCGCGGGCCGCAAATGGCTGGACTATATGGCCACTGCCGCGCTGGCCGTGCCGGGCGTGGTTCTGGGCATCGGCTATCTGCGCACCTTCCAGAGCGTCGAGGTGCCCTTCCTCGACAAGCCCATGGCGCAATGGTGGGTGATCATCGCCATCGCGCTGATGATCCGGCGGCTGCCCTATGCCCTGCGGGCCTGCATGGCCGCCTTGCAACAGGTCAGCGTCGCGCTTGAGGAAGCCGCCGAAAGCCTTGGCGCCACCAAGTCGCGCACCATCCGCCGCGTTGTCGTGCCCTTGATGACCGGGGGCATCCTGGCCGGGTTCGTCACCAGCTTTGCCACGGCGGCGGTGGAACTGTCGGCAACGATCATGCTGGTTTCCTCCTCGAAGGACAGCCCACTGGCCTATGGCATCTACCTCTTCATGCAGACGCCTTCGGGGCGCGGGGCGGGGGCTGCGCTTGGCATCATCGCGGTCATCATCGTCGGGCTGGGGATGTATCTGTCCCAGTTGATCATCGAACGCGACAAGAAACTGAAAACATCCGGCACCGGGCACTGAGTGCCGAAAGGGAGCAACCCATGAAAACCAAAATGCTTGGCATCGAGATTGATGACCTGCACCTCGCCTTCGGGCAGACCAAGGTGCTGACTGGCGTAAACCTGACGATCAAACCCGGCGAGTTCTTCGCCTTCCTCGGGCCATCCGGGTCCGGCAAGTCAACCCTGCTGCGGTCGATCGCCGGGTTCGGCCCCCGCCCGCAAGGCGCGATCCGCATCGGCGGCAAGGATGTGGTCGACCTGCCGCCCTGGAAACGGAACGTGGGGATGGTGTTCCAGTCCTACGCCCTCTGGCCGCATATGTCGGTGCGCGAGAATGTTGCCTTCGGCCTGCGCGAGCGCAAGGTACCGGGGGCCGACATCGCGCGCCGTGTCGACGAGGCGCTGGATCTGGTGGGGCTGAAACATCTGGCCGACCGGATGCCGAACCAGCTCTCGGGCGGCCAGCAGCAACGCATCGCGCTGGCGCGGACCGTTGTGATCGAGCCGCAGGTTCTGCTTCTGGACGAGCCGCTTTCGAACCTTGACGCCAGCCTGCGGGTGCAGATGCGACGCGAGTTGCTGACCCTGCAGCGCAAGCTGGGCCTGACGACGATCTTCGTGACCCATGACCAGGAAGAAGCCAACACCACCTCGGACCGGATGGCCGTGCTTGATGGCGGGGTGATCCAGCAGGTCGGATCGCCGCAGGATCTGTATGACCGGCCGGCCAACCTGTTCGTCGCGCGCTTCCTTGGGACGGCCAACATCCTTGAGGGGACGGTCGAGACCGAAGGTGGCCGCGCGCGGTTCCGCACCAAGACCGGGGACAGCCTGTCGCTTCCCGATGGGGTCGGCGCGGCGGGGAAGAACATCGTCCTGCGCCCGCAGAACATCACCATTCAGCGCGAGGCGAGCCGCGATGCCCTGGTCGGAACGGTGGCGCACCGGGAATTCCTCGGCGGGCAGATCCGCTATCTCGTCACCTCCGGCGGCAGCGAGATCGTGGTCGATCAAAGCCATCGCTCGGGGAGGGACTGGTTCGAGCCCGGCGCGACAGTTCACCTGCTGGCAAATACCGAGAATGCGGTGGTCCTGTGAGGGAAATGCCGGACTCGGCCCATTTTCCGCATGTCCTGTATCTGCTGCGGCATGGTGAGACCGAGTGGAACCGCGAGGGACGGATTCAGGGCAGCCAGAATTCGCCCCTTACGGATCGCGGCCTGTCGCAGGCAAGGCAGCAGGCCGCGATCCTGAAACGGGTGCTTCGCGACGCCGGACACCTTACATACTATTCAAGCCCGCTGCTGCGCACCCGCCAGACCGCCGGAATCGCGCTGGACGGGACCGCCCCGGTTCTGGAGCCGCGGCTGCGAGAGCTTGACTGCGGCGCCTGGGAAGGCCTTTCGCCCGAAGAGCGCGCGCAGCGTGACCCCGAACTGGTCAGGGCCTGTGTGACGGATTTCGATCTTTATCGCAGCGCACCCGGGGGCGAGGGGCTGGAAGGCCTGGAGCAGCGCCTGCGCGCCTTCCTTGGCGATGTCCGGGGACCTTCGGTCATTGTCGCGCATAAGGTCGTGCTGATCATTTTGCGCGGCCTGCTGACGAACCTTCCAAGGAAAGAATGGGAGTCCATCGAGGCACCCCAGGGCACGGTCATAAGGGTCAGGGACGGGAAGGAAGAGATCTTTGCCGGTTCTGTCGAAACTTCCTCGGCCGAAATGGCCCGATAGCCGCGCGCACGAATGTCCCCGGCCAGGCGGAACGGGGGCGTGCCCCCATGATCCGCCTGGCCGGGGGACTCCGGTGCTTGCCGATCCGTCCGATCAGCCGCGGCGGTCGACCGGTCTGATTGCGGGCGCTGAATCGCGGTCGGGAAAATTCTAGCAATCCCGCGTCTTGGCGAGCGCGCGCCGGTATTTCGCGACCGTGCGCCGGGCAAGGGGATAGCCCTGCGCCGCCAAAAGTTCCGCCAGGCGGCCGTCCGGCGGGCGTGGCTGGCCGGGCCGGTCAAGAAGCGCCGCCAGCGCCCGCATCGCCTGGGCGGCGGGGGCACCGTTCTGCGGCAGCGGGCGCGACAGGAACTGACGCAGCGGGAAAGTGCCCTGGGGCGTGGCCAGCACGGTTCCGGTCAGAATTCGGTTCACAGTGGAGAGGTGCAGCCCGGTCGCGCTGGCAAGTTCGGACGAGGTCAGGGCCCGCAGCGGGCCGCTGCCGTCCAGCGCGGCGCCCTGATGCGACAGGATCATCCCGGCGATCCGCTGGCCCATGGCGGCCCGGCGCTGGACCGCATCCTGCCAAAGCCGCGCCTGGCGCGGATCGCCCGCGTCGGCGCGGATCTCGATCCGGGGCAGCGCGGGATGCGGGGCCGCCCGCCAACCATTTGCATCGCGATGGGCGACCAGATCGGGCGGCAATGCGGGGGGCAGGGGGCCGCCAAGGGCAAGCCCGGGTTTGGGGTTCAGCCCGCGGATCCGGCGGGCGGCGCGGTCAATATCTTCGGGCGCATGGCCGGTGGCGGCAGCCAGCGCGGCAAGATCGCCTTTGGCCAGAAGCGGAAGGTGATCCAGCACCGCCAGCATCGCGGGATCGGCAATCCCGGCATCCTCGGCCTGGAGCCGCAGGCATTCGGCAAGCGTGCAGGCAAAGAGCCCCGCCGGATCAAGCCGTTGCAGGCGATGCAGGATGGTCTCAAGCTCGGCTTCAGGCACCCCGCACTCTCTGGCCAGCCGGGCCGGATCGCGGCCCAGCCAGCCAGTGGGTTCCAGCGCCTCGACCAGAACCAGCGCCAGAACCCGTTCGCGCGGGGCAAGGTTCAGCCGGTCGATCTGGCGCAGGACATGGGCGATCAGGCCTTCGGCCGGGGCGGCCAGGCTGTCGGCATCGAAAAGCGGGCGCTGGCCCGCTGGCCCGCCACCATCGCCCGGAGGAACAAGGCGCAGGGCCGGGTTTTCCGCCGCGGCCAGCGCCAGCCGTGCCTGCAGGGCCGGCAAGGCCAGCGGCAGCAGCGCGATGGATTGGCGCAGGCCCGGCGTCAGCCGCGGCGCCGGCCGTGAACTGGTCTGAAGCATCCCTCCTCCTTGCATGAACAGCTTGCCCAGGCCCGGCCCAGATGCAAGTCTGCCGCCGAGGGGATGGCGAGGCCATCCATCCGGGGAAGCACGATGGAAGCCGCCGCTAGGATCACAGAGCCGGAACGCGATTTCGGCGACGCTTTGGCGCAGGCCAGCGTGCTGGTGGTGGATGACGAAGCCGGAATGCGGCATTTCCTGTCGCGCACCCTGTCGAGCCGCTGCAAGGCGGTTGAAGTGGCAGAGGATTGCGATGCGGCCATGGCGCTGATGGAGGCGCGGCATTTCGATCTGGTGATCGTTGACAACCTGATGCAGGGCAGGCGCGGCGTCGACTGGCTGGCGGAACAGCGGGCGCTGGGGCTGTTTCCCCCGGCGATCCTGATCACCGCCTTCGCCGATCTGGAAACCGCTATCCAGGCGCTGAAGGCCGGGGCGTCGGATTTCCTGCTCAAGCCGTTCCGTTCGAACCAGATCCTGAACGCGGTGGCGCGCTGCCTTGAACGGGTGCGGCTTGAGCGCGAGAACCACGTGCTGCGCCATGAGCTGCGCGCAAGTTCCGACAACCGGCTGCTGCGCGACCAGCTGATCGGCAACTCGCCCGCCATCGAGGTGGTGCGGCAGACCATCGCCCGGGTGGCGCCGCTGCCGTCCTCGGTGCTGCTGACCGGGCCGTCCGGCACCGGCAAGGAAGTGGCGGCGCGGATGATCCATGCCCTGTCGGACCGGGCGGCGCGCAGCTTTGTACCGGTGAATTGCGCGGCGATACCGGCGGATATGGTCGAGACCGAGCTGTTCGGCCATGTGAAAGGCGCTTTCACCGGCGCGCATCAAAGCCGCGAGGGGCTGTTCCTGCACGCGCGCGGCGGCACGCTGTTCCTGGACGAGATCGCGGAATTGCCGCTGGCGGTGCAGGCCAAGCTGCTGCGCGTGCTGGAAGACCGCCGGGTGCGGCCGCTGGGGTCGGAACGCGAGCTGGCGGTCGATGTGCGGCTTCTGTTCGCGACCAATACCGACCTGAACCGGGCGGTGGCCGAAGGCCGGTTCCGCGCCGATCTTCTGTACCGCATCAACGTGATGGCCATTCACATGCCGCCCCTGTCGCAGCGCGGCGATGACGTGCTGGATCTGGCGCGGCTGTTCCTGGACCGGCTGGCGCAGCAGATGGGCGTGCCGCCCGTGGCGCTGACGCCGGAAATCGCGGCGGGCCTTGCCGCCCATGACTGGCCCGGCAATGTGCGCGAACTGCGCAACACGATCGAGCGGGCCTTGATCCTGGGCCGGTTCCCCGAAGGGTTTGAGGCTGCGACGCAAACCGCTGCTCCGGCGGCTGAAACCCTGGCCGATCTGGAGCGGCGGGCGATCCTTGCCGCGCTGGCGGCAGCCGGGAATGACCGCGAGGCGGCGGCGCAGCGGCTGGGCATCTCGCGCAAGACCATCGACCGGCGTCTGGCCGACTGGCATGGCTGATCCAGGGGCGGCGGGCCTGTTCCGCTCGGTCCGGCACCGGCTGCTGGCGATCGCGCTTTTGCCGATGCTGGTGGTGCTGCCGCTGCTTCTGGGCACGACGATGCTGCGCTGGACGGGCAAGTTCGACGATCTGCTGATGACCAAGGTCAACAGCGACCTGACCGTGGCGCGTCAGTATCTGGAACGGATTCTGGAGACGACGGATGAACGGGTTCAGGCGCTGGCCTCCTCGGTGGCATTTGCCAAGGCCGTGGCGCAGGACGGCGGGCGCGAGGCCGGGGTCTGGCGCGAAAAGCTGGGGCTGGACTATCTGTATCTGCTGGATGCCGGGGGGCAGGTGATGGGGGTCAGCCCGGCGGGCGCGCGGCCTCCCCCGGCACCGCCCGGCCTGCGCGGCACAGCGATCGACATCCTGCCCCAGGCGGTTCTGGCCGACCTGTCGCCGGATCTGGCGGCGCGGGCGCGGCTGGATCTGGTGCCGACCGAGAATGCCGTGCCGACCGGCCGCGCCAGCGAGGATCGCGGCATGGTGGTGCAATCCTTCGTGCCGGTGACGCTGCCGGATGGCGGACAGGGGATGCTGGCGGGCGGACTGCTGCTGAACCAGAATCTCGTCTTCATCGATACGATCAACGATCTGGTCTATCGCGCAGGCAGCCTGCCCGAGGGCAGTCAGGGCACTGCGACGCTGTTTCTGGACGATGTCCGCATCTCGACCAATGTGCGGCTGTTCGAGGGGCGGCGGGCGCTGGGAACCCGCGTGTCGGGGGCGGTGCGCGAACGGGTGCTGGGCCGGGGCGAAACCTGGCTGGATCGGGCCTTCGTGGTGAATGACTGGTATGTCTCGGCCTATGAGCCGATCCGCAACCGCGACGGCGCACGGGTGGGGATGCTGTATGTCGGCTTTCTCGACGCGCCCTTCGCCCAGGCCAAGCGCAGCACGATCTGGTATGTCGTGCTGGCCTTTCTGGCGGCGACGCTGGTGACGGTGCCGGTGTTTCTGGGCTGGGCGCGCAGCGTGTTCCGGCCCCTGGGGCAGGTCACCGATACGATGGCGCAGGTCGAGACCGGCAATCTTGGCGCGCGGACCGGGGTGACCCGTCAGAACAATGAAGTGGTGCGGGTGGCACAGCATCTGGATCTGCTTCTGGACCAGTTGCAGGCGCGCGACCAGGAGCTGCGGCGCTGGAATGACGAGCTGAACGCCAGGGTCGAGGAAACGACGCGCAAGCTGATCCTGTCCGAGAAGCTGGCGACCATCGGCGAGATCACCGCCACCGCCGCGCATGAGATCAACAACCCGGTGGCTGTGATCCAGGGCAATCTGGATGTGCTGCGCGAGGTGATGGCGGAGCGGATGGCCGAGGTCGAGACCGAGTTCCGGCTGATGGACGCGCAGATCCACCGGATTTCCTCGATCGTGAACCAGTTGCTGCAATTCGCCCGGCCCGAGGAATATGCCGGCTGGGCCGAACGGGTGGACCCAATGCAGGCGGTCGAGGGCACGTTGCCGCTGGTGCGGCATCTGCTGGCCGAGGCGGGGGTTGCCTTGCGGCTGGAGGGCCGCACCAGCCGACAGGTGGCGATGAACCGGACCGAATTGCAGCAGGTGGTGGTGAACCTGATCGCCAATGCCTGCAATGCAATGCCCGCGGGCGGCACGATCACCGTCAGCGCCAGCGACGCCGAACGCGCCGGGGTCAACGGCATCTGCCTGCGCTTCAGCGATACCGGCAGCGGCATGTCGCCCGAGACGCTGGTGCGGATCTTCGATCCCTTCTTCACCACCCGCAGCGCGCGCGGCGGCACCGGGCTTGGCCTGTCGATCTGCCGGACGCTGATCGACCGCCAGGGCGGCAGCATCGAGGCTGAAAGCCGCCTGGGCGCCGGGTCGGTCTTTACGCTTTGGCTGCCCGAGGCGGTCTGAACGGACAGATTGGCCGCGAGCCGGGACATCCTGTCCGCATATGCGTCACCTTCCCAATATTAACATATTGATTTCATAACGAAAGACAACTTGCCGCACTCTGGCACGATCTGCGCTTGCAGTTAGGTGGGGGGCGGGGACTGACCTTGAGGAGAGGCAGGCCCGGAGGCGCAGGCGCAGGCCTGCGGCAAAAGCGGCCCCCCGCAAAGGGTCCATGAGGCCGAGGGAGGGAAAATGACTGCAATAACCGAAGGAATGGCGGGCGGTCCGGGACTGCTTGACCGCGAAAGGAT
>Ga0209369_1001148_pt1 | contig 15259 bp, 16 predicted proteins | sample EBPBio142010_DNA_FD_185865 | JGI IMG/M metagenome (GOLD analysis project Ga0209369, IMG submission 185865) | Wastewater treatment Type I Accumulibacter community from EBPR Bioreactor in Madison, WI, USA - Reactor 1_10/4/2010_ DNA (SPAdes)... | ecosystem: Engineered > Bioreactor > EBPR >... | reverse complement strand
TCTCTTCGGCGGAAAACTGCCGGCGCGTCGCCCGCCGGATGTCCTTCACGACCTGCTCTGCCGGAGCTTTCTCCGGCCCGGATTTCTGTCTCATCTGCGCTCCTGAATGGCTGCGATGATCCAGAAATCCTCCCTTCCCGAAAATCCCTAAATGGTCTCAAGAGTGCTGACGGCGGACAAGCGAGCAGCAGCAGATCGGGTTCGGTCACCAGGGCCCGGGCGATGGCAACGCGTTGCGCCATGCCGCCCGAGAGCTGGCTCGGCATGGCATCGGCAAAGGCGGACAGGCCGACAGTCGCGAGTGCAGCCCGGCTGCGCTCCTCCGTGACCGAAGGCGGGAAGCGTCGGCGCAGACCGAACGCGACATTCCCGAGCGCGTCGAGCCAGGGCATCAGCCGCGCTTCCTGGAAAACGACGCCCGTCCGCACGGGACCGTCCTGACGCCGGAGCTCGCCGCTGGTCGGCTGCTCGAGGCCGGCGAGGAGGCGCAGCAAGGTCGTCTTCCCGCAGCCGCTGCGGCCGACCACGGTCGTGATCGACCCACGCGGGAAGGAGAGATCGACGTCGGCGAGGGCGACAACCTTCGTCTCGCCCAGCCGATAGGTCTTGCCGAGCTGGTGCGCCTCAAGCACGGGCCATCTCCAGGTCGCCGGACAACCAGCTCGCCTTGCGACGGATGAGGTATCGGAGCAGGTGATCGCTGATCAGGCCGAGCATGCCGATCACGAGGATGCCCGCCAGCACGATATCGGTGCGCGCCAGGTTTTCCGCGTCGACGATCATGTAGCCGAGCCCTGCGGACGATGCGATCAGCTCGGCGCCGACAAGAGCCCGCCAGCTATAGCCCAGGCCGATGCGCAGTCCGACCACGATAGACGGCAGCGCCGAAGGCAGGACGATCCGCAGCATGATATCGGCCCGGGTGAACCCGTAGACCGTGCCGACATCGATGAGTTTGCGGTCGACGGCGGCGATGCCGCCGCGGACACCCAGGAATATCGGGAAGAAGCAGGACAGGACGATGATCCCGATCTTCTGCGTCTCCCCGATGCCGAGCCACAGGATCAATAGCGGCATCATGGCAAGCGGCGGGATCTGTCGGAGAAACTCCAGCAGCGGCTCGATCGTGCGGCGCAACGTTCGGCTCAAGCTGAATAGCAACGCGACGGGAACGGCCAATCCGATCGCGAGCAGATAGCCCGAGGCCACGCGCCGCAGGCTGACCAAAGTATGTTTCATAAGGACGCCGGAGCTGGACAGCTCCACGAGCGTCTCGAACACGGTTCGCGGAGACGGCAGCAGGAAGGGAGTGACCCAACCCAGAGAGCTTGCGATGTGCCACGCGAGCAGAGCTGCGAGGAAGACCGCCAGCGTTGATAGTCGTGGCATTGGAGATGACCGAAAACAGGAATGTCTTGGCCTGTAATCCTCCGGCTGGCATTAGCAAGTGAAGCGTCGTAGATAATAATTATTCTAAGAATAGTTTTTGCAGTTTTACCGAAGCCGTCACTGGGAATAGCAATGGCAAAGGGCGATTTCCGCCTTGGCTGAACGTGGATCCCATCGCTCATCAAGCCCGCGGCAAAACCGCACGCCGGCCACCGATCCGATCGGTTTCGGGCTTTCGCCTCGACACGCCGCAGTCGTCTGCGGCCCACCAAAGCTCAATAGCTGCTTGAACTTCCTTGCGCTTCTGGGCGGCCGGACGCTGGTCCCCGGCCCGCCTTCGTCCGTTCAGGAAGCAGTGGCCACACGGCAAAGGGGCCGCATTTCGCTCTCGTCTTTGCTGCAGGCCAAATAGGAGCCGCCCCTTATCGGCTATCAAACGCTGCGCGATGTTCACTCGGGCGCCCGGAAGGATCGCGACTCGAATATTCTTTTAAAATCTCTTCTAATTATTCTAACTTCAAAGAATAGTGAGTGCTTAAATGAACAACCCGATAGATATCGGATCAATTTTCTCCTGAATCAACATGTCACATCTTGCGAATGCACCTTTACAGCGGCAATTGCGGCTCTTAAAAAGCGCCATCTGAAATTCCTATTTAACCTTCTTCATGTCGCACCTGCCCCGCATTGAGCCTCTCTCCCGCGAGCAACCGGCACGGCATCGCTGGGCTCTCCGCATTGCGAGGTGTGCCCGCTGTCTGGCGCGCTCGTCATTCCTGCATTCCCTCTCTCAGAAGGCGTCGTGACCATGGCGACCTCCAACGGAAACGGCCGCGCCGCAGCGTCCACATCGCGTCACGCCGGCCGCGTCGGGCGACTGACCTTGGCAGCGTTGCTGACAAGCGTGTCGGGGGCCGCCTGCCTCGCGCAATCGGCCTCTCCCGGTTCCGCGATCGTTCTCGACACGATCGTCGTCGAGGGGGCCTCCGCCGGCGTGCCTGCCTTCGTCAGGGATCGCTTCTTCGCTACGGCCGGCGGCGCGACCTTGCTCTCCGCCGAGGACAATCCTCCGAGCGGCAACCCGACGCTGGCCCAGGCTCTGCAGAATGCACCGGGCGTCGTCGTGCAGGAGTTCTTCGGCGGCAACGACCAGCCGCGTATCCAGGTCCGCGGCTCAGGTCTGCAGCAGAATCCGGTAGAGCGCGGCATCCTCGTGCTGCGCGACGGGCTGCCGCTCAACCGCGCCGACGGTTCCTATGTCGTCGGGCTTGCCAACCCGCTGCAGGCGCAATCGATCGAAGTTTATCGCGGCCCAACCGCGCATCGCCTCGGCGCCACCGTGCTGGGCGGCGCCCTCAACTTCGTCTCGCCGACCGGCAACAGCGCACCGGGCACGCAAGTCCAGGTTTCGGGCGGCAGCTTCGGCCAGCTCAATCTCTCCGCCCAGACTGGTTTTCGCCGCGAGGGCGTCGATGCGCTGATCCAGGGCGATTTCAGCCGTCGCGACGGCTACCGCGTCTACAACGAGTCGCAGCGAAGCAGCGTCAGCGCCAATGTCGGCATCGCCCTGACCGAGGCCATCAAGACCCGCTTTTTCGTCGGCTATACCGATCTCGGCTTCGACGTCGCCGGCCCGCTGACGAAGCAGGGCCTGCGCACCGATCCAAAACAGGTCCATGGCGGACCGCGCGTCGTCGCCGGCGTCGCCGTCAACCCCGGCCCGAATGTCCTGCGCGACCGGCCGCGGCGCGAGACGCAGCAATTCTTCATCGGCAACCGCACCACGGCCGAGTTCGGTCCGCATCTGGTCGATCTCGGCCTCGGCTATACCTATACGGATGACATGTTCCGCTTCCCGATTTCGTCGGGCGTGCGGGTTACCAAGGGCGGCGACTTCACCGCGGTCGCGCGCTACGCTTACAAGCCGGACAAGGCCGCCCCGCTGCCGCTGTTCGAGACCACGGCGCAATATGTGATCGGCTCCGCCAAGCGCGAAAACTACCTCAACCAGGGCGGCATGAAGGGCGCGCTTTTCGGCGAGAGTGATCTCGATGCGAGCACGCTCTCGCTTTATGCCGGCGCCAATATCCCGATCTGGCAAAGCGTGACGCTGTCGCCGGCGATCTCCTACGCCCACGCGACGCGCGACAACACCGATACCTATTCCGCCGTGCGCCGCCCGACCAACGCCTATAACCCGGCCTCGCCCTATGCCCTGCTGCCGAACGGCTCGGTCCCGAGGCAGGATTCGAGTTATCACCGCTCCTATGACGGTTGGAGCCCGAGCCTCAGCCTGAGTTGGCGGCCGAACCCGGACCAGATCGTCTTCGCCGCGCTGTCGCGCTCGTTCGAGCCGCCGACCCATGACGACCTTCTGGCCACGATCAACGGCACGCCAAACAGCAGTCCCGGCCGCCCGAATCCCGGCGCGCCCATGGCGGCTTCCGCGGCGTTCTCCACTCCGGCGCTCAAAGCCCAGACCGGCACCACGCTCGAAGGCGGCTGGCGTGGCCGGCAGGGCGATGTCTCGTGGGACGGGGTCGTCTACTATTCCTGGATCGACAAGGAGCTGCTCAGTCTGCGCGACGCCACCGGCGCCTCGCTCGGCGCCGTCAATGCCGACAAGACCACGCATTTCGGGGTCGAGCTCGGCCTCGGCGCGAGGCTGCTCGACCGGCTGACCGGGCGCCTCGCCTATACCTACCAGGATTTCCGCTTCGACAACGACCCGACGCGCGGCAACAACCGCATCGCCGGAGCGCCGCGCCATCTCGTCAATGCCACGCTGCAATTCCAGGCGACGCAGGCCTGGATGCTGCAGGCTGCCTTGCGCTGGAATCCAGAGAAGACGCCGGTCGACAACATGAACACGCTCTATGCGGCGCCCTATGCGCTGGTCGACCTGCGCACCGAGTACCGCATCAACGACAGCGTCACCGTCTTCGGCGAGGTCAGCAATGTCTTCGACAAGACCTATGCCGCCTCGACGCTGATCGTCGATCAGGCCCGCGCCGACCAGGCCGCATTCCTGCCCGGTACCGGCCGCGCCTTCTATGCCGGGCTCAAGGCTCGCTTTTGACGCCGGATGATGCGCGGGCCGCTGGCAGAGGCGGCGCTGCAAGGAGATTACCATGCTCGACCGCCGCCACTTTCTCGCCGCCGCGACCGCCGCCGTCGCCATGCCGCGCGTTTCCCGCGCGGCCGAGCCGCTCGTGCTCTGGGGGCCGCCAGCAACGCCGGGCCTGCTGCTCGTCGCGGCGGCGAAGAACCCGTTGCTCAAACCCTTCGCGGAGGCGGTCGAGGTCAGGATCTGGCGCACGCCGGACGAGATGCGCGCCGGCGTCTCGTCCGGCGGCATGAAGGCCGTGGTGGTGCCAAGCTATGTCGCTGCCAACCTGCATAATCGCGGCCTCGGCATCCGGCTCGCCAATGTCCTGACCCATGGCCTGCTGCAGGTCGTGGCGCCGGCTGGCAGCGTCGGCAGCCTCGCCGATCTCAGGGGCAAGCGCGTCGCGGTGCCGTTCAAGAACGACATGCCCGATTTCCTCTTCCGCCGCCTGCTGGCGGCGCAGGGCCTCAAGCCGGACGAGTTGACCATCGACTATTCGGGAACGCCGCCCGAGGCGGTCCAGCTCCTGCTCGGCGGGCGTGTCGATGCCGCATTGTTGTCCGAGCCTGCGACCTCCGGCGCGATTCTGCTGTCGGGCTTGCGCGGCAAGCCGTTGGAGCGGGCCGTCGATTTGCGCAAGCTCTGGGCCGCGGCGACCGGGCGCCCGAACATGCCGCAGGCCGGCCTTGCCGTGACCGACGCGCTGACGAAGCAGATCGGCACAGAGGGCATCGCCGCGCTCCAGCGCGCGATCGAGACGGCGCTCGGTACGGTCATCGCCGATCCGGCGGCCGTCGCCAGCGAAGCAGCGTCCCTGTTCCAGTTGCCCGCCCCCGTGCTGGCTCGCGCCGCCCCGGTGAGCAATCTCGCGGCCGAGCGCGCCTCGGCGGCACGTCCGGACCTGGAGGCGCTGTTCACGGCGCTCGCCGCGGACGACCCGCGCATCATCGGCGGCAAGCTGCCGGGCGACGCTTTCTACGCCCTGTGACGCGATGCGCCACGGGCTCGCCTTCCTCGGCTGGGCCGGCCGCTATCTCTGGTCCGGCTGGGCCGGCGCGGCCGGGCTGTTCTGCATCGCCGCCGCCTGGCAGGCGGGCCACGAGCTCTATGGCTCCTTCATCCTGCCTGCCCCGCTCGAGACCGTGCGGGAAGTCGCGAAGCTGGCGCAGGACGAAGCCTTCCGCCATGCCGCGCGCCAGACGGCCGAACGCGCCGGGCTCGGCTTCACGCTCTCCGTCCTGATCGGCACCGTCGCCGGCATCGCGGCGGGCTATTCCTTCGCCGCGATGCGCCTGATGCGCCCCATGGTCACCGTCATCCTCGGCGTTCCGCCGATCGCTTGGATCGTGCTGGCGCTGATCTGGTTCGGCGCCAGCGGCGGCACCGCCGTGATGACCGTGGTGGTGGCCTCGCTGCCGATCTCCTTCGCCGGCGGGCTGGAAGGCGTCGCCACGCGCGATCGCGGGCTCGATGCCATGGCGCGCTCCTTCGGCGCCGGCGCCTCCATGCGGCTGCGCACCGTCACCGCCCCGCACATGGTCTCCTATCTCTTCCCGGCCTGGACGACGACAGCCGGCTCGGCCTGGAAGGTCACGGTGATGGCGGAACTGCTCTCCAATGCGGGCGGGCTCGGCGGCGACCTTGCCAGCGCGCGGGCGCTGTTCGATATCCCGCGCGTCACCGCCATCGTGCTCGTCACCGTCGGCTTCGCGCTGTTCAGCGAATACGCGCTGCTCCAGCCCATCCGCGACCGGTTGGAGCAATGGCGCGAAGCCGGACGGCCCTGGGGCGTGAAGCGATGAGGCTCACGCTCGACCGCATCGGCCACGCCTTCCTCGGCAGACCCGTCTTCGAGAATCTCTCGCTCGCTCTCGGCGACGGCGAGGTCGTCGCGCTGGTCGGTCCCTCCGGCTGCGGCAAGACGACGGTGCTCCAGATCGCCGCCGGCCTGATCGACCCGCTGCGTGGACGGGTGCGCCGCCATTACCGGCGGCACGCCGTCGTCTTCCAGGAGCCGCGCCTGCTGCCCTGGCTGACGGCGCGCGACAACATCGCTTATGGCCTCGCGGCAGCCGGAATGGGCAAGGCCGAGCGCTGCGCCGTGGCCGAACGTCGTGCCGCCGAGGTCGGCCTGTTCGCGCGCGACCTCGACAAATATCCGGCCGAACTCTCGGGCGGCATGCGCCAGCGGGCGGCCGTCGCGCGGGCGCTCGCGATCGACCCCGAGATCGTCTATTTCGATGAGCCCTTCACTGCCGTCGATATCGGCCTGCGCCGCGTTCTGCAGGATCTGGTCATCGCGGCGTCGGCCCGGGACAAATTCTCGGCTCTCTTCATCACCCACGATCTCTCCGAGGCGGTCCGGCTTGCCCATCGCATCGTCGTGCTCTCGGGCCGGCAGGAGGGCATCGTCGCCGAGCGCGTGCTCGACGGCTCTCCGGGCGAGCGCGACGATCGCGCCGTGTTCGAGACCGTGCAGGCCTGGGCGGTCGATCCAGCCTTCGCCGATCTGTTCGACGGCGACAGGCAATAGCATGAGCGGACCTTTGTCAGAGCGCCCCGGCGCCACGCATCCGCTGCTCGCGGAAGCACTGAAGCTGTTCTTCCCCGTAGCGGCAGCCCATGCCGTGCTGTTGCCGCTGATCTGGGTGACGTTCTTTGCCTTCGATCTGCCCTTCGCCAGACAGGTTCCAGCAGGACAATGGCATGCCCATGAGATGATCTTCGGCACCTATGGCGCGGCGCTCGCCGGCTTCCTCGGCTCGGCCATGCCGGAATGGACGGATACGAAGCCGCGGCGGGGCCGCGCGATCCTGCTCCTGCTTGCGCTCTGGCTCCCCGGCCGATTGATCGGCCTTGTCGGCGCCGACGCGTTGATCGTGCCGGCCGCGCTGACCGATTTCGCCTTCCTGACGCTTCTTCTGTTCTACGTCACCCGCCCACTGATCGAGCGGCGCAGCACGCGGCATGGCTCCTTTGCGCTCTGGCTCGCACTGTTCGCGGCAATCGAGCTGGCGATCCGTGCCGCGTGGGTCCTGGGCGAGACCGCATGGTCGGCGCGACTTCTGCAAACTGCACTCGCGGTCTTCCTGGTCTTCCTCTCGCTCGCCATCGCGCGCATCAACGTCGTCGTCGTCAACCACGCACTCGATCCGACCGGCGAGACCACGCCCTATCGGCCTCACCCCGGCCGCCAGAACCTCACGGCCGGGCTGGTCGGGCTGCAACTCGTCGCCGCGCTTGTCGCGCCGGATTCGGCCGTGCCGGCCTGGCTGGCACTCGCGGCCGCCGCCGCATTCTTCGACCGACTGGCCGAATGGTTCATTGGCCGTGCCGTGCTGCGCGCCGAGGTGCTCGCGTTGGCGGGAGCCAATGCCAGTGGCGGCCTTGGGTTTCTCGTGATCGGCCTTGCCGGGCTCGGCGCCCCGGTCTCCTCGACCACGGGCTGGCATCTGCTTTCGGTCGGCGCCCTCGGACTCGCGGTCACGTCGGTCTTCGTCATCGCGGGCCTGCGTCATAACGGACGGGACCTCGTGTTGCCGATTTCGGCCAAGCTGGCACTCGGGTTCATGGCGGCGGCGGGCTTGGTGCGCGTCCTGCCCGAGCTTGGCATCGGCGAGAAAATGCTCGGCCTGCACTACCAGTTGGCGGCCGGCCTATGGTCGGCGTCCTTCACCATCTGGCTGATCGGATTCTGGCCAATCTTCAACAGCCAGAAGGGCGCGGATGGCTGCGGTTGAGACCAACCACCTAGGCGGATCCGGTCGCCGGACCGGACGGCTCGAACGTCGAAGCCTGTCGTATCAGACCGCTGTAGGCAACCGGCGTACATCTCCAGAAGCGGAAGTTGGCCGCCGCCCGAAAACAGACCTAACTTGCGAAGCGCTTCAGGGCCTAAATCGACCGATTGTGTTGAAAAAGTCGGCGTTGCTGCGAGGTTGAAGTCCTGATTCAGTCGTCCTTGAGATGGGGGTCGGCCGATGATGGGCGAGCGAACAGTGGCGCAAGAGGCGCTGTTCTACGAGTTCAGCCTGGAACGGCATATCCCGGCCGCCCACCTGCTGCGCGCGATCGACCGCTACGTCGACTTGTCTGGGATCCGCGCGCATCTGCGCCCGTTTTACAGCGAGACGGGTCGGCCCTCGATCGATCCAGAGCTGATCATCGGCTACTGCTTCGGCATCCACTCCGAGCGCAGGCTCTGCGACGAGGTTCACCTGAACCTGGCCTATCGCTGGTTCTGACGGCTCGGGCTCGAAGGCGATGTGCCCGACCATTCCACCTTCTCGAAGAATCGCCACGGCCGCTTCCGCGACAGCGACCTCCTGCGCGAGGTGTTCGAGACGACGGTCAGGCGCTGCATGGCGGAGGATTTGATCGGTGGCGAGGGCTTTGCGGTCGACGCCAGCCTGATCAAGGCCAACGCCAATCGCCAAAACGGCGTGCCCGGCAAGGACGGGTTGGCGCCGGAGGCCGTCAACCATACCGTTCGCAAGTACCTCGCCGTGCTGGACGATGCCGCCTTCGGTGCGGCGACGCCGGTGGTGCCGAAGTTCATCTCGCCGGCCGACCCGGCAGCACGCTGGACCGCTGCCCATGGCGGGCAGGCCCTCTTCGCCTATGCGACGAACTATGTGATCGACCTGAAGCATGCCGTTATCATGGATGTGGAGGCGACGACGGCGGTGCGGCAGGCCGAGGTCGGCGCCGCCCGGACGATGATAGAGCGCACGCAGGACCGGTTCGGCACTTGGCCCGAGAAGCTGGTCGCGGACGCCGCTTATGGCTCAGCCGAGAACCTCGCCTGGCTGGTGCACGAGCGCGGGATCGAGCCGCACGTTCCCGTGTTCGACAAATCCCGGCGCCAGGACGGCACCTTCAGTCGCTCCGACTTCGCTTATGACCATGATCACGATCTCTACATCTGCCCGGGCGGCAAGGAGCTTCGGCAGTTCCGTCGCCCTTTTGCGGTGCCGCGAGACGGCATCTATCGTGAAGGCCTCATGCGCTACCGGGCGATCAAGCGCGACTGCGACGCCTGTTCCTTGAAGCCGCAGTGCTGTCCGAAAGATCCTGCCCGCAAGATCTTGCACTCCATCCACGAAGGCGCCCGCGACATGGCGCGCGACATCGCGGCCACCGATGCCTACGTCACCTCACGACGTGAGCGGAAGAAGGTCGAGATGCCGAGCGCTGCTTGTGGACATTGGCCCGGATCAGGAGCGCCTGACTCCCGCTAAGCGGCTTGGTTGTTCAACAGGCGACGATAGTGATCGGCCTGCTGATAGAAGCGCTCGGCTTCAACTTTGTCGCCGATCATTTCCGACCCGCGTGCGAGGGTGAGCGTTCGCTCGTATCTGGCTTGAAGGTCGGGCGCTCGCGGTGCCTCGACCCGGCCACCTCGATTCTGAGGGCGTCGCTCGCGATGATTCAGATTCATGGTTCTTCTCCCCCTCAACCCAGGATCTCAGCGACGATCTCACGCAATTCAGCGCGCGAGAGACCGCCGGAAACGGGTTTGCAGATCGGTGCAGGGCGCGGAGACAAAGGTGCTGGCGCTGCCTTGCCGATACCGTGTTCATTTTTGTTCTTGTCGATGGTTTTGTTCATGTGAATCCCATAGCGCGCGGCTCGGCCACGCGACGTGTCAAACGGCCGGCATCATGCCGGCAGCGGATGCCGCAAAGCGGCGAGCGATGTCGAAAGAGAAAAGAAGTCGGGCAAACCGCGATTTCGCGATGCCAGATAAACGACTCCGTCGATCGTTTATTACTGGACGATCATTGTGGCCGTTTGACGTCCCTGTGATACCAAGTCGAACGGCAACGCGCTTCGGAGCAATCCAGCGACAAAGCTGACGCCGCTCGATCCACGATCTTCGTTCAAGCGACTTGATCGAACTCCGGTAACGGGCGCCCCACGACTGCCATATACTGGTCTGTCCAGTCGGTAACGGCGAGTTCAACCGCTATGCCACCTTCGCATTGAAGGAGAATTTTGTAGGAAAACTCGCTCGGATCGACAAATTCCGTATCGCAGATCAGATATCCGACCCAATGATGCTCCTGATGCGTGCCAAACTGATATTTGGCGGGCAGCCTTCGGCCACTGCGTAAAGCGACCGAGCCGGTTCCGTTGAGCATGGTTTGTGTCTCCGCTTGGTGGCGTCAGTGGCGCCACGACGGTCATTTCCAGAAGCGGTATGGAGACAACTGTAGCTGAACTGAGCGCTCTTTCGATGCGCGTCGCAAGTCACGTTTTAGGTATTGTGAGCTTCTGATTTTGCTGAAGGCGGCAGAGATTCAGTGAAATTTGCAGAATTATTTTACAACGCAAAGAAAACGAAGATTAAATCAAACTTCGGTGAGTGCGTTTTACAAACAACGCCGCGACGCCGTGCCAATAACTTGGCTGGTCGCCCGTATCACGACGTCACGTCCGATTTGCGTAGGGAGGTACATCGACGAGCGTCCCGATGAGGCGGAGCAAGGCCTGTTGCTCGGGACGGTCCGACTTTCCTGAGACGAGGAAGGCTCCCAATTCGATATGCGGCAGCTGGCCACCTCCCGGACCATTCGGTTGATGGATCACGAATGCTGAACCGCTCGTCGGCTCCCGCCCCAGAAACCAGCAGTCGCCGGTGGGACTGCGATATAGCTCTCGACGTTCGCTCATGATGTCGCGCGCTCCTGCGATTGACGATGGCCGGACAAAGGCGAAGTCGCCATGTGAGGCAGGCCGAAGCCCACCTGCCGCCCGCGCTGATCCGCTACGCGCGGCCGATAGCCTCCCGGCCCTTGCTAGCGGAAGGCGTCGGCCGAGAGCCGATGATAGCCCCCGCGCTTCTTCAGATAGGCGGAGCGAGCGGCCTGCAATATGGCTGAGCGATTGAGGTCGAATGCGACAAGGAACGAACCCTCGCTTCCGTCGATGACAGCGGGGCTTAAAGTCCGCAGAACGTCGAGCTCGATCTGGAACATGACTTCCAATGACGCTTCAGAGCCCCAGAAGCTTACGCAGCCCCGGCCAGGTTCGTAACGCCGGATCGAGTTGGGAAAGTCGAGGCTCATGACCGGTGCCCCCCGCCAAAACGCACCAGCTCAGCCTGATAGGCCTCGACATGGCGCCGCTTCCGCTTCTTTCGTAGCCAGATGCCAACGGGAAACGCGATCAGCGAGCCGACAACAACCAACGACAAGTGGGGTATCAGCGGCAGGTCATAGAACCTGCCCGCTCCCCACATGCCGACGCTGAAGAGCGCCATGCCGATCATTCCATAGATCAGGGCCGAAGCCTCCGGCGCTGGAGCATAGCCAGCGGCTGCAAGCCGAGCCTTCTCCTGGTGTGGTTCCATGGAAGGCATCATTTCAGCACGAGAGCGAAGACCAGTGCGAACGCGGCGATGAGGCCACCATGCGCGATCCAAACCAGATAGCGGTCTGCGGCCCAAACGCGATAAATGAACCAGTGGCCGGAAATATTTGTCATGGCTGGGCTCCGTTTTGCCCAGATCGGGGCGCTTCGCGCAAATTCCCTGAAGTAAACTCCCGATGCGTTTCGAGACTGCCTTAAAATGGTGCGCGTAAGATGCTCTTACAAGGCAAGGAGCTATGTAGTTTAATATTATTTCGAATCTAGCGATTATAATCGTATTTCATGAGTGTTAGATCGATTTTTTTGATAGAACACTGTCACTAGATGTCTCAAATTGTCATGCGGGCTGGTGGCGAGCGCCGCCGGCAAAGATGGGCTCCAACTGAAGATCACTCCGTAGAATGCGGATGTCCGTATCGACCACAGCTCACGCAGCCGGCGCTATCGCGTACGCCCGAAACACAGCCCCATAGAAGCAGCCGGAAGCCACGAGGACGAAGCCGTGCCAGATCGCATTCTGGAACGGCAGGCTTTCCCAGATATGGAAGATGACGCCGATCGAATAGAGGATGCCGCCTGCGACGATCAGCCAGAGGGTCATCGCAGGCAGGAGGCTGACACTCTCCCAGATCAGGAGCCCGCTCCACCCGATCAAGAGATAGAGTGCAATCGACAGCCGGTCGAACCGGCCGGGCAAAGCCACTTTAATCGCGACGCCGACAGTGGCTGCTAGCCACACGATGGCGAGAAGAGCCTGGGCGACAATGCTCGCGCTCAGCTTCATCAGGAATGGGGTGTAGGTGCCGGCTATCAGCACGTAGATCGCCGAATGGTCGAAACGCCTGATGAGCCATTTGCGCGGTGAGATCGGCCACATGTTGTAGGTGGCCGAGACGATCAGAACTGCGAGGAGCGCGGCGCCATAGATCGAAACGGGAAGCAGGTCGAACAGCGGCGCGCTGTTGGCGACCTGGACGATCAACGTCGCGACGGCCCCTAGCCCCAGGACAACACCGAGGACATGGATCACGCCGTCAGCCCAGAGCTCGGCGCGCTTGAAGACGAAGCGTCCTACGACGGGAACGTTCACAGCGTTTCCTAACGTGTCGGCGGGTAGAGTTGGTTTGGCACCTACCGCGAGCCTGTGTCATCTCAATGTCGGCGTGCGAGAGCGCGTTCTCTCGGATGTCCGCGGCGATGGGTCTGAAGAAGAAGTAGAACTTTTTTGAGACCGGCATCAGTGGGAGTAATTCGCCGAGGCCCACCCGAATGTCTGCTTGCGGGCCGACACTCAATGTCCGGAAGTGTGAAGGGTTTCGGATGCCGGCCCGTGCGCGCGGGTTGGGACCGGGCTGAGGGCCGGCGTCCGAAAGCCTCCAGGGGAGGAAGCCGCGGCCCGGGGCCGTGCGCTATGGGGATTTCGCCGTGGGGCGTGGTCGGTGGGAGCGCGCGAGGCGCATAACGGCGGCACGATGCTCCGACCCCGATGCCGGGGAGCCGGCGTTTGGCTGTCCATAGTATGGATCTGGGGCCGCCACGATCTCTGTTTCGGCCGCGGGGCGGAGCGGGGGCGCCCGCTCTCTGGCCGAGATCGGCAGTGCTTCCTCAAGGTGTCTCCGCGGCACCCTCGTCATGATGTGTCGATCCTGACGGCGACGATGGTGCGCGGCGCCGAGCCCGGCGCGAAGCGCTCGACGAGGATCATGCGACCGCCGCAGCATGGGCATGTCGGACGACGATCATCACGCAGGTCGTCCGTCTCTGCACGACCGTCTGCGTCGTCTTCCTTGGGCGCAGCCGTAGGGATCGCCGCCGCGATGATCTGCCGGATGCGGGCGATGGTACCGGCGCGCCGGCCCGAGGCGAGCAGGCCATAATGCCGGATGCGGTGGAAGCCGTCGGGCAGGACGTGGAGCAGGAAGCGGCGGATGAACTCGTGCGCCGTCAGTGTCATCGTCTTGCGCCAGACCTTGCCGGCCGAGCGGGTGCGATAGTCCTTCCAGCGGAACGTGACCCCGTGCCGATCCATGGCGACGAGGCGGCTGTTGGCAATGGCGACGCGATGAGTGTAGCGGGCGAGATAGGCCAGCACGGCTTCTGGTCCGCCGAAGGGCCGCTTGGCGTAGACGACCCAGTCGGCCCGGCGCAGCGGCGTCAGCATCGCGGAGAAGGCCTCGGCTTCGGCCAGGTGGACGAGCTCGCCATGGAAGGCGAGCCGCCCGGCCGCATGGAGGACAGCAAGCTCTTCCATGAACAGCCGGCGGAACAGGCGCGAGAGCACGCGCACGGGCAGGAAGAAGCCGGGCCGGCACGAGATCCATCGCAAGCCGTCCAGCGACAAGCCGCCGGCGGGCGCGACGATGTGGAGATGGGGATGGTGGGTCATCGCCGATCCCCATGTGTGCAGGACGCTGGTGAAGCCGATACGGGCGCCGAGATGCTTCGGATCGGCGGCGATCGTGCTCAAGGCCTCGGCCGCGGCCTTGAACAGCAGGCCGTAGACGGCGGCCTTGTTCTGGAAGGCGATGGCCGCTAGGGGCGCCGGCAGGGTGAAGACGAGATGGTAGTATGGCGAGGACAGAAGATCGGCCTGCCGATCCGCGAGCCAGTCCTTCGCTGCTGCACCCTGGCATCGCGGGCAGTGCCGGTTGCGGCAGGAGTTGTAGGCGATCGTGGCGTGATCGCAGTCGCCGCAGCGCATGACATGGCCGCCGAGCGCCGCCGTCTGGCAGGCCCGGATCGCACCCATCACCTTGAGCTGGCCGCAGCTGAGCCGGTGGCGCGCGAGATACGCCTCGCCATGCCGGTTCAGGATATCCGCGACCTCCAGCGCAGGTCGCGCCATGATCGGCGCAGGCCAGTTATGGCGGTGGCGGCGGCGCCAGCAGCGCGAGCGGGCTCTCGACCTCGCGCAGCGTCTTCAGCGCGACGCGGGTATAGACGGCGGTGGTGTCGAGCTTCCTGTGGCCGAGCAGGACCTGGATCACGCGGATATCGGTCTTCCGCTCCAGCAGATGCGTCGCGAAGCTGTGCCGCAACGTGTGCATCGAGACCCGCTTGTCGAGCGTGGCCGCGACGGCCGCGGCATGGCAGGCCCGGTTGAGCTGGCGCGTCGTGATCGGCTGGCCCGGCTGCTGGCCGGGGAAGAGCCAGCCGCGCGGGCGCTTCACCCGCCACCATTGCCGCAACAGGTCGAGGAGGTCGGGCGCGAGCATGACGTAGCGGTCCTTGCGGCCCTTGCCCTGCTCGACCCGGATCAGCATGCGGGCGCTGTCGATGTCGGCGACCTTGAGGTTGGCGATCTCCGACACGCGCAGGCCGCAGCCATAGGCGATGCTCAGCGCGGCGCGGTCCTTCAGGCTCCGCGCATGGGCCAGCAGCAACGCC
>Ga0209369_1001147_pt1 | contig 15271 bp, 9 predicted proteins | sample EBPBio142010_DNA_FD_185865 | JGI IMG/M metagenome (GOLD analysis project Ga0209369, IMG submission 185865) | Wastewater treatment Type I Accumulibacter community from EBPR Bioreactor in Madison, WI, USA - Reactor 1_10/4/2010_ DNA (SPAdes)... | ecosystem: Engineered > Bioreactor > EBPR >... | reverse complement strand
CGCGTCCGGCTTTTTGGCGAACTGACATCGAACGTCTTTCGCCTCGCCGCGTGAACCGCTACTGCACACGGCATGGCCCCGTAGCTCAGCTGCATAGAGCAAGGCTTTCCTAAAGCCGAGGTCGCAGGTTGGAGTCCTGCCGGGGTCGCCATTTCCCTGTCGGGACCACTTAGAACTGGCTCAAAACCAGTTAGAAGTGGCTCAACATGAGAGCCGGTCGCAATTCGCGCCAAACCTCGAAGCAGCCAGTTCTGACTCATCTCGGCGGTTCGGGGCGTCCGCTTTGGGCAATGGGTCGATCAACGGCCGAACGCGCAAATCTGACTGACGCGCGCGCGAGACGCGGCTACAGCCAAATGGCAGGATGTAAGTGTTTGGTTGCAAACAACGAAGGCGAGGGCGGCACTGGGATCGATCATGGGGTGAGGCTGGCCGAGGCGGCGGGCGTTGAGAACATGTGAGATACCCATGCAACCACGCCTTTAGCCGAAGCCGGGACATACGCGTGGGCTGCGCCGGACTTGGTCGACCCTAGTGCGCTGGTCCGAGAAGCGGGGATCGCGAGATCAATATCGGGTTTATGCCAGCTTGAAGAAGGTCGCGATCGCCGTGACGGCGACGCCGACCAGAATCGCCACCACGATCTTGTCTCCGACGTAAGCGGCCACGCGGGGCCCCCAGGCGGAGATCGTCTTTCGGTCGGATTTCTTAGGAGTCGGCTCGGGCCGGCTGGCACGGTCGATGGCCTGCGTCAGCAGTGCCTTCCCTGCACGGTCTCCAAGACCAACGGCGTCCATTCTTGCGCTGATCTTCGCAGCGAAGGCGGCGATTCGCTCGGACTGGAATTCCGCGTGCTTAACCCGAAGGACGACGGAGTTCCGGTTGCCGAGCGCCTTGCGTCCCTCGAGCACCGCCTGCCTTGCGATGGGCTCTACGGCCTGGACGATCCTTTTGATTGTTCCGCCGGAGCGAACGAGGCCGCGCGCCGCGTGGTCTGCAACGATGACGGCGATCTCGTCGCTGATGGTTCGATCGGCCTCATCCCAGGCCTGATCGATCCCCCGCTTCATCGCGGTAACGTCACTGGTCATTCGGCTTCTCGGCTTTCCGGGCGTAGGCGGCGTCAATGTGGCGGTAGAGCTCGGGCGCGTTGTCGTCGCGAACGGACATTGCGAACAAAGCCCCCCGGATCATCTCGACGGGAAGGCGGGGCGGCTGGGGCACGTCCGCCGCCCCCTCTCCCGCGCGGGCGAAATCGAACAGGTTCGACGCGCGGGCGTACAAGTCGGCAGAGTCGAGAAGCACCATCAGAAAATGGCTGTCCCCGACGATCTTGCGCTTGGGGCCGCTGAGGTCGGCGTGGAGGCCTCGCAGCCGCGCCATCTGCACCTGGAGAACGTTCAGAAGTTCGACGAGCGGCTCGGCCTGCGAAGGCGAGCAAGCCTCGATCATGTCACGAATGTCGGGGACGATCCCGTCCGGCACGCTGGGGATGTCGAACGCCGGCGCCGCTTGATCCTCGAAATGTCCCCCGTTCGGCTTCTTGCGGCTACAAGGCACGAGCGTCTGAACGCAGCGATCTGCGTAGTCGCACAGCTTGCTCAGCGTCAGCGGCATCGTCGCACGGACGGCGAGGTAACGTTGCTCCCGACGATCCTCGACCTGCCGTATCTGTCGCTGGATGAAGACCGCGCCGATCAGCGCGGCCAGGAGCGCCAGAGCCCCCGCGAAAATGGTCTCCCAGTCGGACACCCACAGAAAGAGGACGGCGCTCTCGAAGCGCGTCCAGGCTGTCGCGAAACACACCGGGCGATCGAGGCAAACCTCTCGGCGGGCCGTCAGAACCGTAAAGAGCAGGAGGTAGGCGCCGAGCAGCCAGAGCCAGCGTCGCGCCAACCAGTCAAGGATGCCGCCTCGGGTCGAACGACGTTGACCTTGCGTTGACGCCGAGGGTCTTGGAGCCGCCGGGCGGGTCATAGCCAGTCTCGCTGCTGAGCGCTGATATCTTCCCGTTCAGCGTCATGGTCGTAGGTGGAGGCGATCCGCTCGAGACAAGCGGCCGTCCGTGGCCAATCGAACCGGAGGGCTTCGGCATCGGCCCGGTATCGAGCGGCGAGATCCCGTTCCTGGTCGCCCCCATCGTGAGGCATTCGCGTCGTGACGCCGCGGCGATTGTACACGCCGATCTCGAACCCCGACTCCAGATGTCGGCTGCGGACCATTTCGATGATCTCCCTCACCGGCTGGGGCGGCCAGGGCTCGTTCGTTGTACGCTTGGCGGCGGACAGGATGTCACCGATCTTGCTATCGCCGATGTCGCCACGCCCGACTTCATGGAGTGTCTTGCGAACGACCTTCACCCAGTCCTCCAGTGCGGATGCGTCGATCAACCCTTGATCGTCGGCTCCGGGCACCCGGGACCACTCGTGAAGGACATCGTAGGCCTGACTGGCCAGGTCCGCTGTCCGTTCCGGGTTCTCCGGCGGATCTTCCACGACTCCGCTGTCCTTGGCGGGGAGGTAGATCAGTTTGATCAGATAGGTGAACAGCTCCGGATCCCGGGCCAGGGCGCGCTGGATCGTTCGTGGCGGCCGCTGCGAATGCCGGAGGGCCTGAAAGTAAATCCACTCCAGTCCAACGATATCCTGTTCGGTGACGTGGGGATCCTCGTCAAGCCGATCCAGGATGAGCCCGACATAGTAGCCGAACATCGTCGCATCGTTGCCTTCGAGGCGTTCATCCGACACCGCCGCCGCCTTGAGCGTACGGATCAGGACCTGACCATCAGGCTTGCTGCCGATGATATTGCCGAGCCAGGCGACCGCTTCGCGTGACCGGTTCGCGTCGATCAGATGATCGACCACGGTCGCGGCGTCGGCGTCGTCGGGGAGGCGGAAGATCGAGATCGCCTTCCAGTAGGCGATCGACAGGGTTCGGGAACGCGCCGCGACATCGGCCCAGACGGCCGCACTCGGCGTCAGGGCATCTACGATTCTCGCCTGGGCGATCTCGCCCCAATCTCCGTCGATCGCCTCGCGCCAACGGTCGCGCGTCCAGATGTCTTTGTCGCCGCCGTCCTGTTCGCGCAGACCATAGAAAAGACCGATCCCCAGTCCGGCTTCAGCGGTGTCCGTCGACCGAAGACCCCGGTGGAGGAGCGCACGTTTGAGCTCGGCGGAAGCGGCTGAGCGGCTCAGGGCCAGCCCCAGCGCGGAATGAAGTGTCGTCGTTTGCGCGAACGTGAAGATGCCCTCGACATCGAGTTCGGCGACAAGGTCGTCCGCCGCTTTCGACTGATCGGCCTCAAGTTCGGCTTGTTGATCTTGCCAGCTGATCCCCGGGCGCCGGGAGCCCGCTCCGGCCTTGAAGAGCCAACGGACGCGATCTTCGGCCTGCTTGGGTTCGAGACGATCCAGAAGATCGTCGAGCGGTGCGAGCTCGGTCTCTGGAGCCGCCCACTCTGCATCGGCGAAGGCGCGGTGCTGGTGCAGGAAACCCCGCAGAGTATCTCTGAGGGCTTCGGCGTCCTCAGGCTCAAGGGGGCTGGCCGCGAGTTCGCCAAGCTTCGTGATCGCCTGCTTTCGCCATTCCGGATCGAAGCTGCCCCAAAGCTTGATCAGCTTTCGCCAGCGCCTGACGTCGTCGCCGGCGGCGACCAGGAGGCGCTGTCCGATCTCGCGAGCCGCGGTTCCCACGGTCTGCCAGGTTACGGTCTCGGGTACATCGGGGGTGAAGTCCCGCCAGCTTGGCTTTGATGAGGGCTCAGAAACGTCGTGGGACTTCGGGGCCAGATTCAACAACAGCTTCCAGCCGGCGCTCGGGACGGTCTGCAGAACGCGGTCAATGACGCGCAGGCGCTGTTCTGGCGAGGCGTAGGTCTGAGGGGACCAGGTCACGAATATTCTTCGAAGCGAGGCTCCTGGCCGATTTCCCCACTTTCCGCCCGGGTCGACCGCGTCAAGGCGCGCCAGCAGCAGAGCTGCGCGGGTGAGGTAGTCTGGACTGCGGGCGAGCATTTCGAGCGCCCAGAGCAGATGAGAGAGATACTCGGTGGGATGGAGGAAGCCTTCGTCACTCCGGAACAGCGAGAGCACGGCCGGATCGGTCCCTTCGAGACCATCCTCGAGCGCATCGAGGAAGGCGGTGGGGGCCGCTTCCGCCAGATACTGGAAGTCATTGGACAGGGACCACCAGAGCCCTGCCGGCGCATTACCCAGAAGCCGTTTGACGGCCCGGCTGGGCCGGTCGGCGACGCTGGCCGCCGGCTGTGCGCGGTCTGGGTAGACCGCCAGGGCGATCATCGCCTCCGTCAGTCCCCGACGCAGCACAGGAGACGGTTCGTCGTCGAACTCGCCTGGCTCTTCATAGTAGGGGCTCTTCGGCGCGCGGTCGAAGCGGGGGTTGATCGACCCCATCACCCGTTCGAAGGCCTTCTCGAAACGGTCGAACTGATCACTGCTGACCTGACCCGCAATTTGCGTCCACAGGTCGAGAAGCGACACGACCTTCCAGACCGAACCCGCCCGAACCAGAGGGCCGCCCAGTTCAGCCAGTCGCGCCAGGCCGGCTGACACTTCCGCATAAGGGCGGCCAGCGAGTTCGCTGACGATCTCCCGATCGACCGAGTTATGATCGACCCATGCGCCCGCGAACATCGCCGCGATCAGGTCCGGCGACGCCGTCTTCGCCCAGTCGGTCCGGAATTGCGGAGCCGCCGGCATCAATCGACGAAGCACCGTAATGCTGCGGCCGGAGAGATGAGCCCATCTGTGCGCATCCTCCTCTGCCACGCCTGCGGCGGAGAGGGCGCGTTCAAGGTCATATCTCCATGGCCGAGGAAGGACCTGTAGTCCGCCGACCCCGGTCGCGTTCGCGCCGAAGACCGCAAAGACGTGGTGCCCGTCATCGACCAACTGGCGGGCCAGTCCTGGTTCCGGTTCCGTGACGACAACGATCAGAGGGGTTCCAAGACCGATCAGTCGACGCGCGATGTCAGGGCTGTCGGCGACGACGCAACGGCTCCAGTAGGTGAGCCTGAAAGGTTCCGGCAGAGGGCTCGCCGAGGCGTAGAGGAAGGCCATGCCCTCATCAGGAGCCTCCGCCTGTATAGCGAGCACCTCCGGCGGATTGCGCAGCCACTGAAGGACGGACTTCTGTTCGACATCGCGCCCTACCAGGACGACATCAGGCGTCAGCGGCGTCTCCGTCGCGCGAATCCACTCGGCCCAGACCTCCTCCATATTACGGAGACCTTCCGGTCGGCGACCGATCCTGACTGCCAGCCACTGGGCCACCGCGGGCGCCCGCTCGAGCCAGTGTACGAGATCGTCGGCGTCGATGACGATCACGTCGCGCCAGACGCCCAGAGCCTTCTTCTCTGCGACCCAAGCCTCTTTTGAGGGGAATCGCTGTGGGGTTACGAAAACGAAGGTCGTGTCGTCGGGCCTCCGTCCGAGGGGATCGCTCGTTCGCTTCGTGAAATCCTCTTCCGCTTTCGCACGGATCGCATTCCGTTGTGCGCCGATCTCCCATACTGAAGCGCCGGTGGGGATGAAAGGTGCGCCCGCCGCCACCACGCACACCCCGTCCCATCCAGGGAACTGGATGCTTTCGTCGGACGGAAAGCGGATTTCGGCGTCGGCGCCGACCGTTGCGTAAATGAGCCGGCTGATGAGCTCCGGCATGCCTGATTGACCATCTCGCCGTTCGCCCCATTGGGAGAGGTCGGTCGCGTTGATCCAGCGAACCAGCCCGCCGGCCTGAGGTGCCGGTGGCGGCGCCGTCATGGACTTCGCCACGACTCCGCCGGCCACGAACTCCAAGCCCTCTCCTTCGAGTGCGCCCCGGATCGCCTGGGCGTTGTTCGTGACCGGCGTTCGTACCCCTCGTTCGAAGTCAGCCACGGTCGAGGTCGCGACCTTGGCTGCAGCCGCGAGATCCTGCTGTGACCAAGCCAGAAGCGCTCTGGCGGCCTTGACCTGCTCGGGGAGTAGGGTGTCGGAAGGTAAGATCATATTTTTACTATGACATCCATTGATGCTTCGGTCAAACGCTGATCTTTGAGCCGATTGTGTGGGGCGCGCCACAGACCCGCGCTCAACCCTACCTCAATGGACAAGGGGACCGGTTGGTGATCGGGTGACCCCATGCTGCAGATCGCGACAGGCAAGCTGTTCACCCGCGCGGCGTCGCGGACCAACCGGCTTCGGGGCGTGCTCTACACCAACGCCCGCTTCGGCTTTGACGAGCGCAGGATCGAGACCGCGGCCGGGGTGCTGTTGAGCACCACGCCGGAGAACGGGGTCCATCCGGTCATCTTCGAGATGGACGAGCAGATCGAAAGCCATGAGTCCGGCAGCGACTTCCTGATCTCCCACACCATGGGGCCCTACCTCGACGACTTCGCGATCGTGGCCACCTTCGGCCTTCAGGTCCTGGTGTCGCCGGATCGGGATCTGGTCCGGGACCTGACGCCGAGCCGAGGGGAGGGCGAGCTCGGCCTGTCGCGCTATGTGGCCCGGGTCTTCGACCCCTTTGTCGCGGTTCTGGAGGAGGACATCCGCGACTTCGAGAGCTTCGTCGGCCAACTCATCGGTCTGGAACGCCGGCGTTTCCTCGCGGCGATGCGGGCGATGCGCACCTATGTCTCGGCGTTGCATCGCCTGCCCGACAATCCGACGATGGCCTATGCCCTGATGGTGTCCGCGGTCGAGGCGCTCGCTCAAGACTTCGACGCCTTCGAACCCTCCTGGGCGGAGCTCGATCCCCGCAAGCGGACCGCGGTGGACGACGCCCTGAAAGATGCGCCCGATAGCTTGGCGGACGCGGTACGCGCGGCGATCGTCTCGACCGAGCATATGGCGCTCGGTCGGCGCTACCGGGCCTTCGTGACCGGCCATGTCGACGGCACCTATTTCCGTTCGGCGCCCGCCGACGGTCGGCCGGTGAACCGCTACGAGCTACAGCCGGTCTTGCGGAATGCCTACCGGTTCCGCTCGGAATACCTCCACACCCTCCAGCGCCTCCCGGACGACATCGGCGAACCCTACGGCGTCTGGGAGACAGTCATGGTCGACCGGGAGGCGGCGCTTACCTTGAGGGGCCTGTCTCGTCTGACGCGGCATGTGATCCGCCGGTTCGTCGAGCACGGCGCGGTCGTGGCGACCGAACCCTATGATTATGTGATGGAGACCTCCGGCGTACGGATGGCCCATATGGCGGCGGAATACTGGGTGTGGCACCCACTGGAAACGTCCGGCAGGGCCCGGCAGAAACTCGAAGGCTTGCTCGAACAGTATGCAGCGGTGCTAACTCGGGAGCCCGGTGCCAAGATCACTGACCTGCGATCCGTCCTCGCCGACGTCGAGCGGCTGATGCCTCAGGCGCCAGAGGTCGACCGACCGGCCATGCTGGCGCTCCACTACCTGTTCAACGGCATCGTCCCGGACGACATGGAGACCCCAGGCTGCGAGGCCTTTCTGGCCGCCTGGGAGGCCGCTGCCGAGGCCCCTTGTCCGGAGACCTTCATCGCTCGCACCCTGTTCGACAACGCCCAGACCTGGGACACGATGACCTTCCGCAAGGCGCACGATCTCTATTTCCAGCAGCGGACTCGGCCCGGGGGCCTCCACGCTCCGAGGATCTTGGAGGCCGCCGCCATCCTCGCCTTGACGGAACGTGTGCGGGCCGAAGGCGAGACTGGAGAGGCGCGGCACCTAGCCGCTTCTGCAGTTGAAATTTTCCCAGAGAGTTTCGCCCTGCGCGTTTTCGAGGCGAACCTCGATCTCGACGCCCCGATTGACTGGAGGGCGGTGCTCCTCCCCCAGAACGGTAAAAAATCGCCGGGTGATTAGCCTCGAAACTGGCTTGGCTCGACTAGGAAGTCGTTGTGTGGCCGCCTCGCTTCGTTGATTGAATGTCGTGCTTCCGCTCCTGAGCCGACGTCCGCCCCTGGCGCAGAGCCGAACCGGCCGGCCGACTTGGTTCGTGATCGCTCCTGAGGCCAAGCTTCGTGAGGCAGCATCCAGAATATGTAGTATAGTACATATTCTTCCGATTGAGTCCTGTTGGTGCTCGTCGGAAGTAAAAAATCCTTGTGACTTCGCTTCTTCGCTCTGGAACACTATGTGAGCCAGCGATGAGTCCTCTCAGAGTCTCCCGCTAGGTCTTGGATCCCAATGGGTCGATTAAAGGCAGGAGCAACAATGTCCCGACCGCCCTGAAAATAAGGCGTAAAATCTGCAGCTTAGTGCAGAAACGACGCGAGCCTCAGGTATAAACCCAAGGCCCGGTCGGAGGATCAAGTCCCCAATCGTTGTGGCGACGACGGGCAAATGATCCTCCGCACCGCGCAAGAAGTCAAACGCGTTCTCTTAGAGACGCGTCTCGCCTGAGCTCGCCTGAAATCCAACACAGCGTGAATACGTGGAGATCAAGATGGACATCGTTCATCCGCGGGCAGGCACGCCCGCATTTAGATACCCAGCGCCCCTAAACGACGCGCTCCTCGGTTTGGCCTGCGTCGAAAACAGGGAGGCGTGGGAGAGCCTTTCCGCAACCGCTACGATGGTTTTGTCGAAGTCTGGCGGGTCCATCAGGACCATCGTCACTGGCCGGCGCATCATCACAACAGGTGTTTACGCCAGTCGAAAAACCGGCTGCGGGCACCCCTACGAGAGCATGCTCGAAAAGGCGTTCTTCATGCTCTGTGAAGTCGACACCGACGTCGTCGACTACCGGGCGCAACCGTTCCGGTTCGAGTTCGTCATCGGCGGCGTCAAGCGCGCTTACCTGCCTGACGCGGTCACGCTTCGGGCCGATGGAGTCGTCGAAGTAATCGAGATCAAGCGCGATCCCCGGGACCTGGGAGATCCGGAGTATCGGTTGAAACTTCAGGCGGTTCGCGAGATCTGCGACCGGATCGGTTGGCGGTTTCGCATCTTGTTCCGCACCGACCTGACCGAGCCATCCCGTTTCTTTCGTGCGGTGGAGGACGTCCAGTCGTGGGCCTTCACAAAGTTCAGCGATGCTGAGGTCTTCGAGGTCGTACGACAACTGCGCCAGCATGATCAGCTGCCACTCGGCCAGCTGGCCGACAGCTTTGATGAACGGCTGCGCGGCCTGGCCAAGCTGAAGGCCATGATGGTCGGCCGCATCGTCCGGCTCGACCTCACCAACATCCCCGACAGCTCGACCCTCGTGACGCTGGTCGAAGGGCCGCAGGAGGAACTCCAATGAACACCATTCGACTTACCGCCGGTGAAACCTGGGCCATCGGCTCGAACCGCTACGTCCTTGATCAGGTGATGGGCAACGGACTGCTCCACCTGAGATGCGAGCGGACCGGAGCTCCGCTGCAGGTGAGGGGAGACCAGAACGATCTGACTTGCCCCAGTTCGGCTTGGCTGGTGGAGCAGTTCGCTGCTGGCGAGGCTCGTCGTATTGACCTCAAGCAAGCGAAGTCGGCAGTCCGAAGGGGCGCTCTCGCCTTCGGAGGAGACTACGAGATGATCGTGGCGCGCGATCCGTCGGCGACCTTCCGTTTGGCAGTGATCACCTCCCTGGATCGCATCGCCTCGTTTTCTCGAAGCGCCGAGGGGATACGCAAGGCCTTGGCGGTCGTCTGGAGCAAGAAGCCAGAGTTCTTCAGCGGCAAGAAACCCCCGTCGCCGACGACCGTTCGCAGATGGCTCGACGATCGAGGCGATGTCGGCGAGCGACCGTTGAAGGCGATGGTCAACATGTCTGGGAAGGTGCCACGCAAGCATCGCCTTCCAGCATCAGTGCGCCGACGGATGCATGAGGAGGCGACGGCCTACTGGGCCGACCATAAGAAGTCCCTCTGCGACGCCTACGACGACCTCTGTGAATATCTCGGCGCCCTGAACGGCTGGATAGGCAATCGTTCGTCGCGATGGATGATGGTGCCGGTACCGTCGAAGGAGACATTCCGAAAGTATGTCTGGTCGATCGAATGCCACGAAACAGTAGCAGCGAAGTTCGGCAAAAAATTCGCCGACCAACGGTTTAAGGCCTGTGGTCAAGGGCTAGCCTCCCAGCGCCCCCTGATGCTGGGTGCGATGGACCACACCCAGGTCGACTATCACGTCGTCATCAACTCCAAGGGCTGGAAGCTGCTCGGACGGCCTTGGCTCACGATTATCCTCGACGTTTACACGCGCTGCATCGTTGGCTGGGTTTTGAGCTTTGAACCGCCCTCACTCTACTCGGTCACAGAGTGCATCAAGCGCGCAAACCGGCCTAAAATTCGGATGGGGGACCGCTTTCCCGAGAAGCCAGAGCTCGTCAGCATTCACGGGAAGTTCGACGAGATCGTCGTCGACAACGGCTGGGAGTTCACCGGAACTTCCTTTGAGTCGGCCATGATCGATATGGGCGTCAGTGTTCGCTGGGCCCCCGTGCGGTCCCCGACCTACAAGGCCGTGATCGAGCGCTTGTTCGGGACCTTGAACACGCGCTTGCATCGCAAGATGCCCGGCGGGACCTTTCCGGTAGCGCAACTGCGGCAATGGGGGCTCGACCCGAGGAAGGATGCGGTCCTCACCCTCCAGCAGGCTGAAGACCTCCTGATCTCCGCCATCGGTATCTATCATCAGGAGCTGCACTCCACCTTGGGAGAGGCTCCGGTGACAGCGTGGGACCGAAAAGTTCGGGAGCAGGGCGGGGTACAGGTTATCGGTGACGATAGTCAGCTCGATCGAATGCTTGGCGCCCGCCGCGACGCCACTCTGACCCGCTCTGGCGTGAACCTCTTCAATCTTCAGTACCAGGATCCAGCAATAACGGATCGCCTGCTTGAGGATCTCGCGAGGCGTGAGCCACGAAGGGGACAGCGGAAGGGTTCTGCTACTGCCAAAGTGGTGATCAAATACAATCCTGCCAACCTCGGCCAGATCTATGTCTGGTGTCCGGGCAATGGCGAGTTTGTCGCTTTGCCCTGTACCGACCCGGAGTATGCCGAAGGGCTCTGCAAGTGGCGTCACGACCTGATCGAGGCCTGGTCCCGCGAGGAGAAAGACTCGACGAAGGACGACAGGCGTCGACGTCGCATCGAGCTGAGGAGGGAAATCGAGGCTGAAACGCCAGTTCGGGTGCTCACCCGGAACAAGCGGACCCAAGCCCGTCTGTTGGCTTCACCGAAGGTCGAGGCAATGGCGCAGGGAAGCCTCCGCATCGAGTACGCGGAGGCGCGGCATGACGGCATGGCGCCGGTCATCTCCACCGTGGCATTGGCACCCGAACGGACAGATGACCACGTCAAACCTGTTCGTCCAGCACGTGGCGGAAAGCCAAAGACCAAGCGTCTGCCAAAAGCTAAGCCAGAGTCTGATGTCTCGGCAGCCCCCGTATGGACCGCCACCGCTGCCACCGCGGATGAGCAATGGAAGGCGTTCCAATGACCGGGAGCGCAGCGGAGCTGAACGACTATGCAGCGGAAATGGTCGCACGCTTCAAATCGGTGTTTGTACCGTACCCGCCGCACGTTCAGGTCCATAGCCGACTGGACTACATGCAGAAACTGGGCCGCAATCTCGCGGGGAAGCCTCAGATGGGTCTGCGTGTTCTCGGTCCGTCGGGATCCGGCAAGAGTGCAGCGGCAGAGGCCTACATCGAACTGGTAGAGAGCCAGCGACCTCGCAGGCCTGAATTCGTGCCGGTCATCAAGATCGATCTCGAACGGCATACGACACCGAAGAAGCTGATGATCCTGATCCTCGAGGCTTATCGGGATCCGTACGCCTCTTACGGCAACGAACTAACGCTCAAACGGCGAGTGCTGAGCTGCTTTGAACGGTTTGGAACAGAGCTGCTGATCGTCGATGAAGTGCAGCATCTCAACTACCGCAATGGTGTGAGGAACGACGTTACCGACACCCTCAAAGGGATGCTCGACACGGGTCTGGTCCCTATCGCCTTTTTCGGCACGGACGAGGCGCTTCCGATGTTCAAGAGGAACCTGCAACTGAACGGTCGGCTGTTGTCTCCTTTCGACCTGCATCCGCTGAGCGTCAGAAGCGACGGTGATCAGAAGCTGTTTACTGGCTACGTCACCCGCCTCGACCAGGCCTTGGTTGATCAAAGCATCTTTCATCAGCTCTCCGACCTGAACGAACCGGAGATACTCGGTGCTTTGTTTGATGTGTCGAAGGGGGTGATCGGACGGGTTAACCGCCTGATGCATGCAGCGATCGAGGTCGCTGTTCGTCGAGGCGCTGCCCGGCTTGAGATCGCCGACCTCTCCTGGGCGGTCGATGCCTGGGCGGTGGAGCAGTCGTTCATCGACCACAATCCGTTCAGGAAGCGGCGCCATGGCTGATGGTTCGATTGTGGCTTCGTGTGAGGCTCGGTCGTATGCGGGGAAGAGCTTGCTCTTCCCCGTTGAGCCTAGTGCAGGCGAAACGCTTCTGAGCTACCTCGTCAGATGCGTGGAGCGAAACCACCTACAATCTCCCGTGCAGTTTCTTCGGCAAGCCGAAATCGATCTTTCGATCTCCGGCGATCTAATGGGCCGGCTACAACGGTCGCTTCCCGTGATCGAGATGTTGCTGGGGGTGCCCGCCCATGCGCTTGCCCAGCTCTGGGGCGCTGAGCCCTTGGACGAACTCGGTCGTCGCCGTCTGGGTGGTGTATTCCTGAGGCCCCACCTCATTGACCAAGCGCGTCGGCGTGTAAGGCCTGGCCTGACCAAGCTGGATGGAGATCAGGCCATCTGGATGCTCCGGCATTTCGACTTCTGCCCGATCAGCTGGGACATCCTGATCCGCTCCTGTCCCAACCGGTTCTGCGGCAAGCCGCTGACGTGGCCACGCGCCGATAGCTTAAGAGAGTGCCGGCACTGTCGTGAGCCTTTGGTCTCGGCTGCTTCGGACAAGGTCGCCAAACATCACCGGCCGAATCTTCGCTGGCTCGCGGACCTGTTCGAGGAAAGGGCGGAGATCCGGCTTGCTGCGATGCGCCGCGTGCCTGTTGCTTTGCCGTTGCATTGCGAGACCGACGTCTACGAGTTTGGTCTCGCGATCGTGCGGGCGCGGCAACTTGTGTCTGGCGCAGGGCTGGACATGGACGACGCCCCTGTCGGTCATCGGGCGCTCTGCGAAGCTGTGAGCTTCGTTCTCGAATACCCGAAATCGAGATGGGATCTTCTCCAAAGGTCGCCTGGAGAGCGCGATAAGCTATACGGCGTCATGGCCCGGATTTCTCGGGACACCGCCGTGCCTGTTGTCTGACAGGCGCTGATCGAGATCCTCGCCGATTGCCCGCTGATGCTGGTGAAACAGGACCGCCGGCCGCCGCCGGGCGAGTTGAACTCGCGAGCTGCTGCTTCCGTCCTTGGCGTGCCGCCAGGCGACGTGGGACGCCTTGTCGGCAGGCTTTCTCACCCCGCTGTCGAGCTCAGGCACGCAGCGTAAGCAGTACCTTTTCGACATCCATATTGTAGAGGGCATGCGGGCGGAGTTGACGGCTGGGATGAGTGCCCGTCGTGCCGCGCAGCTTTTGGGTCTGCCTCTCTATGCAATCCCGCAACTTCTTGCGCTCAACATCCTGCAGCCTCAGCCAAGTGAGCTCTCGATGTTCTTGCGAGGAGATCATCGGGTGGGCGCCGAGGACGTTGAGACGATTGCTGATTGGCTAGCGGCTCTCCCACTTGTTCCGCCATCGCGAGAATGGGTTTCGCTCAGCAAAGCCTTCACGGCCGTTGGGGGTAGAGACAAGCCTTGGGCCGCAGTGATCAAGGCAGCGCTCTCGCGGGAACTGCCCGGCGGTCTCGTGTTCGCGGCCTCCTCCCATCACGAACGCGGTACGCTTTCGATGGCCCGCCTCGCGGCCCGAGAGTTCGTCGCAGGTGGGCCAGGTTCCCGATCCCCTTTAGCCGTCCTGTATGAGACCTCGGGAAGCGCTGCGCCGCCTACTATGACGCCAGGTGAGGTGATGGACTATCTCAACTGCTCCGCCGTAGAAATTTCTTGGCTGCGGGAACGCGACCTGTTGGCACCGCGACAGTGGGTCTCGCCTACCAGTTATGAGCGCATCAGGGTTGAGGCTTTCGGACGCCAATGGATGAGCACGCGGGAAGCGGCGGCAAGGCTGGAAGTCGAACCTCGTAGCTTATGGCGTCTCATCGAAGCCTATCCCATCGAGTCTGGCCTTGGTCGGGGGTTCTATCTTCGCTCTGATCTCGAGGGGATAGTGTCCACCCTGACCTCCAAGCAAAGGGCACTGGGGAAGCGCTGGCCAGCGCTCCAGGCCAGAGGCTTAGGAGGGGGCTGGCCCAAGGCTTCTATGAGCGAGCAGCGGCTGCGGCCCGGATGAAAGGCTAGGCATGAGCAAGGATGCCAAACGAAAGGTCCGCCAGCGCCAGATTTTACATTGGGCGCAGGGTGGGCGCTGTGCAGGTTGCGGTCGGCCGATGGCCCTTAAGCGCGGTTTGCCGAGAGACCGATCTGACTATCCGACCTATGATCATATCGTGCAGAAGAGCCGAGGTGGTGGGCACGGTCTGATAAACGGGTTGCTCAAACACTTCGCCTGCAACATGCGGCGAGGATCAGATCCGCCGACGGGATGCGACCGCATTTGGCACGCGTTGGTGTTGGAGCGAATCTACTCTCCCGCCGCGACCGCGCGTTGGCGGCTCGAAATGCACAGGCCTCAAACCTTCGTAGTTGGACGCCGGGAGGTGGACTGAAACCATGGTCTGCGCCTAAGCGGCAATCTCGGAAGGCGAAGCTGTGGCGAGTTTGAGGATGAGCCGGCTTCGGCGGAGCGATAAAAGAGTCGCCGCTTCATATCCTTGGCGTTGCATTAGTTACTTGAGTTGGCGCACAGTCGAGCTCGATGGCGGGCGGGTCACTCAACTTTGGGTTCTTGGAGCGGCATGATCTGCGGTTGGCGCAGGTTGCGACGCTGGCTGAGCGCTATTTCCACGATGATCCGTCGGGTTCCCTGTTTCGACTGCGGCAGCTAGCCGAACTGTTGAGCAAGGAGATCGCCGCGCGACACGCCCTGTTGCCCAAGGGCAGGGCGTCCTTCGATGAGGTCTTGTCGGAGTTGAAGGCAAAGGGCGTCCTGCCGAAGGCGGCGGCCGAGATCTTCTATCACGTCAAGCGAGTGGGCAACGCGGCGGCGCACGAGAACGTTGGCTCTGCGGATGACGCCCTTCAGGCCCTGAAGATGATGCGGGCCGTCGCCGTCTGGTTCCATCAAGTCTACGGGAACGACAAGGAGTTCACCGCCAGCCCTTTCGTGCCGC
>Ga0209369_1001136_pt1 | contig 15457 bp, 14 predicted proteins | sample EBPBio142010_DNA_FD_185865 | JGI IMG/M metagenome (GOLD analysis project Ga0209369, IMG submission 185865) | Wastewater treatment Type I Accumulibacter community from EBPR Bioreactor in Madison, WI, USA - Reactor 1_10/4/2010_ DNA (SPAdes)... | ecosystem: Engineered > Bioreactor > EBPR >... | reverse complement strand
TGGACGATGACCAAGGACAAGTTCGAGGCGATGGACATCCTGAACCAGTACGACATCCCCTGCGGGCCGATCCTGTCGATGAAGGAGATTGCCGCCGACGAGGGGCTGCGCGCCTCGGGCACGCTGGTGGAAGTGGATCACCCCAAGCGCGGCAAGTACCTGACGGTGGGCAACCCGATCAAGATGAGCGACAGCCCGACGGAGGTGACGCGCTCGCCGCTGCTGGGCGAGCACACCGAAGAGGTGCTGGCCCAGCTGGGCTTCGCCGCCGCCGACATCGACGCGCTGCGCGCCGAGAAGGCGATCTGAGTTTCGCGGCGCGGGCCGGGTGCTGCGCCCGGGCCCGCCGCCGTGGGTGGCCTCAGGCCACCGGGCTCATCTGCACGCGGCCCTTTTCCTCTTCCATGGTCTTGCCCAGCAGCTTGACCAGCGCGTAGACGGTGTCGATGTGCGGCGTCGGCGTGTTCGTCAGCCGGCCCAGTTCGACCACCGAGCCGACCAGCGCGTCGATCTCGGGCGCGCGGCCGGCCTCGATGTCCTGCAGCATGCTGGTCTTGTGCTTGCCCACCTTCTCGGCGCCGCCGATGCGCTTGTCGATGCTGACGCGGAAGGTGATGCCCAGCTTGTTGGCGACTTCCTGCGCCTCGGTCATCATCGCCGCGGCCAGCGCGCGCGTCAGCGGGTACTGGCAGATGTCCACCAGCGTGGCATGGGCCAGGCTGCTGATCGGGTTGAAGGTCAGGTTGCCCCACAACTTCAGCCACATCTCCGAGCGAATGTTGTCCAGCACCGGCGCCTTGAAGCCGGCCTTGGTGAAGCAGTCGGACACGCGCTGCACGCGCTCGCTGGTGCTGCCGTCGAGCTCGCCCACCGGGAAGCGGTCGCCCTCAATGTGCACCACCACACCCGGCGCCACCAGCTCGGACGCCGGATAGACCACGCAGCCGATCACCTGTGCGGCCGGGATGCCGGCGGTGATGCGACCGGTCGGGTCCACGCTGCTGACCACGCTGCCGGCCAGCGCGCCGCCATGCTGGTGGAAGTACCAGAAGGGGATGCCGTTCTGCATGGTGACGATCACCGTCTGCGGGCCGATCAGCTTGGGCAGTTCGTCGACCACGGCCTCCAGCTGGTGGGCCTTCATCGCCAGGATCACCATGTCCTGCACGCCGGCCTCAGCGTAGTTGTTGGTGGCCTTGACGTCGCGCGCGACATGCTCGGTGCCGTCATGCATGACCAGCTTCATGCCGTTCTTGCGGATGGCCTCCAGGTTGGCGCCGCGCACGATGAAGGTGACGTCCTCGCCGGCCAGCGCCAGCTTCACGCCCACGTACCCGCCGATGGCTCCGGCGCCGATGATGGCAATCTTCATGGGAAGGTCCTCAGTCTGCAGTTTCGAAGCGGTTCGTCAGCCGGCCGATGCCTTCGATCTCCACCTCCACCGTCTGGCCCGGCTTCATCGAGCCGACGCCGACCGAGGTGCCGCACAGGATCAGATCGCCGGGTTCCAGCGTCATGTCGTGCGAGAGAAGGCTCACCAGCCTGGGGACGGAAAAGCGGATGTCGGCCACCGGGTAGTCCTGACGCAGCTGGCCGTCCAGATAGGTCTTCACCGACAGCGCGGCCGGGTCCAGCCCGGTGGCGATGCAGGGGCCCAGCGGGCAGAAGGTGTCGTAGCTCTTGGCGCGCACCCATTGCGCGAAGCTGGCGTCGCGGTTCAGCACCTCGGCGGCGGTGACGTCGTTGACGCAGGTGTAGCCGAACACATGCGCCATCGCCTGCGCCTCGCTGACGGCCTTGGCACGCCGGCCGATGACGACGGCCAGTTCGCCTTCGAAGACGATCTTGCCCTGGCCCTTGGGCGCAACGATGGTGTCGCCGGGGGCGAGCAGGCTGCTCGACGCCTTCAGGAAGTACAGCGGTTCGGCCGGGTCGGCCAGGTTCAGCTTGGCGGCCAGCGCCATGTAGTTGTTCCACAGCCCGAGCATCTTGCCCGGCTGCACCGGCGCCAGCAGCCTCAGGCCGGCCAGCGGCAGCACCTGCCCGGTGGGCCGCGCATCGCCGAACAGGTCGCCGGCGTGCACCGCCACGCTGTCGCCGGCCAGCGTGCCGAAGCCCGCCTGCCCCTGGTGTTCGAAGCGGACCCAGCGTGTGATCGTGTTGTTGTTGGTGGACATGCGGCACCCTCTCCCCGGCCGGGAACGCAAAAGCGCGCGATTCTAATCGCGCACGGTGTGGGGTGAAGTCCGAAGTGCCTTGGCGGCCGGCCTCGCATAAAGTGCAGGCTCCGGCATCGCGGAAAACCGCCGCGGCGCCCACCGAGGAGACATGCGATGAGTGCAAGACTGGCCGGCAAGAAGGCCTTCGTCACCGCGGCCGGCCAGGGCATCGGCCGGGCCGTGGCCGATGCCTTTGCGCGCGAGGGCGCCACCGTGGTGGCCACTGACCTGAACACCGCGCTGCTCGACAGCGCGGCCGGCCCGCATTTCATCGTCGAGAAGCTCGACGCGCTGGACCCCGCCGCCATCGCAGCGGCCGGCCAGCGCCACGGCGATGTCGACATCCTGTTCAACGGCGCCGGCTACGTGCACCACGGCACCGTGCTCGACTGCACCGAGGAGCAGTGGGACTTCGCCTTCGACCTGAACGTGCGCTCGATGTACCGCACGACCAAGGCCTTCCTGCCCGGCATGCTGGCGCGCGGCAACGGCTCCATCATCAACGTGGCCTCGGGCGCCAGCAGCGTCAAGGCCGCGGCCAACCGCTTCGTCTATGCGGCCACCAAGGCAGCCGTCATCGGCCTGACCAAGTCGGTGGCGCTGGACTACATCACCCGCGGCGTGCGCTGCAACGCCATCTGCCCGGGCACCATCGAATCGCCCTCGCTGCGCGAACGCATGAAGGCGCTGTCGGCCAGCAGCGGCCAGAGCCTGGAGCAGGTGGAGGCGATGTTCGTCGCCCGCCAGCCGATGGGCCGCCTGGGCACGCCCGAGGAAGTGGCCGCGCTGGCGGTGTACCTGGCCTCGGACGAATCGCGCTTCACCACCGGCACGGCCAGCATGGTCGATGGCGGCTGGTCTCTCTGACACCCTGGGTCACCGCGACCCGCTTGCACAAGGAAGCCCATGAAACTGCTACGCCACGGCGCCAAGGGCGCCGAGAAGCCCGCCCTGATCGACGCGCAGGGCCAGATCCGCGACCTGTCCAAGGTGCTGCCCGACATCGGCCCGGCGGCGCTGACGCCCAAGGGCCTGCAGCGCCTGCGCGACCTGGACACGCGCACGCTGCCGGTGGTGGACAAGCCCGGCCCGCTGGCCGTGCCCTGGGCCGGCATGGGCAAGTTCGTGGCCATCGGCCTGAACTACGTGGACCATGCGGCCGAATCGAACCTGCCGGTGCCGAAGGAGCCGATCGTCTTCATGAAGGCCACCAGCTGCGCGGTCGGCCCCAACCACCCGGTGGTGCTGCCGCAGGGCAGCGTGAAGAGCGATTGGGAAGTGGAACTGGGCATCGTCATCGGCAGCCGCGCGCGCTACGTGTCCGAAGCCGACGCGCTGAAGCACGTGGCCGGCTACTGCGTGGTCAACGACGTGTCCGAGCGCGAATACCAGATCGAGCGCGGCGGCACCTGGGACAAGGGCAAGGGCTGCGACACCTTCGGCCCCATCGGCCCCTGGCTGGTGACCACCGACGAGATCACCGACCCGCAGAACCTGGGCATGTGGCTCGACGTCAACGGCCGCCGTTTCCAGACCGGCAACACCAAGACGATGATCTTCGGCGTGGCCACGCTGGTGTCGTACCTGAGCCGCTTCATGACGCTGGAGCCGGGTGACTGCATCACCACCGGCACGCCGCCGGGCGTGGGCATGGGCGTCAAGCCCGACCCGGTATTCCTGAAGCCGGGCGACGTGATGCGCCTGGGCATCGAAGGCCTGGGCGAGCAGCAGCAGACCGTGCACGCCTGGGACCCCGCACTGATCGACGGTTGACGCCATGACGATCGTCGCACCGCCGGTGATCCGCATCCACCCGGCGGACGATGTCGTCATCGCCCGCGTGCAGCTGCTGGGCGGCACGCGGCTGGAAGCCGAGGGCGTCACCGTCAGCGGCCTGATCCCGCCCGGGCACAAGGTGGCGGTGCGCGCCATCCGCGCCGGGCAACCGGTGCGCCGCTACAACCAGGTGATCGGCCTGGCCCGTGTGGACATCGCGCCTGGCCAGCATGTGCACACGCACAACCTGGCCTTCGGCGACATCGCGCGCGACCACGCGGCCGGCGCCGATGCGCGGCCCACCGCCTATGCGACCGAGCCGGCCACCTTCCAGGGCATCGTGCGCCCCGATGGCCGCGTGGCCACGCGCAACTACATCGGTGTGCTGACCAGCGTCAACTGCTCGGCCACCGTGGCGCGGGCCATTGCCGACCACTTCCGCCGCGACATCCACCCGCAGGCGCTGGAGCGCTACCCGCACGTGGATGGCGTGGTCGCGCTGACGCACGGCGCCGGCTGCGCCACCGACAGCGAGGGCGAGCCGCTGCAGGTCCTGCGCCGCACGCTGGGCGGTTATGCACGCCACGCCAACTTCGGCGCGCTGCTGATGGTGGGCCTGGGCTGCGAGACCAACCAGATCAGCGGCCTGATGGCGCAGGAAGGCCTGCAGGAAAGCAACCGCCTGCAGACCTTCAGCATCCAGGACACCGGTGGCACGGCGCGCACCGTGGCGCGCGGCATCGAGCTGGTGGAGTGGATCCTCGAGGAAGCCAACCGCGTGCAGCGCCAGCCGGTGCCGGCCCGGCACCTGGTGGTGGGCCTGCAGTGCGGCGGCTCCGACGGCTACAGCGGCATCAGCGCCAACCCGGCGCTGGGCGCTGCGGTGGACCGGCTGGTGGCCCACGGCGGCACGGCCATCCTTTCCGAATCGCCCGAGGTCTATGGCGGCGAACACCTGCTGACGCGCCGCGCCGTGTCGCAGGCCGTGGCCGACAAGCTGCTGGCCCGCCTGCGCTGGTGGGAGGACTACACCTCGCGCAACGGCGGCTCGATGGACAACAACCCTTCGGCCGGCAACAAGGCCGGCGGGCTGACCACCATTCTCGAGAAGAGCCTGGGCGCGGTGGCCAAGAGTGGCACCACCAACCTGGTCGATGTCTACGAATACGCCCAGCCCGTCACCGCGCAGGGTCTGGTGTTCATGGACACGCCCGGCTACGACCCGGTGTCGGCCACCGGCCAGGTGGCGGGTGGCGCCAACCTGATCTGCTTCACCACCGGCCGCGGCTCGGCCTACGGCTGCGCGCCGTCGCCGTCGTTGAAGTTCAGCACCAACACCGCGCTGTGGCAGCGCCAGGAAGAGGACATCGACCTCAACTGCGGCGAGATCGTCGACGGCAGCGCCAGCATCGACGAGGTGGGCGAGCGCATCTTCCGGCTGATGCTGGCCACCGCCTCGGGCCAGAAGACCAAGAGCGAACTGCACGGCTACGGCCAGAACGAGTTCGTGCCCTGGCAACTGGGTGCGGTGATGTAGTGGCCTGAAAGGCTTTCATGAGTGTCGTCGACCGCCCCCACCACAAGATCTGGCCCAAGCGCCTGCCGCGCGAGCTGGTGGTGCCGCAGACCTCGCTGTGGTTCAACCTGGAGGTGGCCGCCGCGCGCTACCCCGACAAGACCGCGTTCCTGTTCTTCGGCAAGGCGCTCACCTATGCCGCATTGAAGGCCCAGGCCGAGGCGCTGGCCGGCTGGCTGCAGGCGCAGGGTGTGGGCAGCGGCGATCGCGTCGCGCTGTACCTGCAGAACTGCCCGCAGTTCGTGGTGGCGCTGTACGCCATCTTCCGCGCCAATGCGGTGGCGGTGCCGGTGAACCCGATGAACCGCGCCGACGAGTTCGGCCACTACATCAGCGACCCCGAGACCAAGGTCGTCATCTGCGCGGCCGACCTGGCCGGCTTCGTGGCCGAGGCCGATGCCGCGCTGCCGCCGGCGCAGCGGCTGAAGGCCGTGCTGGTGACGCGCTACTCCGATGCCATGCCCGACGGCGCGCTGGACCCGGCCGAAGCCCCCAACGCCGCCATCGAACAATGGCTGCGCGCCGATCCGCCGCTGCCGGCCGGCTACGCGCGCTGGCCCGACGCGTTGGCCGCAGGCCTCACGCCGGGGCCGCACACGGCCCAGCCCGACGACCTGGCGCTGCTGCCCTACACCAGCGGCACCACCGGCCTGCCCAAGGGCTGCATGCACACCCACCGCACGCTGATGCACAACGCGGTGTCCGGCTTCTGGACGAACAGCGGTGTCGAAACCGTGGGCCTGGGCGTGGTGCCGATGTTCCACATCACCGGCATGATGCTCTGCGCGCTGGCGACGGTGTACGCCGGCGCCACGCTGGTGCTGATGCCGCGCTGGGACCGCGAACTGGCCGGCCGGCTGTTCGCGCGCCACCGCATCACGCACTGGACCTGCATTCCGACCATGGTCATCGACCTGTTCGGCAGCCCCAACTACAAGAGCTTCGACCTGAGTAGCCTGCGCTACATCGGCGGCGGCGGCGCGGCCATGCCGCAGGCGGTGGCGCAGCGGCTGCTGGACGAGTTCGGTCTCACGTTTGCAGAAGGTTATGGCCTCACCGAAACCGCCGCGCCCAGCCACAGCAACCCTGTGGAACGCGCCAAGCTGCAGTGCCTGGGCATCCCGTACTTCAGCACCGACGCGCGCGTGGTGGACCCGGTCACCTTCCAGGAACTGGAGCCCGGCCAGGACGGCGAGATCATCATCCACGGCCCGCAGGTCTTCAAGGGCTACTGGCGTCACCCCGATGCCACGGAGGCGGCCTTCATCACCTTCGAGGGCAAGCGCTTCTTCCGCAGCGGCGACCTGGGCCGCATGGACGACGAGGGCTACTTCTTCATCACCGACCGGCTGAAGCGCATGATCAACGCCAGCGGCTACAAGGTCTGGCCCAGCGAGGTGGAACTGCTGCTGTTCAAGTGCCCGCTCGTGCAGGAGGCCTGCATCATCGCCGCCAAGGACGAATACCGCGGCGAGACCGTCAAGGCCGTCGTCGTGCTGCGCGCGGACGCGAAGGGCAGCGCGAAGCCCGAGGACATCATCGCCTGGGCGCGCGATCACATGGCAGCCTACAAGGTGCCGAAGATCGTGCAGTTCGTCGACGCGCTGCCCAAGTCCGGCTCGGGCAAGGTGATGTGGCGGCTGCTGCAGGAACAGGACGCGCAGCACTGAGGGCCGCGACCATGCAGGTCTTCTTCAACCCGCTGCAGGCGCAGCACCAGGGCCGGCACGAGATGTTCCGCGGCCGGCTGGTGCCCTGCGTCGAGGTGCCCGACCGCGTCGAACACGTGCGTGCCGAACTGCAGCGTCGCGGCATCGGCCGCTTTGTCGCGCCCACGCCGGCCGACGACGCGCTGCTGCACAAGCTGCATGCGCCGCGCTATCTGCAGTTCCTGCAGACGGCCTGGCGCGACTGGCTGGCGCTGGACCCGGCGAATGCGGCCTTCGACCTGCTGCCCTCGGTGTGGCCGGCGCCGGGTATGCGCCGCGATCAGTTGCCGAAGGAACTGTCGGCCCGCGTCGGGTTGTTCGCCTTCGACGCCGGTTCGCCGATCACGGCCGGCACCTGGGCCGCGGCCCGCGCCGGGGCTGATTGCGCGGTGTCAGCCGCGCAGGCGCTGTTGGCGGGCGAGCCTTGCGCCTTCGCGCTGACGCGGCCGCCCGGCCACCACGCCGGGGCCGATTTCTACGGCGGCTACTGCTTCCTGAACAACGCCGGCCTGGCCGCGCAGGCGCTGCGCGACGGCGGCCTGGCCCGGGTGGCCGTTGTCGACGTCGACTACCACCACGGCAACGGCACGCAGAGCTTGTTCTACGAGCGCGCCGACGTGCTGACCGTGTCGGTGCACGGCGACCCGCGCACCGAGTACCCGTTCTACCTGGGCCATGCCGACGAGCGCGGCGCCGGCGAAGGCGAGGGCTTCAACCTGAACCTGCCGCTGCCGCGCGGCACCGGCTTCGAGGCCTGGCGGGCGGCGCTGCAGATGGGGCTGCAGGCGGTGGCCGACTATCGACCGCAGGCGCTGGTGGTGGCGCTGGGCCTGGACAGCTTCGAGGGCGACCCGATCTCCGGCTTCAAGCTGCGCAGTGCCGACTATTTGCAGGTCGGCGCTGACTTGCGGGCACTGGGACTGCCCACTGCCTTCGTCTTTGAAGGCGGCTATGCGGTTGCCGAACTCGGCGTCAATGCGACCAACGTGTTGGAGGGCTTCCTGCGCTGAAGCTTCCGCCTGTCTTTGGATTGCGATGCTTTGGCGCTAACGCTCGAACACGTGAACAGCGAAAGGCAGCGACGCACAAGTCGCAGCTGACAGTCATCCAGGCAGGCGACAGCAAACGGACATCAATCCGCCTTCGCGCCCGACTCCTTCACCACCTTGGCCCACTTGGTGATCTCCTTGGCTTGGTAGGCGGCCAGTTCCTCGGGGCTGCTGATCCATGGCACCAGGCCCAGCGTGTTCAGCTTTTCGGCCACGTCGGGCAGCTTGAAGACACGCTGCATCTCGGCGTTGATGCGCATCACCACGTCGCGCGGCGTGCCGGCCGGTGCGAATACCGCGAACCAGGTGGTGGCTTCGAAGCCGGGCACCGTCTCGGCCACGGTTGGGACGTCGGGCGCGGCCGGCGAGCGCGTGGCCGTGGTCTGCCCCAGCGCGCGGATCTTGCCTTCCTTGGCCATCGGCAGTGCCGAGGGCATGTTGTCGAACATCACCTGGATCTGCCCGCCCACCAGGTCGGGGATGGCGAACTGCCGGCCCTTGTAGGGCACGTGGATCATCTTCGTGCCGGTCATCGACTTGAACAGTTCGCCCGACACGTGCACCGAGGTGCCGATGCCCGGCGAGCCGAAGCTCAGCTTGTCGGGGTTGGCCTTCATGTAGGCGATCAGCTCGGCCACGGTCTTCACCGGCAGGTCGTTGTTGACCACCAGCAGGTTCGGCGCCGAGGCCACGTGCGCCACCGGTGCGAAATCGCGCACCATGTCGTAGGGCATCTTGCTGTACAGCGCGCCGTTGATCGAATGCGTTCCCACCGTGCCCATCACCAGCGTGTAGCCGTCCGGCGGCGCCTTGGCCACGATCTCGGCACCGATGTTGCCGCCGGCGCCGGCCTTGTTGTCCACCACCACCGGTTGGCCCAGCTGCGCCTTGTCGGCGAACAGCCGCGCCAGGATGTCCGGCGCGCCGCCGGGCGGGAAGGTCACCACCAGGCGGATCGGCTTGGTGGGCCAGGCCTGCGCCGCGGCGGTGGCCGCCACGGTGCACAGCGCGGTGGCGAGCAGCAGCTTCTTTAGGAACATGGTGTCTCCGTGTCGTTTTGGGAATCGTCCCGCCAGCATATCGGCCGGCCAGCCCGACCCACCCCGTGGCTTACCCGCCCCGCGCTCAGCCGCCGCGCAGGCAGCGCGCCTGCAGCTGCGCCCATGCCTCGGGCCCCAGCGCGCGCAGCGTGCGCATGTTGGTCTCGTAGATGGCCTCGGCCTCGGGGAAGGCCTGCACCGCGCGTGCGATGCTTTCCTCGCGCAGCAGGTGCAGCGTGGGGAAGGGCGATCGGTTTGTGGCGTTCTCGATGTCCTCGGGCTCGGTGCCGGCGAACTGGTACTGCGGGTGGAAGCTGGCCACCTGCAGCACGCCTTCCAGGCCCAGCTCGGCCAGCAGCGCATCGGCCTCGTCGAGAAAGTCGTTGTAGTCCAGAAAGTCCTGCAGCACCCATGGGTGCACCAGCAGCGTGGTTTCGAGGGCCTCGATCGGCGCGGCCTGCAGGCGCTGCAGTTCATCGCGCAGGTCGGCGCGCAGCGCCGCGGCGTCGCGCGCATCGCTGCACACGTAGCGCACAAGGCCCTTGACCTGCACCGCCTTGGCAAAGGGGCAAAGGTTCAGGCCGATCACCGCCTGCTCGACCCAGGCGCGGGTGGCGGCCAGCGCGGCCTCGGCCTGCATGCTCAGAAGCCCGAGCCGGGCTGCTGCAGGAACTCGGCTTCCTCGGGTGTCGACGCGCGGCCGAGGATCGCATTGCGGTGCGGGAAGCGGCCGAAGCGCGCGACGATCACGCGGTGCTTCTCGGCCCACACCGGCAGGTCGGCCAGCCGCGGGTCGTCAGCCGCCAGCGCGCCGAACAGCTGCACCGACGCGTCCTGGTCGGCAAGCTGCTCCGAATGCTCGAAGGGCAGGTAGACGAACTGCCGCATCAACGCCGGCAGTTGCCGGTCGGTGCCGGCCGCCATCAGCTGCCGCGCCGCGGCCAGTGCGCGCGCATCGCCGGCGTACATGCCGGGCTGGTCGCGGAAGGCGTTGCGGGTGAACTGGTCCAGCAACAGGATGTAGGCCACTGCCGACAGCGGCCGGGCCAGCCAGCCGTCCAGGTCGCCGCGCAGCGCGGCCTCGATGCGGGCGCCGAAGCCGCTGCGGATGGCGGCATCGAAGGCTGCGTCCTTGCGGAACCATTCCGGCCGCGATTGCAGGTAGTGGGCATCACGCGGCGTCCCGAACCAGAAGTCCAGCACGCCCTGGGCGTCGGCGAGTGCGGTGTTCATGCCAGCAGGTCCTGCGTGTCGGCGTGGCGGCGCATGTAGCTGCGCACGTAGCTGCACGAAGGCTGCACGCGCAGGCCCTGCGCACGCGCGTGGGCCAGCGCCGCGCGCACCAGCGCGGCGGCCACGCCGTGGCCTTCGGATGCCGACGGCACTTCGGTATGCACGATGTCCATCACGCCACCCTGCAGACGGTACACACATTCGGCCTCGCCGCCTTCGACCTGCGCGACGAAGCGCTGGGCAGCGGGCTGGTGGGTGATCTCAAGCGCCATGTTGATCCGACAGCTGTTGCCACAGGAAGGCGTATTCCAGCGCCATCATGTCGGCACGCTGGGCATTGTCGGCCGCGCCGCCATGGCCGCCCTCGATGTTCTCGTACAGCCAGGCGTCGTGGCCGCGCTCGCGCATGCGGGCCGCCATCTTGCGCGCATGGCCGGGGTGCACCCGGTCGTCTCGCGTGCTGGTGATGAACAGCACCGCCGGCAGCCGCGTTTCGGCGGGCGGCACGTTTTGATAGGGGCTGTAAGGAGCGATCCAGGCCCACTGCGCGGGTTGGTCCGGGTCGCCGTACTCGCTCATCCAGCTGGCGCCGGCCAGCAGCCGGTGGTAGCGGCGCATGTCCAGCAGCGGCACCTGGCAGACCACGGCGCGGAACAGCTCGGGCCGCTGCAGCATCACCGCGCCCACCAGCAGGCCGCCGTTGCTGCCGCCCTTGATGGCCAGCCGCTCCGGCCGCGTGATGCCGGCGGCCACCAGGTCCTCGGCCACGGCGATGAAGTCGTCGAAGGCCTTCTGCCGCTGGCCCTGCAGCGCGGCCTGGTGCCAGGCCGGGCCGAACTCGCCGCCGCCGCGGATGTTGGCCACCACATGGATGCCGCCGCGTTCCAGCCAGGCGCGGCCGATGCTGCCGCTGTAGATGGGCTGCAGCGCGATCTCGAAGCCGCCATAGCCGTACAGCAGCGTCGGCCGGCTGTCATCGGCCACCGCGCCGGCCGGCCAGATGACGAAGTACGGCACCCGCGTGCCGTCGCGCGAGGTGGCGAAGCGCTGCTCGACCCGCATGCCCTGCGCATCGAAGTAGGGCGCGCGCGCCTTCAGCGGCTGGCGCGCGTCGTCGCCGGCCTGGCCGAGCAGCAGCGACTCGGGCGTCAGGAAGTCGGTATAGGTCAGCAGGTACTGCTGGGCCAGCTCATCGTCGGCCACCATCGGATCGTGCAGGCTCTGCACCGACAGGCTGCCGGGGAAGGGTGCCTGCACCGCGCGCGACTGCCAGCGCTGGCCGTCGAAGTGCCGTTCTTCCAGACGGCCGGCCACGTTGTCCAGCACCTCCAGCAGCAGCGTCGATCGCAGCGCGGCATGGCTGGCCAGCGAACGCGTGGCGCTGGGTTCGAACAGCATCTGCCACTGCGGCCGGCCGGCCAGGTAGGCCGCGGCACCGCTGGCCAGCAGCGCGCCGCGCGGCCACGTGCGGCCGTCCACCGCCCAGTCGCTGCGCAGCGCCAGCAGCACCTGGTCGTACCAGAAGCCCAGCTGCGCATCGGCCGGCTTGGGCAGCGGCTGCAGCCGGCCGTCCGTCCACAGCGCCTCTTCGCTGGTGAAGAAATCCGGCGCGCGGCGGAACACCGTACGTTCGTGGCCCGGCGTCAGGTCCACCGAGACGCTGACGGCCACGTCGCTGGACAGACCCTCGAACACCGTTTCGGCGGCCGACAGCGGCTGGCCGCGGCGCCAGCGCTTGATCACGCGCGGGTAGCCCGAATCGGTCAGCGAGCCGGGCCCGAAATCGCTGCCCAGGTACAGCGTGTCGGCATCGGCCCAGGCCGCCTCGGACTTGGCTTCGGGCACGTCGAAGCCGTCGGGCACGAACTGCAGCGTGTGCAGGTCGAACTCGCGCAGCACGTGGGCGTCGGCGCCGCCGCGCGACAGGCTGATCAGCGCATGCCGGTACGCCGGCCCCAGGCAGACGGCGCCGCCCCAGACCCAGTTCTCGCCTTCGGCGCGGCCCAGCGCGTCCAGGTCCAGCAGGGTCTCCCAGGCCGGCAGCGGCTGGCGGAACTGCGCCAGCGTCGTGCGCCGCCACAGGCCGCGCGGGTGGGTGGCGTCCTGCCAGAAGTTGTACAGGTGCGGGCCGCGCCGGGTGATGCCGGGGATGCGGTCGTGCGCGTCCAGCACCTCGCGGATCTGCGTGCGCAGCGCGGCAAAGCCGGGCCAGGCCTCCAGCAGGCCGCGCGACTCGGCATTGCGCGCGCGCACCCAGTCGAGTGCCGGGTCGCCTTGCACCTCCTCCAGCCAGAGCCAGGGGTCGTCGTCGGTGTCGGGTGGAGTGGGCAGGCTCATGGTTGGGCGCGGATGATAGGCGGCGCGCCTCAGGCCGTGCCTTGCAGCCGCTGCGGTGTGATCTCCAGCGTGTCGCCGCCGCTGCTGAGCCAGACCTGGCCGTCCTGGATGCTGAGCTGCCATTGCAGCGAGCGCGCGGCCAGCTTGGCCAGCGCCTGAGCCTGGGCGGCCGGGATCTGCCACACCGACAGCTTGTTCAGGCGCGTGAGCTTGTTGCGGATGCCGTTCCACCACACATCGGCCGCGCTGCCGAAGCAGTAGATCGTCACCCGCTCGGCACGGGCGCAGGCCTTGGACAGGCGCCGATCGTCGGGCTGGCCGACCTCGATCCAGTGCAGCAGCTGGCCCGACAGGTCGTGCTGCCACAGGTCGGGTTCGTCGGCGTCGGACAGGCCGCGCGCGAACTGCAGCGCGCCGTGGTCGGTGTCGTGCGGCACGTTCAGCGCAAAGGCCAGCAGCCGCACCAGCAGCCGCTCCTCGGTTTCGGAGGGGTGCAGCGCCAGCGTCAGCGCATGGTCGGCATAGAGCTGCCGGTCCATGTCGGCGATCTGCAGCGTGGCCTTGTAGATGGTGGATTTCAGGGCCATGGGGCGCCTCGGAGTGAGGCGGCACTGTGCCACACTGACACGCTCACACGACGAGGAGACGGCATGGGTGGCAGGCTGGCAGGCAAGGTGGCGTTCATCACGGGCGCCTGCTCGGGCATCGGCCTGGCCACCGCCGAGCTGTTCATCGCCGAAGGCGCGCAAGTGCTGGCCGCCGACATCCAGGACGAAGCCGGTGTGGCGCTGCAGCGGCGCTTCGAAGGCCGGTTGCAGTACGCGCGCTGCGACGTCACCCAGCCGGCGCAGATCCAGGCCGCGGTAGACCGCGCGGTGGCCGTGTTCGGTGGGCTGGACATCGTCTTCAACAACGCCGGTGCCGGCGGCCAGCGCGGCGGCATGGACGAGATGTCGGTCGAAGGCTGGGACGCGACGATGAACCTGCTGCTGCGCTCGGTGATGTGCGGCACGCTGTACGCGCTGCCGCACCTGAAGGCGCGGGGCGGCGGCGCCATCGTCAACACCTCGTCGATCTCGGCGCTGTCCTCGGGCTATGCGCCGGTGGCCTATTCCACCGCCAAGGCCGCGGTGCTGCACTACAGCAAGGTCTGCGCGGCCGACATGGCGCGCTACCGCATCCGCGTCAACGCGGTGGTGCCGGGCTTCATTGCCACCGCCATCTTCGGCAGCGGCTTCGGCCTGGACCGCACGGCCGCCCAGCAGATGGCGGCCACGCTCACCGAGCGCGGCGGCAGCCTGCAGCCCGCTGGCCGCACCGGGCAACCGCAGGACATTGCCGAGGCGGTGCTGTACCTGGCCAGCGACGCGGCCGGCTTCGTCACCGGCACGCACTTGCTGGTGGACGGCGGCATGACGGTGGGCACACGCGCCTCGTGGGACCCGACGGCCGCCCGGCCGGTGCAGGAGGCATTGGGCCTCACGCCCGAGGCGCTGCAGGCGATGGCCCAGGCCGCGGCCGCGCGCGCCGCGCTCAAGTGAGGTAGGCGCTGATGTCGATGACGGCGATGCCGCGCGGCCCGCTGCCATCGGTGCGGGCCTGCTGCAGCGCGCTGAACACCACCCGTTTGCCGTCGGCAAAGAACTTGGCGTGCTGCGCCCAGTAGGTGGTGTGCGTCAGCTGCACCGGTGGCGCAGCGGTCTGCAGGTTGTAGAGAAAGAGCGCATAGCCGCCGGCCCGGCTGGACTCGAACACGATGTATTGCCCGTCGGGTGACCAGTAGGGCGCGCGGCCCTGGTAGGCGGGGTCGTAGGCCTGCAGGCTGGCGCCGGCCTCCATCGGGCTGGAGACATAGCCGCTGCCGACCCGGCTGTTCAGGAAGATGTAGTTGTTGTCCTGGTTGTAGCTGGCCGACAGCGGCGGCGTCGTGCCCGGCGGCAGGCCCCAGGTGCTGAGGACTGGCTGGCCGGCGTAGGCGATCGAGTCCAGCGTGCCGGGCCGCGGCGCGGCAAAGCCGCCGAACAGCGTGACCGGCGGGCTGCTGGTGTCGCTGCCGTTCAGGTTGGCGCGCTGGCGGATGCCGGCCTTGGTGTACAGGGCCGTGATCGGCAGCACCGGGTCGGCGGTGCCACGCACGTTGTCCAGCACCAGGTGCGTGCCGTCGCTGGTCCAGTTGGGGTAGATGTGGCCGCGGGCGTTGGGCAGCACGCTCAGGTTGCTGCGGTCGCTGGACAGCAGGTAGATGTCGCTGCCGTTGACGCCCGTGACTTCGCCAGTGAAGGCGATCTCGCCATGCACCCAGCTCCAGTCGGGCCGGGTCTGCGAATCGGGGAAGGGCACCGGCACCATCGCCGTTGGCGGCACCAGCAGGACGATGCCCGGGCTGGGCTGGTCGATGCCCTGTGCCAGGTACAGCAGCGTCGGCGCATCCACCGGGTGCGGGTGCGGCTGCCGTTCGAAGACCAGCTGCGTGCCGCTCTGGTCCACGGCCGGCCGGTAGTCGGTGTAGGCCGCGTCG
>Ga0209369_1001134_pt1 | contig 15526 bp, 14 predicted proteins | sample EBPBio142010_DNA_FD_185865 | JGI IMG/M metagenome (GOLD analysis project Ga0209369, IMG submission 185865) | Wastewater treatment Type I Accumulibacter community from EBPR Bioreactor in Madison, WI, USA - Reactor 1_10/4/2010_ DNA (SPAdes)... | ecosystem: Engineered > Bioreactor > EBPR >... | reverse complement strand
CTCGATGTCGATCTGCGTGAACTCGGGCTGGCGGTCGGCGCGCAGGTCCTCGTCGCGGAAGCACTTGGTGATCTGGTAGTAACGGTCGAAGCCCGCCACCATCAGCAGTTGCTTGAAGAGCTGCGGGCTCTGCGGCAGCGCAAAGAACTGGCCGTCGTGCACGCGGCTCGGCACCAGGTAGTCGCGCGCACCCTCCGGCGTGCTGCGGGTCAGCATCGGCGTTTCGATGTCGATGAAGCCGTTGGCATCGAGGAACTTGCGCACCTCCATCGCGACGCGGTAGCGCAGCATCAGGTTGCGCTGCATGCTCGGCCGGCGCAGGTCCAGCACGCGGTGGGTCAGCCGCGTGGTCTCGGACAGGTTCTCGTCGTCCATCTGGAACGGGGGCGAGATGCTCGGGTTCAGCACCTCCATGGCATGACAAAGCACCTCGATCTTGCCGCTGGTCAGGTTGGGGTTCTCGGTGCCGGCGGGCCGGGCGCGCACCAGGCCCACCACCTTCAGGCAGAACTCGTTGCGCACGCCTTCGGCCGTGGCAAACATCTCCGGCCGGTCCGGGTCGCACACCACCTGCACCAGGCCTTCACGGTCGCGCAGGTCGATGAAGATCACGCCCCCGTGGTCGCGCCGCCGGTGGGCCCATCCCATCAGCGTGACCGTCTGCCCCAGCAGCGTTTCGCTGACCAGGCCGCAATAGCTCGTTCTCATGCAATCGCTCCGCTTCGCAAGTGTGTGTGCCGTCGTGCGCGGGCTGCCGCTGCCGTGCCGGCGGCGGGCCAGCCGTCGCTCAACCGTCCGGCTTGTGGGCCGGCTGCACCTGGGGCAGTCGGCCGGCAGGCGCCACCACGCCCATCGAGATGATGTACTTCAGCGCTTCGTCCACGCTCATGCCCAGAGGCACCACCTCGGCCCGCGGCATCATCAGGAAGAAGCCCGAGGTCGGGTTCGGCGTGGTCGGCACGTAAACGCTGACATGGTTGCCGGGCAGGTGGTGGGCCACCTCGCCGCCCGGCTTGCCGGTGACGAAGGCGATGGTCCACGAGCCATGGCGCGGGTACTGAACCAGCACCGCCTCCCGGAACGCATTGCCGCTGCTGGAGAACAGCGTGTCCGACACCTGCTTGACCGAGCTGTACACCGACCGCACGATGGGGATCTTGTGCAGCAGCCGGTTCCATTGCCGTATCCACCACTGCCCGAAGATGTTGGTGGCGAACACTCCCGTCAGCAGCAGCCCCAGGCCCATGACCAGCACGCCCAGACCGGGCACGTGGCGCAGCTTCTCGATGCTGGCATGTGCCGTGGCCGGCAGCAGCGCCTGCGGCGCCGTCAGCAGCCAGGCGAACAGCGAGTCCATGGCGCCCAGCAGCCATGTCAGCACCCAGACGGTGATGGCCAGCGGCGTCCAGACCAGCAGCCCGGCCAGCAGGTATTTCTTCACGCCGCTTCCGATGACGGCGGGCGCGGCTTGTCGGCAGTGGCCGGGCTGGCATCGGCGGCCGGGGCCGCGGCAGGCGCGCCTTCGGCCGGCTTGCTTTCGGCCGGCTTCTTGGCATCGTCAGCCGCCGGTGCGGCCGTGTTTCCGCCACGGAAGTCGGTGACGTACCAGCCCGAGCCCTTCAGCTGGAAGCCTGCGGCGGTGACCTGCTTGGCGAAGCTGTTCGCGCCGCAGGCCGGGCACTGCGTCAGGGCCGGGTCGGAGATTTTTTGCAACACGTCCTGCCGGTGTCCGCAGGACTCGCACTTGTAGGCGTAGATCGGCATGGTGGAGGCAATGGCGAAAAACCCACGATTATAGGTTCCGCCGCCCCTTGGGAGGGGGCTGAGCGCCGGCGCAGCCGGTCCGGTCAGTGCGCCGCGTGCCGGCGGCCGTGGCCGTGGGCGGTGTGCGCCTGGGCCGAATGGATGGCCTGTTCGATGGACATGCCCTTGTGCGCCAGCAACTGTGGCGCCAGCGTGCCCAGCAGCATGCCGATGATCGAGGCAAAGAAGCCCACCAGGTTGGGCGGGATCAGCGCCTCGGCCGCAACCGTGTCGGCCACCAGCCAGGTGCCGATGCCGAAAACCACCGCACAGACCGCGCCCTGGGTGTTGGCGCGCTTCCAGTAGGCACCGGCAAACAGCGGCACGAACGCGCCCGTCAGCGTCACGTTGTAGGCCGTCTGCACCATTTCGTACATGGTGCTGCGGCTGTTCAGCGCAAAAAGCAGCGCGCAGGTGGTGAAGATCACCAGCACCAGACGCAGCACCAGCAGGAACTGCCGGTCACTCATGCGGGGAACGAAGGGCCGCAGCACGTTCTCGGTGAAGGTGGCGGTCGGCGCCAGCAGCGCGCCACTGGCGGTGGACAGGATGGCCGACAGCAGGGCGCCGAAGAACATGATCTGCGCCCACATCGGCATCTTGCTCAGCACCAGGTCGGGCAGGATGCGCTGGATCTCGCGCGAATCCTCGGCATCGAACAGTGCGGCGATCGACGGGTCGGCCACCAGCGCCGAATAGGCGATGAAGATCGGCACGAAGGCAAAGCAGAAGTACACCAGCCCGCCGATCACCGTGCCGCGCACGGCCGTGTGTTCGTCCTTGGCGCTGGTCATGCGCTGGAACACGTCCTGCTGCGGGATCGAGCCGAAGGCAAAGGCGAAGAAGGCGCCGGCCATCGCCCACCAGCCGGCAGCGTCCATGTCGGCCGGGAACATGTCCAGCTTGCCGTCGGCCGCTGCCTGCGAAATCACCTTGGCCGGCCCGCCCGCCATGTCGCCCACCAGCCAGGCCACCAGGCTCAGACCGATGAGGATGACGATGGTCTGGAACAGGTCGGTGATGGCCACCGACCACATGCCGCCGAACACCGTGTAGAGCAGCACCACGGCTGCGCCGCCCATGATGGCAGTGCTCAGATCGATACTGCCGCCGGACAGCAGGTGGATCACCAGGCCCAGCGCCGTCAGCTGCGCCGAGGTCCAGCCCAGGTACGACAGCACGATGGCCACGCTGGTCATCACCTCCACCAGCTTGCCGTAGCGGCGGCGGTAGAAGTCGCCGATGGTCAGCAGGTTCATGCGGTAGAACAGCCGCGCGAACAGCAGCGCGGCCAGCACCAGGCACACCGACGCACCGAAGGGGTCGCCCGGCACGCCGTGCAGGCCGTCCTTGGTGAAGGTGGCGCTGACCGACAGCACCGTTTCGGCGCCGAACCATGTGGCGAACACCGTGGCGACGTTCACGTACAGCGGCAGGCTGCGGCCGGCCACCAGGTAGTCGCGCGAGCCGTGCACCCGCCGGGCGGCGATCAGCCCGATCGCGATGGTCAGCGCGATGTACAACGCGACGAAGGTGATCAGCACAGCGGGCCTCCGCAAAAAAGCGACGCGCAGTGTAAGCGCGGCCGCATGCGGGCTTTGTCGCGCCCTACACCGGCCACCAGTGCAGCCAGACTCGCACCAGCACGACGCCGGCGATGAAGCCCAGCGCGCCGTACACCAGCCCCTGCAGCAGCCGGTTGGTGCGGCGCTGCTCGGCCAGCAGGGCCACCAGTGCGGCCGAACCGGCGGCCGACTGGGCCGGCGCCTGCAGCGCCTGGTGCAGCAGGCGCGGCAGCTCGGGCAGCAACTGCGAGTAGCGTGGCGCCTCGTTCTTCAGCCGGTCGAGCAGGCCCTGCCAGCCCACCTGCTGGTTCATCCAGCGCTCCAGGAAGGGCTTGGCCGTGCTCCACAGATCGAGTTCGGGGTCGAGCTGGCGGCCCAGGCCCTCGATGTTGAGCAGCGTCTTCTGCAGCAGCACCAGTTGCGGCTGGATCTCGACGTTGAAACGGCGCGAGGTCTGGAACAGCCGCATCAGCACCTGGCCCAGCGAGATGTCCTTCAGCGGCCGGTCGAAGTGCGGCTCGCAGACTGCACGGATGGCGTTCTCCAGCGCATCCACCCGGGTGGCGGCCGGCACCCAGCCCGATTCCACGTGCAGCTCGGCCACACGCTTGTAGTCGCGCCGGAAGAAGGCGATGAAGTTCTGCGCCAGGTATTCCTTGTCCCACTCGGTCAGCGTGCCGATGATCCCGAAGTCCAGCGCGATGTAGCGGCCGAAGGTCTCGGGCGCCGTGCTCACCTGGATGTTGCCGGGGTGCATGTCGGCGTGGAAGTAGCCGTCGCGGAACACCTGGGTGAAGAAGATCGTCACGCCGTCGCGCGCCAGCTTCTGCAGGTCCACACCGGCATCGCGCAGCTTCTGTGTCTGGCTGATCGGGATGCCGTACATGCGCTCCATGACGATGACGGTGGGCGTGCACAAGTCCCAGATCATCTCGGGCACCATCACCAGGTTCAGGCCCTGCATGTTGCGCCGTAGCTGGGCGGCATTGGCGGCTTCGCGCACCAGGTCCAGCTCGTCGTGCAGGTAGACGTCGAACTCGGCCACCACCTCGCGCGGGCGCAGGCGCTTGCCATCGACGCTGAGCCGTTCCACCCAGCGGGCCAGCGTGTGCAGCAGCGTCAGGTCGTCGTCGATGACGGCCAGCATGCCCGGCCGAAGCACCTTGACGGCCACCTCGCGACCATCCGGCGTGGTGGCGAAGTGCACCTGCGCGATCGATGCGCTGGCCACCGGCTCGGCGTCGAAGGTGGCGAACAGCTCGTCGATGCGCCGGCCGAATGCCTTCTCCACCAGCTCGGCCGCCTGCGAGCCGGGAATCGGCGGCACTCGGTCCTGCAACTTGGCCAGCTCGTCGGCCACGTCCAGTGGCAGCAGATCGCGTCGGGTGGACAGCACCTGACCGAACTTGACGAAGATCGGCCCCAGCTGCTCCAGCGCCATGCGCAGCCGGGCGCCGCGGGGTTGGTCGAAGCGCCGACCCAGGGTGACCGTCCAGGCCAGCGCGCGCACCCAGCGCTGTCGAAACCCAGACAGCGCCAGCTCGTCGAGCCCGAAGCGCAGCACGGTGTACACGATGTACACCAGCCGCAGGAAGCGCCTCATGGCGGCGGCTGGCGGGGGCCGAGGCCGGGCGCGCTTTGCAGCGCGGCGCGCAGCGCACGCGCCAGCGCCGATCCCAGCTTGTGCAGCGGGTAGGCCACAGCCGGGCCGAACATGCGCTCCATGTCGGCGGCAATGTCCCAGCGCAGGTTCAGCAGCAGCCAGTTGACGTCGGCCGCCAGCTGGGCATCACCGTCGATGGCCACCGACGGCATGTCGCCCGAGGCGGCGCGGGCCATCAGCAGCAGCGGGTTCGAGGCGTCCACACGCACGCTCAGGTCGGCGCCGGCAGGCGCCTCGTCACCGCCGCACCATTCGAGCATGCCGGCCGGCGTAATGCGAAAGGCCAGCTGCGGCGGCGCCGGCAGCAGCGATGGCCAGCCCTGCATCTGCAGCTGGATCACTCGGCGTGCATGCGGCTGCAGGCGCTGGGTGGCCGCCGGCTCGGTGCTGAGGACATGGTTCACGACCAGGACCAGCCGCTCCATCAGGGGCGGGGCGAGCATGGCGTTCAAACTGTGCAGCATTGCCCGATTGTAGGGACGGTGCCTGCCCATGGCCGTGAAGCCTGTGCACGATGCGGGCGCGCATTTCGGGGAGAATCCTTCGCAGGGAGCGTCGGATGACCGACGAAGACGCCGTGGGCGGGCGGCCCCGGCGCGAGCATCGCACCGGGGTTGCGGACGGCGGGCCCGGAGAACCTGATCCGAATCGATGTTCGAAGACCGAAGTTACAAGCGAACCTTCTACAGCGCGCCGCAATCCGTGACGTCGCTGGTGGCGGCGTTGCTCGAACCCGCGGTCGCGGTGCTCACCTTCCTGGCGGTGTGCTGGTGGTTCGACGAACCGATCGTACGTTCCGACCTGACGCTGTGCCTGCTGGTGCTGGCGCTGACCTTTCCGGGCCGCAACCGCTTCAAGGACACGCTGCTGACGGCCGGCGTGGACGTGTTCACCTCCTGGGTCGGGCTGCTGGCGATCCTGGCGCTGTGTGCCTATGCCACGTCGAGCTTCGGATTCTTCGACCCGCAGGTGCTGCTGTGGTGGGCGGTGCTGACGCCCGTGGCGCAATGGGCCTCGGTCTGGGCCGGGCAGCACGTGGTGCGGCGCGTCGCCACCCGTGCCGAGAACCGGCGTGCGGCGGTGGTGATCGGCGCCGGGCCGCTGGGCGTCAAGGTGGCCAATGCGCTGAAGGAGAGCCGCGAGCAGGGCGTCGACTTCATTGGTTACTTCGACGACCGCACCGACGAGCGCGTGCACACCGAGGCTGCACCGCGGCGGCTGGGGCCGCTGAAGGATGCGGCGGCCTACATCCGTGAGCATGCCGTGCACGAGGTCTACATCACGCTGCCGCTGGGATCGCAGCCGCGCATCGTCGAACTGCTGGAGCAGGTGCAGGGGACCACTGCCTCGGTTTTCTTCGTGCCGGACGTGTTCGGCATCAGCATCATCCAGGGCCGCCTGCAGGACATGAACGGCGTGCCGGTGGTCGGCATCTGCGAGACGCCGTTCACGGGCACCAACGAGTTGGTCAAGCGCATCAGCGACATCGTGCTGTCCTCGCTGATTCTTCTGCTGATTTCACCGGTGCTGTTGGCCATCGCGATCGGCGTGAAGTTGAGTTCACCGGGGCCTGCCATCTTCCGCCAGCGGCGCAACGGCCTGGATGGCGAAGAAATCATCGTCTACAAGTTCCGCTCGATGCGGGTGATGGACGATGGCGCCGTGGTCAAGCAGGCCACCAAGGGCGACCCGCGCATCACGCCGTTCGGCGCCTTCCTGCGTAAGACTTCGCTGGACGAGCTGCCGCAGTTCATTAACGTGCTGCAGGGGCGGATGAGCATCGTCGGCCCGCGCCCGCACGCGGTGGCGCACAACGAGTTGTACCGCCAACTGATCAAGGCCTACATGGTGCGGCACAAGGTCAAGCCCGGCATCACCGGCTGGGCCCAGGTGCACGGCCACCGGGGCGAGACCGACACGGTGGAAAAGATGCAGGCGCGTGTCGAATACGATCTGGAGTACTTGCGCAACTGGTCGCTGGGATTGGACTTGCAGATCATTGCGCGGACCATAGTCGTAGTCTTCCGCGGAAGCAACGCGTATTGAGGCAATGTACACGCCCAAAGACTAAAGCTGACTTGCCGAGGAGCCCCAGATGACGATCCGGATGCGTTGGCAGCGATTGCCTTTATTTGCCCTGCTGTCGGGAGCTGCAGCAATTGCGGCAGCTCAAACCAGCCCTTGGTACTTGGGAGTGAACCAGGCGTTTAGCTACAACACCAATCCGACGAGACAACCGGATCAATTTGCGCAAGGCAGTTGGTGGAGCACAACAAGCCTGGTTGGCGGCTTCGACCAACGCTATGGTCGGCAGCGCTTCTATGGCAACGGCAACGTGGGGGCCAATGTCTACAGCCAGCTGAGCCAGCTGAACAACAACAGCTATGGTGTAACTGCCGGCTGGGATTGGCAAACGGTGGAGCGACTGTCCGGTACTCTATACGCCTCCTACAACCAGGGTTTGGCCGACTACGGCGACTTCAATCAAGCCAACCTGCTGACGGCACAAAAAATCACACAGAGCAACGCACTGGTCTACGGAACAGTGGACTATGGTTTGGAGTCATTGTGGGCGGCAGATTTGCGTTTGGCCTACAACTCGGTGCACTACAGTAGTGACAACTTCCTTGCCAACCTCAGTTACCAGCGCTATGAGCTGGATCAGGCATCAATACGCGCGCGCCTGCGGAAGCAGTTCAGTGGACAGCTAACCGCAGGGTTGGGGGCTGCATACACCGACGGTGACTACTTTGCCATTGGCCAGCAGTTCGACCGCTATGACCTGTTTCTGTTCGGCGAATGGCGTGTCACCGGCCAAAGTACTCTCAGCGGCCGCTTCGGCTACGCATGGACAGACTATAGCGGTGTGAATTCATACAACCAGGATGGCGTCACTGGCTGGGTGGCTTGGGCCTACCAGCCGACCGGCAAGCTAAGTTTCAACACCACGTTAAGCTACGACACCCTCGCCAACAGCGTCTTCACAAGCGTTGGGGGAGGAGGCAATGCTGCAATCAGCCAGTCCGATCAATTGACGGCTGGCCTGCAGTTTGCGGTCAAATATATCTTTAGCGCCAAGACAAGTTTCAATGCTTCATTGAACTATTACTCAAGATCCAATAACCAATCCAACAACTCCGGCTCAATTCCTTCGCTCCAGGATGAGCGGAACCGCATTACGAACCTTGCGTTGGGCGGTACTTGGTTGCCGGCTCGCAACTGGCAGGTCGATTGCGGCTTGACGTTGAACGACCGCAACCAGCGCCGTAGCTCTGGCCAAACGATTACGTTGACGCCCTACACAGCGTACGGCGGCAGTTGCTCAGCCCAATTCGTTCTTCAATGAGCAAGGGCACCGTCCTGCTGACCGGCGCGACGGGCTACATCGCCTCGCACACCTGGCTGGCGCTGCAATCGGCCGGATACAGCGTGGTGGGTGTGGACAACTTCGTCAACAGTTCACCGCGGGTGCTGGACCGGCTGAGCCGCATTGCCGGACGGTCGCCGGTCTTCGAGCAACTGGATGTCACCGACGCCGGTGCCCTGAAAGTTGTCTTTGCGACGCACAAGCCGCAGGCGGTGATTCATTTTGCCGCACACAAGGCCGTCGGGGAGTCGGTGACCCGACCGCTCGATTACTACGGGAACAACCTGGGCGGCCTGGTGTCGCTGTGCCGGGTGATGCGCGACGCAGATTGTCCGCGCCTGGTTTTCAGTTCCAGCGCCACGGTGTACGGTGTGCCCGAGCGCTTGCCGCTCTCCGAGGATGCTCGGTTGTCTGCGACCAATCCCTACGGTCAGACGAAACTGATGGGCGAGACTCTGCTGCGCGATCTGGTGGCCAGCGATTCCCAATGGAAAATGGCCGTCCTTCGCTACTTCAACCCGGTCGGTGCGCATGAAAGCGGCCTCATAGGCGAAGATCCCCGCGGTATCCCCAACAACTTGATGCCCTACGTGGCGCAGGTGGCCGTTGGGCGGCGCCCTCAACTGCAAGTCTACGGTGACGACTACGACACCGTGGATGGGACCGGTGTGCGCGACTACATCCATGTCTGCGATCTGGCCGATGGTCATGTCGCCGCGCTTCGGCATCTGTTCGATCGCGGCGAAGGCTTCACGGTCAACCTGGGAACGGGCCGCGGGCACAGCGTTCTCGAAGTGGTTCGGGCCTATGCCCGCGCGAGCGGCCGGGAGATTCCATACGCCATCGTGCCGCGTCGTCCGGGCGATGTCGCGGCCTGCTATGCAGACCCGGCTCGCGCCCAGACCCTGCTGGGATGGCGGGCTCGCCACGATCTGGATCGCATGTGCGAAGACAGCTGGCGTTGGCAACGCATGAATCCGCAGGGCTTTGAAGGACGTCCGCTTGACTGAACTTTGCTGCGGCCTGTCGGCCCGTGGCGACCGATACCCTGGACCTTCAAGATGAATTCGATCGATCTGCAACCCGTCGTCATCGCTGGCGGCAGCGGCTCGCGCTTGTGGCCCTTGTCCCGTTCGGCCTATCCGAAGCAATTCCTGGCGTTGCACGGCAACCGCAGTCTGTTCCAGCAGGCCGTGCTCCGATTGCAGGCGCTGGCGGCCGATGACATCCTGGTCGGCGGGCTGAGCGTGGTCTGCAACGAAGACCACCGTTTCCTGGTCCTGGACCAGCTGGCCGGGCTGACGCTCCCGCCGGCCACGCTGTTGCTGGAGCCGGCAGGCCGCAACACGGCACCGGCCATGACGCTGGCCGCGTTGCAGGCTACGGCGCAGGGCCGTGATCCGGTGCTGGTGGTCACGCCGGCCGACCAGAGCATTGGCGATGCCGCTGCCTTTGCGGCGGCGCTGCAGCGTGCGGTGCGGACAGCGGCTGCGGGCGCCATAGTCATCCTGGGCGTGCAACCCGATCGGCCTGAAACAGGCTATGGCTACGTGCGCAGCGCGCCCGCGCCGCAAGGCGAACTGCGGGTCGAGCGTTTCGTCGAGAAGCCCGATGCGACCACCGCGCAGCGCTACCTGGATGAAGGTGGCTACTACTGGAACAGCGGCATGTTCGTGGTGCGCGCCTCGGTCTGGCTGCGGGCGCTCCGTGCGTTCCGCCCCGACATCCTCGCGTCCACCGAGGCCGCCTGGGAGGGATGCAGTGTCGATGCCAGCTTCGTTCGGCCCGACAAGGCGCAGTTCCAGGTGGTTCCCGCCGAATCGGTCGACTATGCCGTGATGGAGAAGTGCCCCGGCTCGACGGCCTTCGATCTGCGGATGGTGCCGCTCGATGCGGCGTGGTCGGATCTCGGCGCCTGGGACGCGGTCTGGCAGGTCAGTGAACGGGATGCGCAAGGCAACGCCGTCACCGGCGACGCCTTGCTACGCGATGCCCGCGACACGCTGGTGCATGCCACCAGCAGGCTGGTCAGCGTGATCGGTCTGCACGACGTCGTGGTCGTCGAGACGCCAGATGCCGTGCTGGTGGCCGACCGCCAGCACAGCCAGGACGTCAAGCACATCGTCGGCGCCCTGCAGAAGGCCGGCCGCAGCGAGCCCACGCTGCACCGCCAGGTGCACCGGCCCTGGGGTTGGTACGACAGCATCGATGCCGGCCCACGTTTCCAGGTCAAGCGCATCATGGTCAAGCCCGGGGCCTCTTTGAGCCTGCAGAAGCACCACCACCGCGCCGAGCACTGGATCGTCGTGTCCGGCACGGCCGAGGTCACCAACGGGGAGCAGGTGATCCTGTTGTCCGAGAACCAGAGCACCTACATCCCGCTGGGCCAGGTGCATCGCCTGGCCAACCCAGGCAAGGTGCCGCTGGAGATCATCGAAGTGCAGTCCGGCAGCTACCTGGGCGAGGACGACATCGTGCGCTTCGAAGACCACTACGGCCGCGGCTGATCGATTTGCGGCGGAAGAGACCATGATCCTCGTCACTGGCGGCGCCGGCTTCATCGGCAGCAATTTCGTTCTCGATTGGCTGGCCGCGCACGACGAGCCGGTGCTGAATCTCGACGCGCTCACCTACGCCGGCAACATGGAGAACTTTGCAGCGCTGCAGGGCGATGCGCGGCATATGTTCGTGCACGGCGACATCTGCGATCGGGCATTGGTCGATCGCCTGCTGGCCGAACACCGGCCGCGCGCGGTGCTGCATTTCGCGGCGGAAAGCCACGTGGACCGCAGCATTCATGGGCCGGGCGCCTTTATGCGCACCAACGTCGAAGGCACCTTCACCTTGCTGGAAGCCGTGCGCGCGCACTGGTCGGGTCTGCCATCGAAGGAGCAGGACGCCTTCCGCTTCCACCAAGTGTCCACCGACGAGGTGTATGGCAGTCTGGCCAGCGACGATCCTGCCTTCACGGAGAACCACCCGTACCAGCCGAACAGTCCCTATTCGGCCAGCAAGGCCGCCAGCGACCACCTGGTGCGCGCCTGGTTTCACACCTACGGATTGCCGGTGCTGACCACCAACTGCTCCAACAACTACGGGCCGTACCACTTTCCGGAAAAGCTGATCCCTCTGATGATCGTCAACGCGCTGGCCGGCAAGCCGCTGCCGATCTATGGCGACGGCCTGAACGTGCGCGACTGGCTGTACGTGAAGGACCACTGCAGCGCCATCCGCACGGTGCTGGCGCACGGCACGCCTGGCGAGGTCTACAACATCGGTGGCTGGAACGAGCGCACCAACCGGCAGATCGTCGATGCGATCTGCGCGTTGCTCGACGAACTGCGCCCCGATGCGGCCGGGCCCTACGCGCGGCTGATCCGCTACGTCACCGACCGGCCGGGACACGACCGGCGCTATGCGATCGACGCGCGGAAGATCGAACGCGAACTCGGCTGGCGGCCGGCCGAAAGCTTCGAAACCGGCATTCGCAAGACTGTGCAGTGGTACCTGGACAACCCCGGCTGGGTGCAGCGGGTGCAAAGCGGCAGCTACCGCGACTGGCTTTCGCGCCACTACGGCCGACAGGCGGCCTGAGGACAATCCGTGCAACGCAAGGGCATCATCCTCGCGGGCGGCGCTGGCAGTCGACTGCATCCGGCCACGCTGGCCGTCAGCAAGCAACTGCTGCCGGTATACGACAAGCCGATGGTCTACTACCCGCTTAGCACGTTGATGCTTGCCGGCATCCGCGACATTCTGGTCATCAGTACACCGCAGGACACGCCCCGCTTCAGTGAATTGCTTGGGGACGGCGCCCGCTGGGGTCTGAACCTGAGCTACTGCGTGCAGCCCAGCCCCGATGGCTTGGCGCAGGCCTTCATTCTTGGCCGCCACTTTCTGAATGGGCACAACTCCGCACTGGTGCTTGGGGATAACATTTTCTATGGCCATGAGCTGGCGAAGCTGTTGACTGCTGCGTATTCGAAGCCCAGCGGAGCCAGCGTCTTTGCCTACCACGTGCAGGATCCGGAGCGCTATGGCGTGGTCGAGTTCGACGCGTCGCATCGGGCGATCAGCATCGAAGAGAAGCCCAAGGCGCCGCGCAGCAACTACGCGGTGACCGGCCTGTACTTCTATGACGAACAGGTGGCCGAGTTGGCCGCCGCCCTGAAGCCCAGCCCGCGCGGCGAACTGGAAATCACCGACCTGAACGCGATCTACCTGCGCCAAGGTCAGCTGGACGTGCAGATCATGCGCCGCGGCTTCGCCTGGCTGGACACCGGCACACACGACAGCCTGCTCGAGGCCAGTCAGTTCATTGCGACGCTCGAGCGGCGTCAGGGCCTGAAGGTCGCCTGTCCGGAGGAGATTGCCTTCCGCTCCGGCTGGATCGACGCATCGCAACTGGAGCAATTGGCTGCGCCGCTTCAGAAGAACGGCTACGGCCAGTATCTGATGAAGATACTCCGCGAGTAGGCAGGCATTCTGGTCGCCGAGCTATCCTCGCCGCCATGACGGCCAGCGGCAAGGTGTCGACTCCCAAGATCCCCCAGTCCGTGCTGGTGGTCATCCACACGCCAGACGGCCAAGTGCTGCTGATCGAACGCGCCGACAAGCCCGGCTTCTGGCAGAGCGTCACCGGCTCCAAGGACACGCTCGACGAACCGCTTCCGCAGACCTGCGTGCGCGAGGTCGAAGAGGAAACCGGCATCCTGATCGGCAGCGCGGCCCTGCCGGCCACCGCGCTGCGCGATTGGTCGCTGCGCAATGTCTACGAGATCTACCCCGTCTGGCGACACCGCTACGCGCCGGGCGTCACCCACAACACCGAGCATGTGTTTGGCCTGACCGTGCCGCCGGACACTGCCGTGCGCCTGAACCCGCGCGAGCATCTGCAGCACGGCTGGTGGCCCTGGCGCGAGGCGGCCGACCGCTGCTTTTCGCCCAGCAATGCCGAGGCCATCCTGCAGCTGCCGCGCTTCCTGCCCGGACTGGCACCTTGAACCCCTACGCGTCGCCGGGCTTCGCGCCATCGACCACGATGGACCTGAGCACGCTGCGCGTGGCCACCTACAACATCCACAAGGGCGTGCGCGGCGTCGGTCCGCGCAAGCGGCTGGAGATCCACAACCTGGGTCTGGGCATCGAGGCGCTGGACGCCGACCTGGTGTTCCTGCAGGAGGTGCGCCTCTTCCACACCCGCGACGCGCGCCGCTTCGACCGCACCTGGTTCGGCTGGCCCGACGAAGGCCAGGCGGACTTCCTGGCGCCCGAAGGCTATGAGGTCGCCTACCGCACCAATGCCTTCACCCGCCACGGCGAGCATGGCAATGCGCTGCTGTCGCGCTGGCCGCTGGGCGAGGTGGGGCACCACGACGTCAGCGACCACCGCTTCGAGCAGCGCGGCCTGCTGCACGTGCCGGTGCAGTGGAACGGTCAGCCGCTGCATGCGGTGGTGGTGCATTTCGGCCTGGCGCACCGCAGCCGCGTGCGCCAGGTGCAGCGCCTGGCCGCTTTCCTGGAACGCCATGTGCCCGCCGGCGAGATGCTGGTTGTGGCCGGCGACTTCAACGACTGGAGCGAGAAGCTCGATCCGCCGATGGCCCTGCTGGGCCTGCAGCGCGCGCGCTCGCCGGCCGACCGGGTGGCCCAGCGCCTGACCTTCCCGTCGCGCGTGCCGGTGTTCGCGATGGACCGCATCTACACCCGCGGCCTGGTCTGCCGCACCACCGCCGTGCCGCGCGGCACGGCCTGGGCACGCATGTCCGACCACCTGCCGCTGGTGGCCGAATTGCACAGGCCGTAGGGCCTGCCGAGCGCCCGGTGAGCGCCGCGCCACCCGACGAACCCGACGCCGTCACGGACACCTTCGTCGGCGGCAACCAGGTGCAACTGCTGCAGGGCGGCGACGCACTGTTCCCGGCCATGCAGCAGGCCATGGCCGGCGCGTGCAGCGAGATCTGGCTGGAGACCTACATCTTCCATGACGACGCCGCCGGCCAGGCCGTGCTGGCGGCACTGCTGGATGCCGCCACCCGCGGCGTGGCGGTGCACCTGCTGGTCGACGGCTTCGGCTCGCTGGCCGCGCTGCCCTGGCTGCGCGCCGCGTTGTCCGACAGCAGCGTGCAGTTGCAGGTGTTCCGGCCGCTGGAGCGCTGGACCGCCTGGCTGCAGCCCTCGCAGCTGCGCCGGCTGCACCACAAGGTGTGCGTGGTCGACGACGAGGTGGCCTTCGTCGGCGGCATCAACATCCTCGACGACCGCTTCGACCTGAGCCACGGCCACAGCGAGCAGCCGCGCCTGGACTTCGCGGTGGCGCTGCGCGGCCCGGTCGTGCCGCAGGTGCGCCGCCATGCGCAGGCGCTGGGCGCGCGCGTCCGCGTGCTGGGGCAGGATTGGCGCAGCGAGGTCGGCGCACTGGCCCGCAGCCGCCATCCGGTGGCCCAGACACTGCAGCTGTGGCGCGAGATGCGCGCCGACACCGCCGCGCCGCCGGCGGGTGAGGGCGACCGGCCGGTGCGCGCCGCCTTCGTGGTGCGCGACAACCTGCGTCAGCGCCGCGCCATCGAGCGGCGCTACATCGCCGCGGTGCGCGGCGCGCGCCAGCAGGTGGACATCGCCTGCCCGTACTTCTATCCGCGCCGTGCCTTCCGGCGCAGCCTGCAGGCGGCGGCGCGCCGTGGCGTGCGGGTGCGCCTGCTGCTGCAGGGCAAGATCGACTACCGCCTGGCCGCGCTGGCCGCGCGCGTGCTGTATGGCGAGCTGCTGGCCGAAGGCGTGCGGATCTTCGAGTACACGCCGGCTTTCCTGCATGCCAAGGTGGCGGTGGTCGATGGCCGCTGGGCCACGGTGGGCAGCTCCAACATCGACCCGCTGTCGCTGCTGCTCAACCTGGAAGCCAATGCCGTGGTGCTGGACGAAAACTTCGCGCAGCTGCTGCGCCAGCGGCTGGACCAGGCGTTCGCTGCGTCGCACGAAGTCAAGGCTCCGCCGCTGCGCCAGGGCTGGCGGCGCTGGCTGTCGCGCGGCTTCATCGGCTGGTGCGCCACCGTCTACCTGCGCGTGGCAGGCATGGCCGGGCGCTACTGAGGGTCGGCCAGCGGATCCTCGCCGAAGCGGTTGGGCCCG
>Ga0209369_1001133_pt1 | contig 15581 bp, 16 predicted proteins | sample EBPBio142010_DNA_FD_185865 | JGI IMG/M metagenome (GOLD analysis project Ga0209369, IMG submission 185865) | Wastewater treatment Type I Accumulibacter community from EBPR Bioreactor in Madison, WI, USA - Reactor 1_10/4/2010_ DNA (SPAdes)... | ecosystem: Engineered > Bioreactor > EBPR >... | reverse complement strand
GTCGGCGGCGGCTATATCGGGCTCGAGGCGGCGGCGGTGGCGGCCAAGCTGGGCTTGCAGGCGACGGTGCTGGAAATGGCGCCGCGCATCCTGCAACGCGTCGCCGCGCCCGAAACCTCGGACCATGTCCGCGCCCTTCACGCGGGCCATGGCGTGACCATCCTGGAATCGACCGGGCTTGAGCGCCTGCTGGGCGAGGGCCGGGTGACCGGCGCGCGCCTCACCGACGGGCGCGAGATCCCGGCCGATTTCGTCATCGTCGGCGTCGGCATCGCGCCCGACAGCGCGCTGGCCCAGGCGGCAGGCCTGGCCATGGACAATGGCATCGCCACCGACGCCTTCGGCCAAACCTCGGACCCCGCGATCTGGGCGGCGGGCGATTGCGCCTCTTTCCCGCACAAGGGCGGCCGCATCCGGCTGGAATCGGTCGGCAATGCCATCGATCAGGCCGAGGCGGTGGCGGCCAATATGCTGGGCGCGGCCGAACCCTATCAGGCCAAGCCGTGGTTCTGGTCCGACCAGTTCGACCTGAAATTGCAGATCGCCGGGCTGAACGCAGGCTATGACCATGTCGTCACCCGCCGGGCCGCAGATGGCGCGACCTCCTTCTGGTATTACAAGGGCGACCAGCTTCTGGCGGTGGACGCGATGAGCGACAGCCGCGCCTATATGGTGGGCAAGCGGCTGATCGATCAGGGCAAATCGCCCACGCCCGAGGCCATTGCCACGACGCCGGACCTCAAGGCGCTGCTGAAATGAGGATCGTGGGCGGCACCCGCCGCGGGCTGGTGCTGGCCGATGTGGGAGAGGGCGACGCCGAGGCGCATCTGCGCCCGACCTCAGACCGGGTGCGCGAGGCGATCTTCAACCTCCTCACCAATTCCGCCCGTGAAAACCCGGTGCCCGGCGCGCGGGTGCTTGACCTGTTCGCCGGAACCGGCGCCCTGGGGCTCGAGGCGCTGTCACGCGGCGCGGCGCGGGTGGCCTTTGTCGATGACGGTGCCAAGGCGCGGGCGCTGCTGCGGGCGAATATCGAGAAGATGCAGGCCATGGGCGTGACCGATGTCTGGCGCCGCGACGCCACGCGGCTGGGGCCGAACCGGGGGCCGGGCTATGGCCTCGTCTTCCTCGACCCGCCCTATCGCAAGGGTCTGGGCGAGGCGGCTCTGGCCTCGGCCATCGAAGGCGGCTGGCTTGCCCCCGGCGCGACCGTGGTCTGGGAAGAGGGCACCACCCCCCTGCCCCCGCCGGGCTTCGAGATGCTGGACCAGCGCAAATATGGCGACACCCTCGTGACATTGCTGAGGGCGCCGGAATGACGGAAGTCCGTATCGAATCCCAACCCGAGCCGGCCGAGCGTGTAGCCGCGATGGTCTACCTTGGGCGGCGGGCGAGCGCGGGCCTGCCGCGCAATCTTCTATCTCTTGCACAGCTGGTCGGCATCGTTTGCGCCGTTGCGGTATCGCCTTTTCTGGAAGTAACAACGCCCGCAGCGATGTTGACCGCCATTGCGGCACTTATCGGGCGCGATCTCACGCATCATGCGGCCGCCTGGGTTTCGCGCCGCAGGATCACCGCCCAGTTCGCCGCAAGCCACAGGTTCAGACCGGTGCCGCAATTCCGCCTGACCGAGGCCGGGCTATGGATCGAGGGTTCGCAGATGCCCTGGGCCGCCATATCAGGCGTGTCGCATGTAAAGGGTCTGACGCTTATCGATATCTCCCCTTCTGAGGCGCTGATCCTGCGAGACTCCGACTTGCCCGCAGGTATGACGGCTGAAAGTCTGGCGCTTCAGATCGCCGCGTGGCGCCAGGTATGAGACCGCAAGCCGTTCTGTTCGATTGCGACGGGGTGATCGTCGACAGCGAAGGCCCGACCTTCGATCTTCTGATCGCGGATCTGGCCGCCCATGGCCTGCGCCTGACCCGGCAGCAGCTTGAGACCGACTATATCGGCGGCACGATCGAGATCATCGCCGGGAAGATCCGCGCCGCGGGCACCGCCCTGCCCGAGACCTGGGTGCAAGACTTTCACCAGCGCATGTATGCCCTTCTCGCTCAGGGCACGCCGCTCGTCTCCGGTATCCTGACCGTCTTTGACGCGCTCGATGCGGTGGGCATTCCCTATGCGGTCGGCTCGAACGGCACGGCCAGGAAGATGGAGATCAGCCTAGGCCAGCACGGGCTGATCCCGCGCTTCCGCGCCGTGCTGTCCGGGCAGGCCATCGGCCGCCCCAAGCCCGACCCGGCGATCTATCTTCAGGCCGCACGCGCCTGCGGCGCCGATCCCGCCCGATGCGTGGTGATCGAGGACAGCCCCTCGGGCGCCGGGGCCGCCCTTGCCGCCGGCATCCCCTGCCTCGGCTATGCCGGGCACGGGCCCGACACGCCGCCCGCCCGCCAGCTTGCCGCGCTGGGTGTGCCGCTCTTTGCCCGCATGGATGATCTTCCCGGGCTTCTAGGCCTCTGATCCCGTCTTCTTCGACGACACTCCGGGGCCCCGCCATGACGCTGCGTTGCGGATGACTTCCGCCCCGGCCCGCGCCATGGTCTTGCCCAAGGGAGAGCCACATGACCGCATACCGCCATCTTCTGTCGCCCATCACCCTTTCGGGCGTCACCCTGCGCAACCGCGCCCTGATGGGCTCGATGCATACCGGGCTTGAGGAAACCGGCGACTGGGGCCGCGTCGCCGCCTTCTATGCGGCGCGGGCGGCGGGCGGCGCGGGGCTGATCGTCACCGGCGGCATGGCGCCCAACCGCGAGGGCGGGGTGTTTCCCGGCGCGGCGGGGCTGTTCAGCGACAAGGACATCGCCAACCACCGCCGCGTCACCGATGCCGTTCATGATGCGGGTGGCCATATCGCCATGCAGATCCTCCATGCCGGGCGTTATGCCTATGGCAAGGAATGCGTCGCCCCCTCGGCGATCAAATCGCCGATCTCGCCCTTTGCCCCGCGCGAACTGGACGAAGAGGGGATCGAGAAGCAGATCTCCGACATCGCCACCGCCGCCGCCCGCGCCACCGAGGCGGGCTATGACGGGGTCGAGGTCATGGGGTCCGAAGGCTATTTCCTGAACCAGTTCCTCGTCGCCCACACCAACCGCCGCACCGACCGCTGGGGCGGGTCTTACGAAAACCGCATGCGCCTGCCGGTCGAGGTCGTGCGCCGCACCCGCGCCGCGCTTGGGCCGCAGAAGGTGCTGATCTACCGCATCTCGCTGATCGACCTGATCCCCGACGGCTCAAGCTGGGACGAGGTCATCACCCTCGCCCGTGCCATCGAATCCGCCGGGGCCAGCGTGCTGAACACCGGCATCGGCTGGCACGAGGCGCGGGTCCCCACCATCGCCACCTCGGTCCCCCGCGCCGCCTTTGCCGACCTGACCGCGCGGCTGCGGCCCGAAGTGGCGATCCCGGTCATCACCTCGAACCGGATCAACACGCCGGACGTGGCCGAAGACCTGCTGGCCCGCGGCATGGCCGACATGGTCAGCATGGCGCGGCCCTGGCTGGCGGACGAGGCCTTCATCGCCAAGGCGGCGGCGGGCCGGGCGGGCGACATCGCCCCCTGCATCGCCTGCAACCAGGCCTGCCTCGACCATACCTTCTCGGGCAAGCTGACCTCCTGCCTCGTCAACCCGCGCGCCTGCCATGAGACCGAGCTGCCCCTGCCCCCCGCCGCCACGCCACGGCGCATCGCCATTGTCGGCGCCGGCCCGGCGGGCATGGCCGCCGCCATCACGGCGGCAAATCGCGGCCACAGGGTCACCCTGTTCGAAGCTGCGGACCGCGCCGGCGGCCAGTTGCATCTGGCCGCGACCATCCCCGGCAAAGAGGAATTCAAGGGCCTGATCGCCTGGTTCACCCGCCAGCTCGACCATCCGAACATCACCCTGCGCCTCGGCACAGCCGCCACCGGGGACAACCTGCAAGGCCAGGACGAGGTCATCCTCGCCACCGGCGTCACCCCGCGCGATCCGGGGATACCCGCGGAACCGGGGTCCAGGGTCCTGTCCTATCTCGACGTGCTGAAGGGCGCGCCCGTGGGCAAACGCGTCGCCATCATCGGCGCGGGGGGCATCGGCTTTGACCTCGCCGAATTCCTGGCCGAGGCCGGGCAAAGCCCGACGCTGGACATCGGGGAATGGCGCCGGGAATGGGGCGTCACCCCGCCCTGGGCCGCGCGCGGCGGTCTGGTCGCCCCGCAGCCCGAACCGCCCGCGCGCGAGATCTTTCTCCTCCAGCGCAAACCGGAAAAGCCGGGGCGGCGGCTGGGCAAGACCACCGGCTGGATCCACCGCGCCACCCTGGCCGCCAAGGGCGTGAAGATGCTGGGCGGCATCCAGTATCACCGCATCACCCCCGACGGCCTCTGGATCACCAGCCCCGACAAACAGGAGCCGCAGCTTCTGCCCGTCGATGCCGTCGTCCTCTGCGCCGGGCAGGACCCGGCCCGCGATCTGTCGGACAGGCTCACGCAGGCGGGCATCCGCCACCATCTGATCGGCGGGGCGGATGTCGCGGCCGAGCTGGACGCGAAACGCGCCATCGACCAGGCGGTCCGGCTGGCCGCGACCTTCTAGGGCGGGGCCGCAGCCCCGCCCCAGACCTTATCCTTCGACCGGCTTCAGCACGCCGCCATCCAGCGCGGCCTGCAACTCGACCGGGTCCACCGCGCCATCGGCATTGGTGTCGACCGCGCCGAAACCGTCTTCGGTCAGTTCCGGCCAGACCGCCTGCAATTCGGCCAGCGACCAGACACCATTGCCATCGGTATCCTCGACCGCCGGAAGCGTCTGGGCAAAGGCGGCGCCCGCAAGGCCAAGGGGCAGGATCAGGGCTGCGATGCGTTTCATGTCTTTCTCCTTTTGATTGCGGGCCCGCGGCTGGCGAACCCCTTTCGCGTGTCGGCCGGAAGCTCTCCGACCCGGCGACCCGACCTATCTGGACCGGGGCAGAGACCCTTTCCAGACCGGCCCGGACCGCGCGGATTTCCCCCGCCGGAACAGGGTGTTCGGGCGGGCACAATCCGCCGAAATCAGCACCTTGGGCCTTTTTTGGCCGACCGCGCCCCGAGTCGTCGGCATGTCCCGGCCCGGATCGGCCCGCCACGATCTTGTTTCCCTGCCTTCAACGATCCCCGCAATTACCCCGGATCGGTCGCGCCCCTGCCGCGGTTCCGCCCGAATTGGACGGCAATCCTCATTCATTGCCTCGCATCTGCTGCTGCCATGGGGAACTTGAATGGACCGTCTGACCGAAATGGAAGCCTTCGCCACCGTGGTGGACCAAGGCGGCTTCACGGATGCGGCCAAGAAGATGGGCATTTCGAAATCTGCCGTTTCGAAACATGTCTCTGCGCTGGAAGCCCGTCTGGGCGCACGTCTTCTGAACCGGACCACCCGCCGCGTCTCGCCGACCGAGATCGGCCTTGCCTATTACGACCGCGCCCGCCGCGTGCTGAACGATGCCGGAGAGGCGGACGCGCTGGTCACCTCGATGCAATCGGCGCCCTCGGGCCTGTTGCGCATCTCGGTCGCCACCGATTTCGGCGTGAACCTCCTCTCGCCGATCCTGGGGGATTTCCTGCTGGAATATCCCGAGATCACCGTGAACATGGTGCTGAACAACCGCTATGTGGAACTGATCAGCGAAGGCTTCGACATGGCGATCCGCGTGGGCGAGCTGGAAGACAGCTCGCTGCGCGCCCGCAAACTGACCGAGACCACCAAGCGCATGATCGGCAGCCCGGCCTATTTCCAGAAATACGGCCGCCCGATGAAGATCGACGACCTGAACGAGCATAAGCTTCTGCACTACTCGAACCAGGCCAATGGCAATGTCTGGAAGATCACCGCCCCCTCGGGCGAAAAGCGCCAGGTCCGTTCGAACGGCTGGCTGACGGTGAATGACGGCCAGTCGCTCCTGAATGCCGCCATCGCCGGTCTGGGCATCGCCTTCCTGCCCTCGTTCCTTTACGCCGAAGCCATGCGCAAGGGCGAAGTGGAAGAGGCCGTGCCGGGCCTGCCGACCGAGGTTCTGGGCATCTATGCCGTCTATCCGCCGGGCCGCTTCACCCAGCCCAAGGTCCGCGCCTTCATCGACTTCCTGGCGCGCCGCTTCATCGACAAGGGGCCGGACAAGTGGTGACGCCGGGCGCAACGCGCTGATTTTCGCAGAGAATCACAAGACCTTCAAAGGGTCGGGGCCGGAACGGCTTCGACCCTTCGGTTTTGCTGGCGGCCCTCTTTGGTCAGGTTCGTCGCGCGCGGTGCCAGCGGCCCCACCCCTTCGGCCGTGACCTGCGCGGATTTGACCCCGAACTTCTGCACCAGCACCTGCCGCACCGCCGCCGCCCGGCGTTCCGACAGGGCGACATTGGCCTGCAAGCTGCCCGAACCATCGGAATGGCCAACCAGCGCCAGGCTGCGCGCCGCATCGGCCCCCAGCCATTCGGCCAGCGCCGAAAGCGACGGGTAATCGCCCTCAAGCAGCGCCGAAGAGCCCGAGGCGAAGGCCAGATCCTCCAGCACGACCGGCAGGCCGGCATCAAGCTGTGACAGCACATCCTGCGGTGCGGGCGCGGGGTCACTCGCCACAGGATCAAGCGGCGCGATGGGCGAAGGCGCGGGCGCGGGCTCCGTCGCATCGGGCGGCACGGGCAGGGCGGGGTCATCCGCCCCTGCCGGGCGCGGCAGCGCCTCGGGTCCGACGCTGATCACCTGGACAAAGCCGAAATTTGCCGCGCGGCTGACCAGAAGGCTGATCGCCTCATCGCCCCGGCGCGCCGACAGAAAGCGGAAATCGCCCAGATCGACATGCATCGCCGGTTCGTCCATCACCTGGGTCGCAAAGCGGAAATCAAAGCCGCCACAGGCCTGCGCGGCGCAATCCAGCACCAGCGCATAGCCCGCCGCCTCCAGTTGCGCCCGCAGCGGCGCCATCAGATCCAGAAGCGAGGCCCCGGGCGCATCCAGCCGATAGGCGCGGCGGTCCACCATGCCCTCGACCATCTCGACCGGCAGCGTCGTGCCGTCAAAGCCCGCGACAGGCAGCGGATAGGCCTGATGCACGGCAGGCAGCGCCGTGGCCGACAGGACCGGATAGGGCAGCGCCAGCTCGGGCGGCGCGGCACGGGCCGGTGTCAGGGCAAGGCCAAGGGCAAGACAGGCAAGAACAGGCGCAAGGGGCTGGGGCAAGGACGGGCCTTCGGGTCGGGCGGCGCGCGGGAAAGACGCGCTCACCTCAGGCGATAATGGTAATTGGTCACCGGCGCCATGCCGAGCCCCTCATACAGCGCCCGTGCGGCAAGGTTCCGCTCTGTCACCGCCAGCGACAGCCGCCGCGCCCCCTGCGCGGCCGCGAAACCCGCCGCCGCCTGCATCAGATGCCGTCCGGCACCCCTGCGCCGGAAACTCTCGCGCACTTCGACCGCATGGATCATCGCCTCGCCCCCCGCGCAGGCGACAAAGGCCACCCCCGCCGGGCGGTCACCCATCCGCGCCAGGATCGCGGCCTTCGCCGCCCTGGCCCGTTCCATCACTGCAATCCGCCCCGGCCCGATCCCGGCCTCGGCCCAGATCGTCCGGGCAACCTCGAGCGGCGGCCAATGGGCAAAAGCAGCCAGCGGCGGCAACTCCACCACCAACCCCTCGACCGGCGCGGCATAAGCGACCACCGGATCGTGCCGCCGATAGCCCCGCGCCGCCAGCGCCGCATCCAGCGCCGCCTCGCCCGGGCGGATCAGGAACAGGGGCGCCGCCATCGCCGCCTCCGCCGCCGCCAGGTCAGCCTCGCCCCACGCCCCCTCCGCCGTGGCGGCCGAGACGCGCTGCCCGCCCCCCGCCCCCTCGCGCAACAGGAACGGCCCCTGCCGATGCTGCCCTGCCGCGGGCCAGGTCGCCTCCATCGCGGCGAAGAACCAGTCGGCGTCCCCGCTCATGCGACCAACGCCGAAAGTTCCTGCATCGCCGCCGCCAGCCGCCCCGGATCGGTGCCGCGGATCACCAGATTGGTGCCATAGACCCCGTTCTGGTTGAACGGATAAGACCCCATCGACAGATCGGGATAGCGCGACGCCAATTCCCCGAACGGCGCCGCGATCTCGCCCTCGCCCCGCATCACCCGCAAAGACTGGCTCAACAGCGGCGCGCCCCCGGTCAGCCCCGGCAGGACCGACGCAAGCATGGCCTCAAAGATCACCGGCACCCCGGCCATCACATGCACATTGCCGATGATGAACCCCGGCGCGACCGAGATCGGATTGTCGATCAGCGCCGCCCCGTCGGGAATGCGCGCCATGCGCTGCCGCGCGGCGTTGAACTCCATCCCCTGCCGGTCGTAATGCGCCCTGAGCAGCGCCATCGCATCCGCCCGGTGCCCGATCCCGGCCCCCATCGCCTCGGCCACCGCATCGGCGGTGATGTCGTCATGGGTCGGCCCGATTCCCCCGCTGGTGAAGACATGGTCAACCGAGGCCGACAGCGCCCGCACCGCCGCAACGATCGCCGCATGGTCATCGGCCACCACCCGCGCCTCGACCAGGTCGATCCCCGCCCGCGTCAGCGCCTGCGCCAGATAATGCAGGTTCGAATCGCGCGTCCGGCCCGACAGGATCTCATCCCCGATCACCAGCATCGCCGCCCGTGGATTCGCCATTCCGCCCCTCCTTGCGCCTGTCCCCCTGCTATAGCGCCCCGCCCGCGCCAATCCAACCACCCGCGCCTCTGGCCTTTCCCCCCTTCAGCGCCTATGTAAGGACGCCGAAAGAGAGGCCCCGATGGACGAGACCCGCGCCCGCATCACCCGCGAAGGCATCCGCATCTATGAAGACGCGGATTTCGCCGGAATGCGCGCGGCAGGCCAGGTCGCGGCGGAAATCCTCGATGCCGTCGCGCCCTTGGTCAAACCCGGCGCCACCACGGCGGAAATCGACGCCTTCATCACCGAAGACATCACGCGCCGCGGCGTCACCTCGGCGACGATCGGGTACAAGGGCTACCAGCACGCCTCCTGCATCTCGGTCAACCATGTGGTCTGCCACGGCATCCCCGGCGCCAAGATCCTGGGCGATGGCGACATCCTGAACATCGACGTCACCGTGATCGTCGACGGCTGGTATGGCGACACCAGCCGGATGTATGTCGCGGGCGCCCTGCCGCGCAAGGCAGAGCGGCTGATCGAGGTCACGCATGAGGCGCTGATGCGCGGCATCGCCGCGGTCAAGCCGGGCAACACCTTCGGCGATATCGGCCACGCCATCCAATCCTATGTCGAACAGAACCGCATGTCGGTCGTGCGCGATTTCTGCGGCCACGGCCTGGGCCGCGTCTTCCACGCCCCGCCGAACGTGCTGCATTACGGCCGCGCCGGCACCGGGCCGGTGCTGGAAGAGGGCATGTTCTTCACCATCGAGCCGATGGTGAACCTCGGCCGCCCCGAGACCAAGGTCCTGGCCGACGACTGGACCGCCGTCACCCGCGACAAGTCGCTCTCGGCGCAATACGAACATTCGGTCGGCGTGACCGCGACGGGCTGCGAGATCTTCACCGGATCGCCGGCGGGAAAGTTCTTCCGGACCTGGGAATAGGGCGGAAGCACTGCAAGCGATGGAGATCGGGCAAAGGTCGGCGTTGCGGGACAAAGCTGCCGGTCAGATATTGATGCCTGTGCCCAATGGTGGTTAGGGTAGCGCCATCGACTGAGTGGTAACTAGGGTTCCGGGCCATTGGCCGCAGGACCGAGCGTTGCAGAGACCGGGGGAGTTCCCCGGGCCAGCACCCAAGGGACAAAAGCCCAGGGGAGGAGACGTCGAGATCAACCGCGCCAAACCGGCGCATAAGGGGGTCTCAATGACGCTTGCCTCGCTGTTTCTTGTCGTTCTCGCATCCTTCATCCATGCCACATGGAACCTGCTCGCCAAACGGGCCGCATCGGTCGGGCCGGTCTTCGTCTTCGCCTATAATCTGATCGCGTGCGTCGCCTACGCCCCTTGGGTGCTGTATCTGCTGACCCAAGGGAGCATAAGCTGGACATGGGCAGGCATAGGCTTCGTCCTGCTCAGCGGCTTGATCCATCTGGCCTATAGCCTGTGCCTGCAACGCGGCTATCAGGTCGCGGACCTGTCGGTGGTCTATCCCGTGGCACGGGGGACCGGGCCGATGCTCTCGACCATCGGAGCCTTCCTGATTCTTGGCGAGGCGCCAACCGGCATGGGCTTGGCCGGGCTGGTTCTGGTCGTGGCTGGTATCCTGCTGATCGCCACACAGGGAAGTCTCTCAGCCTTCACGCGACCCGGCGGGCAGGCAGGGATACGCTGGGGCAGCGCGACCGGCGGCCTGATTGCCAGCTATACGGTGGTTGACGCCTATGCAGTCAAGGCGCTTGGGATCGCCCCCGTGGTTCTGGACTGGTTCTCGAACCTGCTACGGTTCTTCCTGCTGCTGCCACTGGTTCTTGCCAATCCCCGCCGCGCTATCGCCGCGATGCGGGGGCACTGGTGGACGGCGGTTGGCGTGGGGCTGCTGTCGCCGCTCTCCTAAATACTCGTGCTGGCGGCTCTGACAGGGGGCGCACCGCTCAGCCTCGTGGCCCCGATGCGTGAAATGTCGATGATGGTTGGGGCGCTGATGGGGATGCTGATCCTGCGCGAAGCGGTTGGGAGGTGGCGGCTGGTGGGATGTGCTGTGCTGATCGCGGGCGTGATCCTGCTCTCTGCAACCTAACACCTCTGACCGTCAGCAATGGGCTCAAAGCTGCCATTGGGGTGATTTGCCTTACGCGGCAAAGCACCTGTGTCAGTTCCATCGTCCTCGCCCCGAACGCCAGACAGCGGCCCGCCCGGTGAACCGGCGCCTGCAGCGCGAGCCCATGGTATTCCTCCACGCGCGACGGCATGGCGCCGCGACCTGCCAGACCTTCGCCAGCCCTTTGCCAGACCTTCGCCAGACGCGACGTTCCGCTGGTCCGGAACCGCCACTTCGCCCCCCTTGATGACCCGTCTTCCAAAGCGCTTTGGAAGCCGCTACCCTGTCCGCAACGCAAAAGAAGGAATCGGTCATGTCGAAGATCCGCGTTACCGTCTGGGGCGAGAATGTCCATGAACGCACCAACGATGTCGTCCGCCAGATCTATCCGACCGGCATGCATCACTGCATCGCAGATGCGCTGAACGCGGCGGGCGGCATTGCGGCCGCCACGGCGACGCTGGACCAGCCCGATCAGGGTCTGCCGCCCGGGCGGCTGGAAGAAACCGATGTCCTGATCTGGTGGGGCCATGCTGCGCATGGCGACGTGGACGATGCCCTCGTCGCGCGGATCTGCGATGCGGTCTGGTCGGGCATGGGCGTGATCTTCCTGCACTCCGCCCATTTCTCCAAACCTTTCAAGCGCCTGATGGGCACGCCCTGCAACCTTACCTGGCGCGAGGCGGGCGAGCGCGAGCGGCTCTGGCTGACCGCGCGCCACCATCCCATCGCCGCCGGACTGCCCGACCATTTCGAGCTTGAGCAGGAAGAGATGTATGGCGAACCCTTCGGCATTCCCGAACCCTTGGAGACGGTGTTCATCTCGTGGTTCCAGGGCGGCGAGGTGTTCCGCTCGGGCGTGACCTACAAGCGCGGCGCGGGCAAGGTCTTCTACTTCCGCCCCGGGCATGAAACCTACCCGACCTATCACGACGCCAATATCCAGCGCGTCATCGCCAACGGCGTGCGCTGGGCCTTCAATCCCGAAGCCCGTCTTGCGGCCCCCTCGGCCGCGCCGAACGTCCCGGTCGAAAGCGCTTTGGAACCCATCACCGAACGCGGCCCCAAACTTCACGCCAAAGGCGAATCCGGCTACAAATGACCGAAATCCCTGCAGAAAAACCAATCCGCCTCCTCATCCTCGGCACCGGCGGCATGGCCAACACCCACGCCGAATCCTTCGCCGCAATCCCCGGCGTCACCCTGGCCGCCGGCGTCGACACCCGCCCCGAAGCGCTTGCCGCCTTCCGCAGGAAGCACGGCATCCCGCAGGGCTTCTCCAGCCTCCAGGAAGCGCTGGCCTGGGGCGGGTTCGACGCGGCGGCCAATGTCACCCCCGACGCGGCGCATTGCCCGACGACATTGCCTCTGCTTCTGGCAGGAAAGCACGTCCTGTGCGAAAAACCCTTGGCCACCAGTGCTGAAGATGCCGCCGCGATGCAACACGCCGCCGCATTGGCGGGGGTGGTGAACATGGTCAACCTGTCCTACCGCAATGTCCCCGCATTGCAGAAGGCCGCGACCTTGGTGCGCGACGGGGCCATCGGCGCGGTGCGGCATTTCGAGGCTTCCTACCTGCAAAGCTGGCTGACCCAGCCCGCCTGGGGCGAATGGTCGACCGAACCGCAATGGCTGTGGCGGCTGTCGACGGTGCATGGGTCGAAGGGCGTTCTGGGCGATGTCGGCATCCATATCCTCGACTTCGCCACCTTCATCGCGGGCGAGGCGGCGACCGAGGTCTCGGCCCGGCTGGCCACCTTCGACAAGGCGCCGGGCGGGCGGATCGGCGATTACAGGCTGGATGCGAATGACAGCGTCACGATGCAGCTTCGCCTTGCAGGCGGCGCGCTGGGCACCGTCCATGCCACCCGCTTCGCCACCGGCCATATGAACGACCTGCGGCTGCGGATCTATGGCACCAAGGGCGGGCTGGAGGTCAGCTTTGAAAACGCCACCAGCGCCCTGCGCGCCTGTCTGGGTGACGACCGCCTGACCGCGACCTGGGTGCCGCTCGACTGCCCCGAAGTGCCGACCATCTACCAGCGCTTCATCGCCGCGATCCGCGGCGAGGGCGCGGCCATCCCCGATTTCGCCCGGGGCGCCGAATTGCAGCGCCTGCTGGATGCGGCCGAACGGAGCGCGGCGGAAGAGGGCAAGGCGCACCGTCCCTAGGACGCGAGGCTTGGCAACCTACATCGATTCCAGGCAATGCCGCCGGAAGGCACGTTTCAGCATGTCCAGCTCGGCCCGCAAAAGGTCGATCTCGGCGCGCAGGTCATCTTCCATGGCGACGCCGGTGATCACGGTGAAATGGGCCAGCGTCTCGCCTTCCGCGCGAATAAGGAAGGTCTGCACCCCCTCGCTCAGCACCTCGATCGGGATCGGCACCCGCACCGCGAACTCGCCCTCGCGCCCCGGAACCGGCATCACTGCCACCCCGGAAAGCGCCTTTTCCAGATGCAGCACCTCAAGTTTCGGGGCCTGCGCCGCCGCGCCCGAAAGCACGCCCTCCCAGATCCCGGCCCGGATTCGCGTCTGCGTCAGTTTCATCTCGCCCGCCATGGCCCCCGCTCCGCGCGTCAAAGTTCAGCTCTGGGTCTGCGGCTGACCGTCACGTCGCGCAGGATGATCTGGTTCATCTCGGGGCCTTCGAAGATCAGGTCGATCCACAGCTTCTCGATCCGCTTCTCGTTGACCTTGGTATAGGCAAGATCGAATTCGACCATCACCTCTTCCTCGTTCAACGGCAGTTCCCGGACGATCTGCTCCACATTCGGCCCATGCTTGACGTTCAGCCGGGCAAAGATCTCCAGCGGCTTCTCCATCTCGACGATCACGTCCAGCCGGATCAGGTGGCGCAGCTTCAGGCCGATCGCCGCCTCGGGCGGCAGGTCCAGGACCAGCGACAGGAACGAGCCGTCAAAGCGGAAGACATCCATCCGAAAGCCGAAGGGGGCGATGTCGGACTGGCGCGAATTGCGGATCTGCCGCACCGTCAGTTCCGACCGGCGGCAATCGTGAAAGATCGTGCCACCCTCGCAGATCTGTGTGCGTCCCGCGACCGAGGACAGGCCCGGCACCGGAATCTGGCCCTGCCACAGGTCGGGCCGCCAAGCCCAGTCGCTGCCGCTGGGCTTGCGGATCGCGGTGGCGCCGATCACCGGCAGGGCCAGCCGGTATTCGGCCTGATGGATCACCCGGTCCAGCTCGCGCCGCATCTGCCGGGCACGGGCGCGCTGTGCGCGCAGCGCCTCAAGGCTCATGCGCGGGGCATTTTCGGCGATCCGCGCCCAACGCGCCAGGGCACGACGAAAGACCAGCCGGTCCATCAGCTTGTCAAATCGCCCCGCCATCTGCCCCGCCTTGCGCCCTTTCGCCGATACTCACCGACATTGTTGAGTTTGTGGAAACGATTCCCACTAGACTGGAAAAACCCTGACAAGCCAAGCCACTCCGGGCTTCAGCCGCGATTGGCGGCTTCAAACCCTTTCACCGCCTGATCAAGAATCTTGCGCCCCTGGTCGGCGGGCAGCGCCGCGCCTTGCGGCGCCGTGACCGAGATCGTCACCAGCCGCCCCTTCAGCCCCAGGATCGCCCGCCAATATTCCCCCGCGCGCCGGTCGGTGACGCGCATCACGAAAACCCCGCCCGACACGGCGGCCGATGACACTTTGACCGACCCGGCCCGCCCGTCGCGCGCCAGTGCCGCCCGTCCCGACGATGAGGTGAAATAGTCGCTCAGCGCCTTGCCGCCCAGGCCCAGCACCTCGGCCGATCCCGGCCCGCCTGCCGTCAGGGTGATCAGGGCGGGGGCCGCGGTCGACGCTTCGCTGCACCGGCCCATCAGCACGACCGCGCCATCGGCGGCATCATGGCTGGCGGCGCGGTCGATGCAATAGCCCTGCGGGGCCATCACCTTCATCTCGCCGCCCAGGAAAGCCGCCGTCCGCGGCAAGGCAGCGCCATTGTCCACCGCCACGCAACCCGCCAGAAGCGCAAGCCCGGCGACCAGACCGATCCATCTTGACATATACGCACAAACTCCCGGCCAGCGCCCCCGGCCCGGAATGTTTGCTGCCATGCGGCCCGGCCCCAGGCAAGTCATGCCTGCGCGCCGGGCCGGGAAAATCGTTACGGAACTACAAGGTCACCGGGAACAGTACCGGGGCCCCGACCCAGAGGATCAGGAAACTTATGGCCATCAAGGTGCACAACCGCCATGCGGGAATGCGCCTGCGCCGATACGGGATACGCAACCACTCTTCCATAACCGACTTATAGCGCATTAGGGCAAACTAATGGCAGCCGCTATGGTTGAAACATGTCGTTTCTGTGGCGAAGATCAATACAACCTTAAGGCGATTTCACCCCACCCTTTCCCTGACGCCGCCTTTGCGGTAATTCCCTGCCCGCAGGACTGGCGCACAAGACGGGCGCAAGACTGGCGCGCAGGACCGGCCCTTTGGCTCCGGGCCACAGACGAAAGACGGATGCGATGAAATTCACCCTCTCCTGGCTTGCCGACCATCTCGACACCTCGGCTTCGGTCGATCAGATCGCCGAGGCGCTGACCGATCTGGGCCTTGAGGTCGAGGGGATCGAGAACCCGGCCGAGGCTCTGGGGGCCTTCCGCATCTGCAAGGTGATCGAGGCGGTCCAGCATCCGAATGCCGACCGGCTGCGCGTCTGCCGTGTGGCCACCTATCCCGGCGGCCCCGGCACGGCGATGGAGGAGATCCAGGTCGTCTGCGGCGCGCCCAATGCCCGCACCGGCCTGGTCGGCGTCTTCGCCCCGACCGGCACCCATGTCCCCGGCACTGGCGTCGACCTGCA